>Ga0224501_10001271_pt1 | contig 19574 bp, 21 predicted proteins | sample SF_Oct11_sed_USG_4_FD_169105 | JGI IMG/M metagenome (GOLD analysis project Ga0224501, IMG submission 169105) | Sediment microbial communities from San Francisco Bay, California, United States - SF_Oct11_sed_USGS_8_1 | ecosystem: Environmental > Aquatic > Marine > Sediment | place: USA...
AGAGCAAATTCCGAAAAGAACACACACACACAGGCGAAAGTGGAGTGTAAAAAATCAGATTTCCATGAAGTTTTGAATTTCCTTCTTCTCGAAACTAGGTACCCCGTACTCTCAAAATCATGTACCGCGCACCCCAAGCTCGAAACTATGTACCAAGCACCTTAGATACCATGTACTTTCATCGGAAATTTGACGATAACAAGTGGAATAACCCCAATAAGGTTTAAAATTTAAGTCCTTGTGTTTCCAGTATAACACAACCTGGGAGAGATAAATAGGACCACTTTTGTGTTTTCCCTTTCAATACTCAATTTAAACACAGTGTGTCGGATCAAGTTCACCACTTTGAATTTCACCAACTTTTTTATGTTAGAATACCATGTCTTAACCTGGGTATTGAAAGTGAAAACAATACAACATATTTTTTTATGCTGAAAAGTCCATTTTTAAACATTGGTGGGTTATTCAACTTTTTTGTCAAATTTCTGGTGGAAGTGCATGTTTCGAGCCAGGGGTGCAAGGGTTCGAAAGTATGGGGTACCTGGTTTTGAGAGTACTGGGTATATAGTTTCGAGGGTACAAGGTACGTAATTTCTTACTACCCGGTTGATTGATGCGGTTCATTGATGATTTTGTTGCAGACAAACAAATCCAAGTATTTTGTGTTACACCGCGACAGTTCTTCCATGCCAGCTCGTCTTGAATACTATGATTCCAAAAGACACTGGGATTTGAAAAAGAAAGCCAAAAAAGTGATATATCTGACCACATGCTTCAGGTGGGTAATACAATGAATCATCCCATTTCTTATTTATTATGATAGCCTTACTTTAGAAAATGTAGGTCTTCTCAACTGCTTGAATTTCCTGCCCATTTTCACCTTTTTCTGTGTTTCATAAGTGTTGCACTATTAGAACCTTCTGGCAACAAGGATTTTATTTTGCAGTATTAATGCATTTTCCGACTCCAAAACGAGTTATGGGATGACCCTCTACACAAAAGATGATAGCTTCCAAATCAGCTTTGATAATGAAGAGGCGCGTGATTCCTGGCTTCTCACCATTCGAGCTCTAATCAGTATGCACAGAGATGCCAGGCCAATGTTTGGTAGGTACTCCCCTTACATCATACATCAAAATGTCAGGGGTAACGGTCTGTTTCAAGCATGGGATAGGAACTCAAAACTGTAATACATTCAGCGAAGAGAGCAGTCCATGCTATTCTCTCAATCTCACGCGTGATGGGATCACCGAGTATCAATTTAGACTAAGTTCAGGAAATGCCAAATAAGGCCATGTGGCAACTTGAATGGAATAGTGGGAGAGCTCAGCGATAGAGCGCTGCGATCGCAATTGGAAGAACCCGAGTTCCTTATCGGAACATAGCAGGCTCCCGTTGTGCGTATGAGCTCCTCTCTTCCATTCCAGCTCAAAAACAAGTCTCGTTATGAGTTGGAGCATCATGTTAACCCACTTGTGGTGTTCCATGCTAAACCGGCAGTTACAACAAATACAAATATATAAGATGGATAAAAACATATGGGATAGTTTCAATCTCCACTGTTTCTGTTCAGTGAATTCCACATTCTGAAAAGACTACTTGTTAAACAGAACCAGAGCTGTTTATACGCTCGTTTGTCTCAGAAACTGTATCACAAACACCTGGTGATCTCAGCTGCTGTTGTTTATGCAGAACACGTTTGGAGTGTGAAAGTACGCGCCAAGGATCTGGGGGCTCGGTTTGAAGGTGATCATCGACTTTGTCTCAATGACCGTACAGTCACGCTTGTAAGAAAAACATGCTTTGACCCATCAATAGTCTTTCCGGTGAGTTTCATGTCTGCGTGCTTTCTTTGTATGCATACTTGGAGTAAATTCTCGGCGTTTGGCTAGCCTCGCCTTTTCCCAGTCTCGTGAAATCATAAAAGTGCGTTTTTTAATTTGTAGCTCGAAGTTATACGTCGCTGCGGCCATACTGGCTGCTTTTTCAACATGGAGGTTGGGAGACACGCGTCCACCGGGTCAGGGGAATTTTGGATGGAAGCTGATGATACTCTCATAGCGCAGAACATTCACTACGCGATATTAGCGTGAGTAGTGGACAATAACGAATAAAAAAATTGAAAAGTCATGTTCGGTCAACCATAACTTCTGCTAAAAATGGAGCGAGTCGCTCTATTGACGACACTTGTTATACAATGCCATATTTTGCTATTTAATTTTATTGTCTGACTGACAATGGGCAAAATGTCACTACCCTTAGGTTTCAGTCTTTGGCACTATCGCATCACTTCGCCTCGCTGTTGCAGCGCAATGTACATGCCCAACTAAAAGAGTCTTTCATTTTTTCCTTTAGAAACATGAATAACACAAAAGATGAAGATGATTTTCGACCAAAGTCTGGGAGTACAGGGCCAGGACCGGGTCGACCCATCAGGTAAGAACTCTGTCTTATCAGCCACTTCATCGTGTATGCATCAGCTACTCAGTCTGTCTTGTAGCACAATGCTTCAAGCTGGGTCAGCAGGTACCCTGATAGAGAAGAGTTGACCCTGAGCATAGCCAACTTTCAGTAGACCAACCCTGGCCTGACCTTGCAGCTTCACTTAGAGACAGCATTGTGGTATCCGCAAGATGGACAGATACAATTATTATTCCACCATTATTATTCTCAAGTATAGGTTTTACTGATTTAATTTTGTAGGCCGAAACGAAAGCATCTACAACCTGGGTCATCGTAAGTTCTCGTCATCTGTCTCAGTAACCTACTGATTGTTATCTCTGATACGAGCGTATAAGGTGCAACCCTATATTTTGGAGTTGCGTACTACTGAAGTGGCAATACATGCAAGACATGTCTAAGCGCTTGAAGATTCCTCATTAGTGCATATATATATATACACACTAGTGATAGCTATCATATGATAAGTTTGCCTTGGGATAGTTGCCATATAGCAGGGAGATCGGGGTGTGTTGCTATTGGATAAAGGCGTCACCCTATTTTACTTGTCTCCCACCTTTTTCAGAAGTCAACAACGAGGTCGCAGCGACAGTATCGACTCTCGCAAAACAACGTCTAGTTTAGTTGTTGATGATGTGAGGCAAAGTCCCAGTGCAGAGGCCAGGTTGGTATTGTGTGAATCAAAATAGCCATAAGAGTTTATTTTCCGCTCCGGTGTTGAGAGTGTCATTGGTTAGTCTATGTTAGCTGGACAGTCCAGTGGGTAGAGCTCTTGGTTCGAGCTCCAAATGTAATTCTTCTACCACTCTAAACAAGCCTCAGACTTTGGATTGGCCGGGTAGAAAATGAGCATCAAGTGTGACTAGTTTTTGATTGCTTGAATTTTGTTGCAGCCGGTCAACAACTCCAAAACTGTCTGTGGATGTGCCTCCGGTGCGCCCTGCCGCTTATATGGATATGTCATGTGGTATGTTTTCCTGTTCAGTAAGAGGATACCTTACAAAGTACCTTCTATGTAGATGGATATGTCAATGTGGATATGTAAATAAGTTCTATGCTCACCGGGATGATATTCTCCCGTAGCAATAATGAGACCGCTCTATATTCTAGGTAATGGAAATGCGCCAACTGTTGACAAATCAGTCTCATCATCCAGTATGAACAGCTTCAGCAGTGCTAGTTTTGATCAGTCGCAATCCGATTCTGCATACGCTGACATGCAGCAAGGTATGTATACAGCTCGGCCGAACAGCGCCAGCGATCTACGGCCCAAGGACTCCACCTACCAGGATATGACAATGGCTACCATGCCGGGTGAGTAATTCATTAAAAGAGCGCTACAGTTCAATGTGCGAATCATGCAATTACATAAACTCCAATAAACATCCAACGGGAACAAATAGGAGAAACACTCATGGTATAAAAATAAATGGCAGGTCATCATTTTCATGGAAGTACCAACCTACTCCTGACCATATTGGAGTTTGATTCACGCTATTGTAAACTTGTTTGCTACAGTCTGTTGAAGTGGAGACTAATGTTGTTTTCAACTCCTGAAAGCAAGGGTTAGCATGATATCAGAGAGATTGAGATGCGAACAGTATGCAAAATCAGTTTGCTCTAACCGTTGACCCAGTATAACCGCTATGTGTTGAGAGGTTAAGATACCAAGTTCCAGCGCAGCGGTCAATGAAACCCTTTGAGAAATGTTGAGAATCCAGCAGCAACAACGATCAAAGTGAGGTCGCCATCTCGTTTTCGCACAGTGACTATGGTTACTACAGCTTAGAGCCCAAAAGTTCGGCGATATAGCCCTTCGAAGAAGACTACTGCAGCGCTAGTACCCAAACGCTCCTTATGAAACTCGATTTACAGCCTCATTTCTATAATGGGTTTTGGACCACACCGGACATCGCTATTGTAATGAATAAAGTCAGTTGTTTAGGGCTTTGAAAAAGACGACCGGATAGGTTTCACCCACCGAGGTCCACAGCAAGTAGAACAAGATAACAGTAATGGAAGCTGTAACCATTTAGAGAACCCTACCATTTAGGAGTCGTATGGGAATTCCCTTTGGTCACATGACACACATATTTCCATTACTTATTTCGTGCGGAAATGTAATCGTTGCCGGTAATCATTTGCATCTTAAGCTCTCTATCCCATGAAATCTAACCACATTTGTTTAGAGCGTGTACCATTATGTTGTAGGTATATCTCCGCGTGCCCCCGATCAGTCGCAAAACGCATACATGGATATGCAGATAAAACCGGCCAATAAATCAAAGCGACCAGAGAAAGGTCAGTCCTTCCTCGGGCAGTCCTGTGAGAGCCTGCCAAGCTCAAGGCTATCAACGAGTATGCCTACCGAGTCAGCGTATCTAGACATGGTGCCGTCTCGCAGTCCTGTCCCTACTAAGCCAAGAGTAGAAGTGTCGCCATACCTCGACATGGTACCTCAAATGAGCGTCTCCTCCTCTGAGGCGCCCAGCTATGTCGATATGCAGTTCAATGAGGAGAGGAAACTTCAGAGTGAAAATAATCATGCCTATATTGATATGACATCAGGCAGCTCACAGTCCTCACTGAAAGGTAAGGGTTTGCTCACAGCAGACTGCGTGCACTTGAGATACATTGTATCTTTTTTTCTGTTATATGGCATCCTCGTCATTATGGCCGGATTAAATACTAGTTATTATACTAGTTACTTCACCAGTTTCGGTTTAACATGGAGTACCACAAGCGGGTCAATATAAGCTCAACCTCATAGTGAGGCTTGTTTTTGTTTTGAGCTTGGATTAGGTTGTGATGAGTTCCCACTCACAGCAGAAACCCGCAGTGATTTGCACCCAGGTTCTCACGGCCCAGAGCTCTATCACTGAGCTTCCCGTTATCTTATGTTGACTTAATCAAAAGAAGCAAAAAAATTGTGTGCGCAAGTGTGTATAATGGTACTATGCATTCCGCAGATACCGGTGTGCACATGGACAGCGTGAGGAGCTATCTTAATGAGTCAAGTAGTGACTGGAGACCATTACGACACTATAGCGTTGGTTCGAGGCCGCAGAAACTTTCTAAAGTCACTGTTGACCAATACGTTGAGATGAGCAGAAGCAGAGACTGTGTCGGTATGTGAACCTAGAGGTAGAATCTGTATCCAAAATAACTTATCTACCTCATCTTACCTCAATGCTCCATAAGCTGTTAAAACTGTCATACAGATGTGTACATTCAACTAATGGGCTCATTGTATGCCACTCATAAATAAATCCTACTGCCGCATGTGTTGGAGAATCTGCATATATTATCAATACTCAGGATTATCATAGGCCGATACTTATTTTCTCTTACCTAACAGGGGACAAGGAGAAGAGTTATTCTGTGCCACATCTAATGCCCCTTAGTCTGTCCTCTAATCCTGACTTAAGTCACCTGCAGGATTGCTATCTGAAAATGGCCCCAGGGAAACCTGACAATAATAATGATGAGAGACCTAGGACGTCTAGTGAAAGCTTTGGACACAGACCGCGCGGCGCTAGCTGGTCACAATTGGCCAGGCCTCGCTCGTCATCTCATGGCCAAAAGCAGAAGCCGCAGAAAATGACGAGACACTCGAGTAAGGATAGCATCAAGTCAAGTCAATCCAGCGTGTCAGATTACATAGATATGCAGGTCTCCAAGCCTGATGCGTATGTGGAGATGAGTCCAAAAGATCCTACCTATCTGTCCCAGAGAAAAAACAGCCATCCATCACAAACACAACTTAAGACTTCCCCTCCAAAACTGAAGGCTAAAGCCGCTTCTATAGATGATTATCTGAGAATGGATAAACAGACGGAACGCCCTCGAAGTAAGTCAAGCTTTAACTCTACTCTGCATTTCTGTCTACTCTGGCCCTTTATGTCATGAGTGGTTATCTGTCCAGGACTTATGCGAAGTAACCACTAACCATACATGTATGTCATCATTACTGTCTTAGGTCCGGGAGATTATGTGGCGCTGCCTGATCAGCGGGAGATACTGACGCGCCGACTCAGTCAGCCACAGAAAATCCTAGCACAACCCTTTCCAGAACTCACCTCCTCGGAGGAGGATGTTAGCCATCGTAGCTTCCCCAGCAGCAAATCATCCTCTCGGTCTTCGCTCGCGCGCGGGGTGGATGACCAGCGTGGCTTTCCTGGTGGAGGACATGGTGCTTCTCCTGCGGATAGTGAGGCTTACGTTGACTGTATACAGCCAACTGTTCGCTCATCCAGTATGAGTAAGCCGGCCCGTGTAGCTAGCTATATATCAGAAGAGCCGGCAGCGCCAAAAAGATCATCTCCCATTGCTGTGGTGAAGAAACCTGTGATTACTCTGAAAACAAACCTAGGGTTGGGAGACAACTACGCTGAGATGTCACCTGCAGATTTTAAGCAGCCTAATAACAACAGCCGGTTCATATCAGCGGCGATCACTCCTCCTCCCCACTCGTTCCTGAATTCGTCGCCTCTGGAGCAGGTCGTCTCTCCAGTTGACCCATACATGACAATGGAGCCAGTAGGCATACGTCGTCTGCCAGATATCAGCAATGTGGGCGTGGCACCATCCGTTACTGACAGCACCATCACAGAGTCAATATCCACTGAATCAATTCCTGGTGGTAAGCCTATTCGTTCTGACGCCTCCACAGCCGCAACGAGTCACCTGGGAGGTAGTGGTGGGAGCAGTGGAGGCAGTACTACCACTATGACAGATGATCCCTATCTGGATATGATGCCACCTAGTAGCCAGTCAGCACGTCAGGCCTTAAGTGTAAGTTTTATTCCATACTTCAAGTCAATCGTTTTTATTTTTGGCCGTTGCGCTCATCAAACCCCTTGGAGGGATTAATACATAAAAGTGGTTTATGAAAGCCCCTTGTAGAAATTGTGTTGTGTTTAAAGCTCAATGTTCCTTTCGGAGGCACCCATTCAAGTAACTGTAAGTTTATTTCAATCTCAGGATAACAACCGTTGAGCGGTCAATGTTTAAAATTGTGATAAATGTTTATATTTCAGAATTCCCGTGCACCAAAAAAGGGTATTTGTTACCTGAGGCAAACGTCCAAAGATGACATCGCCCCAAGGCCCACCAAGCCTTTGCCGTGCTACATACGCCACGAGTCATTTAGGAGTCAACAAAGTTATGATGGCATGGAGGTCGGCAGTAGCGCTGTGGACAATACAGACATATTGTCTAATCTGGCGGCATGCAGTGAGGTAAAAATGCATAATCTTTTACAGCGAAATGACAATTACATGTATGATAACTGCCTGAATGCTAGACATTGCCAGTGTACACGTCTCAGTTTATTATTGCTATTGTGTTTTTGTAGGAAGATGATGGTTATGGTGATATGTCCTTCCCAGTAAAGTCTTCGCCGAGTGCGTTTAGTCCGGTAGTTTCGGCTGATAACAATATGGCTCCAGTCTCACCAATTCGCTTTATGGAAGAGCCGCTGGATCGACCCACCAGGTAGGTCACTGGATGATTTCCCAGTCATGGCATGTCATTTTGAGCCAGGAATACTTCTTAGTCAGGAGGTTGTGTCATTACATCGCCCAGCCCACTGGTAGTTATTGGTATACCTATGTTGTGTTATTATCAGCCATGTTTGCAGGGATGGCTCTTCATCGAATAACTCATCAGAGGGTGATGTACCAGCCACGCCATCATCTGGTGTTCCCTGCTACATCACTGATGAATCGGAAAGGAAGTTCAAGACCCAGAAGTCAGCGCCGGAGAGCAGTCAACCTCCGCCGGAACGAGCCGTCTGTCTGCTGACCCAGCCCCCGCCCAAACCCAAGCTGGATATGCCTCGCAAGCAACCGCAGCTGCCACCCAGACGACCTTCTGATGAAGCCACCAAGAAGCTGCACGCAGCGGATAAGGTCGAGACGCGTAAGGAGTTATCATATGTGGAGGTTGATCACAGCGTGGCATTGCCTACTGTGCAGCCATCACCGGCAAGTCCCAGGGATGATGACCTCGTGAGCTCCACCGCGCATTATTTAACCATTGATTTAGAGAAAACGAGAGCTGCTAAAAAAACAGGTATAAAAAATAAATGATTTTTAGTAGTGTTTAGTCAATTATGGTGATAACTCAATGTTTATTATTTTGCCAAATCAGATTATTGAGCCCTTTGGCCTGGTGCACACCTTGTTATCAAATAGTTGCTTTGCATATATTTAGATGTATTTTTTATCATGAAAACTTTGTTCAAAATTTTTTTGGCATTGTTTCTTGAATGTCATGAATACTAATGGCATTGATCCTAATTATAGAGTATGTACATGGATTCACAGTGTCTATTGAAACTTTTACACGCTGCTCGCTCCGGTTTCCAATTCACCATTAATTCGTAATCCATATACTTGGTTGTTACGCGAGCCGATCACAACCATACACTCAATCTATAAAGGAAATTTGGTTGTCAGAATCTGGTTTTTTAAACAAGTTCCTGAACCTACCACCAAACTCGTCCAGCACAGTTTTTCTGTTGAGCAAAATTTATCCCATTCACGTCACAGTCAACATTTACAAGTAAAGATCTGTTTTTACTCGTAAGCTATAGAGCTGATGCCTTAAATAACCCCATAACCTGACAAGGAATAACTGCGAATTACCGAAGATTGTTACTTAGATGGGATAGCTCCTTCAGTCTCGAACGAATGCCTGATAATCATTCTGGTTTACACACAATGTCACTTTTTCGGGCATTTTTCACTGTAATAGAGAGTCTAGCACTCTAGCGTGAAACCCTTTCATATTCTGACATTGTCGCCTGTATAGTGATGGTGGTAAATACTTTACCTGTAATTCACAGTGAAACATTTACAGATTTAAACTTTTCTGAAAGTTTGCGGCACCCTTTTAAATTCAATTACCAGACCGCCCAGTAAAAAGCCAAAATACGATTGGGCATCATACGGGGCTATACAATAATTTTGCTTCTTGTCCCATCTTGGTAACAATCTTTGGCTACACATAGTGTCAGCTGGACAGGTAGAGCCCTACAAAAATGCCAAATTATGCTTAGGCTATTACTAGGTAAATAGGCCTACCATCCCATCTTGAATAATCTTTGGTATTATTCAGGAAAAAATCATGAAATGACCAGACAGATGGGATCTACATAAAATTAATTGAATTGAACCGTGTGAAATGTGTTTGGCCAGAAGTTTGTGAACACCAACAAGTCTTGAGGTTTGTTATGCAGCGGCGCACAGTCCTTAAAGATTCAGTCTAATATACATGGCATAAGGCTCAAAGTTGTAAGTTTTGTTCTCTGTTCGTGGAAAGAATGGTCATCATATGGAGAAAATGTTTATTGATTTATTATTTATTGTATAACTATAACTATTATTTATTGATGGATCGACAACATGACCATGTTGATTACCTCCATTAAAATGCTAGAGGGCCTTCTCACAGGGGCTTGACTTACGAGTAGCGGTGACGAGTAAACCTCACCAGGCACTTGGTAAACCTGCTCAGATTGTCCAGTATCCACGCGAATGCTGTAAAGACAGCTATTATCTTTCTGAGAGCTAACAACTAGCACATGTAGGCTTTTGTCAAGCTGAAAAATTAAAATGCGGCATTCAGTCTGCATTGGGAAGGAAATTATGGAATTTGAGACAAGAAATTTTCATGTGTGGAAACTTCTAGTTCAAGCTGTCTCAGGATATGGAGCATTTTGAAAAACAAGATCCACGTAAAATCCAGTGAAAACCTTTTAGTATACCAGCCCTAGGGTTTATCTTGAATAGCACTGCAGTCCGTCTAACCAGTCATAGTTGATGCACTCACTTGAGTATACGGACATAAGACAGCGCCGACGGTCCCTTCACACTTGACTCTCCACAGCACACAGCCGTTGTATTCATCAAGACAGTAAACAAACCTATCATGGCAGCCAAAAATAATACATCCCTTCTTCGGTCTGATAGGTGCAGAGAAAATTGGATTCATCTCTGTTTTCCAAATGAGCTGTAACAAGGAGTATTTATGAATAATATGGGGATAGCGGGATAGCCCATGGGCTAGAGCACAAGTTTGGATTTTAACCTGGGTTCAAGTCCTCGTTGTGCTGAGAGCCCACTGTGAGAATGAGCTCCTCATGTAATTCCTAGCTCCTACTCCTCCAACAAGCCTCAGATTTGCGAGTTCTGTTAAGATGGCCAAGTGTTCGAGTAGCAAAGAAAAAATCGGTGTCAGGTTTTCGGAAACAGACTCCAGGTGGGAAGAGGAATCACTAACCTTATTGTCAAATGTCCTGCGTTGAATATCAGTCATTGATGCCAGAATGAAGCCGTCTGAAAGTAAGTATGGTGGTGTGAAGATTGGAGATAAGCCAGTGTACTCTTGTAATATCTCCCCATTTACCTGAAACAGGATGATGGACATGTCCATAAGGTTAGTTTCAGTTGGTAAGTTTATAGGTAACTACTATCAGTTATGGGGATAGCAGGATAGCTCAATGGCTAGAGCGCTTGGCTTGAGATTGAAAGGTTCGCAGGCATTTTGAGAGACCGCTGTGAGAATGAGCTTCTCGCATCATCCCTAGCCTCTACCACTCCAATACGCCTCAGGCTTAGGAGGTCCATTAGATAGGATGACCTAATGCCCAAGTTGATAACTAAAAAATGGAATATTACAACACTAATATAAAGAAATCAAACTAGTAACCTGATGATCTTTACTCCTTTTTATGATAGTGTAGAACTCGAAACTGGCCGCAATATTACAAAAAAAGAATTGCTTTCCTGCAGTCACGTTCAGCCTAAGTAAAATCTGTTGTATTCGGGGCTCTTGTTGTTCAATAATGACTAATTCTCAGACAGAAGTGAAAACAGAGTTCTCAAACCTAGTTCACACATTCTTGTCGCCTCTCTTGTTTAATTAGGCTGGTATCACTACTAATGTTACATATAGCTACCTATTAAAATAGCACGCATGGAACCAGGATTAATATCGGTCAACACGCCGTCGAATATTCAAGTGCATCGCGTAATCATCGGATATTAATATGTTATGAAACAACTTCTCGTTATTAGTATTTTATTATTGACTCTTGTTTATGGGCGGGCTGTACTAGTATATAAACTCCAGGTCATGTCATGTATGATGTTTTGTTGTTAATCAATGTTAATCACTAACTGACTAACTAAGTTAATTAGGTTATTTGTTTGAGTTTGACTGAGCTTCGAAGTTCGAAGGGTACTGTGCAGTTAGTGTTTGGAAAGTCCAGGCCATGCCATCTTTTGTTGTTCGTCATTGAAGGGTGAGCTGTGGGCTGTAGACTGTAGCCGTAGGCTGTAGGCGTGTATGTATGGTGTACGGTGTATCATGTATGGTAGATGTGTAGTGCATGGGATATTTTTCCAAGAAGTGAAGAACGTATAGTATATAGCAGGTCATGTAATTCACTAATTGTAATTGTAAAGATCGATGTCATCTTTTGTTATTTGTCATTGAAGACTTGGCCAGCCAGGTCGACACTCCTGAGCCAGCGGGTAAGTGAAAGACCACACAGGTCTGGTCTTTACCGAGGCACAAGATTGGTGTGCTGTTTATCAACCACAACACCAGTGTGCTAATAATAATAATTGAATTGAAATGTCATGCGGAGTCATTTGTATATACTTATACCCTTTGATATATCATACCAATACTGAGCATGTTGGAGCTGTCATGTGTCTGATGAATATGTGTCTGTCTTTAGCCGGACAACACCCAGCAAGGTATCAATTGTGACTTGGATTTGAGGTTCATGTTCAAGTTCAATGTTCAAGTTCTAGTTCAATATTCAAGTTGTAGATATAAGCATTTGCTGTGCTTGTATTTATGATATGTTGTTTTTTTCCGACTTGCAATGGGACCACTATTAGTTTGGAAATGAAAAGGCGTCTCGCTCGACCCAACGGGTATAAAAACAGGAAAAAAAAGGATGACACACCCTCATCTTAGGTACAGTTGCGCTGAAAATCCTAAATGTCATCTACCTGAATAAGTTACCTATGGTCGATACCAATTCAGATGACCTAGAGTTTTTTCTCATTTTTCTAGCCCTTTGTTGTTAATGCCTCAGTTCACCAGCATCAATGGCATCTTTATAAGGCAATGTGCTGGTTTGCAGTAACACCCACAACAGGACGTGATGAAGCTGCTCTCCAATTGCCATCCCCTGAATCCCATGAAGCTACCGACTTGCCAACATGCACCTCCCAGGCAGACCTTGAATCAGCCTCTGTCTCGCCCACTGAAGCTGCTTCCGAAGTGCCTTCCCATGAAGCTGTCGACTTGCCGACTGCTGAGGCCGCCTCTGACTTCGATCCCGGTATGCTGACCCCATAACCATTAGTTCAATAGTGTGAACTCCAAAACCACACTAGCTTCAAAAATGCTAAAAGGGATTACTATAAAGACATTATTGCTCAAAACAAAGGAGATGCTCGCACGCTTTGGAAGACGCTGAATGAGATTTCACCCAACCAAAAAACTGGTTCATTCTTTAGTACATTAAACTCTGTCCCTGGTTCTTTGATTCAGCCACTTCAGATTGCCGAGAAATTTAACAATTTTTTCTGTACTGTTGCCACTACCCTATCTAATAGGTTTAATGAGGTAGTAAACCGCACCATGAGCCAGCCAACCACACCCTACTAAATTCCCATTGAGTTTTCCCCGATCTCCGAAATATTTGTTCTCAAAAAGCTAAAATCTCTAAAAACACGAAAAGCAGTCGGCGTTGACAAAATCCCTAACCGGTTGATTGAAATTGCTGCCCCTGTAATCTATCGACCTCTCAGTAAAATCTTCAATCACTCCCTCAAGTCTGGCGTTTTCCCCCAATGATTCGAAACTGGCCAAAGTAATTGCCCTCCATAAATCTGGTAATCGGACTGACCCAGATAATTACAGGCCCATATTGATTCTCCCAGCCCTATCCAAAATCCTTGAGAAAGCTGTTCATGCTCAGCTTTATGATTATTTAAATAGACACGGCATTCTGACTAACCACCAATCTGGGTTTAGAAGGGGATATTCAACTGAATCAGCTCTCGCTCTTTATACCGGTCACTTATACCGGGCCATTTGGAAAAGAAATGCCACCGCCTCTGTGTACCTTGACTTGGCTAAGGCTTTTGATACTCTAAACCACTTGATTTTTTTGGGGAAACTTAGGGGATACGGGGTTACTGGCACCTCCCTAATATGGTTTGAAAGCTTTTGAAGCATATTGGGCCCTCTTCTGTTCCTGACTTACATCAACGACCTACCTAATTGTATCAGAAATTGCCACGTTCATATGTATGCTGATGACACTGTACTTTATGTTGACTCTAGTACTCCTTATGGCATTTAATCGAAACTGGACTCGGACTTACACTCCCTTGAGCAACGGTTTAAAGTAAACAAATTGTGTCTAAATGTTACCAAAACTAAATTCATGATTTATGGGAAAAACCAAATTCTGAAAAGATTTGTGAACCTTGGATTATCTATTGATGGAACCCCTATTAAACCCGTCGATCAATTTAAGTATGTCGGTGTCATATTTGATGAAAATCTAAATTGGAGTGACCACATAAATGTTGTGTACAAAAAGGCTAGTTCCAAACTGTTTCTTTTCTGAAACTCCGCCCTTTTCTTGAGATTAAACAAGCCAAGACCGTTTTCACAGCTTTATTTCAATCAATTCTTGACTATGGGGATACTATTTGGTTTTCATGTAGCTAGTCATCTAAAAAAACTCTTCAATCTGTGCAAAATAAAGGAGTGCGGTGCATACTAAATATTCCCAACAAGCTAATAAGATCTCATCCCATTTCAGACTTACTGGATACCCTCGATTGGACAGACCTTCGCTACCAACAACACCGGTGCAGGTTTGCATTCCATTCCCTGAGAGATGTCCCGCCCTACTTACTCCGACTACTGTCCAAGCGTAACTTCAAAAACCGCCCATCGACTAGAGCCAGCTTCAGACAGACCTTTGACATTCCCCTGACTGCTAACAAGACTGCCGACTGTGCATTCAGTGTGACTATGCCTAGGATGTTAAACAATTTTGATGATATTTTCTTTTACTTGATGCTGCCAGCTTACGAATTTTTCAACTCCCATCTTCGTAGCCATTCTGTAAATCTAATTTATGACAACACATAACCTGTTTTAAGTTTCCAGTCTTCATTATTTATCATAATCCGGCCTGGACTGTTTACAAGGACTTGCGATCTTGGTTTGTGCTCCGTTTTTCCTTCTCTTTTCATTGCTCTTTTTTCATGGACCGTGATGTAGAAACGACCCCCTGGTCTTTTTAAGTTATCCATATAAAATAAAATTAACCTATCCTATCCTAGCTTCCTCTACCTTAGATGCTGCTCATTCAACAAATCGGTTTGACGAGGATTTCAGCCCTGCCGATATAAATGATCAGTCCGAAGATAGTGACGGCTGGACGAGAGACGCGATCCGTACTCCCTGTGAGATTCATATACCCCAAATTCAGGCCTACAACAGCGGCAATCTGCACATAAAACGGAACTACTAGAAGGGTGTCCAGACGAAGCTTGTTGAAAAGTTGTTTACGGGTCTCACTTTTTCCACTACTGAGCGGCTTTCACAGAAATGGAGGTACTTGTATAGTAACTATAAGATTGTGAAAGACAATGCAGGGAGAACTGGTCGAAATAGACGCAAATTCAAATACTATGATATTATGCATGAGATTTTTTGTGATACAGAAGGGTCAGTAGCTGTGAGCCCCAACTTTATTGATGGCGCGGAGAATAGAGATATTGAACCAGAGATCCCCAGGAGGGAAAGAACCAGTCATGATGAGCCAAGCATGAGGGAGCTAGTACAGGCATATCATGAGGAGTCACTTGCTCTTCAGTGGCAGGCTGTTGCCCTAGAGGAAAGAAAAGTTAATCTGTTGGAAAGAATTTTTTTCAATCTCCAATAACTCATCTTTTCTGACTATAGAGTTTCTTGTTATTTTGTAGACTTGATTTGTTTCGTTTGCCCCACCCGAATATTAGTGTACCCAATGTAATAAGTGTCCAGACACTTATTACAAGTGTTGGTACCCGTTGCTACATTTAACATGTCTACTTATTTAACCAAAGAGGCGAGCTTCATACAATGCATGAATACAGTATGATTGGGCTCGTGCGAAACCAATTTACATGTATTTTATATGAAAGTTCCATGCGATGTAACAGCTCAAAATATATAATGCACATAACCAAGGGTAGCAACGGAGTGATTCAAAAGTGATTCAACAATATGAAAGTAAGATCTGTGTGATAGCAGCACGCTTTTCGTCCTTATTTTCGGGGAGATTGTGGACAGATAGTTCGTCTACAGGAGTTCCGGGTGGCGGCTTTATGAAGTTGTGCAGATATACGCAGCAAGTGATGATCATGACGGCACGGCTCCAAGATCTTACCTCAAGGCAGTTGTGTATGCGAGGGAATTTCATTTTCAAATGTCCAAAAGCATGCTCAACGATCATACGGTTCGCCGAGTTCTTATAGTTGAACGATCTTTGAGCTGCAGACAGGTTGTTGTTGTCCCGATACGGTACAATCATATGTGTGCTAAGGGTGTATGCACTGTCTCCCACGAGGTGATACTGTGGTGGCAAATTTTGCAACATCTCATCCAGGGCACTGAGCCTGTTCACTTGTTGATCATGGAAGGAGCCAGGGCAGCCTACATTTATGAGGTGAACCGCCCAAGGGCATCAACGACAGCCGTTAGGTTGATACTGTGGATACCTTTTCTGTCAATCCACACATCTGGCTCATCTTTCGGCTTCTGGATACGAATGGGAGAGCCATCAATCGCCCCAACAATGCCCGGATAGTGGTTTCTTTTATGAAAATTATAGGCAACTGCTCTAATCTCAATGACAGAGATGGAAAACTTAACTAGATGGTGCAGCCGTTTAGATAAGGCGGTCATAACTATATCAACGGATTCATGAACTGTTGAATCTGTCATACCAAAGCGAACAGCAAGTTCCCTGTTGCTCTCTCTAGTTGCGAAGTACCACAAAACCAACAAGACGCTCCTTGGGAGATATGGTATTCTTACCCCTGCCCTCATACGGACTGGGGAGATCACCTGTAACAACAGAGGGCAAAGTCATGAGCGGTTGGCCATTGATGCACGAGTGATAAATTTGAGTTTAATTTCTAAATTTGGGTGTATCATCAAATCAGTTCACATACCTTCAATTAGCAATAGCAGGTCATTAACTTTTCTCCGATTCATGCGGAAATGACGAGTGAACTCCTCTTCATCGTATGACTCGATAGTTGAGTAAAAGCTCTTGGTCTTCTCGACTGTCCTTCTACTAAGGCTTTGCATGCGACTTGCATGATCAGCCTGTATTTTGACCAGCTGTCTACAACAAAAAACCAGATGATCGTGAAATAAATTTCATCACCGCTTTATCTGTAGCACACTATACATATGTGCAGACCAGTAACAAGCTTGCTGTGTTGTACATACTAACATTGTATGGACCAGTAACAAGATTCCTCTTTCAGTTTCAAACTTACAAGTTACAAGCTTATTCTTGTACTATATATGATCTAATAGCTTAGATATAATTCAGTTGTCCCAAAGCTCTCGACTTGTGCGTTTCGATTCCTTACTCAGTGTAACTTACAGTTAAAAGTCTTTACTCCTACTGTCACTCTCAGCCTCACTGACTCACTCACAGTCACTGAGTCAGTAAATGAGTCTGTGAGTCTCACTCACCTGAATAACTGAATACGAACACGTGCTCACTCTGTTAGCTTAGTGAGTCACTCGATGATTTATAGAGTGAGTGGGTCACCCACTAGTGACTAACTAGTGAGGCACTGCAAGTGCAAGTGTCACTCACTCGCTGTAAGTGTAACTGTAAACGAGTGTAAGCATAAGTTCACGTTGTAATTGTGTCCATCACTCAGCGCGTGTCTTTGGTTATCACGTGTGACTGTGAGTCACTGCTAGTCTTTAGTGCTAGTCGTCAGTGGTGGTTCTCACTCAGTCAGTCACTGTCATACGAATACTCATACTGTAAGACTCAGTCAGTGAGGGACCGTGGCAGTGACTAGTGAGTGAATGAAATGAATTTGTATTTTGTTGTCCTCTACTAGCGCCAGAAACACTTGTGTAAGCAAGCAAAGCACACTAATGCGCTAAGCACAATTAATACTAGTCGGTTTACCTAAGCTCACCTCACACAGCTGTCTGTCATCCATTGCCAAAAAGGCAATCAGCTTCTTTAACGACAACAACGACGCCATATTTATCAGAAAAGTGAGTGACAGGGACAGCTGAGTTGGAAATTACCAGGGATGCTGTAATTGCGCTCGCTATAGCTGAACAAAGCTTTTTGGTCGGCTGATTATTAGAATGTGAGACGTTTCGACTGCGTGCTGTTCGCCTGTTTTTGTTATACCCAGACGTCTCATTAGTGGGAATGTCAAACGTCTAGCACCGGGCGAATAGGTTTAATCTGGTTAATTAACAGACTCGCTACAAAATTATAGCATAAAACAATTGCAGGAAAAATACAAAAAATTGGGCAGAACTATGCTTCGTCCATTAGCCGACGCTGTATGAAGCCAGACACCAACTGGCTGTACAAAATAAATTTTTCCTTGGTTGCATATTCGTTGTGAGATTTAGTTGATGAATTAACGTGTTATAACCCAGCAAGCGACGCGAGATCGCCGACAAAGAGATACATTCTGATCAGTCTATACATGTGATATGATAAGACTAACTTTATCCAGAGTGTACAGAGATCCGGCTAGAGTAGCCACCATGATAGTTTGGGAAGTAAGCATGGGAGTATGAACCACTGCACCATCCAGCTTGCGTTTCCATGACCGCACCCGTTTACTCTAAAATGGAAACCATCAGAAAATCTATGCAATATAATACTATAATATTATATATCCATGACAAACACTGGCTCCTCCAATTCACAAATAGGTTGATTCTTAGAAAGATTTAAATCAAAGTTATTATTTAGGTAGGATTCAACAAATCAAAAGTCTTCTGTCTTCTGAAGAGTGCTTTCAAGTGTCTCGGAAATTAGGAATGGACAACCAAAGATTACTGTTAGTGATACCGCATTTCTACCTTAGTCAAGCCTTATGGCCAGAGATAGGGCTGATGATTGGGTGATCACAAGTACAGGACCATATTGTGGCAACTGTTACTGAATGTGAGCTTATTCATAAAAATATGCATTTAGATAAATTATACGCATCCACTATTCTTATAACCTTAGGGGTAGTTGAGGGGGGTCCAGGGGATGGAAGAGGCTGTATTAATTTATCCTCTTCATGTCCTTTAAGAGGGCTTGGACCAAAATACATATAGGGGGTAATGCCTAATTTACCGCATTAGCTGCATAGACATGTCTGTCATGTGACCCAATGAAGACGGAGGAACCATTAACTGCGGCACAGCCTTTGATGATATCATCAGTCTCCAGTTTCCAGAGTATGTGACCGGTGTGAAGATCACAGAAATATACACAGTTATCATAGCAACCTGCAATCATATATGGTATTCTACTACAATTTTCTACCTGATACAGATCGAATCTTGTGAACTTTCAATCCTCTGAGTATCAGACTATAGAATGCTTAGAGGTGACGGACAGGATGATGCTGAGGTACGAGGCACTGAGGCAGCTGTGACAAAGATGGACGTGATCAAAGATGACCAAATCAAGCAGAAGCTTGGGATAGTAGAACAATTCAGATAAAATCATAAAAAATAGCAATGTGCGCAAACGAGTAAATGTGTGTGAAACAAGAAGTCTATTGTCTCAATGTTAGGCAGGAGAAAGAGAGGGAGACCCAAGCGTGGTGGTCAGAGGAAGATCTAAAAAGCATAGAAGCAATACCCGATGTAGAGTCCAGATCAGCGCTCCCACACAGTTTAAAAGCCCGTATATGAAGAAAAACTCTCAGTGCTGAGTTTTCTAGTATCGAAATAAACAAACATCAACCTTGGTTGAGGTTAGATTGAAGTTCAGTATGTAGACGAACCAAACTGAATTG
>Ga0224501_10001272_pt1 | contig 19570 bp, 18 predicted proteins | sample SF_Oct11_sed_USG_4_FD_169105 | JGI IMG/M metagenome (GOLD analysis project Ga0224501, IMG submission 169105) | Sediment microbial communities from San Francisco Bay, California, United States - SF_Oct11_sed_USGS_8_1 | ecosystem: Environmental > Aquatic > Marine > Sediment | place: USA...
TTGCATGGGTTGCATTAGCCTATGTCTAAGGAATAATTTCTCTCTTCGTGATACAAAGGTGCTATGATGTATTTATTTTCATTCCTGTGGTAGGATTTATGTGTACGATACAAAAATGACTATGCTGTATTTATTTTTAGATTTTGACGTATTTCGAACAAATGGGTACACAAATATGCTGCCTTCTTCACTGCTCACTGATATCAGCACAAAGAATATGAGTGGGTGCCGCGCCTGCGATAATTTATGGGCGAGCCGTAAGACACAACAGCTGTATACAGGTAAGAGAATAAACCACTCCGCCTTTTCTCTCCATCCTCCGTTCCACTGGAAACCCCCCAGAATCTTTTTGTTGCCCACTCTTTGTTGAATCTATCTATCTATCTTCCCGATCTTGTTATAATGTTATGTTTGCTACATGGGTGCACAAAACTCACCTTTTGGCGTTAATATCCTTTACAGGAAACCACGGAGTGATTCGTAATGGATTGACAAGCCCCTGGATTCCTGATGGCTGGTCGTGGGGAGGTGTGGTCAGTAGTCACTGCCCCATCTGGGTCGAGTACTACACAGATGACAAGATGGAACAATCCAATCCTAAAAGCCTGGATGATATCACTCTTGATTTACCTAACTCATCTGGATGAATTTTATTTTTTTGAACCCGTGTGCTTTCTCTTCATGTTTTGTCAGTATTGTGGTAATACTACATTACTGCACTGCGATGTAGTAACCACCAGGCCATTGAGTCTAAACCAATGTTTTCATACGCATTTTATTGGCTGGGTGCTCACCTATATTTCGAAGCATCCTAAACGAAAAGTACCTATAATACATGCTTTTGTACATGTATGGTTATATATTGGAGCACTAAATTAAACTGGTCAGTATAAAGTGATGGGATACATCAGTCCCGAGGAACGCTTCTGAAACCTTTGGAACTGGTCAAGACTGAGCTGAGTAGTACTTCCTCTTTGCCTGACGGTAACGCAGATCTAAGTCTTGACACCTTGAATCGATCTGGAAGAGTACAGAGCTTTTTTCTTCCTCGTACACTTGCCCTCCACTCTCAACACGCTAGAGGCTTCGGGTTGACATGTTCAAATTCCAGATCTTTGATACACACCAACAAAGACGACCATAAATTGCCCAATAGCCTGGTGCATTGGCATAGTGGTGGGGCAATAGATATATTAAAATTTAATTTACATGTACCTATGGAAGGGACTTGCCAACATACTAAAGATCTAGATCGCCTGGCTAATGCCCAACGGAGTCATGGTGGGGGTTGTCTTTCTCTGTGCTTTTACAGCGGCACAATTTCTCTTCGTTATCGTATTTCCGGCGCTTGCACAACGAGTGTGCTGATTTAGACTTTTCTCGAATATTTTTATTGCGTTTCAACGATCAACAATAAAATGCCTCGAAGATCTGGGTAGGTTTGCACCATTTCCGAGTTAAGATTAACACGAGGTTGTGTTCTCCGAGTAAATGACAAAAGTAGCCGATTACTCCAAACCTAGTTACGAGTTACAGTGAGTTACTGTTAAGTGTTAGTGTTACTGTTAGTGTTAACTAATAACTTAGTGTTAGTAAGTTACCACGGCAGTGACGACTCGACTGAACTTCCAGTTCCAGCTCCTCTATCAACAAATTTAGTCACTGCAAGATCAGTTGCAAACCTAAAAGAGCTCTAAACTAAGTCAAGTGGTTCTGATGCTGCAAATTTTACATCATTGACGGTTGACCACATGAGTTCAGCCCACCTGTTCCACCATCCAAAGCAGCTGTTGGCTTGCTGCAAGTGTAGTGTAGTTTTGAAAATGTAGATTTCTTCAGTCACTCACTGTCAGTCAGACTCGGACTCATCGCCGCTCAGTACAATCAACGAGGATGGTACAATCGAATTACAATTCATTGTTTTAACTTGCAAATTTGGTACATTGATAATGATTATTAGTATGACTGCTGAAGACTCGTGTCATTCTTATTTTCGGTTTTGGAACGATTAGCGTGCTCAAGCTAGCAAGCTAGTAAATCAGACTTCCTCCCCTTTGCATTTTAGCTATGTGAATTTTGATGTATGCCCCTAGTAAGTCTGTCCTACTGTTATCAAGAGATGTTTAGTCACCTTGTAAATCTTGTTGCAGTGGGGGTGGTATGCGATCATCTCCCTCACGGGTGCCCGCTCCGGTGAGACCAGCACCGCCCCCTGCCCATCCTCCAGCTCCTCAACCTAAACAGCCGGGTTTGTTTGGTCAAATGGCCGCCACTGCTGGAGGTGTCGCTATTGGGTCTACTGTGGTAAGTTCAAACATTCTAAAGCACCTACGAGTATAGTGTCACCATTTGACTGCATAAAAAGGGCAGAGAGTGTGTTGGACTGCACAAATCTGAGAAAAAGAATACATACTATGGTTGCTAAAACAAACCCGAGGCCACATGTTTTAGATGTATGCTTCTATGTTGCTGTCCTTTCCCTCTACTCCTTTTAAATTATTTTTCTCTTTGAGCTCAGGAAGAATTGTTATTTGTGATCATCGCTGACACGATGGACCTATTTACATAAGTATCATAGTGTCGTTTGCATACATACTGCAACACAATGTATTCCTACAGGGTCATGTGGTTGGTCACGCATTAGTAGGAGGTGGCAGTGGTGCCGCCCATGCTGCCACAGACCAGGCAGCGCCAGCTGAAACTCAGCAGCAGCAATACTCTAACCCATGCGCTCAACAAATGCAAGCCTTCTTGGAATGCGCCAACAAGAATGCCAATGACCTCTCTTTGTGTTATGGGTTCAATGAGGCTCTCAAGGAATGCAAAGCCCAGTTCAGTAAGTGCTTTGGTATTGTCATTGATTCTTCATTTGAGACTTGGAGTGCAATGAATAATAAGTCATCAAATTCGCGGGGAAGCTTTAGATAAATCTAAAACTTCCCCGCGAGCCTGTTTCTTATTTGAATACTCGAAGGATCCCCTCGGACATAAAAACATGTGTACTTGTAATAAAAAAAGCTTTTAAGGGAACCTGTTTCGGCCGATAGACATTGTATGGAGTGGTGACCGTGTATAAACCAAGCATTACTGCAAAGGAAATTAAACTGAATTTTAACTCATTTGAGGGTATGCTTGATCACAGCACAATCTATAACTTCTCTAATTCTCTACTTTTAGATGTGTAAATGTGTTAGTTCCCTGTGAATTCCAAGATGACCCATGATGCCAAAAGGAGCAGTGTGACGACTAAGGCGTGACATTTCCTGTTTTTCGTGCTTAGATACTCTGCTAACTCGTGTGTATGTTATGAGAATAAATAGTGAATGCGAGTTCAAATTGATTTTTGCATAAAAAACCTAAATTTTACTTTAGTTATACCTACGAAAGGTAGTTTTGTAACTCCTGATTTCTCCGTCACCTCAACCTGAACTCTGAATGTGTTAGATTCATTTTGAAAGTGTACACATGAACCAGCTGTGGTGATGGGCAAGTGGGGGAGTAATTTAAAAAATTCACTTTATTTTATGTACGCAGGTAATCAGGATAGCATACCTCAGAAAACAGATCTTACACTTCCTAATCGTCCCACAAATTTTATGTCTTGTCAGAAGACAAGAATCACTTGGCAGGTAAAAAGTCAGGTTTGGGAATATTTTTGGGAATAAATGCGTTGTAAGCGGGTAACTTGCTCCTCGTCATATGAAGGTGTGGGACCGGAGGGCCTGAAATGAGAAGAGTACACCGTAGACATGGTATGTCTATGAATACCTCTTTGTTCAGCCATTGTCTGTCCATAGTTGAACTTTGGCCTTCCTCCTCGCTGCTCACAGGTTGTGTGGTGTCATGAAGGGGATATTGAGCCATTTTCTGCCACGCTGGCTCAGGACGGGTTAGCAGAGTGTGATCAACCAGGGGAAACTCCATTGAAATACTCCGCCACGACTGGGATTTTAAACCTGGGCCACGGAGAGGACAGACAGCGAGATTCATCCATTCTTCCAGTGAGCTATCATGACTGAATACCATATCTAGCCAAATTTAGTTGCATGCCTAAGAGCCCAGTCATTTCAGTAACAAACGGGTAGCCAGGCGGCCTCACTGTTCGGCATGCGACTGGTGTTGGGACTTGGGACAACCGAGGCAGTAGATTTGACCTGGTGACCTGATTCTTCGGGCGGCCACAACCCCACTCGAAAAGCCAGGTCACAAATTGTTAGAGAGTTGTCTTTACCTATATGCACGTAGGGCACGTGACATAGAGTCCTTCATAATCACCAGAGCACGTCTCTGTCTCTGATCGCACTGAATTCCGGGATAATAAATCATCTGACATAGGGCTATAGCGTACAAACAAGGAAACCCTTAGCACCAGATTCTATCAGGATCCCAAATTAATTTCATATCAGCAATACAGTCGGAGGCACTACAAGGTACAAGCATTACTGCATGTCTTTGAAACAGAAAGAAAGGCAATGAATGGAGTCCATTTCCATTATCATTTATGGACTTCATAAATTAACAGTACGAACTACATTCTACAAACTAACAAAGTCAAACCGAAATTGAATGAATACTCAACTCTCAAGACTCAAGTGACACTGGCCCCTGGGCAGTCAGTGAGTTACTAACTTAGTTACTAAGGTAGTAAGTTGCTCACTGACAGTCAGTCTAGTCAGTAACTCACTGACTGTCAGTGCCACGGTGACCCCGTAGCTCTGTGTGGGGGGTAGTGCGAAACCTGATACCGATACCCCGTACCTCCGAAACCTAGTACTCGTACCTCAGAAACCCAATACCTGATACCCCGATACCTGTGAAAATGGATACCTTTTGCCGGAAACCCAACACCCTAGTACCCCAATACCTCGGAAAATTAGTACTCTCTGAGTGATTGAACTCCCGGCTCAACTAGGCCATCGAGCGATGAGATTTTAATTATGCCGATATCAAGTGATTACCTGCTGTGCGATCAGATAATCAATTAACTTTATCAGTCAGTGAGAGCGCTAAAAGTGATGACCGTGAACAGAAGTTACCTGGTACACATGAAAAATGAACAAACGGTAAAGCCCTTAGATAAAGCCCTTGACATAAAGCCATTGAGGGCATTACCGTGGTTCTTGGGCTGTGTGGGCAGCCTATATGAAGGCGCTAAATACGCCACATGGTTTGCTCCCAAAGGCTTTACCCAATCACTAGGTAAAGCCCGAGGGGCTTTACCTTTTGATTCTCATCTTGGCCAGGCACTCAAAGTTGATCATTTACTACCTGGCTTTACAGAGAGTACCTCAATATTTGGGACACCTCATAACCACTGATACATTCCTAAGGTTGTATACAAGCGCTGAGATTGGGTCTAGAGTGGCAATACTACCTCCAGGTCTGTCAAAACAAGCGTAAAGAGAGCCACGTTTGACCTATATTGCCCGGGAATCCCAGGGATTGCACGTGACCTGCTACAACGATCATGCTAAAGGGTAGAGTTGACGCCATGGCTTCAACTGGTAGAAAACCATCCATATTACAGCGTCAGACAGCCACTTTGAATAGGACTAGGTTGCAAACATACTGCTGGCCTGTTTACGCAATAAGAGCAGTTGTTGGGCTATTAATGACGAGCATAAACTAAGACTGAAAGATCGTTTTCGAAAGAGGTGAGTAAATTCACTCGCCGTGATTCGGTCACCGAGTTAGTATCACTCACTTTGATTGCGAGGTAGACTAAGAGTTAGGACTAAGCTAAACGCAGTGAATTTATAGGTATTTGTTTTCGTTTTTGGGCCCATTTCGCGCTGATACTTCGATCCCAGTAGTCAGAAGTGTGACAGTTGTAGAAGTTGGACTTTGGCTACCGATCGCGCAGGCGCGCATATGTAATAACGTGGACCCGCTGTTATGTCTTCTGCGACAATTTACGTCACGTGGGAAAATTTCAACTGAATGAAAGTTCATTTGAGAATTCCAAGATTTAACCGTACTTTTTACTACATCGCTTACTCAGTATGAGCTTTTATTCGACTGAGCACAACCATGTAGTGAGAGACTTTTTTTTGGAGAATTAACTAATTACCATAACTAGCCTATACACGGCAGTATGTGATAACCCTTGATTACCGCTGTAACAGTATCTTTTTCGTTATCGCTTTTAATACCCAGGTTGAGACATTCTAAAGATGAAAAAAATGGTGAAATTCAAAGTGGTGAAATCTATCCGATACATTGCGTCTTAAATTTTCATGGACCTTTATGTAAAAAAGGCTTCTAGTCTTATTTAAGCTGTCCATGTAAAATAAAACTATCAAATCAAATCAAACTGAGTGATGAAAAGGAAAGTACAAAAGTCCTTCTATTTGTCGGTCGTGTTATACTAAAAAGTCAAGGACTTCACCAGTTAGGGCTATTTCACCTTTTTCAAATCAAATTTCTGGTGGAACTGCATGGTTTCAAGGGACGTAGTTTTGAGCTCGGTGTACAGGGTATATAGTTTCGAGGATACTGGGTGCCTGGTTTTGAGAGTACGGTTAATTGGTTTTGGAGGTACTGGGTTACAGGGTACGGGTACAAAGTTGCTCACCACTCAGCACAATATTAGTTACACTAGTACATTAGTACTTCATAAATATAATTCATTTCCATGGGAAATCATCCGTGTATCACACATGCTTCATCAAAGATTCTCTAGATTATTGTCTAAACTGTGTTAGACAGCCAGGTTCAAAGCTGCGATCGATAGCAGCAATCCACGGAGAGCATCGTATGGTCTCGGCTTTGTCGTTCATAGTTTGTAGCATACCATCATACTTCCATCAAACAACTTTCTAACTTCATGTTTATTGTTATAGTCTATCATATCGTCTGATGGCCACTCAAACACCAACTTTAACGCAAGGACACCAGAATTGTCAGTATAGTTCAAAAGGTAGAGTAAAACGGTAAGCAATAGGAGGTGAGCTTCGGATGACAATAAAAACTAGAACCACACAATTTTGGCAGTCTTCACAATTTAAATGGAGCACTAAAAGGTCTATTGAATCTCTTTGTAGTGTTGCGGGAGTTCAATTAACTCTTGGGATAATATGTATTGGGATGCAGTGTATACTTGGTCTGCAGTACTATTTAATTGATTCTGATCACACCGATTATAATTATGGGGAATGGTATCGGTTTCTGAGATGGGAAAGAAGAGGATTTCTCAATGCAAATATTCTGCCTGACATGCTGTTTTCTCTCATGGTGAGCATTTACACATTTTCTCTTTGCATGCACCAGATGAGACTTTTACATGGCAGAGAGTTGTTACAACTTCCACGATATTGTTTTAGGCGGGAATCATGCCGCTACCATATTGTTTTAGGCGGGAATCATGCCGCTACCATATTGTTATAGGCGGGAATCATGCCGCTACCATATTGTTATAGGCGGGAATCATGCCGCTACCATATTGTTGGCAGATAATTCTGCGCCAATCGAAATGTTGCAGCAGCTTGTTTTGGGAGAGGACCAATTGATGAATTAGCCGCATTCAACTTCTTCTTTTCACCCTTTGCCCGATGCTGCCAAGCAATCACATGTTCTGTTTTTCACCAGATTTATGCTGCGATGTTGTTAGCTACACTTTCCTAGTACTGGGTTTTAAAACAGTTTAACAGGAAGTGACTAATATACAAGCCCCATAGTGGCTGTCACTGGATGGTAAAACCGTAAATGTCATGGAGACGGCTGGCAACTGTCATTCGCCGTTTGATTGGTCAAGCAATTTTATCTGCGCGCTTGCTGTGTAATAATCAGCCTACCACGTCGTACTGATGGCTCATGAAATGAAATGATTTCCTTACAAATATGGCATGCCCGTAATCTTCAGAATATATCATTTGTGATATAACAAAATAATTCAAACAGAGTTGATCAACTTTTTATTGTAGTACATAATAGCGGGAGTGATAGGCATTCACTCAGCGCGAAAAACCTCTCGTCAATTGGTGAGTATCTCGTGATTATGATGCCTTATGGCTTATAGTGAGTTCCAATAGTTGACTTAGAACTGGAGAATTCACAAGGCTTAGAACCAGTATCACCAACCAGTGATGAAATGGTGGCTTGGACTTCCGGCTCAATGTTCGGTTCCAGTACCCCTTTGTCATTTTGTCCTTATCGGCTTCAGATTGCGGCGTTAGATAAAGGGGCCCACCCAAAGGGTCACCTTTTCTTAGGCCGCACGCCACAGGCCAAAAGTCGTCACTAATTCCCCGCCTTGATGACTGTTTTATGTAGGTTGTAGTATATCTGATATTTAACATACTGAATGCGAGTGTTGTATTCCTATTGATGCTTGGATTCACCAGCGCATCCATTGAGGCACAGCCAAGACTACGGGTAAGAGCCTCCCCATAACATCAAAAGATAACAAGTTATCGAAACCCTCACTGTGTATGGTGTTCAAATCCTTCCAAACGGTTTTGGTGGCTCGGATTGGATGCAGTCCGAGTCTGATCTGGCGTCCGACCTTGGATCCGGCGGCCCGATCAGATGAGACTTTCATTCTCCATTTCTGGGGGAAGGATGTTGGTCTCTCGGGTGTCTGAACTAAGGTGGGTTGAACGTAAATTGGAGTGCTAAAGCAACTTTTATTGACCGCATATAAACCGAACATGTAAATTCTACGACAACAGAGACAGGGATCCATCGTTATTACATCACAAACACCTAAAATCATCATGAAGTCATGGGATAGACGACAGACAACCTTGTGACATCTCGCTAGCAATGAAAAGGTTGATGACCAATGTGAGGACCTCATCGAATTTTACAATGTGTTATGACTCAGTTAGGCGGGATTACTAACCTGCCTTATAAGTTTATGAACTGCCTGTTGCCTTCCATGAGAGTTACGCAATGTCTATCTATTACACGGTTGTTCATCAGTCAAGGTACTGGACTCAAAATTTTCTCTGTGTGATTTTTCTTATATTTCGCATGTTCAGTTCCTCATTATTATGTTTCAGTTGCAGAGAGGAATCGATTTGAAACGACTGCTGCGTAGTTTGGTTTTGTTGATGACAATAGTGGAGTTCATACTAGCTATTATAGGAGCAGTCCTGTGTAGAAAGGCCGGGGCGTGTAAGAAACCCCGATCCCAAAATCAGGTGATCAGAGTAGATTCTATAGAATATCAGCATTTCATTTGAGATTTCGATGAGCTTCTAAGGCTACTATTTCGGAGGAGTGTGCTTTTATACAAAAATGCCAGAACTCTACCTAATGACTGTTGACTAACGACTGACCGAGTGGAAGCATTGAGTGAATTCCCAATGAAAGGTTTGCCAAACATCATAGTAACGCCTACTAATGTTACCAGCAGCAATTGAGTCATTTTTCTACCAAAGTAGTTCATGTTGCTCGCTCAATGCTAAGGCCTAAAAAGTCTTTGAAGGAGGTTGCTCTTTCTACGGCGCTCGTTTTCAGAATTGTTGTATTTAGTTTCGTGTCGCTTTTGCCCTGATAGGAGCTGATGGTGACCTCCCATTTGTTCTATATGGTTAGTGTCAGCACTAATTTTGCGATGGCATCTGCTTTAATTTTCCTGAAAGGCAAGTCGGAGATATATCAGCCACAACTTGATTAGAAAGCAAATTGTGCTAATGGTGGTTTTCGTCCTACAGGTCGTACTGAACTATCACAATCAATCCACACTACCTGTGCAGACATCACTAACTCCCTACACTGTTACATTTAATGGAGCTCAGATAGACGGACAGTATCTCTATCAACCGGCCTGTAAGTCATTCAACCAAATAATCAGCCAGTCTATCCGTCAGTCAATCAACTGGACAGCCAATCAGACAATCAATAAGGGGAATTAACAAAACCAACCAATGAAACGGTCGATCAGTCACACATCAAGGAGCCACACATCAATTAACCAATCAGTTTTTCGGCACCGCCAGCATTAATTCATCGCATTTCATTAGACTGTTTTACCCAATCGGTGTCCGCCTCATGAGCATGGTATCAATTATTGTCATAAACTAAACGCGTATTCTTTGCAGCGTTGCCGAGTTCACAAGACCTCTCGCCACCTACTTACAATCAACTTACACCTCCTGCGCATCCGTCGGCCCCGGACCTCGATCTGCCTCCTTCATATGAAAGTCTACAAAAATAAACTACAGAACTTTCCCAGCGGTGCTAATCTGTATGGATGTGATAACCTTTGGGGTTTTCCTATACCTTTACTGCTCATTGATAAATCTATTTTTGCCAATTGTTTTATGACTGCGATTATCAATCCTATTTCAATGTCTTCCTCCTTTGCTCCTGTGATAGATCTCTACTAGTGCATTTATCAGCTTTTAGATATTTTATTGGCGCATTGCCTCATCGGCACATATAAAACGGAATGCTTTATAAAATGTTGAATAAAAAATGTGAGAATACAAATCATTATACAGATGATACTAGAAATGATCAGCATGTCACAAGCAACAGCAATGTGACTAAAAGCCGAAACATGACTGGAACAGAGCCCAACACTGGAATGTAAACAATGGCATAATTTATCTACATTAGAGCGATAGATACATTCGGAATGGTAATCTATGGAACCAAACTCTTGTTTAATCCGCAGTGTGCCTCACAGAATTAGTTCCAATGCAATGCTAATACGCGGGCGTAAGAGTAACGGTCAGTTACTCGCTTCACAGTATTTGCCTGAAGAGGTGAGCTAATGATACGCAGAGTAATAGCAGGTAGGATACAGAGTTTGAGCATCCGTCACAAAGGTACACCCATTGGGCTTCGGGGTTCGTAGGTATTCTGTTACAACCTACAACAACATAACGCCAATGTGTGAGCCACAGTCGTTAGATAAATAAATGGGTGATGATATGATAGCCTCATGCAGATTGTGGGTACAATCTTTCGATCCAGTCGCAGACAGAATGGAACCAAGAGTTTATCTTCACCCCTTTAGACAGAAGTTTCTCTGTAAATTTAATGATGATCTTGTCAAGTCAATGGCATTCGTACACTCACCTATAGTAAACTGTATGAGAGGAGAGCTCATTTTGCCTACGCCTCCACGGCTATAGCCAAAGACACGTAAGTTATAAAATGCCGTCTTTTCAAAGTTATCCTCTATCATAATCCATGTCCTGCGGCCGCAGTCATAATCTTTAGCATTTCTGAGACTTTCTCCTTGACGCCAGATGCGAACCTAAAATGCAAACTAATGCAAAGAGCCATCCGACGAGAGATCTTTGGATCAAAACCTTAGACTATAGACTATGCACGGTAGAGAGTTTGATGGCGAACCTGTTCTTGCTGATGTGTTTACTAACCTTATAGCCATCTAGAGGTTCCTCATCAGGTCCAGTAGTGACGCCCTTGAAGTGCACACCAATCACATTATCAGCTGTTTTATTCAGTGTCACATACTCAGGCATATTTTGTGGCGCTACAGGCAGAACACGTATCATGGTCAGAAAATGATAGACAATGTGAGATACCGACTATAGACTATGGTGGTAGATACTTCAGACATAAGTCATTAAAATGAGCTATAGTTTTATTTTATCCTATTGTTCTACATCTGGGTATACTATCTAGCAGACCTCCCAGTCGATTACTTGTCATGGAGCAGTAGGAGCTATAAATAATGTGTAGAGCCCAGTATGTCTAGAACTTTCTCCAACAATCCGTAGTTAAGCGTTCTAGTCATGAAACTATCCTGCCATACTAAATTTATTCAGATACCCTCACTGATAACGCGCAAAACAACCAGCAAACCTCACCATATCCCCTCAACACTAAACATCACAATATTTCAAGCCCATTGAACATATATCTGTAGGTAAAGCCATTGGACACAGAGGATCGATTCATGAAGTTATCTTCCTTTTATTTCTAGGATATCTCTATGGACAATTTTTATAGAGATTGAATTCTATCAGATCAGTACCCTGGGCAGTATCACCGTCTCACCTTTCATCCAGGTAGTCTGTTTAGGTTCACTACCAGTTGTGCCGTCCCCGGCTGAGTTGAACAGCTGAGCGGTCACTTTATAGTCGGTGTTTGGCTCAAGGCCGATGATCAGGCCCTCAGTAACATTACCAAAGATGGTGTTTCTTCTCGCGAATGATCGAGTAGATGTCAGCTTCCAATATTGAATCTACCATAAGGCGAATGCAAAATTTCATTTAGAGGGGTTAAGCCATAGCTAAAAGTGTCTTCATTTGTTTTCAGATTCTGAAGCATGAACAAATGGGCCCAATCCTCAGCTTAAATGAAAGGTTAGCTATAGCCCTATCCATTGCGCATACTTAGAACCCTCAGCGACGCACTTTTCAGACTGTCGACGCAACAGAATTGGCCTCGAGATAGGAAATTAACACAGAGCTGTTGGTGTCTGCATTGATTTCTTGGCTTATGCGCAGATGTTTGAAAAAATCCCTAGCATGGTGCATACTAGACTTGTAGTAAGACAAGTTTAAATAGAGAAAATGTGCAACAACAATATGGAAATAAGGTTTCAGAGCTCTGCCGTAGTTATTCAGGTGACCGATATTTGATTTTTGGACAAGACCACTCACTATCGCTGCAATGAATGTTGAGTTGTCCCCTTTTGAGAATCGGGAACACAACTCCAGAAGTGTGTCAAGCGTTGACCGTGGCTTAATCCCTTTAACACATCTTTTAAAGGGTTAACCAAAGACTCAATCAGATCACCTTCAGCCAGAAGACTGAGAATCTGACAATTGTAGCATAACATGAAGTCACTGCAGTTATATTTCAGTTACCGGTGACATGGAAAACATGACGACATTACCCAGCTATTGACGAGTAGAGGAAAATATTGTCAACCCTTGGGCAGACAGAGGGCAATTCCAGTCTACTCATTTAAGCATCACAAACAGTCAAAGCAACTCTGACTGATATAAATTTGCTATTTGCCAAAAGTGTGTCGTATCCACTACACTGAGTGAACTGAACTATTCGAAACACACATAATATAATCGATCGGAATATAAGCCAGAATAATGATTTCCAAGAAGTTTCACTGAAAGCCTGGAAGTTGTCGTGTACTTTGTCCATGTGTTCATGCGGTTAAATTAAAAATGGTCCAACCATTAGCATATTTAACAAGTATGAAAACTACATTTATATGTATAAAATCAAAGATGGAGGGCTGCGTGGTAGAAGAGGCAGCTATTATATCAGGCCAAGCATTCCTGTGATACTTACATGGAATCCCAACAATTCGCCCCCAGTGATGGACCGCTCATTAGGAACAGGATCCCAGTTAACAGTCAGGGCAGTGGCGTTGAAAGGTTGAGCCTCTATATTCTGGGGTGCCTTCTTTGGAACTACAAAAATAATAATGGTTTTTATTATGCTATGCGGGCTGTGGGAACTGGATGACAGCAGCGCCAGACAGGCAAGAATGAAAAACAATAAAGGAGACCTGTATCCAGTGCTCCATGGATAGCGGATGATGACAACAAGCTAAGAGCTCCGGGTAAACCTGTCACCGTCAATACAGGAAACAGAGTGAGAGCTTACCAGACACAGCTGATCTGATGATGACTGTATCTGACCACGGGCCGATATAGTTCTCTGTACCGCCACCTGGGCTTGGCCACGGACCGTTCTCCGCTCTCACTCGGGCCTTGTATGGTCGATCAAAATAATTGCTGCCTAGAGTCTTGACACAACTGCCGGCTTTTGGTGAGTCGTGAGCAATCAGTCCACCACCGCATGTCTACAGTATAACGATGCAACCATCAATTAAGGGTTATATGTTGTGGGAGACTCATGTTTGGATCATTCGTGGAAAAATTCCATGACGAGTATGGGACCAATAAAAACTATCTGGCTCCATACAGCATTTATTACAGTAGTTACAGTAGTTATTACAGTAGTTATTACAGTAGTTGTTACAGTAGTTATTACAGTAGTTATTACAGTAGTTATTACAGCATTTATTACAGTAGTTATTACAGCAGTTATTACAGTAGTTATTACAGTAGTTATTACAGCATTTATTACAGTAGTTATCACAGTAGTTATTACAGCATTTATTACAGCATTTATTACAGTAGTTATTACAGTAGTTATTACAGCATTTACAGTAGTTATTACAGTAGTTATTACAGCATTTATTACAGCATTTATTACAGTAGTTATTACAGTAGTTATTACAGTAGTTACTACAGTAGTTATTACAGTAGTTATTACAGTAGTTATTACAGTAGTTATTTCAGCATTTACAGTAGTTATTACAGTAGTTATTACAGTAGTTGTTACAGTAGTTATTACAGTAGTTATTACAGTATTTATTACAGCATTTATTACAGTAGTTATTACAGTAGTTATTACAGTAGTTATTACAGTAGTTATTACAGTAGTTATCACAGTAGTTATTACAGTAGTTATTGGTCAGACAATGGATTTCCGAAAGGCCTCCTGGGATACTCGATGTGGTGTCAATCATTGTGTCTAACTAAAAGGTATGATTCAGCCAGCGACTGCATCTCACACAGTCAGAGGGAATTTATGTATGACTGTGCAGCCTTATTCCGTAACCGTGTACACTAAACCATACTTTAATTTGACGCACAGCGGCTAAGAAGTACTTCACTCTAAAGGAGTGTGACAATACCTCGATTATACAGGCTACTCACCGCCCAGTTTCCTGCCTCGTCATTGGCATTAGGATCATATTCTTTATACTGAACTCGATACCAGACTTTATCAGCGTTCCATTGCTCCTTGGGTAGAGGAATGAAATTGATAACTAGCGTTCCTTCTTTACCACCGCCGTATCCAGCCTTTATCAGTGGTGCGGACGTAGGCTTGTCGGGATTGGTCTTGATAAAGCCTACAAAACATGAGATTTGGTGTAACATGAGGTTCGATGTACCAGCTGGCCACGGTACAGTGAAAGTCCACCGACACTTGAGCTGGAGGTGACAGGAAGCCCTGGAAAAGCCTGGATAATTACCATCTTTTTGTGAACGAGCAAGTCAGACAGACTGCGAGGTTTACTACGCTGCGCTAACAGGAATAAAACATAAAACATTGCAGTGCTTAAAAAACTGCTAGATCCTGGGTTCATGCGTCAGTCTGGCGGGACTCCCGCTATGAATACACGCTTCTCGCCTAAATCCTAAAACCTATCCCTCCACAACAGGTCTCAGGCTTAGGAGATTCACCGCAATAGAAAAATTGAATGCTCACTCGCAACAATAACCAAAATGTTGACGTAACGACTAACCTGACTCTTTGCTGGGTACCCCCACGCCATACTCATTCTCAGCTTTAACCCGGAACTTGTAGTTGGTATTGGCAAACAGATCGCGCACAGTTGTATTTGTGATTCCCAGAGCTTCTCCAGTAACTGAAATGAACACAACACCATTAATGAATGGATAGCTCTACGCACAGCAAGACACAAATTATTATACCTACACACGCGTACCAACTGAAGCGGTAGAGCAACATTCCGCATACCTTCGACACATGCTTTATACAGCCTTGTACTACACAGTAGAATAACTAACATATAGATTACCCGCAGCAACTACTTAGTCATCAGACTACTACACGGATAATACTGTAAGATTGGGTGCAGAGCACTCACTGTTTTTCGCCGGCACCCACTCCCGCGTGTCACTGTTGTATTTCTCCACATAGTATGCCGAGATGGACTTGCCGTTCTCCGCTCCAGGAGACCATTTGAGATCAATAGTGTGATTGGTCGGGTTGGAGGCCTTGACACCGGCAGGCTCACCAGGAGGACCTAAAAATTTAATCAGATGAATGAACGAATGAATGAATAGGCCAAGGCGTATAGTGATGGATAAGCATCCGGTATCTGGCTGGTTTAAGCACTGGTGAAAATTATCATCATTTCCAGAGCTCAATCTATTTGCATGAATTTGTAATCATGGCTGACTGCATAACACCCCTTCTCGCACTGTGATAGGCCTATAACATCAAGACATCTACTAAGATAGTGCTCAACTATTTACCGATAATGATTAGCTATGCCTAGTCTCTCTTACCGACTACAGTGACTTTAGCCCAGAGGGAAGCGGCATCACTCCTAGTGTGTCCCGAGCATTTATAAAAGCCTCTCTCCTCATATGTTATTGACTTGATAATGAGATCACCGCGGTTTACTCCTTCTCCTCGCTGATATATTCGTGTCATCTTCCAATCATCGAAATCAATCACTGCAACAGAACATCATTTTTCCCAGACGGATAGCAGCACAAAGCTAAAGGTTTGCTCCCATGATAGTCAAAGATGTGACCGCAGAGAAGGCTACTCTACTCGATAACATCCCGATCCGAATCCTATGGTCGAAATGAGAATCGAACCGGGAATATCAGTTCCAGGTTTCAGAGCACTAATAATTAAGTCATCGCATAAACTCCACACCCACAACATGGGTGGTGGGTGTCACATACAAGACACAACCCAAAATTCTAAGATAATAGCACTAATTAATACATCTATAATTTGCTGGCATCTAGTATGATTACACACACTTACATCTCTCATTGTGGTACCAAAGGTAGACCAGATCGAGCACAAACTCAAAATCAGCTCGGCATTCTAGCTTCACTTCAGAACCGAGCAGAGCAGTGGTGTCGCGAGGACCGTATGCCAGTCTGCTGCCTCCTACAAACCACAATTACGTGCTCAATATATCTAGCTGATGGCGGCGGGTTGGGTGGCTTAACTGCCTGTGTATATCTTTATCAGATCTGTTGATATCCTGTCAGTTTATGACTGGAGTCGGAGCAAAAGTCAGTACCGACAACGGCAAACAAATGCAGAAACATTTGGGGCCAACACTGGAAGCAGAAGCGAATCGGCTAATATGCCAGTACCACTCCATGAGGTGGAGATGACTGTCAGTTTCAGGTATTGCGTTCGGGCAAGTTTTCCTATTACAGCTAGCCTACGGATGAGATTGTGACATGCTCAACAGGATGACATCGTAAAGGAATTTATCTAACTCACGTAAAACCTCAAGGCTGATAGTTTGGCTGGCTTTACTCGGCTCGCCACTGGTCTTGTTGATGATCTGATTGCTAGCCACACACGTGTAGACACCCGCATTGGTACCCTCAGTCACGCGGTCGATATACAGATGACCATTGAGCAACTTCCGGATTGGCGAATTAATACCTGTATTTATGGCAATCTCCTACAAATAATCGGCAGAGATTCTGGGATCTACGGAGTTGGTTTGGGAGGGAAGCCTTGCGCGATAGGTTGATAGGTAGCAGAACTTACCGCTCCCTTGAAGAACCACTGAATGTTGGCTTCTGGTGCAGCTTCCGGGTCACATGGGATCGTGGCATTGGCTCCCTCTGTCGCTATCACTTTACCCAGCATGGGTCGTTTTGTGAATGATGGTGCAAATTCTGCAATGGATATGTCACAATCAGTTCGTAAAGCGGATCGTCTGAACGCGAACTTAGTAAAGGAGAGTCAATACAAGTGTGGAGGTATCGGTACAGAAAGACTGAATAGCCACAGAGAAACCTTAAAACTTATCCTAAAAGCAAGATAAATGAATATTTTGAATAGCGTTATCCTCAATGGTATTATGTATTTCCAAACTGTCAACACCCAGACCATAAACCAGCACAGCCAATCAACCAGTACCGCAGTACGGCCAATACGTGAAAGATGTTGTAGTATTGCCTTACCCAGTATACGCATCTGGGCAGTACTGTATGTGGTTCCGTGAGTATTGATAGCAACACACTGGTACATTCCGGAGTCGCTAGCCTTCTTTACAGAGGCGAATGAGATAGTCTTCATGTCAGTGCTGAAGCTGATTCGTCCATCGGCATCGGCTGGTAAATTGGTATCGAGTCGCACTCCGTTCTTCAGCCACCTGTATGTGGGCTACAAATAGGCATGTTGCACCACTTATAGACATGTATTTGTAATCAGATTACACAATGTGGTTAATGGACTAATCCCCTCTTCGACAATTGACGATAAACCTTTTTTGGTTCAAGTAGATATCAAATAATGGTCGACTAGGGATTACATATCCGAGAACCCCCCTTGATATGTTGAAAAACCATCGGATGTCAACCACGCTCCCGGCGAAAATTTAGAGGCAACTGAATCATGGATATTAGAAAAGCTCAAAATATTGGATGAGATCTGTTTCGACCCAGAGTCGTCCCGCATGGAGCCAAACGGGTTTTTCTTCGCGTACCCATCGAGTTGAGTATTCGACTAACTGACCATGTATAAACCAAACATCACTGTTGGTGTGAATAGTTATATACTGTTCTAAGATAGCAAGCATCAATCCTGCGACAACCGCACACTGAACCATTCATATCTAGTACCCTATCTTTATCGAGTGACTGTTGCACTCCTCAGTAGTGTCGAACCCTTCATGTGAGCATAGAATGTACCGCTGACTTAACGGCAATAAAAACCCTAAAATTAGCCACAACAGTCATCCACCTGATGGGTGGCACTAGTGGATTAAGCAGCCAACTCAAACGCAACTGGACTGGATTATTACCTCAGGTTTCCCTTTGGCGTGACAGGTCCAGTCAAACCTTTGTCCTTCATCTAAATGTTGGTTCTCAAGATTGTTGGCTCCAAAGAATGGTTTGGCTGAAAAAAGATGATCAGATTTGTTCTTGTAAAATTACAGACGGCAGAGAGGTGAACTATTATAAGTGCGTCGATAAGCCTTTACGGTGCATCTCTTAAGGCAAAGTTACTGTAGATTGGCCCTAAAGAGAAGTTCTTTGATGCAAAGAGTCTGTGGCATTTGATTGAAAACCTCATCTGAAACTGGAATCCATTTACTGGTACACCTCTTCGTTCGCTGTGCTGAACATCAAAGGCGGTATCCTAGCGCGGACCAGAGCGAATAGCTGATGCCGTGCTATCTGCCATGGCTCGCACTAGGATACCGCCTTTGTTGTTCAGCTTAACCTGAGTGAATGTTTTAATGGAATCGGCACAAAATTTTAAAGTAAGGCATAAAGGAAGGGTAACTCCACATTAACATATGGGATCTTCGATCTTTCAACAAAGAGTTGTTTCTCCTTGCAGGTCAATGTAATGATTCAAATTTAGCTGCTTCAAAGCGCGAGCTTTACTGACCTGTGCTAGAACACCTCTGGGTTCGGCCGTATAATGTGGCCATTACTGATGCTATCCATGTAAGATCTTATCTATTTATACATAAGTTTCCACCACCTACCGGAGATTTCCAGTGTGATGTCAGCGCTGTCTCCAGCGGATCTAAACTCGGATATGCATCTGTAAACTCCCTCATCAGCAAAGTCTACGTTCGGGATAATCATTCGTCTGTTATAGTCTGTGATCTCATACGAGTCGGGAATTGGACGACCGTCCACACGACTCCACGTATATATCGGAGATTCACCTGTCTTCGATCTAAACAATTTTCAAATATGTTCACGGATAAGCCTTGGTTTAACCCATTCCAGATTAGGGTGAAGCGGGGTTTTTGCAGATAGTGCACTGGGTTAAAAACACATCTTTGTCATTT
>Ga0224501_10001273_pt1 | contig 19566 bp, 19 predicted proteins | sample SF_Oct11_sed_USG_4_FD_169105 | JGI IMG/M metagenome (GOLD analysis project Ga0224501, IMG submission 169105) | Sediment microbial communities from San Francisco Bay, California, United States - SF_Oct11_sed_USGS_8_1 | ecosystem: Environmental > Aquatic > Marine > Sediment | place: USA...
ACAGGCAAAATCACCACGCTCTAACTCCAGATCCACATCGGTTAGCGCATGCACCTCTATCTTTCCCTGTCGGTAGACCTTCTTAACGTCTTTGCATATTACAACTGCGTCCATCATACCCTCGTCAATGCATCAGCCGGAACCAGCCTGGACGCCTTCCATGCGGGGTAAAGGCCCGTCAAGACCCCTAAAACGATTACGGTGACATTGGCAATCACCAGATCTTTTTGGGTGATCACAAATGGAATGATGTTCGACATTTGAATCATCTCCATCCCTCGGGCAAATGCCGACACATCAATACCGTCACCTGTCGCTAATACTGTTAACCAGGAAACCAGATTTGCTACAGCAAGTCCAACTAAAATAAGCAGAATCCCTTCAAGCCAGACTTGTCCCAAAATAAATCTGGGCTTTAAACCTAAAGCGATAAACAAGCCGAATTCCCGTGTGCGCTCAAACACGGCCATTAACATCGTGTTAACTATCCCAAAGGCCATAGCAAGAAAAACGATCAGATGCCAAATTATGGCACTGGAGTCATAAACCTCTACCATCACTTTCAAAAAGGGATCGACTTTGTGCCAGGACTTTACGTCAAGATTTTTTAAACTATCAGACATTTTGATCGATAACGCTTCGGAATTTTCGGGCTCCTTCAACCTGATCGAAATTTCGGACAACTGGTCACCTAACGCCACAAATTCTGCGGCTTGCTTCCTAGTTAAAAAGACCCATGACAATTCTGTCATCTCTAAGGGGGCGTCAAAGATTCCCACAATCCGAAACCCTCCGTCCCTAAGCTGATTAGTCCTATCCTGGGACATCAGCACTACACGGCGACCCAACTGGGTTTCCAATCGATCAGCCAATTTCTTTCCGATTATAATTCCTTTCTCTTCATCACTGGAAAAATACTTACCTTCAACCACAGATTCCTCTAGAAATGACAGTTTGGCCTCACGATCAGGATCAATACCAAGCAGCATAACACCGACGGACTCCCTCTCACTGGCCACGACAGCAGGAATACGAATTCGACTCGCCCAGTGAGCGATTGCAGAATCAGATAGCACCTTTTCCAGATCAGGTCCTATTGAAAAATTGTAATCAATAACAGGGTCATCTAAATAGCCAGGATGGTGTATTTGAATGTGACCTGTGAGGTTTTCAATTGTATCGTCAAACACCTGCATAACCATCCCGCGCATAAAGGCCGCCATTACTATCATCGCCCAGCCACCAAGAACAATAGCGAACAAGATCAACAAAGTTCGTCGCCGGTTACGCCAAAGATTTCGCCAGGCCAGTGAGAACAGAAGCATCGCGTTCGACATGCTAAACGTGCCTCATCGCTTCAACGGGTTCCAAACGCCGGATTTTCAAGGCAGGATAGAGTGCCGCAAGCAAGGTAAATCCTAAAATCACCAATGGCCCCATGGTGATGCTCTTTAGAGAAATCTGTGGTGTAATGACGGAAGGCATGTTAAACATGGCGGCCATTTCTTCCATCCCCTCAATAGACAGGCCGTAGAAATAGAAATAGGTGTTCACGGCTAGTCCCAAGGCAGTACCAAACAAAAGAGCAATCAAGGTAAGAAAAAAGGCCTCGATGATTAGCATTTTTCCAATGCTAAACGGTTTGAAACCCAAAGCCAGCATGATTCCGAATTCACGGGTCCGCTCCAGGACTGCCATTAAAAAGGTATTCATGATGCTAAAAGTAATAATCGCAACCAGTATGAAATAGGTGAACCATCCCGACGAATAGTCCAATTCGATCATTTCTTTGAGGCCGGGCTGAACCTGATCCCAACGTAATGTTGTTAACCCTTCGTTTGGTAACAGTGAAGATATGTGTTGTTGAAACAACGCTACCTGGTCGATTCGTTCATCAAAGATTACGATACTATGTGCATGCGTTCCCATTGCGAAAATTTCCTGAAACGTTTGTAGCGGTATTTGAACGAGAGAACGGTCCAAGTCCCTAGAGCCGGATTCAAAAATTCCCACTACGGGAAGTATCGCTGCTGCCACCGAGCCATCTCTGCCGGTACCGAGCAAAGTGACCTCATCTCCCAGCTTGAGCCGCATGTTCTTGGCGAGACTTGCTCCGATCACCAATTCGTTTGCGGTGATTTGATCAAGATAGCGTCCCTGCTTTACCAAACCAGGAATTGTCGATACCTGCTTTTCATGATTTGGTTCAACCCCGGTTATCGCTACGCCATAGGTACGTTGCTCTGAAGACAGAAGCGCAAAACCATTCGCTCTGGTAGAAACACCGGCAAACGAACTCGAATCACGAACCTGTTTTGCAACTTCGATTGCATTTTCAATGGAAGTGCGAAGTTTTGGCTCTTCCTGATATCCTTCTCGCTGAACCTGAAGCAGACCTTGATAAACTCGTACCGAGTTAGAAATCATCAAATCATATTGCCCTAACTGAAAACCAACGCTAAAGACCAAAAGTGCCGCGCCAAAAGCGATGGCTAGCATGGTCAATATGGTACGCCTGGGGTTGCGCCATATGTTTCGCCATGCCATCACCGTGGTTGTATTCATTTTCTGGGATTTCTCAAGTTTGAGAGCGTAAAGACCCTCGCAGGAATAGCAATATCGAACTTGGTCTCCTCGACACGAACCTCGGTCCATTCGTCCTTTTTATCAGTTTTTTGCATGCGCTGTATGGCTGCAACTTCTCTACCATCAAACTTTTTTATACTAGTAGTAGTGAGTGTCTTTACCTTTTCACCAGCTTGATCATAAAAAGTATGATCCATTAATACGAAATCGTCACGAATGGTAAGAATCTCTTTTCCCCATACGACTGGTGCGTCCTCATGTGGGACAGACTCTACTGTATACAGACGATGACCGTTTTCTTTCTTTTCTTCGAGCACCCTGTGAGTGTACTTATCGATAATGTCATCCGCGCGTGCAATATCATTGTTTGAAAAATCCGATCCCATCCAGCTCTGTTGTGACATACTCCCCGGAATCTTAATTACCCTATTTATTTTTGGTGTAAAGCTCCACATCTCTTCGCCCAACAAAAGATTCCCGTTACCCGCGTCTTTTTTTGGTTTAATGACCCGTACTAAAGATTTATCCAGGCCTTGCGTCCACACCTCCATGGTCATGGAACGCTCCCAATCAGGCCTATGAATCACCATAGTAAATACTGAATAGGACGTTTTTCCGCGATATTGATCAATCGCTTTTTTTACAATCTCTTTGCCTGAAATCTGCGCATAAACAGGCTGAATGAGAGCTGCTAGTAAAATAAATGGAACAAATATTGTTTGTTTAAACTTACGTTTTATTGCGGAAAACCTATGCGTCTTGTTCTGCATGCGCTTGATACACCTGGATAGTGGTTTTTTCATTTTCATCATCTAGTTTAGCGCAAAGAGCAGAAAAAATAAGTTCACATCGATTGGAGCGGGTGAAAATTAGGTTTTGGTGACTTATAATTGGTCTAATGGCCGATGAACCGAGCCTGTGGTATATGGTCTAATGTTTTAAGCGCCATTGAAGTACGGAGTGACAATGTATACACGCCTAAATGAGGTCCCACATCTCGCTGAGATGAATACGACAGTGGACGCACTCCATTTTAATGCCATCCGTGTAGCCCTTCTCCGTCTGAAGCCACCCATACGCCTTCCACTGACAGGACTCAGAGGGTTAGAGATCTTGCTGGAACCCGACCTGTGGTTAGTGGTGGATAGTTCACTAAATGACCTACCCGTTCTGGCATGGAGTGATTTTGACGTTTCTCACCGGGATGCCCTTCATAAGCCTATCGCCTGTCGAATGCGCTTTTTCCACTCTCATGCCGCGGTAATCATCGGCAAAGTCCTAGATCTGGCGCAACTTCAGCTTGAGGAGAGGATGAAATCGGTCATAGGCGACAAACATAGCGTGAGTGAGCTGAAAGTAGATCACCCAAACTAGCTGTTAACAGGATTAACAACTAGCTCATCAAAAATAGTTTGCACCAGCCGCTCAACACTTTTCAAAACCCGAGACGATATTTCAGTATTGGGCTCCATAGGGCCGGGCTCAATCCCCCAAAGCGTGGATTCTTTTGGTAGTAATCCCAAGACAATTAAAACCCTTACGCTGTCTAACACATTTAATCCATGAGAACTCATCGAGCCCTTAATCCTTGTGTGTGCACTTAGTTCTGAGTGTAAATCAAATCGGTAAATCTCACCCGCTTCACCATTATTGGCAATGGCATCAATCAAAACCAGTTTAGCAGATTGTGAAATTTTCTCATTGCAATTTAAAATCGAAGCATCACATTCAACAAACTCAATCTCCTGCCCATTTCCTATTTTTTTCCTCAACCGTCTAAGCGCTTCCCAGCCCAAACTATCATCTCCATGATCTGAGCCTATTCCTAATATCAAAACCCGGCTCATTGTCGGTTTACTCTCAGATCTAAAAAGTGTGTCGCGCATGAAATACACGGGTCATAGTTTCGTATGATTTGCTCTGCTTGAAAACGCAGTTCCTCCTCCGGCCTGTATAAGCCAAGAGTAGTTAATGCATGCCGAAGGTCCGCTTCGATACGGGCCTGATTTTGACTGGTGGGAGGAACGATGCGTGCCTTGCAGACTAGGCCGTCTGCATCGATTTCATAACGATGCCACAAAGTGCCTCGAGGCGCTTCCGTCGCTGCAATGGCCACACCCGCTTTTGTAATAATCTTTTCTCGTGTGGTGTTAGGTTTTACATAATTACGGAGCAAGTCTTTGGCTTCGCTGGCAGCGTGTAAAATCTCCATCGCCCGCGCAATCAGGCTATGATAACTATTTCCCACATTGAGTTTTAATTTGGCGGCATCTAATATGGTCTTTACTTGTTTATTCAAGTGTTGAGAATTTAGAACACAACGAGCCAAAGGCCCGACCAGATAGGCCTTATCATCCCGATAACACTGAAAAGCCGTAGAATGGGGTACCTGTCTTTCGACAAAATGATTCTCAAACGCATCGACTGGAATATTTAATCCATCACTGGAAGCCAACCTTCCTTCGTTCATGGGATATTCATATTCATGCCTAAGGGAAACGCCGGGAAAGTCCTGATTACTCTCGGGCAGGGAAAAGGTCAACAACCATTCAAGTAGTTCTGCGCTTTCGTCTATACACTGATCCAGTCTTGAATAGAGGGTATTCACTTCTTTTTTAGTAGGCGCTCCGGAAAAACCTCCCACTTCGGCCCCTACAGGATTGACGGACCGTCCTCCAAATAGCTTTATCAAATCATTACCCAGCGCTTGTATGCGCAGCCCTCTTTTTACGGCTAGTGGATGGTCTTTTGCCATCTCCGGTGCACTTTGATAGCCGAGGAAATCGGGTAGCGCAAGCAGGTGTATATGCAGGGCATGGCTTTCGATCCATTCGCCACAGTAGTAGACACGACGCATTGCGCGTATCCATTCGCTGATCCGGGTATCAAACAAACCCTCCAAGGCATGTACCGCACTCATCTGATAGGCCACGGGACAGATCCCACATATGCGGGCCACGAGATCAGGCACCTCAGTATAGTGTCTGCCTTCTAGAAATTTTTCAAACAATCTGGGTGGCTCAAAGATGCTTAGCTTTGCCTCTCGAAGTTCTTCTCCTTCGATCAAAAGCTCTAATGAGCCTTCACCTTCAACCCGCGCCAATACTGGAACTTTTATTTCCAACTCTCGTTTATTCATCAAAGTTCCTGGCAATGTTAATCACACTCTCTTTATAGGCCGCTGCATTGTTTTGTATATGGTTAAAACGCCTAATCATGTCCTCTTTGCTGACACCAAAGCCCTGGTAACGCTTAACTAAAGAGTGACTATTCACTGTTTCAGAAGGCCCGTAGCAGGCAAAGCAAGCCTTGCCAAAATGGGGGCACAGTGCACCACAACCTGTTCTCGTTAAGGGGCCCATGCAAGGCTCTTGTTTCGTCACTACTACACACGGGTTCTGTTGCCGCTTACACTCCAGGCAAAGACTACTCTTCTCGTCTATAGGGCTTACGCCAAATAATAGCGAACGTAACATGGCCTTTACTTGACGAGAGTTGACCGGACAACCCCACAATTCAAAGTCCACCCTTACATGTTCCCGTATTGCCGTAGAGGTATTCAAGCTTTGGATAAATTGCGCTTGCGGATAGATGTCTGACACCCATTGCGAGCTATCTTGATGGTTACGCAAGGCCTGGATACCACCAGTGGTAGCGCAAGCGCCGATGGTGATAAGACAATTGGAATTTTCGCGAACTCGCTTTATACGCTCTAGTTCATCGGGAGTGGAAACACTCCCCTCTACAATGGCGATATCCACTTGAGCTTCCGGCTCAACCGGTCCGGCCTCTGCAAAGTGTACGATGTCAACCAGATCTGCTAGTGTTAACAGTTCTTCGCCCATATTGAGTATAGCGAGCTGGCATCCGTCGCAAGAGGTAAATTTGTGAACGGCGAGTCTGGGCTTCATCATACTAGACCCCTTTAATTGCCAGTAACTGTTTCACTTTAGCATAGCAAAACACGGGGCCATCCTTACACACGAAGTAGGGGCCAAATTGACAATGCCCACAGCTTCCTACCGCGCATTGCATATTGCGCTCCATGCTCAAAAAAATGAATTCCTCTTTAATCGTTCGCTGTACCAACTCCTTGATACACACTCGCATCATGCCCTCTGGACCACATAGCATGGCCACCGTATCCGGTGCCAATGACATACGATCGAAAAGCTCAGTGACTCGCCCCACATGCCAGGGCCAATTGGCAGCGCCTTCATCTGCCGCCAGATAGATCTCAGTATCAGGTATCTGACTCCACTGCTCATAACGAGAACGCCATACCAGATCTGAAGGAAGCTTAACACCCTGCATAATGGTGAGCTTGTTGAAGTCGGCACGCCTTTCTATCACATAATTGATTGCAGAAACCACAGGCGCACAACCCAAGCCCCCTGTTATCACGAGTAAATTTTTATCTCGCGCCAAATCCATTGGCCAGCCCTGTCCATACGGCCCTCTAAGCCCTAATCGATCGCCTTTCTTGAGCTTAGCCATCCCTTTGGTTACTCGTCCCACCACACGAATCGCGTGGTCGATAAAAGGAAGTCCATCGGGATCAGAGACAATAGAAATTGGTATTTCACCCACGCCATAGAGATAGAGCATATTGAATTGGCCGGGCTGAAAACGATATTGTTCAGAGAAACCTTCGTCTATAAAACGCAGTCTTAAGGTAAACACCGTTTGTGTTTCCTGAATGCGTTCCACCACTTCCACCGTCTTGGGTAGATAAGGGCTTTGAGGATTAGTTACCATTTAGCGTAGCCACCTCTTGTGTGATATCGATTCCCACCGGGCACCAGCTGATACAACGTCCGCACCCGACACAACCCGAACGTCCGTATTGTTCATGCCAATTGGCGAGCTTGTGGGTAAACCATTGGCGATAGCGCGTGGCAGTTTCTGAACGGATGACTATTCCGTGGATGTAACTATGACTTTGAGTAAAACAGGAATCCCACTCGCGATACTGTGTACTGCTGCTACCATCCAACTCCGCAAGTGCGCTTTCGCTATGACAAAAACAAGTAGGGCATACACTTGTACAGTTTCCACAGGAAAGACAACGGGCGGCAATTGCCTCCCATGCATCTGATTCCAGCGATTTGTTTATCAACGACCGCAGGTCTTGTGCAGGAAGTTGCCGAGTCTGCATAGAAATGGCTTGATCTACTTGTTTTTCAGAGAGGGTAATTTGTCGCTCATTGGCTCGGGAAAATCCTTTAAGTAAAGACTCACCCCGCGCTGAGCCTGAACGCAGGACAAAGCCATCTTCCAATTCAGAAAGGGCGATATCAAAGCCCTGAGTAGCAGAGGGCCCATCACCTGTCGAGACACAGAAACAAGTAGCTGCTGATCGGGCACAATCCACTGCGACGATGAATAATGAATCCCGTCGACTTTTATAGGCTGTGTCAGGGAACTGGGAACCGAGAAAATGCTTATCCAATAAGGATAGAGCCGCCAGATCACAGGCACGAACGCCGATTATAGCGGTGGCAGGAACGCTCTCTGGAACAGACTCGAAAGTGATTCCCTGTTTCTCCACCCGCCAAAGCGCTTCACGGGGAGGGTAAACGATGGGCTTTAAGGCCTGTGGCCCCGTCGCCCACTTAAACCAACGGGGAGACTCGGTCTTTTCCAATGAATACCGACCGGCATCCTGAACTTCCTGCCAGCCTGCTTCAATTTCTTCGCCCGGGTCAAGCTCAGAAAAAACCATAGCGCCATCTTGGGCCTTTGGCACCATAATGGTTTCGGCGTGATTGCGAAGCACGTCAATCAGTTGACTAAACCCTGATCGAGGCAAATAGTAAAGATCCATTTTTTTTCCGCGATCGAAATAGCGTTAACTATTGTAACCCATAAGGCCTAAGAGTTATGCTGGTAATTGTGAATTTATTGGTGGACTTATGTGTTTAGGTATACCCATGAAAATTGGAGAGATCCACGGATCTCTCGCCAAATGCGAACTCAATGGCGTGACACGCATGGTAGATCTGTTTTTGGTTACCGACCAAGAACCAAAGCCTGGTGATTTTGTGTTGGTGCATGTAGGCTATGCCATTCAACTCATTGATGCGCATGAGTCCCAAAAAAGACAAGAATTGTACAGGGAAATGGTGAGCGGAAATGCATGACGCCTCACAGTGTAAAACCTTATTAAAAAAGATTCGTGAAATTTCCGCTCAACACGATCAATTGTTACCTAGCCAGATAACCTTACGCAAAGCACCCTTATCCAAAATCGACGCTCAACATTTTGTGGAAACATTGCGCTTTCTGGCAGGCAGTGAATTAGACGACAACACATTAATAAAATTCGAAAAATCTGATTTTGTGACATGTCCAAACTGTGGCTCACAAAACAACCTGGAGTCAAAACCCGAAAATTGTTACCAGTGCGGCACTAGTCTTCTTACTGAACTCATGGATGACGGAATCTATCTCGTAGACCTTACTTTTAAACATGAACACATTGTCTAGTTTACTCACCAAGCTAAAAAGGGACGCCACTAAAAAGCCGCTCACTATACTGAATGTGTGTGGCGGCCACGAACGAACTATCAGCTTTTCGGGCATACGCAAACCCTTGCAGCCTTATGTTGACTTGATACCTGGGCCTGGCTGTCCTGTGTGTGTATGCCCCGAGGAAGACATCTTTCTTGCCGTACAACTGGCCTTACAAGCGCATACGCGAGTCCTTACTTTTGGTGACATGATGCGTGTTCCTTGCAATGCACCTAAAGGCGAGCCCCGCAGCCTGGCAGAAGCCAGATCATTGGGCGGGAATGCCCATGCCATCGCCTCACCTATGGAAGTGCTCGATTATGCAGCTAAACATCCCGAAGCGGAGATTGTCTTTTTTGCTGTGGGATTCGAAACAACCATGGCGCCTGTCGCAGCGCTAGTTGCGCAAGGGCTTCCTGAAAATGTGAAAATGCTATTGAGTGGCCGGCGTACCTGGCCCATCGTAGAGGCCTTGTTGCAGGAAGGGCAACATCGCTTCGAATCAATCATCGCCCCAGGGCATGTGGCCACCATCATGGGCTGTGATGAATGGCGTGCGGCCAGTAATAAATTTGGAATCAATACGGTGGTCGCTGGATTTACGCCTGAACAAATTCTCCATGCGATAGAAGCTTTAGTAAGTAACCACAACAAATACGAGCCTCAGTTCAAAAACATCTATCCGCAAGTGGTAACAGAAAAGGGTAACGAAAAGGCTAAACGCGTTTTGGACGAGGTTTTTGAAATTGTTGAGACGCCCTGGCGCGGCATGGGCCACGTTGCGAACTCAGGATATGCCTTACGAGAACCGTATCGAGATTTCGATATACGCCCAAGATCTACCCTAGAGATGGTTTCCAGAAAACGCATGGGGCAGATGCCCGCGGGCTGCGCTTGCACTGAAGTCGTGATGGGAAAGACTCGCCCAAACGATTGTCCTTTGTATGAAAAGGTCTGCGTTCCAAGCCGTCCAATAGGGCCGTGCATGGTCTCTGACGAAGGGGCCTGTCATATCTGGTGGCAAAGTGGTGTGAGAAATGAATCAAACCACGCCTATTCGTAAACACTTAAGCAAACCACTGCTAGCGCATAAAATACACTGTTTTGGAAAAGTACAGGGCGTGGGATTCAGGCCACACGTTACTCGGCTGGCCAGATCGATGGAGCTAGGCGGCTCCATTCAAAATGTTTTCGATCATGTGGTAATCCATATTGAAGGAAGCGCAGAAGATATTCATACATTTATTCGGGCACTACATACCTTACCCGCCCCTATACAAATTGAAAGAATAGAATCACAGCAATGCCACGCGGCACTAGCAGGCGAGTTTTCGATTACACATAGCGCCAGCCATTCCGGAGCCGGATTGGACTATCCGCTGGATCATGGCATTTGCCCTTTGTGTTTAACTGAGTTTAATGATCCCCACAATAGACGCTACCAATATCCCTTTATTAGCTGCAATGACTGCGGCCCACGCTTTAGCATACTCAAGACCTTACCCTTTGATAGGGGGAATACCAGTTTTGCTTCTTTTTTGATGTGCGCACAGTGTGAAGCCGAATACAAAGACCCTGAGAACAGGCGCTTTCATAGTCAAACCATTTCTTGCCCGGCCTGTGGCCCGACTATTTCCTGCAATCAATTACAAAACACGGATGCGATCACTCACGCAATAGGGAAACTACGAGAGGGGAAGATAGTCGCGGTTAAATCCCTAGGCGGATACCATTTGATGTGCGATGCCCAGAATGAGAACGCTATCAAAGAACTTCGAAAACGAAAACACCGTCCCCACAAACCCTTTGCCCTGTTAGTTGGTGAGACAGACTTAGTGAATCTAGAGACAGATGAACTAGGCTTTTTGAACAGCGCTGGCAGAGCCATACTGTTAGCTGAAAAAAATCGCTTACACCGTCTCCCCGAAGAACTGGCTCCCGGGCTAAGCACACTGGGTGTGATGCTGCCTGCTAATGGCCTTCAGCATCACTTACTACGAGGAACAAACGGCCCCCTTTTAGCCACATCAGCAAATATACAGGGTGAACCTATCATATATGATTCAAACATAGCGGAAAAAAAACTTTCCGACATTGCCGATTGTTTCTTACATCACAATCTGGAAATCATAAACCCACTGGACGATTCTGTATTTCATTTTGTGGGCGGTGAGTTTAGACCACTCAGACTGGCAAGGGGATATGCCCCCAAAACGATTCCATTAAAGAAAAACTGTTTCCCTCCCTCGCTAGGCTTGGGAGCGCAGGATAAAAATGCGTTCTGTTATACAGAAAAAACAAAGAGTGTTATTTTTCCGCATATAGGTAACCTGGAAAGCGCTGAGGCCTTCAAGCGATTTCGAGCCGGTATACAGGCGTTTTCTATCAAAACGGATATTGAATGTCTGTACGACGCCCATCCCCACTATACGTATACCGCCTGGGCACGGGATAATTTGGGTAAAATCCGCTCGGTACTGCATCACCATGCTCACGCCTCGGCAGTCGCCGCCCGACACCCCCATGACAAGTGGCTGGTCTTTACCTGGGACGGCGCAGGCTATGGTGTATCAGGCGAATATTGGGGTGGCGAATGTTTTTACGGTACCCCCGGTAACTGGAAGCATGTCGCAACCCTGCATCCCTTTAGACTTCCTGGCGCTGACCAAGCGACAAAAGAACCCTGGCGTATTGCTCTCTCATTGTTATACGAAAGTGGACACTTAATTCCGGCAGAACGCTCGGACCACGAAAAACGCATTGTAGAAATACTCGATCGAGATATAAACTCGCCCCGGTGTAGTTCTATTGGTCGCCTTTTTGATGGGGTTGCCGCGTTGCTGGGTTTCATCAAAGAAACCAGCTACGAAGCTCAAGCCGCCATGTGCTTGGAAGCGCATGCGAAAGAAAGCGAATTGGACACACCATCGATGCGCGTTTACAAAATGAATGGTCTTCAGGTATTGGATTGGCGGCCCTTAATCCCACATCTGATAAACAATGCAATTAGTCATGCGTCACGCGCGGGTATATTTCACACAGCCTTGGCCCACGGGCTTTTTTCAACGCTTAGGGAAATAGAAAAAGAGATTCAATTTGACTGTATCGGCTTAGCGGGTGGCGTATTTCAAAATCGTGTCCTTTGTGAAAAAGTGTTCGATTTACTCAAGGCAAGTCCTCACCCGGTATTTCTACCCGAAGAAGTCCCTTGCAATGACGCCTCCATTAGTTATGGGCAAGTCATTGAAGCACTTTATAGACAGGGAGTAACTCAATGAAACGCATCAGCTTGGCACAGGGTAATGGTGGACGACTAATGCAGTCTTTATTGGATGAGATAGTCTTTCCCCATATTGCAAACGAATACCTAAACACCTTGACCGATGCAGCGCGTGTTCCCACTTCAAAGCGAACCGCAATCACCACGGACTCGTTTATCGTTACCCCCCTGCGTTTTCCAGGTGGAGACATCGGCAAGCTCGCTGCCTGTGGCACTATCAATGATTTGTCAGTTTCCGGCGCGCGACCTGAATACATCACACTCAGCATCATCGTTGAAGAAGGTTTTCCGGTAGAAGAACTGGAGAACTATATTCTTAGCTTTGCAAAAACCTGCCGCGAAAATCGCGTTAAAGTGGTTTGTGGCGATACCAAGGTTATGCCATCAATCAGTAACGAGAGACCTGCTCTCATTTTGAACACCACCGGAATCGGAGAAGTGCTCAGAGACGATTTGTCACTCACATCCATCAGAGATGGAGATAAACTACTCATCAGCGGTCCCATCGGTGAACACGCCATTGCTGTATTGCTGGCGAGAGAAGACTTCGGGCTTAGCGGTAGTCTCGTTTCAGATTGTGACTCAATAGGGTCCCTAGCCAAGACCCTTTTGCAACTGGATGGACTACGCTTTATGCGCGACCCCACTCGCGGCGGTCTGCTCACTGTATGCCATGAAATCCTTCTCGGCACAAAAATAGGAGTTTCTCTGCACGAATCCTATATCCCTGTACGTGAAACAGTAAAAGGGGCCTGTGATCTTTTAGGCTATGACCCTTTAGTTCTCGCTTGCGAAGGTAGACTACTTGCGGTGATCGCCCCCGAACAATCCCAACAGGCCCTGGAACGCTTGAAAGCGCTCCCCCAGGGGAGCGACGCGGCGATCATCGGTTCCATGAGTAAAAATTCAGATCAGGTGTTACTGCATACCGCCTGGGGAGGTGAGCGGATATTGATGCCTTTGGAGGGCGATCCATTACCGCGCATCTGTTAAAATAGGCTATTTCCCGATTGGAATCCGGACTTGAACGAGCAAGACGATAACAAATCTTCCCGTAGCATGACTTACCCGGTAAGCCGTATGTCGCCCAGTTTTGATTTGGTGGATATAGCCAAACAGATTCAACAGGCCGATCAGATGTTGAATGTGAAAGTCGGTTCCAAGCTGCAAGTCATCGCAGACCAGATTAAATTGCTACAGGACGAGGCCAGAAAAATTCTCGATACGGCGCAGCAGGACCAAGTCCTCAACCGTGCAGCTTGTAATTTCAAGCGCATCCCCGGTACCACCTATCACCTCTATCAAAAAGACAATGATAAATTGTACTTTTCCATACTGTCTCCAAGCGAGTGGGGAAACACGCCACCGCATCAATTCAAAGGTTCTTATCGTTTTGAATATGACCATTCCTGGACACCGCTGGAGTCTATAGAAGATGAAGACTCACAACGTAAATCCATCCAGCACTTCATTGATTCTTTGAGATAGAGTGCACCAAGATATTGCCCGTCTCCCCGTTTTGGTGAGCGTCGAAGCCACTTTCGCACAATAAGAATAGCTTAACCATATGATTATATTGATTATTTTAAGTTGGCAACCATTCTGCAATAAGAGAGTTGTGCCTTAGCTTGTTCTCTCCTAACCCCGAGGAACACACACTGCCCAGGAAGAGAAAGATGAAGCACGAATTAGTTCTAAACCCAAAGATAGAAACAAGGAGTTTATATCGAAGAAAAACCTTCCTACCCTACGATGCTGTAGCACGGTCGTTTCATGCTCTAAACCCTAGTCCTCTCAGTCCAAACCCCACTGCCTATAGAGCATGGAACGACCCCTCCCAAAGGAGGGGTCATTACTTCTGCTTGTTACACCCCGTTACACGTGCTATTTCCCACGTCCACATTTAGGCTCGTTATCGAACCGCTGGTAATCTGAATACCGGCGCACTCAATACCAAACACCTTCACTGAATATGTGCCAGGTTTGACAGATATTTTATAGCTACCATCTACATGAGAACGCGTGGATTCGTAAATATTGGAAGCAATGCTCACCGGTGTAGCACCAAAAACCGCTACCCCCTGTTGAGCAAAGGGAGTTCCGAAATTGGTGACCTTTCCCGTTAACAAGCCAGCAGTGGGTAGAACAATATCAAATCTAGTGCCCCCGTTATAGTCAGTACCAAGATTGCCTGTACCCATAGAAATTAATTCCGCCGCCGCCTGTGTGGTGACGTTTCCGCCGCCATTATAGATAATCGAGCCAAAGGTATTATTGTGATCGATGCGCACTGAGATCATATGTGAAGCCTCAGTGGGAATATAAAGCGTCGCAGTTCCATCCGAGTTACTCACTTCCTGATTCACGAAACCACCACTGGAAGAAAGCAAAAAGATTTTTCCCTGGCTAACCGGAGTATTCCCCAAGTCATCTCCAATTAACCTAACAAATGCTTTGGAAAAATTGCCCGTGAAATTCAGCGTTGCAACGGGAGGCGTTCCAGCGAAAGTGACACTGGTAAAATCGTTGCCCACAGACTGCACCCGATAGCTAGCCCCTTCTGGTAGCCAGACTCGGTATTTTCCATCAATATTGGTTCTAAGACGAACAAAGGGGCCATTGTTAGCCTGTACACGTATTCTTACACCCGGCATAGCGGTCACGCCGTTTTGCAAAACAGTGCCTTTCAACAACTGACCCGGCTTGAGTGCAAAGGCCCGCGAAATGGTATTACCCGCAGTCACCACTATTTTTTGTGCGATATCACGGTCCACAACCATGGCGCCACCGCCGCCCAATATTGCAGAACCCCATGGAGCCAACCCCCTATTTACAGCGGAAAGAATGTAGTTTCCAGCTCTGACGTTGATGCGGTATGTCCCAGTATCCCGAGTACGTTTGACTGCAGCAGGAAACCAGCTATCAAAGTCCCTGAGTTGAATTTGTACGCCTGGGACAGGCTTTTTGTCCACATTGTTCAGCACTATACCTTGAACGCGTCCTCCATCGAGCAAAGAGAAATCGACTGTGAGTGGTGTAGCGGGTACGTGAGCCGAGGTAACAGTGAGTTTCTCTGCTTCGCTCTGCAAGGGAACACCGTTGCTAACACTGTGGTACCACTCGCTGGCACCGAAAGATGTTCCAGTCGCATTAATTGCGCCCACGATGTAGTCACCCTGTGCCAGATTCATGCAATAGGTCCCGTCGCTTTTTGTCCAGGCCCTGGCTTGTGTAAGCCAGTTATCAAATCGCTTGGCGATCACCAGCACGTTTTCAATGGGCAAGGTACTGGATTCTTCGGTTACCGTTCCACACACCTGCTCGGCCGCACTCAAATTGTTTATCTGAGCGAAGGCCTCTTCATCTTTGTCACGCGCTGCCTCCATATTGGCGACAAATCCACTGTCCGTGGTAACACCCGTGGTATCTACTTGAGCGGCAATCTCTTCATGCAGCTCATGAAACATACGAATTTTTCCAATGGGTATAGATGAAAGCGTGCCGAATCTTGTGACCACATTATCACTGACGTAGTCACTGAGAGGATTGATATCCATGTCGTCGTATACCACACGCGCATCCAGGTAGTTCATATCAGTACCAGCCCGAACCACAAACTGGGGTCCTTCAACAAAGCCGTCTGGTTTTACGATGGAATACTTCCCGTCCACGTCTGTCACCGCTGTGGCGAGTGGATCACCTACCTGAGTACCACTATCATCCACTTCAATAAGTTTTACGGTTACCCCAGCCCTCGCGGTTAGGCCAACACTCGCAGCAACCACGTCTTTCCCTACATATGCAAAGAGCCTTTCGATTAAGGTAGGGCTACGAAGTGCAAGTGAACCCTCAGCGTTACTCACCACCCCCGACAAGGTTGGCTGTTCGGAAGGTGGAGATTCCTCTTCAGATGACCCCCCACTGCAAGCCATGAGTAATGTACAAGACAAACCGATTAGTATTTTTTTCCTATAAGATTGGGTGAACATTTCCTAAGCTCCGACAAATAAATCCGATATGGCCAGTTATGGCAGAATCTATGCCGGGTTAGATTGAGATTAATAGATCGAAATGGGAATCTGCGCGTCTATTCTACAAAATGCTTATGAGCAAAAATAGGCTCGAGTTCCATGTGCTGCCACTGCAGCGTTTAACCGCTCCAACGCCATCATGTAGGCACTGGTACGCATGTCGATTCCTTTTTCATTGCTAAGATTCCACAACCGTATAGCTTCAGGTTCTAAACGACGACGAAGACGGGCGTGTATGTCTTCCAACTCCCAATAAAAACCTGCCTTGTTTTGAACCCACTCGAAATAGGAAACAGTGACTCCACCTGCATTGGCAAGGATATCCGGAATAACGACAATACCGCGTTCGTATAGATTTTTGTCTCCCCCTGGCGAGATTGGACCATTGGCCAACTCCAGTATTACCTTGGCTTTCACATTCGGCGCGTTTTCACTGGTAATCTGGTGTTCCATAGCCGCTGGAATCAATACATCACATTCCTGCTCCAGCAAGTCCGCGTTTGTGAGTTCCTGTGCCTTACCGTAAGTGCGAGCCCCCATCACTGAACCTGTATCCTGTTTGTGCTGCATTACATCCAGAGGGTCTAGGCCATCCGGGTCATAAATCGCCCCCCGTGAATCGGAAAGGCCCACAATTTTAAATCCATCGTTGCGCAAGAGATGGGCGACGTGAAATCCCACATTCCCAAAACCCTGAACAATCACTTTGGTTTTCTCGGCAGACAGGCCCAGCACACTTTCCAGGTGACGTAACACATAATAGCCACCCCGGCCGGTGGCATCATTTCGTCCCAAAGATCCGCCCAATTCAATAGGCTTGCCCGTGATCACCGCCGGACTGGGTTGCCCGACTATGGCCGAGTATTCATCGGCCATCCAACCCATTACCATTTCGTTGGCGTACATATCGGGTGCGGGGATGTCACGATCAGGTCCGATAAATCCGCTAAAGGCCTTCACGTAGGCTCGCGCCAGGCGCTCATATTCATGCTTGGATAAGGTGCTTGTGTCGACGGCAACACCCCCCTTGGCACCCCCAAATGGCAAATTGACAATGGCGCACTTGAAGGCCATCCAGAACGCCAGGGTCATGACCTCGTCCAGATTCACATTGGGATGAAAACGGATACCGCCTTTGGTGGGCCCTCGCGTATCATCATATCGGCATCGCCAGGCCTTGAAAGAGCGACGGGAGCCGTCATCCATTCGAACTAATAAACTGGCGGAAAGGGTCTCTTTGGGATATTTGAGTTTCTCAAGCAGATCGGGGTCTACTTCGAGATGTTTGGCGGCGTCTTTGAGTCTTCTTTTGGCTTCGTTAAACAACTGCGACATGTATTTTCATCCCTATATAACGTACCGGTTTAGTTAATCAATCGGTCCACTAGTCGCTTTCTTTACGAGTATCTTGCAATTTCTGTAACGCAACATCAGTACCGTTTCAACATGAGAAATGAGAACTAATCCAAATGAGGGTACGGTCTCAGAAAGGGCCAGGAGTCACTGAAATCTTGAGACAGGCAGAGTTAACTAACCATTAAATGAGAACTGCTTCACAAAATTTTATTTATCTCCCTTATCAAAATTGTGGGCTATAATGTGAAATAGTTCACACTTTTGGACAAATCGGGCGGCACGCACTAAAATGGTGCTTGGCAATAGGGTGTGCTAGATTGAGTATAAAAAGTGCTTTACCTCCTATAAGTATAAAGGACTTTTGATTATTTATTTTTTTACTTACTATTTGGTAAGCAACAATTATGGAGTAACTGTTTGAGTCATCCACCTCTTCAGTTCACTAACAAGTTCATATCCCTCTATAAAATAATTGGATTGAAAAAAACTAGAATTAGACGATATCTTGACCACAAATTAGTGCAATCTAATATTGCTCTAGTTACCCGCGCAAAGGCCTAAATGCCTAGCACGTGAAGTTTTTGAGTTGTAAAAGGGTATATAGAATGTCAACACGCCGTGATAAATTGATTGAGACCGCAAAAGATCTGTTCTATAAAAACGGATATCGCGCTACGGGTATCGATCAGATTCTTGCTGAAGCGGGGGTTTCAAAACCCACCATGTATAAATATTTTCGCTCTAAAGATGAGTTGATTATCGCATCGCTCAAACTTTGGGATGCCGAACTCAGGCAATCCATGGAGAAAAAGCTGGAAGAGTCGGGTGGCAAGCCACTGGATAAACTTTTGAAGGTTTTTGACCTCATGAAAGACTGGATGGAATCCCCTAAATTCAATGGTTGCATGGCCATCAGTGCCTCCATTGAGTACCCAGAAAAGGAAAGCCCCATCCATGCGGAGGCAGCCTCTCAGAAAAACCGATTAGCATCTTACTTTGAAAAACTACTGAGTGAAGCTCAAATTCCTGGAGCGCACGAAGTTTCAGAACAGATTATTCTGATTGTTGAAGGTGCCGTAGTCAATGCTCACTTGAACAAGAACAGCCGTGCTGCGATTAATGCAAAACAGCTGGTTGAGACATTGTTAGCAAGTAGAACCAGCTTTGTGGCAGCAGCGACTGCCTAGAAAAAAAGGCCGAGAAAAACAAAGAAAAAGGCGCATTTTGCGCCTTTTTCTTTTTTGTATTGCAATTGTCGACTAAACTATTTCAAAGAATCCAAAACTCTAGTGGAAAAATAATGTGTGTTCGAACTTACTTCCTCGGTTTCGTTTCCGCTCTCATGATTTCGTTTGCTGCCCTGGCGTCCCAGGACCAAAAACCGCTGACTGAATCCATCAAAATACTGAAAATCCTACAGCTTGACTTGATCGAGAAAAACTTACCCGGAGCGACACTGTACACAACTTACTGCTCCACATGCCACGAGTTACCCCACCCCAGTCTCCACACCGTAAAAGACTGGGAAAAGGTGCTTACCCGGATGAGAGACAACGCGCTGAGCCTAGGAAAACCCGCGCCTAGCAATTCTGAATTGGAGGAAATGCTGCATTTTCTCCGACAATACAATTCTGGTCACTAGTTTCCGCACATTTTATCCAGTCACCATAGATGATATGATGAGCAGAGAACAAACAATGAGCCCCGGTAGCTCAGCTGGATAGAGCAGCCCCCTCCTAAGGGGCAGGTCGGACGTTCAAATCGTCTCCGGGGCACCAAACACCATTGACCTATGACACT
>Ga0224501_10001274_pt1 | contig 19555 bp, 20 predicted proteins | sample SF_Oct11_sed_USG_4_FD_169105 | JGI IMG/M metagenome (GOLD analysis project Ga0224501, IMG submission 169105) | Sediment microbial communities from San Francisco Bay, California, United States - SF_Oct11_sed_USGS_8_1 | ecosystem: Environmental > Aquatic > Marine > Sediment | place: USA...
GCAAAACTCATCGGAAACCCAAATCACCAGCCTAGGTTTACTGTGCAAAATTTCCTAGTCTATGCCTACACAAATTAACGCCGCCTTGTAAACCAGAGCATAGAGTATGTTGTTAAGTACTACCTCATACCAGCATATGTGATGATTATTAATTTCTCGGTCTGTTGCATCCAATTAAGTTGCCCCCTGAGCAGGTTTTGGCAGTGGGAGTCCAGGGTCAGCTCCACTCTACTACAACACTCGCTTATTCAGTCTGAAGCATGAGCGACACGACTAAACGGATGGTCTTGGGAGGTTGGGGGTCAATCAACCTGTCATTTGTTTACTCGTCACCCATTGAAATTCGACTGCTCTTGACGCGAAGGGAGAGGTGAACCTTTAACAACCATGGAGTGATCCTAATTGACCCTAATTATCTACTGGTTGGGACCTCTGTTATTTTTACCGTGGTCATCTGAAGCTAGCAATGTGGATTGCGAGGCTTACTAAAGGCCCGTACCAGAAAAACACCCTGCTGGAAGTGAGATTCAAATCTGCAATCCTTAGAATGCAGATCTAAGCTTTTTACCAATTAAGCTATCCGGGGGCCCTTCTATGCTATTTCATATCATTAGTGTCTTTTCATTCCATTAGATTGGAACAAGACTGGTTATGCTGAGTTTGTTGGAGAGGACGGATTAGTAGATCAGAGATTAATTCTACCATTAGTGCTCCAATACCTGACACCACTTCCAGTGGCAGTCATTGGCTTAGGAGCAGTTAGTGCTGCCGTAATGTCATCTGCTGACTCTTCTATGCTCAGTTCCAGCACTATGTTTGCAAGAAATGTGTACAAAATGGCAATTCGACCAAAGGTATGAATCAAACATCACATTTTCGAAAGTCTAATATTAGAAAAGATGGAACTAGCGAAAAATGAGCACCTTCTCGTAAGATTTCGATAACTTGTTGCAAGGTAGATGAGATGACTAGTGTGGTCAGGTGGCTTTACAGGCTTTGTAATGTTAATTGTTATGGAGTTGTTCGCTCATGCGTAAGATGTCCGATCGGTAACATTTGAGGAAGCCCAACAGTCGAAAAATCAGAACTAGCGAGAAACGAGCACCTTTCTCGTAAAAGGGTTCCGCATGACTTGTTGCAAAGCAGATGACTAATATGATCAGGTGGTGTTACAGTCCTTATGTTAATTTTATGGAGTCATTCTCTCATGCATAAGGTGTCACCGGTAACACAATCTAGCTCCTATATATAATGCATATATGATTTTAAAAATACTTGCAGGCGTCAGAACGTGAGATAGTTTGGGTAATGAGAGTTGCAGCCCTGTTCTTCGCCACCATCGCAACTATTATGGCTATCTTTGTGGAGTCAATTTATGGATTGTTTGTGCTGTGTGGAGATTTTGTGTATGTTCTGCTGTTTCCTCAGCTGCTGTTGGTTGTTTATGTCGATTGGATTAACACTTACGGATCATTTACTGGTAAGTTATAAATTAATGCAAAAAGTGTTGGCAGAGTCTATAGATTAGTCAAACTCAAAGAACACCAATTAGTGACACATTGGTGGATAAAGATTGCAGGTTCAGCAGATTCATTAACTTGTTAATAAGAAAATCCTGTTGATGCTACTATGATAATTTATTATACGGTATTTTAGGATTCATGGTTTCATTGATACTGCGGTTATTAAGCGGAGAATACTACTTGGCATTCCCAGCAGCTATCCCTTGGCCTTGGTATGATGCGGAGAACAATCTACAACACTTCCCATTCAGGACTCTCTCAATGCTTATTGGTCTTGGGTTAATTTTGGGCGTATCATATCTTACTAAATGGTTGTTTGAGAGTGGACGATTAGATGCGAAATATGATGTATGGAACGCTGTGGTAAACAAGCGTAACAATAACTCTCTCAAAGATATTCAAATGGACACAAAGAGCATGGATGTTCTTGGCAAAAGGGAGCCATATATGGGAGAAGACAACCCCGCAGCTGTTACTTCAAATCTAGATTAATCTTTGCTTGATACAGTGGCTACTCCTTTTATCTCATGTCTTCAGCAGAAAACATGCCCTGCAAAATAAATAAATATTTTATACATATTTGTTAGCAGATCATTGTTATAAATGACGAAAACAAATATATCTCATCAGCATTCTGCTTACCTTAGCTCTTCTCAGTATTGAGTCCTTTGATGCGTCATAAGGATTATCCTTACTGGGGATCTCGAGAACTGATGGAATTGCTTGGGTATAGCTATCTAACACATGCCTTATCATCTCAGCAACCTGGCAAAAGAGAATGGTTTACAGTGATAAATGCCCTCCAGCTTTCTAGAATCAATCAACGGGATCTGACAGGCTTCCAAAGACCCTGTAAATAACTTCTCATCACTTTTTTTAGCACAAAAAAGTCCCCACAAAACCTTGGTACCAGTCAATTACCATGAAAGCTCCTTCGCACGTGGCCAATTTCAGACACAGATGCCTAGTTTTTCAGCCAGTGCAGGGTCGGGTAGAAATGGCATTCACATGGGTGCGGAAATACATAAGGAACTAACAATTCTACCATAGAGTTAGAGGATAGCTCAGTGACTATAACCGTTTAATAGGGTAGTGATACCGAAGGAGTCATCGAATGATCTTTCCATCTAGCAATGTCAGCATCATAGTTCATCATGCTAGACAGTAGGAACTGGCATCCAAACTGATTTTAACGACTAGTAAATGAGCATGACAACTCTGGTGCCATGTCGGCGTGCGACTGTGCGATGACTTTAAATCATACTCACATGCTGATTAATAAGAATAATCGCTATATCAGGTCTGTTGACAAAATTCTTAAAAGTCTCTTCCAGCTCTCCTATGCTCGTCTCTACATAACACCAAATATACATTTACAAGTATTCTACGGTTCTAGTGAACCAATCATTGGCGGAGTTTGCTCGATAGCACGCACTGACTGCATAAATCTGAACCCACCTTTGGTAACAACCAAAAAGTTAGGTGACCTTGTTTTGTTGATCTCTCCAATACCCCCGAGAAGAAATCCTGTGACGGTGTCCTGATAAAATAAAAAATATCAAATAGAGTTTAAATTGAAAACTCTAGATGACATGAGCAGCAAAGGGCAGAAACAGGTATCTCCCTCATTATTGGTTTATGTTGGTACAATTCTAATACAGTCGACAAGGAGTGTGTGCGGATCATTTACCAATATTTAGACCCTCCAAACAGCAGGTAAACTCGACTGAGTACACGACATAGAATAAGTAACCCACCAAGCAAAATGATCAATTATGAGGATCAGACAGAGAGTCGCATACTACTACCAGTTTATGAATAAACTGCTGGCTGTGGCACTCAGTCATTTATGTCTGGTTTCTTGAACTAATTCTTGATCAAGTTACATGACACAGTCACTGACTGAGTTAGTCGGTTATGATAATGATCATTGATGGTTGATACGAGTCATTGATCGGTGACTAACCGGGGTTGAGCTGAAAAGATAAGCTCAGGAATATGACATGCAAACATACAACTGCACTCACCTCGTCACCTATGATAGCCATTAACTTTCCCTTCTGGCTAGAATGAGCCATTTGCAGTTAATTGTCTAAATAACTTGAGAAATCCCAACTTTCTGTTATGACAGGAAACGGAAATCACATGCGACTAGACTTTTGTTACTCGGCGCTCAACCGGTTGGTATGTATGAAAGCGACCGCCAGACTCGCTAGTCGGGTGTATCGCCAGCGGCATATCTGTTTTGTGTTCTTCGGTTGGCAAGTCAGTTACCTTGTGCCTGATCTTGGCACTCACTGACTCAGGCCTTCGGTACGTGAATGAACTCTGCTATTCCTCGATCAATGCGTGGCTAAAAGAATAAATAAACGAGCCTTTTGCCTATCTTCATCACAGAGGGGGCTGGCTCTGACCGACTCCAGCCCACTGCACAGGAACCAGAGTGAGACTGAGAGTGAGACTAGTCTGTAGAGTGTAGTCTCAGTCAGTCTGAGTCTCGCTAGAGCCTAGTGCAAATACTAAAATTAAAAATCAATGACTATTGCTAGTAAGTATGGCTATGAGTATGACTATGAGTACGATATGACCGACTGAGTGAGTCAGACGGTCCGACAATGAGTATGAGTCGGTGACTTATGCGCACAGCGCAGTGACAGCTGTACTACTAGTACTAGTACTACTACTCGGTACTATTTACGATTACAAGTTACTAACTTAGTAACTAGTAAGTCTGAGTCGGTGATTCTGCGACGTCTTTAGCCGCTAATGTTAGTGAACTTGACATTAGTCTCGCCTAGTTGACTTCATACAATTCGTTTGGTGATTACATTTTGATATTTTACAACTACATACATGTCTGTGAATGACACTCAATCTGTGGTTCATAGGTTTCGTGAAACGGACAATAACAGTGACTGAGTGACAGCAGTGTAGTGAGCATGGCATCAATTGACAAACCACAACCACATGGTAAGTAATTTCAGTCCAAGTACTCCTACGAATGCAACAGCACATTGGCTTGGTCATCATCATAGTCAGCCATGTTATCTCCACTGCAGTCCGAAAGCCTCCTCTATTTCAAACCATTCCACTCAATCTTTTGCAGCTTCCGACCAGGTTTTTCTTTTCCAAGATGCTCAGCGATTTCATCACACCATCACTTTTTTGGCCGACCGCGCTTTTTTTCTCCTTGTGGTTTTCATAAAGTCGAGCCCATTTATTGTTCATCCTTGCGATGTGTCCAAACCGTCCATTTGTTTTGTGGTTTCCATCAGGTCCGGAATTTCATTCTTTCTTTGACCGTTGAGTTTTTGTTATGACCTTGCCTTTGATGTTTAGCATTTTCCGTTCGATTGCTGTGTGTGCGGCGTTGAGTTTCTTTGCCATATTTTTGGCGAGAGTCCATACCTCGCATCCGTATGTAAAACACGTACCAAACCTTCACTAAAAATCAATTTCTTTAGCAAAAAAGGAAAATTTTGGGTTTTAGAGGTATTGGCTCAGATTCCCAAGTTTACTCCAGGCACTAGAAATCTTACGTTTTGTCTCAATCCCACAGTCTTTGTCAATTGAGAATAGTTGGACATAGTTTTTGACAACTTCTAACGTCTGGTACTCAAGAGTTATGGTTGGAGTTCAGGTGAACTTGTTTACCATGATTTTTGTTTTTGATTTCTTCATTTTGAGCCCAACATGATAACTAAAACAATGCAGATCTTGTAGCGTCACTTGAAGTTCATCTGGGCCCTTTGCGACTGATTATATCATCTGCGAGGCGTAGGTCGTGGGTTTGCTGATTGCCTATTTTGCTGACGTACTTTTTCACATTCCAATCTAACTGGTTAATAATTGACTGTAGGTATGAGATAAAAGGTTTTGGTGATATTTAGCCTGCTAGTCTCACACCTCGCTATATGGCGAATTAATCTCCTCCATTTAGTTGTATTAAAGAGGTGCAATGCTCATAGAATTTTTGAGTAACCTGATGGAATTAATAGGTGCATTCGCGTGATCGGTTTTTCTGCTAAATTATTTAGGAGTGCCACCGAAATGTGCGATTTAAAAAGGATTTCTCATTTTCGGTCGCGGCATGCGACAGAAATCTCGCGAACAGGATTTCGTGACTGAACGTAGGCACTAGCATGGTAGTGTAGGCAAATATCAAATTTTCCGCATAGAGACTTGAATACTATGTTGGGATAGCTAATCGCTAACGATCGTTCGTCTTTAACGATGAGATAAAGTTGAGAGAAGACAACTCAGATGTGATTGGAATTTCTTACAGGGGTTATGTCATGGTCGATGGTAGACGCACTTTCAGAGTTTCCGCATTCTTAAAGGGGGAAAACTCTGCATTCATTGCAGTGATAGCGAGTGGTCTTTTTCCAAAAAGCGAATATCGTTTGGTCTCTCGAATAACGACGGCCTGAATGGCACAAAGAGAAATAAAATGGGATCTAATTACTAAAACCTAGTAACCGAATGATCTTTACTCCCTCATGACATCGAGTAGAACTGAGTAGAATCGAGAGAGCTGAAGTTAAAAGATGTGCTTTGCGGTTTTCCCTTGCACTAAATAGAGGCCGTTGCATTGTGCAACAATGGCACTAACGCTCGTTGACAGAGGTGAAAAACTGCGCTCTGAAACCCTCTGTGTTAATTTCCTGTCCCTGTCCCTGTTCCCTGTGCCAATTCTGGTGCATCGATGGTCTGAAAAGTGCGTCACCAAGGGCTCTAAGTATGGGCATTGGATAGGGCTATATCTAATTTCCGTATCAGCTGGGTATTGGGCCCATTTGTTTATGATAGGCTTCAGAATCTGCTTTACTTTTGGTCATGACATAACCTCTTTAAGTTTTCTGACTACAACCGTGGTGTTTATGTGATTTCTTCTGAATTTTTTTACTGCGACTGACTGGCATCAGGGGAATAGACCTATTAGGTACACCTTGTTCTCGGAGGGCATTTATTGTTGACTCGATCGAGTCAAAGGCTTTTTTAAAAATCTACGAAAACAAAGGCCATTGGGATGTTGAACTCACTTGTTTTTGCTCTAAGTTGATTTAGAGCCTGTAGACGGTCAACTGTACTTCAACCAGACCTTAATTCCGCCTGATCCTTTGTGCAAGTTCGACCCTTGTGTCGATTCCTTTTGTAAGAATTTTTGTAAAAAGTTTGTAGACAAGTGATAACAAACAGACTGATGGGCCGATAGTTCTTTAGGTCTGTTGGATCACTTTTCTTGTGATCTAATATTACTAGCGCATTTTTCCATTCCGGTGGTATGATTTTTGCTTGGATGCAATTGTTCATAAGAAGTCTGAGGGCTTTCGAATGCTAGCTGTTGCGCACTGCAAAATTTCATATTTAGAATGCCATCCAGGCCGAGTGCCTTCTTGTTTTTAAAGCCCTTAATTTCTTTCAGCACCACTTTTCCCATTACCTCGTCCACATCTTGGTTTGTTCCTGTTGCGTTGATCGGTTCAACTAGGGATTTACTTTCATACCGGTCTCATAAAAAAATTGTTGCCAGGGAGAGAATTTCGGTTCTATTGTTGGTAATCGTTCCATCAGAATTGATGCGACGAAAAGAACATACCCTTGGTGCTTTTTGTTTCTTCTATTATTCTTTTGGTTGTTTTACTATTGTAATTTCTCATATTTTGTCTTGTTTGTTTTCTTACTAGTTTGTTCAGTCCTGAGTAGTCAATTTCTCCGATGCTGTCCATGATTTCGATGCATGTAGCATGTTGTTTAGCTTTTGTATGATACTTTTTGTTTGCGGACTTAGTTTGTCATGATTTCTATTGTCTTTCTGTGGTGGTGTATTGTTCATTGCTGTTTCTCTTATGATAATCATGAGCTGCTGGTTAAAGTTGTCTAACGGTAGAATTTTCGTGTCAGCCTCCCTCTCTAGTGCTAGGAAACTATTGGCCAGGCGAGGTTGCATTCGTCCTTTTTCTCGTGCCGTAACAGGTTGTTTAGATTAGAACGTGTGTTTATAGGTTCTATATTTTAAAATTACACTGGCTCTGGTTTCACTTTTGATTCCTAGATACACTATACCAAGAAGCAAGTCCCATGCGCTGATATGTCCGGTCCATCCCGTGACACACTCTTTAATCATTTTAGCGAGCCTTAAGTATATAAGCTTGGTGACCCTAACTGTACAGAATGCTTCGCTTATCCTATGGATGAGATGGGTGACTACACGAGATGTTGACATGTTTCTCGCCGGCACTGCTGTAATCATGGCTGAATTAACCAAGTGTATCGCTGCACTTATCATCATATTGGTACAAGTAAGCAACAGGGACTCAGAACCATGGAGTTGTCCACGCCCGTACTCTGCCCTCACAACCCACCCCATATTGTGTCATATAGTTCTATATATCATAACCAAACACCCTAGTAGTGTTACACAGTTGTAGCACATTTCTACGGTCTGTCAGTGATTTTAGGAGGGGGATGTGAGTGCATGGCTGAATCACTTGTATCAGAATCTGGTGATGAACCCAATGGACAGCGTCTATGTGTCGGTACCATCATTGGTTTACGTACTTCAAAACAACCTTCAGTATCTAGCTGTGGCTAACTTAGATGCGGCTACTTATCAGGTAATCCACCCATTATCAGTAACGTAGAAGTAAAAAGAGAAAGGCAAGTTCTCATGACAATGATGGCTAACGGGGAAATGCGACTAATAACTTAAGCTCACTAGTAAATTATTGGCTTATCCGTGTCCTGGAGGAATCAAACCAGTTTACATTCGAGGATAAACTCTTTAGTTCTGTTTTGATTTAGGTGAGCTACCAGCTGAAAATACTCACCACAGCTCTGTTTTCTGTGGCCATGTTGGGCAGAAAACTCAGTTTTCAGCAGTGGATCTCATTGGTTATCCTTATGGCCGGTGTGGCCAGCGTTCAGATGCAGCCATCCAGTGGTGAAGCAAAGGATACATCTCATCAGAACCTGCTGGTTGGAATGACGGCGGTCATTGTAAGCTGCATGATGTCTGGCTTTGCTGGTGTTTACTTTGAAAAGATTCTCAAAGGGTCCCCGCAATCTGTTTGGCTTAGAAACGTTCAACTCGGCTTCCTTGGCACCATTATAGGTAAGTAAATATGGCCTATGATAGGGAATCTCTTTAGGAGCGCATAATTTTTTCATCTCCCGAGTCTGTCCCAAACCAGTAGATGGGTGTGGTATTGCTGCTGGTCACCAATTTGTTTATTACAGTCTAAGATATATCTAGATCACCTTTTATATCACGCGATATCAAACCGGTAGATGAGACTTATTTCGTTTTCAGGTCTGATAACTCTATTTATCAAGGACAGAGAAAAGGTCATGGCTAACGGTTTCTTTTACGGATATGATTGGGCTGTAGTTGTGGCTATCATGCTCCAGTCTCTTGGTGGTTTAATCGTTGCTGTAGTTGTCAAGTATGCTGATAACATACTGAAAGGCTTTGCCACTTCGGGAGCCATCATAATCTCATGTATTTTCTCTATTTATTTCTTCGATTTTACACTTTCTATACAGTTTATAATCGGAGCCAGTTTGGTAATAGCATCAGTCTATATGTATGGCAGATACCCGTATGTAGCCCCCAAACCTATCACCGCTGCATAAAGAGCTCAACCAACGGAGACCTGTCCAGAAAATGGCTGTCATGATTGGTTTCTTTTTTGACTAAAGAAATCTTCTCAAATGATATCCTAATTTTCCTTGCTATGCAAAGTGTTGCTGTTATCCCAGTATACATTCCAAAGACTGATTTTATTTATTCATTGCTCATGTGATCTTAATTTTCTCTGTCTCAAAAACTACAGCTTTCATATATGTTTGTGTCACTTATCCAATACAGGTCTCTGTTCAGCCCAGCCAAAAGCAGTTTGAAGAATGAACAGTGTTTGTAGAGAATTGTTAGTCTAGGATCATTGTGCCATTTGGTTTTCCACACCGTTTCATCATATGAAAACTTGTCTAACGTTTGTGGGTTTCTGAAAACTGACATTTAATAGTTGGAGCCAGTCTGGTAATAGCCTAGCAGTTGACATGTATGGAATATACCAGTATGTAGCCAACCAAACACATACTGTAAAAAACTAGATAAAACTTTGTGTCATGACTTGACTAGTGCTGCATAATTACACTTACAGCGATATAAGGTAACTAAATGCATTTATTATAGAATATTTTCTAGAAGGTAACCTATTTTACAGATACACAACAATCTTATTATAATTTCAACCTTTCTGGAGCAATCGTTGTCTTTTTGTTGACCCATGGTTTTGAGGCAGCCTTTTTGCGTATTTGAGCTTTATCAATCTTAGTTTCATTCTGTAGGGCTTTGAAGAACTCTTTGGATGAAGAATAGGTCTTTTTTGTTGACTTGACATCCTACGGGACAGGAATAAGCTGTTCATCTCCAAATAAATACATATAAACAATAGCTATATAATCATGTTTATATGTCTACCTGCATAGCCACATTTTGTTTGGCTATGCTGAACTTTAGCAGCAGGGAAATTTCATACTGTTGAGATCATCCTTTACATAGATAAAGCGAAGAGTACACGCCACGCGCAGCATGTTAATATCTCCCGGTTTTACCTGCTTGGTCTGGATGATCTTGGAATCATTCACTACAGCTTCTCTCACTTCCTCCAGTGTACGCATCTTAGCTCTCTTGTTACCCATACCAGGATTAATCTTATCAACTCGAGCCTTGGCTTTCGCCCTCGCCTCTTCTCGTTTGCGTTTCGTTGCCTTCTTCTTCCGCCTCTCACGATTTTTATCTGTTTCTGTTTTCTCATCCTGATCCTTTGTTTCCACACTTGCTTTCTGCAATCAAGTGACCCAAAACTCTATACCACCATCAACGTATGATAAATGTACAGTACAGATACGTAGCGAGACTCCAATTTAAGAGCCACATTTGATTCTATGGAACTCAATACGATCGGACATCTATGCAAGATATTATAGAGCAGGCTTTCCTGAGAATGACAAACCTTGCAATAGAGATTTCCCTGAGTGACAGGTCATTAGAATCCGAGCAAACAAGCTTCATGCTAAAGGGGCCGGATACTAACCTTAATCTCTTCGGGAGCGAGTTTACTGGCGTCACTGACAGTGGCTGGTTGTACTTCCTCTACCACTACAGCTGGCAGTGATGATATCACCTTAATCTCCGTAGGAGCCTAACAAAAGAATTAATCATACTAAATACAGAATATGTGAACATCTTCCATCCCGCCACTGATAGCAGAATGCAGTCCAACGGATCGGTGTTCCGTAAGCAAGCACATCGTACTACTCCACCCACCCAGGGATGGGCTGTCAGTTCAATAAAGAAAAACTAACCTCCTTTGGAGTGTAGTGAAAGCTTGATAAAGCATCCAGTTTTCTGAACAAGAAGTTCATCATATTCTTAATTTCCTCCTCTTTAGGGTCCACCTTCTCTTCTTCCTCCGCTAGCTCTTTCTAGAACAGAGAGGAAGAATCTTTATGTTGATCAGTGACAGGGGAGATAGGCTGCACCCAGTTTTCATGTGATATGAGAGGCATGGGTGAGTGAGCAGGGAAATTCATGGGTGCATAGGCATGAACAAACTAAAAACAAAGCCGTGAAGCCAGCAGCGGGGTTGCGTTAGGTTACCCCATAGTTTACTAGCAACCTTCCTTACGCTTTTTAAAAATACTGCTACTTCATGTTTACTAATTTGACACATTAACGCGCAATCTGCCAAAAACAATCGATCAAACCAGAAATATCGCCAAACAAGAGAACATTGATAACAACCAGGTAGACTGAAATCCCAGCCGCAGACATGGCTGCGCTCATCCTGAACATGCTGGAATACAGCTATTTCAGTAAGTAACTAAAATGCCCGTTGATGACGGGATACTCACATCTCTCAGCTTCAGATACTCGGCTTCATAGATCTGACTCAAACTCTGCTGGCTCTTCTCACCACTGATCTCTATCCTTTTGCGGAATTTCTCGTGATCTTCTTTCAGGCGAGTTTTTCGTTCCACATCATCGAATGCCTGAAATAGACACCTCAGTAAGATGCGCCATAGAGAAGACAGAACTACTTTCTATGGATCGTATCATTGAGTCAATGGCTTGATGGTCCATCTCGTGCTCTATAGGGTAGACATCGTGCTCAGTATCCGACGAGGGTGTAAGACTAACGTGGTGCCCCGATTGGGAGTTGAATCAGGAATCTCTGGTTCAAAGTCTAGCACATTTTTTACTACGCTAGGGCTTCAGCTCAAAGGAAATGCTAGATGGCAGAGTGCCATCAGGATGAGAATAAGTATCACCTTGTCTTTGATACGTTGGGTAATGAGAGCCTCTATTCCAAGTGTCGTCTCCATTGTGATAACTGGAGCTGGGGCGACATTTGAGTCAAACTCCACATCTTCCTCGATCAGACTGTTTTGTGGCCGGGTGCGGGCCGTCGCCTCACCCATCATCTGCCATGTCTTATCTTGCAGAGCCTCTTCTTCCATAGCTGCTATTCGCTGCCTCAGCTGCATATGCACACAATTCAGGTGGGGGATAGATCATTGGCTAGAGCGCTCTGCTCTGCCAACAGACATTGCTAGTACGAGCTCCCCACATGATTCTAGGTCTTACCGCTCCAAACCAAGCTTAAGCGATCTGTTGTCACTTTTGACCACTTGACTATCTTACTTGACAGACCTTTTAAACTTGAGACTTGGTCTGAAGCGGTAAGAGCTAGAATTATGTGAGTAAATTAAAGCTGGGCTGACAAAAAACACAATCAACCCGGAGTTCTCCGGAAGAGGGCCGTATACGACAACAAACTGTATGCAGGATGGGACAACTTATTCAACAAGGCCATCCGTTATTTATTGACACAAATCACCTTTTCTGTTCGTTTTTCATACTCCGATTTGGATGGTTCGTTCTTCTTAGCACCCACTATATCCTCCAAAAATTCTCCATCAGAATCCTCTGAATCTGCAAAAGCAGGCACCAAGAATATATAATGAGCTCCGTCACCGAGCAATATTACCAAGGCGTAAATTTCTTATATCAAACTACAGAGAAACTCAGATAACTCGACCTCGGATAACTCAAAAACTTGCCTAACTCAAACCAAATTTCATGGTTCCTGCCTGGTTTATGATTATTTGCTGGGCATATCTCGAACCTTTAGCCATAACTGAACTAATAAACTTCGGTTAGTGCTATCAAATTACCTTTTCTGTGGCTGGATGTGTTAAAACTCTTGCGTAACAAGCTTAATTTCATTGCTTTCTTTTCACATGAGAAGAAAATCTCGCAAATTTTAGCCAGGAAATGGAATACACTAGAGTGAAATGGACTCGCTATGGTGGCCACATGGCTAAAAACAGGGAGAGCATAACTCATAACTCAAACTTTTTATAGCGGTCCCCTGCAGTTTGAGTTATCCAAGTTCCACTGTATATTTCTGACCTGGCTGCTCATTAGATGGTTAGTACACGGTATTAGTATTTAGATTCCCGGTAATGTGCTCATCACGCAATCAGTTGATGAACCAACCTCTTTCATCAGCAGACACAGCTGGAGACTCAGATCCAGACTCAGATTGTTCCTCTCCTTCAGCTATCTCCCTATCCAGTGCTTTCATCAGCTCCATCTCATCATCTGACATTTCCTCATTCTCATTATCACTTTCACTGCACAGGGAATCATGCCTTCATATCATCGGGCCACATCAAGGTATAATGCCGTAAGGCAGTTAGATCTTGCTCAGTGGGTTGGTCGGGTCAGGACAAAAAGATACCCTACCCATGTTGAGCTTCCAAAAGCTTAAATTACGAGCTCCTCACATGATTCCTAACTCTTACCGCTCAAATCTCAAGGTGAGAAGATCAATTAACTAGAATGGCCAAGTGCCTCAGAATAACAATGAAAAACGAGCTACACTGAAGGTTTAACCAATATATACTTCATCCCCAACAGCATAGCTGATCAAGTACTGAACACCATATCTACACCTATTACATCAGAGTATAACGTGATTATCATTAACAAATCTATAAAACCACAACTTCGATCATCTACCGCCTAATTACACTCACCGAAAGACGACTCGGCCAGTTCGTTGCTTCTGATTCTTGTCACCCGCAAAAAACTCTTTAAATTTATAACCAGGATCCTAAAACATTGTAATTTATGCGGTGGTATATTATCACAAGCAGCCATATTCCAAAAATCTACCTCCGTCGGCTGAAACCACGGAAACAGGAGTTAGGGAGTCAATGCGCATCATACTATAAGAAGCTATTGGTCATGTGGTCACATAGACGGACCATGAAGTAGATACGAAATAAACTTAGTGTATTATTTATAATTTTTAAGTGTAAATAGCGAACATGTCATAAGATTGTAAATAGATATTAGTACCTCTTCATCATCAGACTGATAAAGCTCTTCCAATGGCTTATTGAATGTTGCCGGATCTTTCTCAAGTAATGCGTCCTGTTCATCCAGAAACTTATTCATGTCTTGTAGAGAGAAAAATTGGTCATTCACTTTCTACAATGGCCAGCATACCAATTGATGATTGGACAGATTTGCCCATACAGTAGGCCAATTATTGATGGAGAGAGTGTTGAACCAAACAACTGTGGTTTTAAGCACCTCATGTGTCTAGTTAACGAGTCTTGATTGGGTTTATAAATACAATACTAGCAGTTGACAAAGGCCATACTCTATGGCTGAGCAATCTTATGAACAGAGGTTTGAATTATAGGTTATGAGTTAATCACTTCTACTTTTGTTCAGCTAGAACCTACCATGCCATACCATTTTGGTGTATTTGAGCAAAAAGCACGCCAAACTGCGAGTACCGTGTCTTCTTGGGTCCATACCCTCATAACTTACGGTCAAACATGCGGCACTTCGATAATGTCAATGCAGTCGCATTTAATTTTAGCAGTCTTCGTCTTAGAGTTAAAACTTAGGCTAGAAGCATGGCCATTTATTTGAAGCCAGTAATATTTATTCCACGATAGGTCAGTCATAAAGAATTTAAGTATGTATTTCACCTTATCTACTTGTGATTCTTTATCATCTTCGTCTTCCATATCCTCTTCACCATCAAGGTCGTCATCATCATAGCCATTCTCTGAATCCTCCGAGTCATCTTTGTCAGTATCAATATCTACCCCGAGAGTCACTGCTTCTTCAGTGTTAGTATCGTTGTCACTTGGCTGATCATCTGACAATTCCTCTGGGGAGGCGGTATCTATATTTAGCGAGAGGCTAGCAGACGCGAGTAACCTTGTTAGACTCGCTACATGCTCATCAGCTATTGTCACATTAAACTTGTGGTCTAATTGTTGCCAGACTTGTTCAGAATCAAACCCAGTGAGATACAGTTTGTCTAAGAGACCTTCACTGTCATCAGTATCATTTTCTTCCATTGACAAATCGTACAGTATCTTGCATGTTTCCCGGTTGTCTTTATGAAGCTGTTCGTTTGGGCTAAAAACAATGAGAACGTTCAAACGTGCTACACCAGTCACACTGTGCATATTTTGGGTATGTTGCAAAAAAAGTTAGTTTCAACTAAGGTGACATAGTGACTGTCAGCTGCTAGAACTAAAAGCATGATATATCAGTAAAACACTAAATTGACCACTATAGTAACTTGGAATTACAGTACAATGGTAGACATGAACAAAAGGCGACAGGTATAAAAGCCGGCACGGATAGGAACAACGGGCGGCATAATTAGGAACAAATGGCTACATGGGGGAAGCAAGGCGGCAATGCAATAAATTTGTACAAATGGATACAGCCCCATCAGTGTCATATAAACATATATTATGGCATGTACATGGTAGCCTACATATATGAAGTGTTGCAGCCCAAGAATACCAGCATCGACGTCATGTCTTACATGTAGTAGGGCAGTGGAGTATACACTGTAGTACCACATGTACATGTAGTGTGTAAAAGTACCCCTGGCACCAGTGGTGTTTTGCCCGGAAGCTGGGAGCATTTCTGCTTTTAGTTTTAATACTCAACACTATCCGTTGAATCCAATTTATGTACACTTTTTATATACATTTAACATTTTAGTAGCCCTGACATGACAATTGACAACTAAGGGGGAAAATACCTTCTGGATTTTTCTAAAACAGAACTAGGGGGAAAAATACAACTTGCCAAACCCCAGTGGCTGGTGCCAAAATAAATAAGTTGACTTATGTATACACATTTTCCTGTGCCTGGTGCTCCCTCTTGGCACTGATGATAATTTGGGAGTTGTCGCCTTTTGTTCCAATAGCGTGTCTACTTTTATTCTTTTCTCTGGCGATATTTATTCTTGTCGCCTTTTGTACCTGTCTACTTTTATGCTAGTTACCAGTAACTTGCAAGTAAGTAGATTAATTGAGTAAATTCTAACTCAGTCAACAGTCCAAATGTAGCAGAGTAAGACTAAGAGTCAGTTTGTTCTTATCTTCATTTGCCCTTGACGGCTTTGCGGTTTGTTTGTGTTGTTGTAGGTCACTTGAGTTAGCTTACTTTGGTAAGAAATTAGTAGTAGTGGTGAGTCTGAGTGATTCGTCCTCAGTCATATCATAATCATAGTCATAGATTAGAAAAAGATAGGATTAGATAATCATACTCATAGCGATACTGATAGTCATACTGCATAACTAAGTTAGCATCATAATCAATAATCATTTAATTAATCCGATGATCATTGAATTGACCAGTCACGTGTGAGTGGTACTCACTTAGTTAGTCACTAGTTATTGTCATGACTATGAGTATGAATTGACTATTAATTCAGTATCACTATCACTATGACTCACTATCATCATATTCATAATCATAGTCATACTGATACTACTACTAGTCATAGTCATACTGGTATACTGATAGTGATATACTCAGACTCAGAGTCGTATCATATATGATTGATATTGTCACGACATATGATATGATAGCCATAGTAGTGATACTATCATCAGTATCACTATCACTCAGTCACTCAGGTCACTGACTCAGTATCACCATCAGTATCACTCAGCATCACATTCACATTTACAAATTACTTAGCAGGTAGAGTAGACACTTAGTCAGTTACTAGTTACGTTAGTCACTTAGTGACTAAGTAAAACTAAAAAGTAAGTTAGTTTTATTTCTAGTTCTAGTCACCGACTATTATTATTAATTTAATATCATAATAATGATAATTGATTAAATGATTAATTCATATAACTATCAATACTATCAGTCAATCACTGACTCAGTCAGTATCACTATCAGTATCAGTATCACTATCAGTCACTGAATGACTGATCAGTATCAGTATCACTGTAGAGTGTAGTGTATCACTCATTCACTGTAGTGTATCATGTATTGTATGTATTGTATGCTATTGCTATGGTATTACTAAAATTACTATCATACTATGGTATGTTATGTATCAGTGCGACTGCGAGTCACACTCACCTCAGTCACAGTGTCACTGTCAGTAATTGGTTGACATTTAATGCGTAAACGCGAAAGGTGCATCATGGATAAAATATACGAACCTGATGTACAACTCTGGACCACGAATAACGCCATCTAGGCCTTCTAAAATGGAACTGAGAATGGTGTTCTGATGACAACTTTTGGAACCCATGCCTGAATCCCAAGGTCGTTTTGTTCCGGCCAGGTCATAGCCTACAACATCACCTCCAAAATTCTTTTCTCATATCAGCATTGTTCTATAAATCTTCGGTTTTAATATATCAAAATAAGAATATATTTTATGTTGTTTTTGTTATAATTGTAGCTCGATAAATATATATTTTTTGTGAGCCGCTATTCCGAACTAAAAGCGAGTCAATATAATCCCTTTGCTAAAGTACTTAGCAACCAAGTAATAATCAAGCGGCGTTTCGGCCTTCGATGATCGCCAGTCTCTCTTTCTTGTTTACGAGACCCCCGCGCTGTCACAAACCACTTTGCAAATCTTCAGCACATACCCGAATATCGCAGGTAAGAGACAAATATATTTACCGGTTCACTTCTTGTTTGTGTAATTTTCAATTCAATTGCCTTCCCAGTTCGATTGCGGCTATCATTACGATTACGATATTGAATTGATATTACTAGATCATGAATTGAACTACCCAATCAACACTGCCCTCACCAGTATAACTCACTTACTCTGTGTAATCCTTTTCCCTTTTGCAGTGTAGCCCCATATTTCATCTATAATATGGGGTCTGCCAAACAGCAAACAGCCGTCTCCAAAGTGATGAACCTGCTGCATGAGTGGGATAAAGGTTCAAAGATACAACGCCAAAAGATACTTATCAATTTTATTGAAGTAAACCGTAACAAGACTGGCCCAGAATTAGATGCAGAATTTGCCCAGGCAGCCAGCTTGTTTCTCGCTAGACTAACGGCATGGCTTCGTCTTACATACATGTTAGGCACATGCCTCACTGAACAACTCCAGGCCATCAACATTTTTGTGTCTTCTTCAAGTGGGTAAGTAGTACATATATATTTTTTATTTAGCAGTTTATTTCACCATTGCTACTGCTAGTGGGTAAAAATTGCTATTGATATGAGAAATACCTGGGCCTCATCTTTTGTGGGCCTTCTGTATGCAAGTTGGGACATATCCATGAACACTAATAGAAACTAACTCAAAAGTATGGAAAAGTATGGAATAGACCCATGCATGAATCAGTCATAGTAGCTCAGTGGGAGGATGAATTGTGTATCAATGTCTGTCCTCTCCATGGCCCGAGTTCAATTCCCAGCCATGGCGAAACATTTCAAAGGATTTTCCTTGGCTGATCGCGCTCTGCCAACTCGTCCTAAGCCATCGTGGCAGAAAATGGCTCAATCACCCCTCAATGGCACCCCTCTACCTATGGTTGTCAAGTCAAGGAGGTAGGACGAAGTCCAACCATGGACAGACAATGGCCGTAAAAAGAACATGGTCAAAATGGTCTGAATAGGCTGATAAAACTGAAAAACACATCAACTAAAACAAATAAACTGACTGAGATAACTGATGAAATTATGGACAGGTCTCATAGGAGTATGGAAGAAAATGCATTTCGTTTTGTCTGTGATTGTAGGCATAAATTTTTATCTGAATTCCTTGAGGTTGGTGGAGTTTTGACTTTGTTGGAGATTATTGGACTAAAACAGGCTAAAGAAGTTGACAAAGGACGGTCCCTAGAGCTGCTGCTAGTGGTGGCTAATTCCGGTAGAAAATACAAGGAGCTAATCTGCGAAAGCTATGGTAAGATTTCATGATTGCTGTACCAGGATTGGGTCTCCTCAAGGAAATAGTATGTTATTGTCTCGGGGAAAACTTTCGCATTATCATGGGTTTCGTAAATAAATTTTTTCATTTTTCATGATTTACAGGAATCCGAGCAGTAGCAGAATGTCTTGCGAAGGCACGGTCCGATCAAACACAGGATATTGCTAAAAATCTGCTACTAAATCTGGCTGAAGGAAACCCAAAATTTTGTCAGCAGGTTTACAAAGGATTGATTGCATTATTACCTTGCTCATCACCTAAGGCACAACAGATGGCAGCCCAGTGTTTACTCAAAGTTCAAGTGAGTACGACCGCTGTAGTGCTTCTATTAGTAATGTCTGCAATCTGAAAAGCTTGATCACAAGTCTCTGAGGGATGACCTATTAGAAAATAAGCACAGAAGATTGACTGAACGTCCTAGGATAGGATGCACAATTTTTAATTACCCATTGAAATCGTATGCGTACCTCGCAAATAATGCAAATGGTGTTAAGCAAAAGTAAAACAGATGCTGCGCGAAAAGCTCTGCATGTGTGCATTGCATGCATTAAAGTATTACGCTTTTGTAGCCTATGGTTGAATCTGCGCACCCGTCAGTTGTCGAACCAGTTATAGCGATGCTCAGAACACTCCATCTGGAAGTACAATATGAAGCTATACAATTTATCAAGTTACTTATGAACTATCCTGTTCGAGATAAACTGG
>Ga0224501_10001275_pt1 | contig 19552 bp, 17 predicted proteins | sample SF_Oct11_sed_USG_4_FD_169105 | JGI IMG/M metagenome (GOLD analysis project Ga0224501, IMG submission 169105) | Sediment microbial communities from San Francisco Bay, California, United States - SF_Oct11_sed_USGS_8_1 | ecosystem: Environmental > Aquatic > Marine > Sediment | place: USA...
GGGATTTTATGTCATTGCGGGCAAAGCGAAGCAATCCCATAAAAACAAATGAATCTTTATTCAAGGAGATTGCCACGCTCCGCTCGCAATGACACCAACATGATGAGATTGCCGCAATAAAAATCACTCATGGGAGATAAATCTAGAAATAAGGAGGGACTCCGATGAAGCGATCAATCGTGTTTATGACCGCGGTCCTTGCGTTTTTTTCCTGGTCATTTCAGGGCCTTTACGGCCAGGATGAGATCAGGATATGGAAGGAATTCGTGAAGCTGCTCAAGGAGAACCGGATCACCCCAGACCGCATCAGGCCGCTCGAATTTTTATCAAAGGAATCTCAGATTGAAGCTCTCAACACGTTTAGAAGAGGGGCGGTGTGGGAGGAATGGGATACAGAGCCGGAGATAGTCCGGTACGACAATCAGGTGAATTTCATAATCCCGCTCAAGGGCAAGTCCGGTGCATGGAGAGATTATTGTTTCATGTTCCTCATTGAAGGTGATGAGTGGTATTACCGCCATGTTGAGGGCATCTTCATCCGCCTGGATAAGATCTCCTCTCTTCCGGCATCAGAGTTTCCGGACATTCCGGAGAGCCAGAAGGCTTGGGCACGCGAGGAGATCTATTGGTCTAAAATGGTCTGGATTTTCAATGACCTCTCCAGGAAGGAAGGGAAGGAGTCTGCGTTCCGTATATTCAGCGACGGCGCAGGGTATTTCGTGGCAGCCACGGCCTGGGTTCCGTTCGTCCATCCAGCCAGAGCTTTTATTCTTTACGTTTGCTGGGAGCAGGCCAATTTGAGAGGAAACGAGGTCACTCTCGAAAAGCTGGAGGACAATGAAGCTGTGGTCAAGATAAATCCGCTGTATTTCCAGATATACAGACATGCTGGCCACCTCAAAAAGCAGATTCCCTTCGAGGATTACCGCACGATATTCGAGAGGATCTGGCAGGAAAGGGCTAAAAATGCCGGCTGGGATTTACAGATTGTCTACAGAGGGGTACAATGCTTTTTTTATTTTAAGCGGTAAAATGTTTCGCTGATGCTTGAGCTCTAAAGAAAGAAAACAGCGAGAAATGAAAAAGGACATAAATCGGAGGATACAAAATGACAATATGCAAAAAAATAATCGCCATGACAGCGATCCTGTCGTTGATCATTCTTGCAGGCTGCAAACAAAAGCCCGCGGAGACCGGGCTCACTCCGGAGGAGCAGCTGGGAAAGAAGCTGTTCTTTGACGCCAACCTTTCCACCCCGGCCGGGCAGTCCTGCGCTTCCTGCCACAGCCCTCTGGCGGGATGGACGGGCCCTGACTCAGCGGTCAACAATTCCGGATCAGTCTACGAGGGCGCAGTTCAGGGCCGGTTCGGCAACGCCAAGCCGCCTTCTGCCGCTTATGCCGGAGACAGTCCCGTTTTACACAGGGACGAAGAAGGGACCTTTGCCGGCGGGATGTTTTCGAACGGCCGGGCATCAGGATGGGAACTGGGCAATCCCCTGACAGAACAGGCCATGGGTCCCTTTCTTAATCCGATGGAGATGAACAACCCGGATAAGAAGACGGTGGTTGTAAAGGTGAGTGAGTCAGATTATTCTGACCTCTTCGAGAAGGTCTGGGGCCGCGGTTCGCTGGACTTAAATGATATAGACGGAACTTATGAGCGGATCGCCCGCTCCATCGCGGCTTTTGAACGGAGCGCCGAGGTCAATCCCTTCAGCTCCAGGTTCGATGATTTCTGGCGGAAGGCGACAGCTGTTGGTCTGGATGTGGAGGCGGTCGATGAGTCGAACTGGGCAGGCTATAAGAATCTGGGACTGGATGATGACGAAGTTAAGGGTTTGATGCTGTTCAACACCAAAGGCATGTGCGCTGAATGCCACGTGATGACGTCAGTCAACGGTAAGCCGCCGCTGTTTACGGATTTCACCTACGACAACCTCGGTATTCCCAGGAACCCTCTCAATCCCTTCTACACCATGTCCGAGGAATGGAACAAGGAAGGAAAGAACTGGGTGGACAAAGGCCTGGGCGGATTCCTCGAGACAACTGCTGAGTTCGCTCAGCATACGGCTGAGAACTACGGCAAGCAGAAGGTGCCCACGCTGCGCAATGTGGACTTAAGGCCTGATCAGAACTTTGTCAAAGCCTACGCGCACAACGGCGTCTTCAAATCGCTCAAGGATATCGTCCACTTCTACAACACAAGGGATATTGCCGGTGAAAACTGGCCTCCTCCTGAAATCAAGGAGAATGTCAACACCGAGGAGCTGGGAGACCTGGGATTGACAGATGAAGAAGAGGACCTGATAGTCAAATTCATGAAGACTCTATCTGATAGATAAAAAAAGTCATTATTCACTTTCTTCTTTACAATTTTTTGAGGATTAATTCCAAAGGGGAAGTATCTTCTCGGGGTAATAGTTATTTCCTTATTAAAATAGGATGGGTGGGACGAGGGGCTCCCCCGCAATGCCCGCAGCGGAAGGGGTTCCCCACGGGGGACACCCCATGGCAGGACCCATCCTAAAAAAAATAGCCTCCACGGGCGTTTACTCCCAAAGGGGAGTTTTTGACATCATGGTACTGCAGGCGTATATTAATAATAGTAGAGTCAGTGATCAGACAAATGTTTAAGGGATGAGGAGGGTCAGATGAGAAAACTATCACCCATTCTGAGACTTTCCATGATTTTGTTTATTACGTCCTTAGTTTTCTCCTTTTTTATCCAGACTGAAGAAATTAAGATCAAGATCATAGACGGCATCCCCGTGGTGTATAACCCTAAAGTTCCTGCTTCTCTGCAAAAAATAGCCCTTGAAGAAAATTTGATAATCGGGGGCGAGAAGGAAAGCCCGGAATACGCGCTTTCCGACATTCGATCTGTCCAGGTTGATGAGGAGGAGAATATTTACGTGTTGGATCTGAAGGATGTTCGGGTCAAAGTCTTTGATAAGAACGGAAAGGGCCTGAGGGTTTTCGGAAAAAAGGGCCAAGGTCCCTGTGAATTACAGCTTCCGTACCGGATGTATTTAATTTCCGGAAAAGAGCTGATGTTTTACGACATGTCCAACAGACGTATCTCTTATTACTCTTTGGATGGAAAATGTCTCAGGGAAATTTCGACGCAAAAGCAGATGTTCGATAGGACGATAGCGGATTCTAAAGGAGACGTCATTGGATATTTCTTTATTCCTGGAGAAAGGTATGTGCATGAACTGAAAAAATTTGATTCGAAACTCAATCCTCTCATGACCATTGTCACTGTTGAAGAGGAGAGGACACCTTACGTCATAGAGATGCTGGATACCAGCCTCCAGTTTCGGGTGCTGGAAAATGATAATATCATCTGGAGCCATCCTTCAAGTTATGAAATATCTATTATCAGCCCTAAAGGAAAAACGCTTCGGAAAATAATGAAAGCTTATGATCCTGTGAAAATAACAGAAGCGGAAAAGAAGGAAATGATTGAAAGCATCACCACTCCCCCTGGTTACAAAGTAAAAATACCAGAATATTACAATCCTTTTTATTATTTTATCTGCGATGAAAATGGAAGGATATTCGTCAGAACTTTTGAGAGAGACAGCAAGGGCGGCTTTTGTCATGATGTCTTCGATGCTGAGGGACGGGACATCGGAAAATTTTCTCTTCCGGCAAATGAAAATATCTTCGTTGTCAAGAAAGGCAAGATGTACTCGGTTATGAGTAAGAACGGGCAGCCATTTTCCTTCGTGAAGAGATACAGTATGGAATGGCAGTAGAAAAAGTAGATATAAAAGGGGACAGTCCCTCTTTTTCTTAACATAAGGGCTGAAAGGGGCAGTCCCCAATTTTCCTATTTCACTCTGAACTCAGTTTTCACTTCAGACCTTGATCGTGTCTTCACTTCCTCAGCGACAATCTCTAATGAGTATTCTCCGGTCCTTAATTCTGGAAGCTGAATATCAAAGAGAAAAATCTTTGTTTCTTCTTTGCTGGCAACGGAGAGAACAGAATAAGACAGAGATGCCCTTTCATTGATTATGGGATCAACCAGATAAGCAGAGATGTCTATTTCAGGGTCAGGAATGTTGAAGGTTGCGCAGAGTACAGCGGCCAAGACCTTTGACTTCTCCCGCGGAATCTCTTCAAGGAGAGGAACGTATTTATCGGAGAGAAAGGGATAGATTTCATACAGGACAGCTTCTTCGCCCGCTTCTCTCCTTTTCTGCGGAAGCTCTAAATAAGAGATTTTCTCACCCCGAGCAAGCAGCAGCGGCGGATAGAGCTTTATTCCGGAATCCGAGGGTTCAGAAATCACAGCCGGGCTGGCGCCCACAGCTCCTTTCCCTGTGTTCAAGTTCCGGATAACCATCCGGCATTTGTATTCCCCCGGCGGAAGAGAGAGGGTTACCCAGGGATAGAGTGTCTTCTTCGGCATCTTGGAGAAATCGACTTCTGTATTACTCGAGGCAGCGATGTTGTTATCCTGGTCAAAAACAAGAGCCACGATTTCACTCTCCTCTTCTCCTGTTTGTTCAATAATTCCCGACGGAATTTTGGATATTAGAGCAATATTCGAATCCTCGTTATCTGAGAAGGGAAGGGCGTGCAACGGGAAATACAGCGGGTCCTGGAAGTGAGGCTTATCAGATAAGGCCAGGTCGATCAAATGGAGCTGCTTTTCAAATTTCGTGAATTTTCTGAAAGGCTCCGGGTTGTAATAGCCGCTCTGAGAATGGACCAGACATCCTTCGCGCTTGACCTTGACTTCGATCTCGTGGTACTTGCCGTCCCATTTCTCGTTGACGTAATAGCCCAGAACATAGTAGTTGCTGGTGACGTCCTGGATTTCCTCGGTTATCTGTTCATAACGGGCCACGTCATGAAAATATTTCCCTCCCGAGAGTTCGGATATCATCCTTAAAGAATGGTCTCCTCTTTGCTGGGCCGGTTTGGCCAAGGCCTTCATCCCTTCGGTGTTCACGGTGTAGACCGGGCATGAGGATGTGGACAATTCTCTGCTCAGCCCTTCCAGCTCATACCGGATCGAGGGGTCATCGCTGTCGTACAGAAAAGTCCTATCGATACCGGATGAAAAGAAGATGATGTTCTTGTATCCTGGGATGTAGCGCAGAGATTTGGCGAACAATCGTATCTCTTCGAGGTATTTCAGGATCTGGCGCTTGATCAACTCGTTGGCTGATGTTGTTTCTCCTTCTCCCTCTATTCCGCCCGGAAGTTCTCTGGTCTTTTTTATGGCCATTCTTATTTTTTCATGGTCGGTTGTCAGGTACTCCCGCACGCCCAGGCCGCTGATCGTGGAGTAGGTAATAAAGGCGATTTCATCCGTTGGCTGGACATGGGTATCCATAAAGTGCAGGGCCGCTTTTTTTGACTTGATCATCCCCAGACCATCATTAAAGGAAAGGTCCACAAGGAAAAAAAATTTGCGGTTCATTCTGGAGGCCATCTCCTGGGCGGGAGGGATTTCTGTCTCTAAAAGTTTTTCTTCCTCTTTTTTCTCCGGCGGAGAGAGCTTCTCAGGTTGTGGAAGGATATGCCTTTCAAAATCGGTGATTCTCTGAAGCTTGCCGTTATCATAGACGAGAAAGTCGTCTTTGCTGAGGTCCGTGACCGGCTTTCCCTTGTTATCGGTGACAAAGACCTGAACCAGCTTCAGGACGACGGTGACTTCATACTCCAGGGGCTTAAGTTCCTGTTTCTCCTGTACGGTTTCAGAGGGGAGAAGATGATGGAGAGAGAAGAGAAGGGCTGTTGATAAAAGCGCCAGATAGAAAGAGTTCCTTTTCATGATGAATCTTCACCTGACCTTGAATTTTTTTATCACTTTAGACTTTGACTGTGTGCTGACTTCCTCAGCTGATATTTCTATTGAATATTCCCCCGGCTTCAACTCCGGAAGCTTGAATTCCAGCAGGAATATTTCTGTGTCTTTTTCCTTCAGGGATGCAGGGACTGAGAACTGCAGAGGCATCTTCAGACCAGTCTGGTGTTCTACCAGATGAGCGGAAAGTTTGACCGCAGGATCAGGGACATCCCCCACAGCACAGACCAACACTCCGAATAGATGCGCTGTTTCCTGGCTCAAGACATCAAAGACAGGCGAGTGATTACTGGTCACGAAGGGATAGACATCAGTCAAGGAGATGGCTTCGGTTTCCTTCCCTCCTGCCAGTTTGAGATAAACAGATTTATTATCCGGAATCAAAAGGAGGGGTGGATAGAGCATTATCCCGGATTTAGAGGGCTCAGTGATCGTGACAGAGGAAGAAGCCACAGCCGCTTTTCCTGTTTTCAGGTTTCTCAGGACCAGCCGGCATTCATACCTGCCGGGTGAAAGAGAGGAGAGCGTATAATGATAGATCGTCTTCTGGGAAAATGAGGAGAAGTCGATCTCACCTTTCGCAGAGGAAACGATTTTGTTTTTTGTGTTAAAAATAAAGGTCACCAGCTCAGCTTTGCCTTCCGCAACATCAGAGATCGTGTCGATGGGTATCTCGGAGAGAAGGACGAGGTTGGATCCTTTTGTCCTTGAACAAAGAAGTGCCATGGCGTTAAACGTCAACGGAGTCTGAAAGTAGGGATTCTCGCCCAGAGCCACATCGACGAGGTGAAGCATCTTTTCGAACTCTGAGAGCTCAGGGAACGGTTTGGGATTGAAGTATCCCTGCTGGGCATTGACCTGGCATCCCTTCCGGTTGACCCTGACCTTGATCTCGTGGTATCTGCCGTCCCAGGATTCGTCAATGGAGTAGCCCAGGACATAATAGCTGCTGGTGGCATTCTGGATCTGGTCAGCGATTTTTTGATAATCCTCGACATTGTGAAAAAATCTTCCTCCGGAAAGCCGGGACAGAGTTTCCAGAGTTTGGTCGCGCTTGATGCCCATGGTGTTGACTGTGTACACCGGACTGCTGGAGGAGGCCATCTCCTTAGCCATCTCCTCGTATCTCTCTCTGAATTTTTGGTCTGCTGAATACAGCAGATATCTGGGGATTCCGGCAGAGAAAAGAATGATGTTTTTGTATCCGGGGATATAGCGCATGGCCTTAGACAGCTCCCTCATAGTGAATATGTATTTTTCGGTCCTGTGTTCGATGTCATCCGGGTCTCCGGGATTTTCCACGAAGCTGAAATTCAAAGGTGAGCCTGAACTTTCTAATGTTTGGCTGGTCGCCATTCCTTCCTTTCCTCCCTCTCTGCCCGCTCCCGCCATCTCTGCTTCGGCCCGCTCCTGCTCTCCTTCCAGAGTCAGTTCGGTCGAGCTCCGAGGCCGTATTCCCGGTATTTCCGCTATGGCTTCGATGGCCTCTCTGGCCCTATCATGGTCGGACGTGAGATACTCGTGGATGATCAAGCCGTAATATCGGGAATAGGAGAAAACGCCGACTTCATCGGTCGGCAGGACCTGGGTATCGAGGAAATGCAGGGCAGCTTTTTTGGATTTCCCGACTCCGGGAGCGTCATTCCTGTCTATATCCAGGAGAAGGATGAATTTTCTGTTCATCCGGGATGCGGTCTCCGGGGATGGGGAAAGCGCTGTCTCTGAGATCCTTTCCTCAACCTCTTTTTCAGGCCCGGGCAGTCTTTCAGCTCTCGAAAGCAGGTGTCTCTCGAAGTCAGTTATCGTCTGCATCTTGCCGTTGTCATAGAGGATGAAATCTTCCTTGGATAGGTCTGTCACCGGATTTCCTTTATTATCGGTGACATAGACCTGAACCAGTTTTAAGACGACTGTCACCTCATGCCGCAGGGCTTGTTGTTCTTTTTTTGCCTGAAGTGATTCCGGATTTATTTCTTCCAGATGAAGATGTACAGTCAAGGCCAATAAAAGAACAAGAAAAAATATTTTCTTTTTCATTTCTTCTCCTCTCCTATTGATACTTGATGATCGGATGATATGCCCCGCGGCTTGCCGCGGGGATCCGATCGTCGGGGGATCCAAGGGGGTATGTCCCCTTGGTCGCAGGGCGTGTGTTCATGCCCCGCCCGAGAAGGGGAGGCAGCGAGCGGAAGCGAGCGTTGGACGGGGGAAGTCAGTTCCTCCTCCAAGTTGACTTCGCAGTCTACGGTAAAGAATTTATAATTATTGTAGGCAATAACTGTCTTTGAGTTCTGGAATCTTCTCATCCTTCTTCCTGTATACTCTTCGGTAAATAATGTCTTGCTTGGAAACCGGCGTATCATAATGTCTGATCAATTGGCAAAATATCCGGCGCGGTGCGTGACCCTGTAATTTTTATTCCTGACTTTGACATCTATGTTTCGGAAATTTCCGTCCCTTTTGTAGTTTGCAGGCGCGTAATAGATAAGGTAATAGTTTTCCGAGGCGTCGACCACTCGCTGGAAGGCGGAGGCGGCGTTCGACGAGCTGTCCGTTAACCCGCCGGTCGCTCTGGCCATCTCTCTGAAGGCGCTGAAGATGTCCTCGGACTGTTCCCTCCAGGTAACGGGAGAAGGCTGCATGCCTTCCACGCTCAGTATCGGAGCTTTGGTTATGTAGAGAAAGTGGATGGAGATGGATGAGTCAGAAAAGACCTGTTTGATCCGGTCCACGTCAAAAGCAATATCTCTCCTGTAATGGAGAAACAGGTCTGAAAGCTGGAACAGGAAGTACTGCTGGTCCTGCGCAAGGCTCTGGCGTTGCATGAGTGTGCTCGGGTCAAGCTGAGGCAGGAGTTCTTTCTGGTAGAAGAGGAATACATATTTCTGTCCTTCCTTGGCTTTCAAGAACTCGGCAAATCCCAGCAGGCTGTTCTCATCCACACGCCGGAGCTCTTCCAGCCGGTTGAGCAAAAGCTGGCAGGCCTGGATAGAGACTTCGTCGACGCCTGCCACCTGCTCCTGGATCTCTCTCAGCAGGTGTTTATACTCGGAGTTTCCCATCAGGGTGTCTTTTCTGATTTTTGCTTTGAGCTGCTTGACGATCTCTTCCTTCGGCAGTATTTCTAAAGCCTTGGTTTTGAAATTATAAGTTTTCATCGGGGTGAAAACCGTCAGGGCATCGCCGGGCATGATGACATTGTTGAAAAAGTATTCCAGAGCTGTTTCGATCTTGGGAAGGTAGTCCTGGACTTGAAAAAGAAGGACGAAGTTTCTGGAGACGTTGGGTGAGAATTTTTTCTCGCCCTCCCCTTTTTCAATGCTCGTTTTTTTGATCAGGTAGACCGCTTCTATTTTCTGGAGTTTGCCATCCTCAAAGACTTCGAAGTCGTCGATGGTCAGGTCTTCGACGAATTTCTCGCCCTTGAACACTCTGACAGGGACTTCGATGTTGATGACCAGAGTTTCATGGGTGAGTTCCTGGGAAAAGAGGGCGATGCCTAAAACTGCGACTGTAATCAGGAACATACACTTTTTCACTATTCTTTTCTCCTTTAAAACAGTTTTGGCCATCCGGTTGCTCTAATATTTAACCTCGGTTTCTACGGTAAAGAATTTATAATCTTTATAGATAACGGTTGTTTTCGACCGCGTGAACCTTGCTCCCCTTTTCTGGTTGTAGCCCTCGGTAATCAGGTATCTGCTGGGAAACCGGATCCCGTTCTTTTCAAAGCCATACTCTGAAAAGAGTTTGATCTCTGGCTCGGCGTTGAGTTTCTTGGCGTTTTCTTCTATCACTTCATAATTTTTAAGTGATTCTGGTTCCCATTCGATCTTCATTATGCTGAAGTCATTTTTTCTGACCCAGACTTTCCCGTAGAGGTTATCCGTTTGCAGATGAGGAATCGGAATTGCTTCAATGACGATGACCCTGTCTCCCTTGAATTTCTCTCTCTTGACTATCCTGTAATCATAATACTGCTGCCAGAATTCACTGAGAAGACCCACCGGACCGAAGATGATGTTTTCGTGGCCGAACAGGTGTGTTTTCAATTCGGCATCTTTCTCGTTCTTTTTCTTGCCGTTTTCTTCCAGTAGGACTCGGCTTTCCTTGATCTGGAGCTTCTTTCGGATCAATTGATAATCGTAGACATAGACATTTTTTCTGGTAGTCCGTCCTACGGAAGTATAGCGGGTGCCCAATTGAGATACAAGCATTTGGGGGTGAAAGAACATTTCTTCTTTTATTTTTTCTATGCAGACGAAATCTAGTGCGGAATTGGCCAATCTGTGACAGTAGTCGCCGCATTTCTCAAGTATTTTTTCCAGCTCGGCCTGGTCTGTTGAACTCGAATCAGTACTCTGTCCGAAGATAGGGATTGAAGGGATAACGATAAATAAAGCTAACACCAGACAGAGAAATATTCCTTTGATTTTCATAGGATTTGATCCATCGGCATTTCCAGCCTCAGGCAGTTTTCTTCTCAGCTTATTTCCTGAGCGTGCTGCTTTTTAATTTTACTCTTCCGCATGAAATGAATGCAAATTTTATGCCATGAAACTTCCCAGGAAGAGAGATTCATGTATGAGTGCTAAAGTTCTCAAAAGTGGACAAATGTAGTGAATGTGTACAATCCAGCCGGGTTTATTTCCAGAGAAAATGTCTTTTTCGCAAATAGATAAAAGATGACATCCGTTCATCTCAGCTTAATACTGCTTTTAACCCACTCGTTTCCTTTGAATTCTTGAAGCTCGATACTATACCTTTTGACAAGCCAGTATTCATCCTCTGTGACTACGGTGTAAGCTTTTCCATTTTTAAAGAATAATAATGCAGACAGAATCCCTTCAGCAGGTACCGATGTCTTAAACTGGGTAATGTATTTTCCTTCCTGGTCAAAAATGTCGATAAGGGTATATTCGTCTTTTACGGAATCAACAATCACAGCCAGCCAGCCGTTCTCCATCAAAGTGAAACTCTGATAGGCAGGCTTATATTTAGGATATTTTATCTTTTGAAGGGCTATTTTCTTTATATCATCGGTAAAAATTGGAAGGGACAGAGCTTGCTCACTGACAATTTTGAGAAAGCTTTCTTTGTCCTTTTCATTCACCGGCAAAGGGTCGTAATCTCTGGTGATTTTTCTTGCTGGTTTTCCTTCCGGGGAATAAACAATTATCTCGTATTTATCCGGGAAACCCAGGTAGATGAAGTCATTGTTAGCCAGGGTGATTATAACCTGAGGTCTGAATGCCAGTATGCTGAATGTTCTAGCAATGAAATCTCCCAATGAAGATGCGTCCCTTCCTGTTGGCAGGGGCGTTTCGATTTCGTCTTTGAACAGTTCCTGCACTTGATTAAACTCGCTGTCAAATAGACCGTACAGATGGGTTTGTTTCTGGGCATTGCCTTCCTGAGCCATTTGCCACTTGTTTGCCACGATGAAGCCTTTTGAATTGATATGAAGATTCTCATATCTTTCCTGCATGCGTATCTGTTTGAGATATTGGCCATCCTTATCAAAAAAGGAAATCCTTCGGTTTGATCCGTCAGTTATGTACAGGCGGTTATCTTTGTCGAATCGAGGCAAAGAGAAACTGCGAAACTCCCCTGGTCCCTGGCCTTCTCTGCCGATAGTGAGGATATATTTTCCTTCTGGATCGTATTTCTGGATTCTGTGGTTGTCCGCATCAACCACATAAAAATTCCCTTCATCGTCGGTATTGAAATAAATGCTTCCGCCGAACATGTAATTTTCATCACCCTCGAACTCGCCTATAGTCAGTTCCTCTTGAAAGACAATCCGCATTTTATGGGCCGGCGTCTTTGGGTTGGAAATAACAACAACATCTTCAGATTTTTGAATTGAGGTATTCTCATATGTAGTCGTCTCTTTTGGGAGGCAGATCAGGGCCAAAAGAATCACGACGATGAAAACTAAAAGAAAATGGATTTTTTGAGTCATTTTTATCCCCCTTTTTTGAGCTTTTTATCATGTATTTATATCCAACGAGAATTTCTATAATATTCTGGGGTATTACTGAGTTACTGAGCTCGAAATACGCTTTTCCTTCCTCACTTTTTTCACCTCATCAATCAATTGAGTTTTCATTACATTGAAGACAAATACATTTTGAAAAATATAATGATGAAGGCAATAAAGATTATAAGCGTGGGTAGAACAATTAGATAATAAGATTTCATCTGGAGCTTCAATGGTTTCACATCCATTTTTTTAAAGGTAATCCAGAACGCGATTCCCAACGGTGTCAGAAGTAAGACTGCTGATAACAGGTTGTAAAAGAGTGCAGCAAGGGAAAATGGATCCATTAATTCAGGTTTCAAGCCAATGAAGATCGTATGTATGGTTCGATAGAAATGATAGTAGACATAGAAAAATGCAGAAACGCCAATAAATCCTATCGCTAATGAAGCGAAGGAAATGCTCAAGACTGTGGAGATTAAAAACAAGACAACCAGGTTAAATCCGTTAATCCAGATGTTTGCATACACTGAGAAAAGAGTTGAAACAATAATCAATATCAACAGAAGCACCAAGCGGGGAAGGAATTTATACATGAGGATCTGAAACCTGGAGAGAGGCAAGGAGAACAGATACTCGAATGCCCTGTCTTTTTTCTCCGATTGGAATATTGTCAACCCAGCGGCAATGGGATAGGCGCTCAGCGTTATGAGAAATCCGAATTTGAAGATCTCTGAAAATGTCCAACCAAAATGTATCACATACCTATCGAAGACGTACGCTAGTGGAACAGTAAGAAGCGGCAGCAAGCAGAGAATCAATGTTTTTAAAGAATCGGAAATCTCTTTCTTAAGCATATTCGCCTCCGATAAAAGCGCTGACGATCCCGGTCAGGTCCATATCCACGACCTCGCCCTCAATCTCCTCCCTGAGCTTCGCCTCATAAGGATATACAAAAAACTCAGAATGACCGGAATAGTCAATTCTCGAAAGAACAGGAACGGATTGAGGCGGCGCTGCCGAAATTACCTTTTTGACTTTTGCTTTGAGGGCCTCGATCTTTTCGTCGACAGCGATTTTGCCCGCCTTCAGCAGGATCACCCGCTCCACCATGTGTTCGATGTCATGGAAGTTCAGGTTGACCATGATGATGGTCAGCTGGCGTTCGGATTGGAGCTGGATCAGCTGCTCGAGAAAAATCCTCCGCAGGTAAGCATCTATGGAGTGGATGATCTCGTCGATCAGCAGGACCTCAGGTTCAGTGGAAAGAATGAGGCTCAGGTGAAAAATCGTCTTCTGTCCTGTGGACAGCTCTTTGATTTTCTGATCGAGACCAATCTTTGTGTGACGGATAAGAGAGTCATCGAACCGGGATAAATTGTAGACTGACTTGTGGAAATCGATGGATTGAGCAACAGTCAGGCTGTCATACAGGCTAAGTATATCCGATATGAATCCGATCTTGTGCCTGGGGTCCTGTCCCAGTTTCTTATCGAAGATGATTTCTCCTCCTGCCGGACGAAGAACTTTGGCGATCAACCTCAGCAGGGTGCTTTTGCCGACTCCGTTGATCCCTGTGATCAGGCAAACTTCACCTTCAGGCACGTCAAGACTGAATTTTTGAAAGACTTTTAATTTCCCATAACTGAAGGATAAGTCTTTAATGCTTATCATTGGCTTGCTCCTTAATGTTTTTAATCCCATGTTTTCGTCCTTTTTCTAAGTTTCGAAAATCCTGCGCGCTCGGGAGTTTGTATACAGTCAAAATGCTGACGCAGCGACCTATTTATTAACTCTTTTAAGATGCCTGCTTTTGGAGCTTCTTTTCTGCTCTGTGTTTGTACTGGAGGCGGATGTAGAGGATGAGCAGCATAAGCGGGCCAAGAAGCAATCCACCTATCAGGTACAATAGCTGACGTCCTTCACTGAATCCTAAGTCCAAAGCCCATTTGGCGGAGATGAGTGCGCAGAGCACGTTGGCTCCGATCAATGCTTCGGTCATGATGTCTCCTTTTTTCTGAGGTTAATTTCTTGAATAATATCTTCCAGGGAATACCCCATGTCTGTAATTTTGGAGATGTACTCATCGGTGGCTTTCTCGAACAGTTCGCGTCTTTCTTTTTGAAGCTTTTTACTGTCCAGTTTGACAAAATATCCGGCTCCCGGCCGCGATGCCACAAACCCCTCTATCTCGAGCTGGTAGTAGACCTTGATAATGGTGTTGGGGTTGATCTGGAGTTTTAAGGCCAGTTCCCTGATCGACATCAGCTGGTCGCCCTCTTCGAGCCGTCCGGAGAGAATAGCGATTTTAATAGCTCTTTTGATTTGCTCGTAGACAGGGAGTGCGGATTTGACCTCAACCTTGATATCGAAGTATCTTTTCTGTTCGGCTCTCACTGTTATACATATATATAACAGTAAAGCAGTATTGTCAAGTAAATGTTTTCTCTTGACATCTCATTTCGCTGTTTATATATTCTTAAGGCATTAATCGGGGAAAAAGAACATGGAATGAAATAAAAGGAGGGAGATCTATGTATGCGCGTCTGACCATATCTCGAATCTCTCCGGATAGGATCGATGAATTCAAAAAACGGTATGAAGAGACCGTTCTTCCGACAACGAGGTCGCTTAAAGGCTATAGAGGAGTCTATGCTCTCGCCGACCGAAAGACAGGAAATGGCGTTTTCATCACTTTCTGGGAAAGCGAGGAAGATGCCCTGGCTAACGAGCGGGACCGCTTCTACCAGGAAGTGGTAGCCAAATTCATCACCTTTTACAAGACACCCCCCATTCGCGAAGGCTATGAAGTTATTCTTCAGGACAATCCGTAAAACAGGCATGATTCTTCAAGTCTTTAGAGAGAGACGGAGAAGAAAAATCCGTTGATAAAAAAACGGATAAAGTGGAATAGGGAACAAATCCCGAGGACATGAGTGCATTTGTTCTATCAGGCTTAAAAAGGCTAGCTCACTAAAGTTAGCTTCTAATCCTCTGTTTTGTTGGCTGATAATCCCATAAAAACTTGACAAACGTTTGTTTAATTATTATATTAATAAATATCATGAACAAACGTTTGATTAATATGTGCGGCTTAAGGAGGCTGTCATGAAAATCAAATGCCTTGGTCTGGTTCTCATCCTGCTTTTTTCCTTAGACCTCTCAGCCCAGAGTCTTTTTGAGGAGGCAGAAAAAGAGGAAGATCAAGACAAAGCCTTCGAGCTCAACGGCTATTTGCGCAGCGCGTTATATCTAGGCAAAGTACCGGACAGGGATCTGGCCGACATAAAAAGCGGGTATGGGGAATTCTCGCTAAAACTCAAGGCGAGTAAAAGCAGCTTTGGCAGCGCTTTTGCAGAGGTTCGCTTTCGGAGAGGATATGAATTCAATGACTACCTGTCTGAGATCAACCTGCGGGAAGCCTATGTCAGCGCCTACGTTGGCCCCTTCGATTTCAGGATCGGGCACCAGATCGTGGCCTGGGGCCGGGCTGACGGTATCAATCCTACCGACAACATCACTCCCAAGAACATGCTCGCCCGCTCCCCTGATGAGGATGACAGGAGAGAAGCCAACTTTCTCCTCCGGACTTTTTTCAACGCCCATCCGTTAAGGATAGAGCTGATCTGGGTGCCCTTTTTCAGGTCTTCAGTCGTTCCCACAAACCTCATCCCCTTTCCGTGGGGGATTACCCTTGACGATCCTGACTATCCGGATGCCAGGCTGAAGAACGGCGCTGTCGCTGCCAAGCTGAACCTTGAATTGGCGGCTTTCGACTGCTCGCTCTCCTTTTTCAACGGCCACAGTCTTTTTCCAGGTATTTCAGTAGCTCCACCAGACCCGTCTGATCCAATCGGGGCAATGAGTATCATGCTCCAATCCTACAGGGTGAATGTCTTCGGAGCCGATTTCTCGACAACGGTGGCCGGTTCTTTCGGTCTCAGAGGAGAAATTGGATACAGAGATCCCGTAGAAGACTACAGCATTTCTTTTCATATTCCCAATCCAGAACTCCAATATGTTCTCGGCGTAGATAAGGAATTTCCGGGCAATTTCAGCATCATCTTCCAATACATCGGAAAGCATGTCTTCGATTTTGTGCCCTTTCCAGATCCCTTTGGGATGCCTATGCCTTATGAGAATTTCGAGCTCGAGCTCAAAAACAGGATCATCTCTTCCCAACTGTATGAAGACACTCACTCTCTCTCCTGTCGGCTGGGCTGGAATCTTCTCCATGAGACCCTGAACCTCGAAATCGTCGGACTGGCGAACATAACGACGGAAGAATTCCTCTTCAGGCCGAAAATGGCTTACGATATCACGGACGCTCTGACCTTTACTCTGGGAGGCGAGCTTTACTCTGGACCTAATGACACACTCTTTGACTTCATAGAGGACCATCTGAGCTCTCTCTTTGCCGAGCTCAGGATTTCCTTTTGAAGAGGAGGGAGCAATGGCTGAGAACAGTGCTCTGGAACCCAAGCAGAGAATCCTGAAGGCAGCGATTTCCCTTTTTGTTCAGAAGGGCTTTGCGGCTGTTGGCGTCCGGGAGATTACCAAAGAGGCGAATGTCAACATTGCCATGATCTCTTACTATTTCGAAGGAAAGGTCGGAATACTGAAGGCTATTCTAGAGGAGTTTTTTGAGCGGTATTCACAAATGTTAAGGGATGCGGTCACAGAAGAAGAAACCACCGAAGAGGGCATAAGGAGATTGATCGGCCATATGGTCGACTTTGTCAGGGAGAATACCGAACTGGCCATAGTCGCCTACAACGAGCTCCCCCTCGACCTTCCTGAGCTGGCCGAGCTCAAGGTGGAGAAGATAACCCAGATGATCGGCATCATGAGCGGGCTTATCAAGAGATTCGGCCTGGACCCGGAGGATATCTACCATCTGGGCATGATCGGACCCAGCCTGATCTCCATGGTCTTCATGAACTTCAGGATCAGGTCGATCTTGAAGAACGTCTTTAAAGTCAAGTTTGACGACGCCTATTATAAGGAATTCAAGGAAACTATCGCCACGCTGTTTTTATCCGGGATCCAGGGTATCGCGGCAAAAAAACAAATGCAGAAGAGGGGAAAAACATGAAAATACTCGCCGATTTGATCGTAAAATTCCGCTGGGTGGTCATTCCCGTTTTTATTCTTGCAGCCGTCTTCTTCGCCACTCGAATTCCAAAGGCTGAGATAGAATCCGATATAAAAAAAATGCTCCCCGCTCATCTGGAATCCCGGGTCAACACGGATAAGATCGATGAGCTATTCGGCGGGACAGAGATGCTGATGCTGATTATTAAGACGGATGATGTGCTCAACCCAGAAACGCTCAAGCGGACTGAGGCCTTATCCAAGCAGATGAAGAGAATCAAAGGCGTGGACAAGGTGCTTTCCCTTTTTGAGCTGAAAAGCATTAAAGGCGAAGAGGGTGCCATGATCGTCAACCCGGCCGTCAAGAATATTCCCCGAACAGAGGAGGAAAAGGAGGAGCTGAGAAGGGAGATCATGGATAATGACCTGGTCTACGGTTCGGTGGTCTCCAAGGATTTCACCTTGACCGCTGTCATTGCCCTCCTGAAAGCTGATGTCGAGGACAGCTTCATCGTGGGAGAGGTCAAAAAGCTTGTTGAAGAGAATCCAGGAGAGGAAGAGATTGTCATCGGGGGACTGCCGGAAACACGGGTTATGGTCGCCAGGAGCATACAGGGAGACTTTCGCAAGCTCATACCGTTTGCCCTGCTGATCATGCTCATCTTCCTTTTTGTCTGTTTCAGACAGCTGAGGGGTGTTCTCCTGCCCTTTGCCGTGGTCGTCATGTCCATTATGGTTTCGGTAGGCATAATTCCTTTGATCGGATGGAAGATACATGTCATCACCATTATCGTTCCCATTTTTTTGATTGCCGTAGCCAATGACTATGGTATCCATCTCATCGCCAAATATCAGGAATTGAACGTCGAAGGAAATCCTCAGACCAACAGAGAGCTGGCTAAGGGGATATTCCGGAGCCTGAGCCTGCCTGTGCTGCTGACCGGGTTGACAACCATTGCCGGGATGCTCTGTCTTCTCGGCCATATCGCCATCCCGGCCAGACAACTGGGTGTTCTTGCCTCCTTCGGGATTGTTTTTGCCCTTGCCGCAAGTCTTTTGTTCATCCCGGCAGTCGTCTCCTTTATCCCCAAGCCCAGGCCAGTCATCCATCCCAATAATGAAGCCAGCAAAAGACATCTGCTTGACCGGATCCTCCATTTTTTTGGCCATTTTGTCTCCAGGCGCCCGAAAGCCATCGTCATCGCTTCCGTCAGCAGTGTCTTGATTTTATCTGCGGGAATATTTTTTATTCATGTGGATTCAGACCCGAATCGTTATTTTCCCCATGACTCCCCGCTTGTCTACGCCTCGGACCTGATCAATGAAAAATTGGGAGGCGCTCAGAGCGTTTCTATCGTTGTCAGCGGTGATATAAAGGAACCCAGGGTCATGAATAAGATTGACTGGCTGGAAAGAAAAATAGGAGAGCTTCCGGAAGTCGGCAACACCTCTTCCATTGCCCGGGTGGTGCGGATGATGAGCCGGGCTCTCCACGATGAAGGAGAAGAAGGGTATGACGCCATCCCCGACTCTCGAAACGCTGTGGCCCAGTACTTTGAGCTCTACTCGATGAGCGGGGATCCGGAGGATTCCGAAAAGATGGTGGACTTCCCCTATGAGAACGCTTTGATAACAGCCCGGATCAACACCACCAGCACCCCAAAGCTCAATGAAGTCAAAAAGCAGATTATGGAAATGATAAAAAATGATGAAGAGGTCAATCTGGTCGGAGGATTCGCCTTTATCCTATCTGATATAGCCCGCATTATAGTCAACGGGCAGCTGCTGTCTCTCGGCCTGGCTATTGTGATTGTCGGGATACTGCTCATGTTCCTGTTCCGCTCTGTCATGGCCGGGATCGTTTCCTCCATTCCCCTTGGATTCTCAGTGATCGTGCTTTTCAGCCTGATGGGGATATTCCGCATCGAGCTGAACATAGCCACCACCATGCTGTCTTCGATAATGATAGGAGTTGGCGTGGATTATACGATTCATTTCCTCTGGAGATACAGGTCAGAAAGGCGTAAAGGGCTCATGCCTCAGGACGCCGCTAAAAAGACTCTGACCACGACAGGCAGAGGGATCGTCTTCAATGCCTTCTCAGTAATTGTCGGGTTTCTTGTTCTGTTCACCTCAGGCTTCATGCCGATAAGGTTTTTCGGGTTTCTGATCGTGGTCTCGATCTTCTCCTGTCTTGTCGGTGCGCTGGTCTTCATCCCGGCGCTCTGCCTCGTGTTCCGGCCTGATTTTCTGGAACCGAATAAAATGATCAGTTTAAATAGTTGAAAAATTGGGGACTGTCCCCAATTTACTTATAATTAAGAGTCAAAGGAGTGCACGATGAATAAAATAAAGTTTCTAGCAATGCTTTTGGCGGTTCTTTTTATAGGCTCGAGCTTTGCGGCCCAGGAGGAGCTGACTGCCAAACAGATCATGGATAAAGCCTTCGAAGTGACCAAGCTCGCCGGCTCAGAGGCTGTCTCCACCTTGACCATCATCGACAGCAAAGGCAGAGAACGGGTGAGGGAGATAGCCATGGTGAGCAAGCTCTTCGATAACGGCGATACCGAGAAACGGCTTCTCCGCTTTCTCTCTCCGGCTGATGTCAAGGGCACAGGTCTGCTGGTCTTCGATTACGAGAAGAAG
>Ga0224501_10001276_pt1 | contig 19546 bp, 19 predicted proteins | sample SF_Oct11_sed_USG_4_FD_169105 | JGI IMG/M metagenome (GOLD analysis project Ga0224501, IMG submission 169105) | Sediment microbial communities from San Francisco Bay, California, United States - SF_Oct11_sed_USGS_8_1 | ecosystem: Environmental > Aquatic > Marine > Sediment | place: USA...
TTGGAAGGCGAAATGTCTGAGAGACTCAAACAAATTCAAACAGAAGTTTTAGAATACGACGGCTTAAAAAACGCTGTTAAAACAATAGGTGAAATCGCCTAGAAAGGCTGCCAACCAGTTTTCAACCAAACGAAATAAAACAAGTATTTTATATAAAGATAATATTTAAATACTATGATTTAGGACAGGCTATTCTCAAAGAGTGAAACGAATGAGAAGCTTGAGAGACTTAAAGACTAAATTTATTAACAGTAATCCAAAAGTGAAGAAGTGGTTGAAAGGAAGACCTCAAGGAACGGTAGCGATTTATGCTTTGCATCTAAGACGTTTCTGCAAATTTTCAAACATCAGACCAGAACAGTTTCAACTGTTAGAGAAGAAAAAGGCTCGTGACCTTGTCTGGGATTATCTTTGCGAATTCAAAGATGAGAAACCAAGTGTCGCTTTACTTGCGATGGCAGCACTGAAGTCGTTCTACAGAAACCATGACGGAGAGAAATTAGAGTTCGACACAGGTCGTGGAGGAAAACATTGTTTCATTTATAAGAGAGTAAGAGCGGCAACTGAACACGTTCCTTCAAATGAAGAAATCTACGACATCGCTGACCATTGCATTCGTTTAAGGGACAAGTCAATCGTTCTCGTGTTGTTCCAGTCTGGAATACGAGTAAACGCATTGTGCAGGTTAACTTACGGAATTGTGCGTAAACAACTGGAACAGAAAAAGGTTCCGTTGAGACTTAGAATAACAGATGAAATTGACACGAAATTGAAGAGGACGCGCGTTAGCTTTTACGATACATTCTTGAACGTTGAAGCAATTGAAATGGTGAGAAAGTATTGTGAAGCGACACATCAGAACAATAGCGACGAAAAACCGTTATTTCTTAGTAGAACTGGAAAACGACTGTTACCATGTAACGTGTGGGCAAATACGAAGAAGGCAATGAGACGAGCTGGATTGGATGAACATAACATAACAATTCACTCGTTAAGAAAAGCGTTCAAAAGACAAGTAAGAAACAGCAGAATAAACCATGATCACGGAGAGATGTTGATGGGACACGTTTTGAATGGATCTCAAGAGAATTATGCAGTACGAAATGAAATGATTCAAGAACTGAAAGAAGCGTACATTGAAATTGACCTGAGCAAAGAAGGAAAACGATCTTTCGAGTTTGCTGATCTAAATGAGAAGATAAACACGTTGAAAAACGAACGTGGCACTTTAAATAATGTCATCACACAGCAGTCGATCGAAATACAGAGATTGAAAGAACAAGTGGAAAAAACAGAAGGTGTCGGAGCTTACATAGATCATTTGTATAAGCAGATGGAGGCGCTACAGAAACAAATTAACGAACTAACTGGCGAGAAACGAAAACTGGAAGTCCCAATGCTTGTTCAACGAGAACAGGAGTAAAACTTCCTTCTTTTATGTTTCGGTGTTGACACGATCTAGCGCGCGTTGGATGGAAAAGGCAGGAAGCAGGCTGAAGAAGTCAGATGGCAGTTGGCGCGCGCGCCAAAAATTATTTATTGCCAACTACTGATACTAGACACTCACGATTAGTTTCGGCAGGGGAATTCCTTATGAGCCAAAAGGTTTCAACAAAATCTCTAAATGAATTCCTAATACGTTTGCTAAACTTTTCTACGCTGTCTACCTATTGCAAGCATAGACTTGAACGCACATTATTCACTATGATCATTGATTAAGGCAAGGCTGGGGTGTTTGTCAAATGATGACCCGAGAAAATTTGGAGAAGCACACTATAGATGAATGGGTAAAGGAGTTCTCGGAGATTTATGGGAATGTTGATGTCAAGCGAAGCCCGGCAGATATTTGGTTGCTTTTGATTGAAGATGCTAGCAAGGTAGCTGAGTATATTCGGACCGAAAGGTATGCGGACGTTCCAGAATCCTTAGCTCACGTATTTTGTTGGACTTGTGCTCTTGTGTGGCGTCTTAGTAAAAAGAATAATTTACACATAAGATTTAATCTTCAAAGAGAGCCATTCTCTAGAATTGTCTGGCATAAATATCCAAATGCCTGCTCCTTGTGTGGTCAAAGGCATTGTATATGCTCAGTAAGACGCGCGGAGCTTGAAGGTCTGAGTAAAAAGGAAAAGGAAAAGGTGTTAAAAGATGTTGAAAGATATCTAGAGGTAGCTCGTACAAGAATTGAAAATTTACCTAAGACACTAGATAAATTTGCAAGCATGTTTGGGGAAATCTATGGAGACGTATTCCCTATTGATTGTATTGCCTTTCACTTTATGGAAGAGGTAGGAGAAGTCTCCTCTTGCATTAGAACTCTTCGGGAAACAAGTAAGATAAACCTTGAGAAGACTGAAGAGGATAGATTAATAAGAGCACTTAAAGATGAAATAGCAGACGTGTTTAGTTGGACCATATCGCTCTTATTAAAACTTGATTATTTGTTAGGCGCCGGTTGTAAGTTTCTAAAGACACAACACGGAGATGAAGATGCAGAAGAAGTGAAACAAACTGTTAATTTGAAGTTGTCTTCTATCTTATGGAAAACTTTTCAGACAGAAGATGAAAAATCGCTTCATTGCCCAGTTTGCAGTCAGAGACCCTGCCAGTGTATGGCGGTACCTTTCTAAAGATGCGTCAAATCGCCCGCAGTGAAATCACAATATGCTATTTCGAAGAGCGCGCGCGCTATATGAAGTTGTAAAACCCGTGTTCGACTACTAAGATCTTTACTTCAAATATAGAGGGCTGCTTCTAGTCCTAATTTCCTGAAACGTGATATCCTATCTTCTTCTTGGTATCGCTTCAGGAGTCTTTCCACTATTTTGCTGGCATATTTCAACTCAGCTTTCGCCAAGGGTGTGTCTATCTCTGAAAGAGTTAATAATGTGTAGTAGAAAGGAAAGCCATGCCATCGACCATCTGGAGTTCTTTCTTTCTTAATATTTTCTACCCCTTTATCAAGAATCACCTTCCAGTCATCAGGCTTAACCACGGCCAACGTTCTAAGAAAAGCTGGTGTACATTTAGCGCGCGCGAATCCAATTAAGAGCTTCCTGCACTTGGGCAGTAGATTTTGCTCTAAATCCTTGGCGCACTTCTTCCAATCGCCAAAGTGTCTCAGCTAGAGACTCGGGCACAAGAACTTGCTCCAAGGTCAAACTTGAATCCTCCTTACTTACCTACTAACATAATCCCATATTTACAAAGCCTGCGTGTGCTAGAATTAAATTCTATAGCGCCCGCGACTTAGTTCTTTTGGCTAGATTAAGTTTTCTATATCTATACCCTAAGAGTATAGCCGAAACGACGACGATGGGAGTGAGGAGAAAGAAATGGAGAAAGCGGTTTTTGATCTTCCCATCGTCGCGTGGACGCGGATGTTCAGTATCCTGATTTTCGTCTTCAACAGACAAAAACGTCATAAGAATACTCATACACGAGATTAAAATTGCAAACAACTTGAATGTCAAATCACACTTGACATGAAAGACAAAATACGACCCGACTATGTTGATGATTGTTGCGATTATAAGAACACAATTCACCCCATTCTCCCTAATAGGCCCACCAATTTTTTGTGCTCGCGATATATCTTTCCCGTTCGGACTTACCATTCTTAGTGATCCTTCTGTAGTTCATAACGGTCTAAAAGCTTCGAAATAAAACAATGATAAGGCATATGATTGGATGTCACTCTTTTCAGACGTTTTCAGAAGTTCAAACGGTACCGTAATCGTTGAAAACTTCGTCATCGTTGAAACTTCCTTTTTCCAATGATCCATTGATTCAATATATAAAATCCATTATGTTTAAGCGAAAGTTCACTTTATTCACGCTGTGCAATAAATTGCTCTCTGTGCTCTTCTGAGCATCCTGTGCTTCTCTCACATAGAGAAAAGGATGACAAAGTTTTCGTAGACGCTTCTCACGGGAGCACAACCAATACTACTACAAGTACCTACTACTACTAATACAACAAGTAGCAATACAACAAGTACTAGTAGGTAATTCAAGATTTCTCCACTATTCTACAAGATTCTTCAGAAATTCCACATGGAATATATTCTTTCACTTGTGGAAGATAATAGTTTTAACATTATAATTATGGAATTGCTTCTTAAAAAGGAGAAACAAGACTTTGATTAGATTTCCGAAGAAAATAAAAGGTCGTGAAGATCGACTAAGCATAACCATACCGAGAAACATTTCACGTGAGTACGGACTAGAACCGGGAGACGATGTTAAAATCACATTGACTGATAAGCCGAAAAACCCCACTTTCGAGATACAATTTGTTAAGACCATATCGAAGTGTGGTTTAAGTGGGGGGACTTTATTATACGTGCCAAAGCGAGTCGTTCATAAACACAATCTACAACGCAACATGAGCGTTTGGGTGACTGTTGAGGAGGCGTTCTAATGGACGACATGGATATATTTAATTTCTTCAACTTTCCACCAAACGTTCGAGAATGTATTGAAGCATTGGCAGATACAGGTGTATATGGCAACACTCCAAAAGAGTTGATCAAGTTCTTGATGCAACACAGCGTTTTCAGATTGGACGATGTTAAAACACCTACTATATGGGGCCTTCTTAAACGTGGAAAGTCAGACGGATGGATAATTCGAAACGTTCCAGGTTCCAGAAAGAGGAACACTATATTTCTTAGGCACGTAAAGGAAGACAAAGAATCGTACCCATTGGAATCAAAGTAAGCATCTCCTCATCTTTTCTTATACTGTGTTTCGTTTTCATAGAAGATTTCCTTCTCGAAAGTAAGATTTTCCTTTTCACAAGTAGCATTGCTTATGTTGCGTCTTCTCACACTTAACTCGCGAAGGTTTTATATAGCGCTATTAGACAATTATAACACGGCGATAACAGGTGTATATTTATGAAAAGAGGAAACGCGAGAATGGTAGACTTCAGCTTTGATGACAAGAAAACGGGAAAGAAACGAGCTAGGTATTACATCTATGTAATGGATCGGGAGCTGGTAGAAGACCCTGATTTTCCTTTCACTTGCGAAGACAAACTGTTTGTCCAGATAAGCGATGGCAAATTGATTATCGAGAAAATGTAAGGCATTTTTCATAGAAAAAAGAAGAGATGTGTGTATATGAAAGACCATTCCATCAAAGACAAAACCGTTTTGGCAGCTAAGCGAATCAAAGTTTTCATGGGGTTAAGCATTCAAACGAGCGGACGGAAACCTGAGAGGGAACAACAATGCTGAAGAAGGTAGCCCATCAGTTTTGGAAGAGAGGACTAAATATTGTACCGTTGAAGATTACGAAAAGGGATAAAAAACCTCTAGTGAAGTGGAAACCATGGATAACACTTAGGCAATCAGAAGAAACGTTTAACAGTTTACCGTGGGACTCGAAAAACTGCAACGGTTTCGCCGTAATACTGGGAAAGCTGAATGACGGACAGTATTATTGCTGCTTTGACTATGACGTGAAGCATACTGAATCGCAAGAAGTCCGAGAGCTCGGAAGAAGAATAATGGAACAACTGCCAGAAACGCGATGGGAGTCTACAGTTAACGGTGGCATACATGCCTTTTACATAAGTAGAGAAGACCCTAAGACGGAATCAAAGTATCACGATATTTCGGGAGTTGAACTTTTAGGCACTAAAAAACTCTGTGTGATGTATCCTAGTTTTGGCTACAGGATTCTTCGCGATCTTGAAGCGGTTCAGATCGAGAATGCCAACAAACTGTTGGATAAAGTTTTCGAGAACCACGAAAAGGAAGAAACATGGTTCGGTCGTTCAGAAGATTCTAAGGGCAAAATGTATAGGGGTTCTGATCCTCCTTGTATACAAAAACTTTTAGATGGAGTTCCTGAGGGCGAGCGCAATGAAATTGCAATTCGGCTAGCTAGTTATTTGCTGAACTTTCGGCAGTTGAAAAGGAAGGCAACGGTTAAGCGTTTGAGAGAGTGGAACGAGAAGAATCGACCTTCGTTGCCCGAGAACGAACTTTTGAGCATTGTGAAATCAGCGGAGAAACACCATTACGTTTACGGATGCAATGACGCAGTCTTAAGGGTGCACTGCAACGAAAATTTGTGTTCCCTGTTTTCGAAAAGAAGATCGGTGTCAACCATGCAGAAGACATGGGAAATGGTGAAACACCCGCACGTTTTCGCTTACATTTTGAAGGATTTTGAGCAGAAAGTTAAACGTGACCTTCCAATAAAGTGCACTGCTTTGGTTACTTGTGTTTCTGCATATTTGAAAGACCCGTTGAATAGTTATTTAAGAGGGGGTAGTGGTGTGGGAAAGTCTATCAATGTCGTAACTGTCGCAAAATACTTTCCCGAAAGGGACGTCATGTTCTTGTTGAGTTCTAGTCCTAAAGCTTTAATGTTTGAGAAGGGAGTACTTATGGATAAAGATGGGAACCCGATTTTTTCCACAGATAAACCGGAAAAACCGAGAAAGGGTCAGTTCCCTAAGGGAGATGAAGGATCTCGTCAATTTGAAGAAGCAATGACAGAGTACGAAAAGGGACTCGATGATTGGAACCGAAGACTTGCAGGATCGTATAGACTTGTTTCGTTGCAAAGAAAGATAATTGTTTTTTTGGAAGCTCCCTCTGAAGAAACTATGAGTATGTTATACCCTATACTGAGTCACGATTTAAAAAGGAGTGAGTACAAAACCGTGAAAGATATGGAGGCTCTCAAGGCCGTTGTTGAAGGATACCCATCCATGTTACTTCTTCAAGCGTCAAGAAAGGTGCGTGGAAAGGTGTATCAAGAACAATACATGGAAGAGCTGATTACGAGATGTCTTACAGTTTCACCTGAAAGTTCACAAGATAAGATTTCAGACGCGAATAAGTTGACGAACGAAGAGGCATCAGCTCCTTGGGATTATGAAAGGGAGAGGGAATCAACTAAAGCCATAAAAGACGCTATTGTTCTTATGAGAGACAAGTTCTCGAGTGGGAGCTTCGATATTGTAGTTCCCTTTGGGAACTTGCACTTGTTGTACCCAAAAGAAGCAGTTCGGGATATGAGAGGGTTTGATCATTTCATTCAGTTCCTTAAAGCGTTTACATCTTTTCACATTTTTCAAAGACCGATTCTAAAGAGGAACGGAAAGTTTTATGTTATGTGTTCCATTGATGATGTTATCACAGTCGCGTGTATTTTCGCATTTATCTTTGAACAAACACAAACAGGGATGGAAGAGACTCTTCTCAAGTTTTACAACGAAATTGTTAGAAAGGGACAAGAATGGTATGTACGTCCGCTTATGGAACATTATAACGCGTTAAATCCCAAAAAGAAGGTAAGCAGTGATACGATAAGGTATTGGATGGAAAAACTGTCTACAGTAGGGTATGTTAATATCCGCAAATCTGAAACGGACAAGAGAAAGAACATATATGATCCGTTAGTCACTGAAGCAGAAAAACCAGAAATTGTCCGAAATCTTGAAAATCAACCAGTTCTAAGGAGTAAACTCCGAGAAAGCTTTGAAGAGTGGTTACTAAAAAAAGGAAAAGAAGCAGAGTTCTATCAGTATGAATTTTCTAACGGGAAGGAAGAGCTGAGTCCTATAGAGTTAGAGAAGGTTAAACACAGCATTGTGAAAAATTCCTTTGAGAATGTGCCTTTGTTTCTTCAGTTAATTTATGAGCAACTTGGTGTGTTAAAATCAAAAAAGCAAATAGAAGAAGTCCGAAAAGAGGAAAAACTGACGATTTCTGAAAAGTCTAAATGCGACGCATGTGGCTATGCGATAGAGGAAATTCCAATAGGCGTAAGGAATGTTATACTTTGTCTTAAATGCTACTTAAATTATCACAAACAGGGCTTTAGTGATGGTCAAATCATAAAAGACGTGGAAGTGAGAAAGAAGACGGATTCAAAAGCTCAAAAATTGAGGTGTGATTCGTGTGATTACTTTATAGACCTGAGTGAAGGGAAGCCTGAGATAATCGGAGAATATCGCATATGTTCAGTGTGTGTACACGACTTTGATGTTCGAGGGTATGGGAACGACGACATTATCAGAGAGGTCAAACAGTGGAAAGCGATAAGAGAGAGAAGAATGGCCATGACCCCTGAGATCAGCATAACTGATTCTGGAGAGTCTAAAAAGCCTCGGACACTATACAAACGAATAAAGTATGAAGAAAATAGAGAGTTAGAATTTTATTCCCGTGATGAGATCAATAAAGCGATTGATGATTGCAAGAGACATCATCATATAACGAAGTTGCTGAGTTTCAAGGAGATGCAAGAGCTTGTTGAGGAGGACATATTCCAAGATATTGGAAAGCAAGGTTACTGTCAAGAAATATTAGAAAGCAAGATTACGCGAGGCACTGTGGAAAAACAATCTCGTGTTTTTATGGTTGTAGAAGAAATGGGTGACTGGTTTCCAGATTGGGCTAGGAAAAAACTTCTAGGTCATTCGTTGTGGGACGTCAACGATGCAAGGGCACAATATGAAGCTGGCATAGTATTTCCTTTTTTTGGAGACTTCTTAGAGTTCTTCACGTTTAGATGTAAGAAATGTGGCAAACCTATTCACAAAGGTCAGACAGTGGCTTACAAAGCGGGTGGGTTATTCCATAGTTTTTGTGAAATAGTAGGCGAGCGCGATAAGTTTGAATGGTCTAAAGAGGAAGAGGAGAAACTGTTAAGCAGAATATCGCGCGCGATATACAACAGTTCTCCAGAGAGACAACGACTCATGGAAGAAGGAAGGAAACGGTTTGTTAATTGGTTGTACAAAAGCACAAAGTTGAAAAAGACAAAATCGGACACTGAAGAGAAGTCGTCATAATGTAATTAAACACACTTCAACATCTCTTGTTTAGTAAGAAGCCATATTTATATCTTCACGATTGGATATGATCTGCAAGGACAGATAGATATAGTCACAGAACAGATACAAATCTGAAGTAGAAGATATGAACGGATTCATATTCGTCACGTGTGCTATATATCTTCCCACAGGCGGCCCAATACATATATAGCAAGTTTTCAATTTTTCTTCTTAGTTCCGTTGAAATGACGTAAAAGACCTTCGATTTAACAGAAGATTACAGATATTAAATCGAATGTTGATACAGAGAGAAATGGTGTTCTCTGAAGGAAGAGTTTCTCTGAAGAGAGAGACTGAACGTATAAAAGAAAGATAATCGATGGAACAGGGGATGAGATCGTTCTTAAACGTTAGAGAGTGAAGATCGAAGATGTACTTTGACTAAACATAGTAGAAGTTACGTTTAACATAAACAAGGGAGACTGGTAAGAACATCTCCTGTGTGTACAGAGAGAAATTCAGCAGATACATATTGCGATGCATGCGATGAGGACGTAGGACATGTGCAAATAGTTCGAGAAAGCACGAGCTATTGTTTGATGCAGATACAAAGATGATAGCATAGAATATGTTCACTTTCTTATTTGCCAATGGAAGAAATAAAAGAGATATCTGATATGCTCAGCCAGGTGTGATAATGAATAAAGGTGGTATAAGATTACATGAAAGTCAACCTTGAGTGTCATCTGGATACGCTAGGAAGGAATGTAACGAGTACACACGCCAATTATAGTTTCAACAACATCGGATATGAACATACGGTATGTCTCTAACAAACAGAGACATGTGTGTTCGGAAATATCACGAGTGCGCCCGAGTTCATGGACAGATTTCGCGCGCGCTAGTCTCTGAGTATTCCTACCTTGAAAGTTTCGATCGAGTGGGTTCTACTACCACGTTTCCGTCGTTTATGTCAAACTTTTCTTGAAGAACACTCTGAGCATTTGGATCAGCCAGAACTACGTTTCGGAGAGACAGTCTTGACTTCCCTGAAGCCATTCCCATTAGCACGACTGTACCAAGTACTCCGCTTCCTGTTTTACCTTCTTCTGGCGCTAGCAAAGTTGCAGCAAATGAAACGGTGCCGGCTGTATTGTTTATTACCCCAGGCTGAACGATGAAAATGCCTGGTGGGACTCCAGATGTGGGAGTCAGGAAGTGCCCGCTTGGTATCTCAGCGTCAGTCGCATTCAGACAGTCTGGGTCAAAGTGAAGGACAAGCTTGTAACTGAACACGCCTGGGCTGGGAACGTTACTGATGGTTATATCCACTTTGAAAACATCATCAACGCCTAGGTATACAGATGATGGAAACACATTCAACGACATGTTCGGAGCTAGTGAAAGTTCAAGCGATTCTTTTAACTTATGTGCTTTGGCATTTGTTTCATCCAATGATATTGCTAAAATGGCATCCTTCAGGGCTCCTTCGAGCTTGCCAGCTAATCTCTTCGCATATCCTCGTTGATAGATTATCATTGATTTTCTTCTCTCATCAGTCTCCTTCTCATAAGCTTTTGTGAAATCCTCGACCGCCTCATCAAATATACCTAAATTTGACCTGGCAAATCCCCTCGTTTGATATCCACGCGAGTATTCTGGATCAGATTCAATGCTTTTGGTACATGCGAGTTCAGCCTCTTCATACTGTCTCTGGGAATTCAGCATGTATCCAAGATGACTCCAACCTTTTGCGAAATCACCGTGTCTTTCTAGCGATCCCTTAATGATGTCTATTGCTCGCTGGGTTTCTCCTCCTAAGAAGAAAGAAAAAGAGGTCTTAAGATCCCTCTCAGGTCCCGACCCAAATTCTCGGATTGCCCTTAAGTTTTCCCCGCATTGACCGCAATACTTGTTGGAAATAGTGTTTTCAACATTGCATTTTGGGCATTCAACCATCTCGACTTTTTCTCGCCACTCATCCAGTACTTCTCTTGCTGTTTTGTATCTCTTGTCCTTGTCCTTTTCCAAGAGGCGCATCACAATCTGTTCATACTTTTCAGGGACGTCCTCTACCAATTCACTGAGTTTTTTCGGCGTGTATGTCTCACTTTTTATAAGTTCCGCAACGGGGATGAGGCCTGAATTGTGCATGAATGGATGTTGTCCCGTCAACAAGACGTATGCCAGTATCCCCACGGAAAAGAGATCGGACTGAAAATCACGAGGCTGGTCTTTGAGAACCTCCGGTGCCGCATAACTAGATGAGCCAAGTCGTCGTTCATATCCGGCTGCATACTCTTTCTTCTCAGAACCGCTAAGGATCTTTGCTACTCCAAAGTCACCGAGCTTTATCTCCCCTGTCTTCGGTAGGAGGATGTTCCCTGGTTTTATGTCGCCATGCACACGATTTTTTTCATGAGCAAATTCTAATGCCTCCAGACATCGTTCTATTATCCTTATTGACTTCTGAAAGGGACACCACTCTCCCTTCTCGACCATATCTGCAAGATACTCTTGAAGAGATGGTCCGTCTACAAACTCTGTGATAAGCCATCCATTTTTTTCATCCGAGCCCAAGTCATGTACAACTACAATATTTTTGTGTGTCAGTCCACCTTGTGCTACCCCTTCAGCTTTAAGTTGCTCAAAGTCTTTGATTCCTCCATGAAGCAACTTTACTGCTACTGGTCTTTTCAAAGATTTGTCCGTGGCTTTCCATACCTCGCCATATGTGCCTCTGCCCCTAAGATTCTCCAACCTATACTTACGCCCAAGGATAACCTCTTTCTGGGTTTTTTGTGCAGTCGCGGGGAACATCGTCCTAGCTTTTCCTGTGAAAGTATAGAATATAGATTCACCCCTCACTACCGCCTTTACGTATCCTTTCGTGACGAGCCCATTCAAAAGTTCTTGAGCGCGCCTTCGCCTCGAGGCTGCACGTCGTGCGGACGAACTACTTCCGAAGGTTTTCTCAGCTATTTTATCTAGAGAGGATGGTTTACGAAGTTCCATCAGACTTCTGAGAATTCGCTTCTCAGTATCTGTTAGCGGCACAACTTGTTACCCAACAGGAACAATTGAGAGTTCGCACTATTGAGACTTTCGATTTTCTTTCCACTTCTTATTTCCCACGATACCACTCAGGATTAAAGTTATATACGGATCAGCGGGTGCGCGTCGGATCTGAGGAACTAGAAGTGAAAGGAAAAACAGAAAGGAAAACATTCGAAAAGAAACCCGAGAAACGTGATGAAAAAGTTAAGGAGGAGAAGAAAGAGGTTCATCGATGCGATCAATGTAAATGGTACGATGTTTCAACACAACGAGATTTTCACCGTGATGGAATCAGAAAAGGGCTGGTTGAAGTACGTGCAGTTTGTCGTAGTCCAACGGCACGTGCGAAAGGTCATCTAGTAAAGAACGATTCGGACAGACCTTGTTTTGAAGAAGGCAAATACGTGAAACCTGAGAAACCAAAGAAGACGAAAGAGAAGAGAACAAAGGAAAATATGACGGAAAAAGAAGCGAAGGAATTCGAGAAGAATTTCGTCAAGGAAAACGTTGTTGATGTTCCAGAGAAGTCGGTGCGACGAAAGAACGGTGATGTTGTCATTCTAGAACGAAAGAAAGGTAAAACATACGTGCGACCTGTCAGCAAATGACTCTCTCTTTTTTTTGTGGTGATGAAGAATGAACGAAACGAAAGTTATTACTACATGTCCAGAATGTGGCAGTTCTAATGTTTACAAACACGGTGAAAACTTCGAAGGTGAATATTTCGAGTGTCTTGATTGTGGTGCTGAATGGAAACGTTTGTGGGACGGTACAATATACTAGGAGACACAGACATGGGTTCTATTGTTTTTGAGTTACGATATACAGACGAAGAACTTCAAGAGTTCAGACGTCTCGAAATGTTGTTCGATGAATCTTTAGAGTTACGAAATTTTCGTTTACGCGAAATAGGGGACATTGTTATGGAAGCAACAAATGACAAATACAAGACTCGAAGGTTTCTCGCATACTTCATATTGACCAGATTACAGGACGGACAGTTCATCAAAGCGATGGTGAGTGAAGAATGACATTTGAATGCAAGTTCTGTCCGTGTGTTTTTGAAAACGAGGAAGACTTGAAGAAACATATGGAAACATTCGGTTATGACCGTGAAGAGCATTTACGAAAGTGGAAACGATCACACTATGACCTTGAACAACCAGAACATTAAGACGTGGTTGAATATGTGGAAATTATTCGTAGGCTAGTGTAAAAATGTCATTTAATGTCATATTTACGCTTCTAAGCTCAGAAATAGCCTAAGTATAGATTTCTTATTGCTTCGATTCTTTCTCTGGCGGTTATTGCTGGTGTTACAAAACTACCATCTACAGTTAGGTGAGTCGGAATATCTATGTTCCCATTTGTTATCTTCGTGAGAACAGATATTGCGGGTTCTTTTGTTCGTTGATGCACTACTGCGTATTTATCTGCGTCCTTCTCTTTCTGGGCTGTTATTTGTTCTTCTATTGTCCTCTGTCCAGTCAAAACATAAATGATGTTCTTTAACAACCCAATGCCATTGCGAATCGTGTCTACTGGAATTTCCGTTTGTTCAGCAAGCCATAAGACGAAAATTTCCTTCGCCCCAAAAACGACAAGATTTTGAATTGAATGGTTATTGACAATGTGACCGAGTTCATGAGCAACTACAAATTCTAATTCTTCCTCGGGAAGGTTACCACAAAAATTGTCAGATACCAAGATAGCACCGACAGGAAACTCTGGATAACCTAGAAAACTGGGGAAATTCATACCAAATCCAAATGCTGGTGACACTTCATGTTGATGGACAAATTGCAGACCAGCAACCCAATTCTGTTGAAAACCGCCTCTTCTTGCATATTCTCCAATAACCACCTTTAGTCTTGTGTCAGGTTTTGCAGATGAAAGTACTCTATCTAGGTTCTCTGAACTCATTTTTTTTAATCTTCTCCGTTGAATATTTTACATAGTGGACATTTCCAGTTTTTGTTTTGGCTTCTTTCGGGATGTTTGTCATTGTCTAATGTTGCTTTCTCACCAAAATCATGATATATGCCGCATTCCTTTTTAAAAGCCGCCTTTGGAGAGTCGTAATACCCAAATTTGAACCTTGAATATTTACCAACCCAATCTTTGAGTCTGCCGTTTACGTCATCGTCAGACCGACCGACATATTCCACAATAAATGTCTTTACTTCCTTTTCTTTTTTCTTTTCAGTTTTAATATGTCCTAAGACGTATGCTCCAGCAGATTTTTTTGTCACTACAGCATCTATTGTATCGTTATCTAGCGAATGTGACCTTCCCAAACCTGTTGATGGCATACCCATTCACTCTTTCAATATTTTATGCAACCTAAAATAAGTAATTTTCTATCAACTGTATGGTAATCCCGTAAAACAAATAGCGCGCGCTAGATGCCTTTCGCGAACGCGTTTAGAGCGAAGACTTGATGAATTCTTCTATGAAGCGTATGAAGATCATAAGGGTTATAACCAAAAGCGGATTTTGGACACGAAAACCAGAAGTGAAAAACTTCTTAAAGTAAAGGAGGAAAAAAAAGACGAACCTTAAAGTGCCAAAAAAAGGATCGTTGATTTCTATTGTCTTACTATGTCTTTTAATCGGGACTGTGGCGTACGCCTTGTTGTCAAATTACACGGACATAGCACACCAATTGACAATTAAAGGCGTGAAGGTAAGCATCTGGATTTGGATAGACGACGTTACTCCACCAACAGTAGAAAAGACCTCACATGATTGGAATAAAATGGGAGCAAATGAGGTCGCCAACACGGAATTCTTGCTGATCGAAAGCATAAGTACAGAGAACGGAACTTTGAGCTTTACCGACACATTGAACCCTTCATTCGGAGCTGTTGATTTCTTTATCGAATATTGGGACAATTCTCTCACACGATGGGTAGCATTAAATTGGCAAGATGCCATTGATTCGGGGGTACCGTACAAAGATTCTTCATATGTCCCAGGTACACCTCAAAATCCCATAGAACCAGATGAATTTGTGGGATATCGTCCTGCTGGTAGTCCTTCTGACAAAGACCTCGGGCATGTGTGGATAAGGCTAACAATAAATGGTGATCCACCGTTTGAATCAACGTCTTTCGACACAACGGTAACAATAACGGAATACATAGCATAGACTAAACAGATGAGTACACCAACTTCCCTCCTTTTTATGATAGGTGACGTAAATGTTAAACAAAATTATTGAACAAACGTTAATGAGAATGTTCATTGTAAGGCTTAACGACCTACGAATGGATGGAAGTTTTCCATGTCCGAGATGTCATAACGCTATTTGATAAAGGTAAAAAAACAACGCGCCCGAGAATAGAAAGTACATTTATCTACGTTAACAATCTTTTTTAAATAGGGAACGCAACAATTTAACGATAAGTATGACCCTAGCTCGTAAAATCTTTGTCCTAGCTTCTATGATTTGGTTGTTTAGTCTTATTTCTATTCAAATAGCAATCAGCTACGTCGATTTCAAATACATTCAAGTAGTCTTCGAGACTAAGGGTGATGTACTTTCTACTCTCTTTGATGTAAACTATATAGTAGGTCGTGATGTCGGAACCTATTATCATATTGAGTTCTTGTCTTCAGGTGATAACCCTTTCATAAGTGTAAGTATTCATTGGCGAGGCAATAAAACAGATGTAATGATTGGTTCGGCAAAGGTTACAATTTTCTCTAGCCTATTCTCAATGCAAAATGGTAGTTCGAGACGGATTGGTTTCTGGGATGATACATATCATAGACAGTTCTACCCAAATGTGTCCAAGAAGGCTCAGGGGGGATATCTATGTACATATTCAATAAATCTGACAGATTCAATTAGGGAAGCTAAGACCAGATTTGCCAATAAGACTGGGCTTACTACAGCGGAGCAGTCGAATTTGGGTGCTAGAATAGTTTTCGAGACTTCTGGTGTCGATTCAACCATAGAAGAAGGGCAGGAGCGGCGTCTTGATTTTCTTTTTCAGAATAATAAAGCAAATCTACTTTTGTTTGTATTGAGCGTTACTATTCCCGAAGATTCAGATTTTGTCGGGAAACCAGTTCTTGAAGGCATGGAAATGAACAAAGTGTTGAAGAGAGTTGAAGGGACTGTCTCTGTGGAACCTTACGGAATTGACCTCTACAAAGCCATTATAGAATGGCGAGTACCTAAAGCCCCCGCGTTTTGGGAAATTCCTCCAACTAGTTGGATACTAAGTGCCGTTTTAGGAGGACTTACCGTTTCAATTCCGCTTTCTCTTTTGTCTGCATATTTGTGGCGTAGGATTGATAAGAAGCTAGCGTTACAGAAAACAGAACGATCGATAAATTATGTTAAAGGAAGAATTACAGGTGTTTATGCTGACTTAATCTGGCGGATGCGTCCTCCGAAAGATTGGGAAAAACGATTCAAGAGGACAAATTCGAATTGGGATGACTTCTATGAAGATATCTGGAACGTCAAAGAGAATGCTCTTTCTTCTTTGGAAACGATTTTGGACAGGTATCATTATCTAATAGATGCGGAATTAACAAATGATGTCCTCGAAATGGTAGATTTATTGAGGGATTCTGTTTGGATCATAGCAAATCCAAGCATTTTGAGGAAGAGAGCTATGACAGACCTCTCAAATACCGCAAATCAGATATCAGTCATAGTCACTCAAGCGATAAATACGATCAAATCCCATAAGTTGCTATACTATTCTGTATTCCGAGTAGCAAGATGGAGTGAAGGAGAACCGCCTAAAATCGAGAGATATTTAGGAAAAATAGTTGATGTCGAAGCCATGACGGAAAGTCACTATTTAAGTTACGAAAAGACACTTGAAGAATCGATCAAGTTTAGGGATGAATGTCAGAAGCGCATGATTCGGAGTTCCAGAAACAAACGTAAAGAAGAAGAAAGCACTTAAACCACGCGAGCACCGAACTATGTCCAGAATACATCGATTATCTTAAAACGTGTTGAAAACATACACCACTTAAGCTGATTTATTGTTTCACAATGAATTGCAATGTTCATGTCAAAAATGTTGATAAGACACGTTTCGGTTATATATTCGGTACAAGTGACATGAAAGGTTTCAGGATAGCGTTCTTTTCTATAGTTTTCTTATCGTCTATCTTTTTTGTCGGTATTGTTAATGCAAGAGGCGGAACTTTCATCATTGAACCGTCGGAAAAGGCTAATGAAAGAGTCAAACTTGGAGCTTGCGATACAGTACGCGGAAACTTTTCTGTTAGTAACGGTTTTATTGATTTCTACATAATGAGTCCTTCTGGGACCGTATTTCTTCGTTATAACAAAACAGCATTTGATATTTTCAACTTTACCGCTGAAGAGGATGGAAACTATAGCATGCATCTAATTAATGCTTATCAAACAGAAAATGTAAACGTTACACTAAACTATGCTGTTCATGTTGTAATTAATTTGTACGGGGAAATTAATGTCGTACAGAGCGTAGAAACCTCGACAGTGATTTCAGCACCTCTTCCAATACCTGACCCTGATCCCAAGTTAGACGATCCTTACAGGAAATACTTAAACTTCCTAAAAGCTCATGAAATTCTCAGAATTGCGACGAGCGCTCGGGAATACATGCCTCTGCAGAATAGTCTTTTAGTTTTCGACTGTGTAGCGTTAGCTGTCGTCTGTATAGCGTTAGCAACAGGAACGCTAGAAATTGTAAGACTTGTCCGTCGTAGACCTGTTCCCACGTCGCGCACTCTAGGTGTTGAAACCATACATTAGTTAATGTCACAATGCTAAGATATTATCCTTAGAGAAAACAAGTATTTTAAGTTAAACAACCATAAGGGTAAGGTATGTTCTTGCCGCGCAAAATTTTGGAAGGAAAACTTCGAAACATGCTGGCTGAAGACATTGGACAAGGAGACATAACCACAGCATTGGTTATTCCCGCAGATAGCACTGCAGAAGCAGAGGTGATAGCAAAAGAATCGGGAGTTATAGCCGGGATGGAAGAAGCAAAAATCCTTCTGGAAAACTTGGGACTCAAAGTCGAAAATTTGGTTTCAGACGGAGAAAAAGTCAAGGCAAAAAACACTTTAATGAGGATCTCTGGAGACACACGAACCATACTTTCGGTTGAACGTACACTTCTAAACATTGTTTCACGAATGAGCGGTATCGCCACAACAACAAGAAAATTAGTGGAGAAAATTCGAAAGGCAAGGCTTAAAACAAAGGTTGCATGCACACGAAAGGTTGCGCCTGGACTTCTCTACTTCGATAAAAAGGCTGTTTTAATAGGTGATGGAGACACGCACAGGCTTCATTTAGATGATATGATTCTGATAAAGGATAACCACATAGCGGTTGTGGGGAGCGTTGAAAAAGCCGTAAAAAAGGTTAGAAAAAATGCCTCATTCAGCAAAAAAATTGAGGTTGAAGTGACAAAAGTAAAGGATGTTTTATCTGCTGCAAAAGCTGGAACAGACATAATCATGCTGGACAACTTTTCCACAAAACAGATAGAAAAAGCTGTTAGACTGCTCAGAAAAGAACATCTTCATGGAAAGGTTCTCCTTGAGGCAAGCGGCGGAATCACCACCGAAAACATTCTTGCGTACGCGTCAACAGGAGTCGATATAGTAAGCCTAGGCGAAATAACAGACAGCGCAAAAACATTAGACATAAGCCTAGAAATCACAAAAACCAAGAAAAAGGTTAGTCTGAAATAACGCGTGCACTGCATGAAAACTGAAACTACACGAATACTCTTGCGGACAGAACTATTACACAAAAAGAAATATGGTAAGCACTATGAGATTTAGAGTCGCGTGGGCTACCACAGAAACGACATACGAACGCCAACGATAGTAGATGTAGCCCAACACTAGTCCCATCAAGAAGGCTGAGAGGGTGTAGACTGCTTGTGGATCGAAATGGAAGAGCGCAAAGACTATGGAAGAGAGAAGCAAGGCAACTTTTGGGGAGTATCTGCTATTGATAGCGTTCTGCAGAAAACCCCTAAAGGTAAACTCTTCGCATACACCAGCCAAAGACAAAGCAACTATCAGTGAAAGCAGCCCCTGCAGAGACTCGCTCATGGTTAAAAACAACTCATTGGTTTCTTCAACAACCTCGCTTACTCCAAAGACTGAGGTCAATGCGGCAGCAACAATCAAGTCAAACAAGAATAGAAAAGCTCCAAAAGCTAAGCCCAGCAGAATAGTTCTAGGCTTCACCTCCAATCGTATATAACTTCCAACATCAACTCTTCTATAGAGCATATAGCCGAGTGGAACGACGATCAAAAGAATCTCTCCAGATATCAACGCAAAAGAGTATCCAAACAAAATAAGAAACGCAGCTCCAAGGAACAACGAAAGTAAGAAAGTCGCTATGACAGCCAGAACAGCCGCAAGAGGAGAAATACCACTATTTTCTTCCATTCGATTCAACCTTAAACGCATTTATGTCACGCCTATATCTCATTAATAATAAGGTGCATCTTTGTCTTACACTCTTGGAGTTATTTTTAAGGCTCTGAAACCCCTTGCACACGGATTTAACATCTCTGTGATTTTAGCTTTTTTTAAGATTTCTTTTGTGTCTTCTGCGTAGCCCTTAATGTCGTGTTCTGCAGCCATGAGGGAGTAAAGATAAACTCTTTTTTCAGCTGATCTGGGTTGGCATTT
>Ga0224501_10001277_pt1 | contig 19545 bp, 12 predicted proteins | sample SF_Oct11_sed_USG_4_FD_169105 | JGI IMG/M metagenome (GOLD analysis project Ga0224501, IMG submission 169105) | Sediment microbial communities from San Francisco Bay, California, United States - SF_Oct11_sed_USGS_8_1 | ecosystem: Environmental > Aquatic > Marine > Sediment | place: USA...
GCAGCGTTTGTATCATCGCCGTTTGGAAGACTGAGCGTTCGTGGCATGCTAGGCTCGTAGTTAGATTTGTTATTATTATTGCTGGATAAACTGGAAGACTGGACGCGACGTAGTATATTGTCGCCTCCGTCGATCTGTCTGTTGAGTATGCGAACTGTCAATAAGTAACTGGTTGACATCACCGTTAGCGGTATGTAGAATGCGCAGAGGCTGCCATATATCTGCATAAAAAGACCAGAATGCATGTTAGACAGGTTATTATAGGTCTATGCTTAGGTTTTGAACTACGGTATGAAGTATGCCAGTGACACCTAACATCGAGTCTGCGTTTTATCAAGTTGTCTCCTCTATTGGCTTCGGTCTGCCATTTGGTTTGGAAATAGCCTAGAAGGCGGCAGCTAGGCCATGACTTACAATATAAATCATAATGAGGTCATTCGTTTTAAGTTAAGGTCATAATGCTCGCATCATTCCGCACTAATTGGCCATGGATCAAGGGCTTTTAAACATGTTTCTATGTGAAATCCAGCCGCCTGTACTGTAAGAGTTCCTTATATAATGCCAGTACTCGCTAGGGCTGTTGACATTGAACAGAGCCATTGTCACGAAAGTCCTGGTGTTGACTGATTTGGAGTTGGCGCTGGCTGGATGGTAACACTCACCTGGAAAACCATATTGTTGACGCCGCACAGAGGCCCCATGTAAATAGATGTATGGTCTGTAGCGGCGTGTATGAAGATAGGACATCCAATGAGAATAGAAAGCACCCAGACGCACGTCAACTTGTAGCAAGTTGCTTTTTTCGTCCTGTGAAAAGATCGATGGAGCTCGATTTGGGAGACTCGCACGCACCGGTAGTTATTTTACATCGTTACAATTATATTTACAACGGTAGCTTATGGGTTATAACGGGTTGTCCTTACCGAAAGTGTGGGAACTTGAGCGGGTACGCAATGCCAATATATCTGTCCAAGGATACGCAGCACATATGCAGGATACTTGAGGTGCATAACGATACGTCGAGAAATATATACATGCTACAGGCCACGTCACCCAGTGGCCAGGACCCTGCGGGATAACAACATTGGATTAGACAAACATGAGCAAGCGACTGTATTTTAACACAAATAAAAGAAAAGCTTCGCACCTCTGCTGGTTAATAATAGGTATTAGAATAAAGAAGATGCACCAGAAATGCTTTACCCTCTAATTCAATAATGCGGAATTAATCTAATTCATGTTCCAAGGCTCAACTGGGAGTAATGCGGCTTAAACAGATTTGCCAAGAATTAGCCGCTATCATAAGGCGGGTCGACTAATTATAAAGCTCTTGATCCCACTTGGTGATTTGAATGCCATCGAATTACTGGCATTTCCCAGGATAAGTAACTACAGTTTGTTGGCCCTGTCCGTGGCCCCACACGATTTCGCTCACTTAACACGACAGTATGGCGGACTATGTAGACATCCGTGGACAGGGAGAGATGTGGATGCGTACCGGTGACCAGCTGCAGAAGACCTTGCGGCATGACTAGGACGCAGACTAGCAAATCAGCGGTTGCCAGTGACGATAGCTGTCGATTCGTGTTACTCTTTAGCCTGGTGACTTTTGCCACGGCCAGGATGACCATCAGGTTGCCCATGATCCCGGCTACAGAGAGAATCAGCAGCAGCAGCGCCCAGTACCTGTGGGTGAAAAATATCCGTGCAGCCCGTTTGGTTGTCTGTCTATCTCCGGGCATGGCAAACGCTGGGGGCGCATGAGTCCTGCAACGTCTGGTGTGTGTAATATACCCATGCACTCAGTGATATTCTTTCTGCCGAATGGAATGTGTATTGCATTTTGGTTGGGGACAGCCGTTTATTGCTACACGGATAAAGGACTGTCGAATCAATGCTCTGATCAGTAGGCACGCGATTTCTGGTCACAAATTACCTGGTTCATTTATAATGCGAATTATTACAGAACTCAATAAGTCTAGACAGTGGAGAAGCCATTTCTAATGAAGAATGGCTACATAATGAAGAATGAAATGGGAGTGGGGTAGAGCGCATCACCCTATTAGCCATCTCAAGAAATGTCATCATGGTAAAAAAAATCAAGCAAACATGAGTAATTTTTCTCCGAAAAAAAATATTTGTGTCTACCTATCAATAATTACTGGCTGAATGTAGTGAGATGGCAGCTTGTTGTGATCACACTCACCGCGATAGGTTTATTTGACCATCGCCCACCATTAACGGGTGCTGTGTGGCGTTGGCAGTCCAGTTTAGCACCGCAGTAGTCTCCATGACTATGTCACTGTCGACTCGTATCCAAACGATTCCCGCTTCATCCATGCACTCACTGTCTGCCGATGGTGGCACAGTATATATTTCTGGAGATGTGATGAGGCGCAGCCGTTAATGATAATCCAATCGTTGCTCGGTGGTCTCCCGTCGGGAGCGCGATCTCCCTCGGCTAGCTCCAGTTCACTACTTCCTGCGGGAGAGCTGAATTCATTACCTCAGCGAGTGCGAGCTGACCGACCGCCTGCCAGCGGTTCGCGTTCATTCATGGAGCTCTGCCCTTGCTGTGATTGAATGTCAATTGATTAGTCGCCACAGCGTACATGTACTGCTTCCTCGTGATAGGCTGAACCCATAATAAGCATCCAGCCTGTGCTTTCCTATGCGCCCGCCTGCCTTATCTCTTGTTGTTCGTATGCAACCATTCGAAAGGGGACAGTAGGTTGATTATGATCGAATAAAGATCTACTGTCAAATGCTGCGTTATGCAATAAACAAACATTGTATTCCAATGGTTGTAGGGCGCAAAATCCACTTTATTACTGGCCGATTTGAATGACATGTTCAAAACCTAATTTACGTTTATGTTGTAAGCCACTTGTATGACTTTCTGCTGCATTCAATATTATAATTACGCAGCCCGTTTCTTGATTTGGATACGCTGTAGTAGTGCTTGTCATGCGTGTGTGTGTGTTTAGAATCTGGCGATGTTACCTATCATTTGATACACTCTGTGCGGAAGCACTCATTATCAGAAGAGTAAATATGTGTTAGCCTTTACATCTCAAGACGCGGTGCTCGACATTGTGTGCCCTTCAGCCTGTGAGAGTTAACCCTCAAAGATCGGTTCGATATAATGCGCCACTGAAATAACGATTAGACGGGCCATATAGCCGAACGAACGAAGAGCAGAGAGCGAGCGAGCGAGCGGGTGAAGATGTAATATCATTATTGACTAGATTTGTTGTGATATCACATTAAAAGGTGACTAACTCTCGCAGGCGTGCCAACGCCACTAGATGATAAAGAAACATAATCAACTTACTGGAGAGAGTGTTTTTCTACCAGTCAACATTAGCGTTAGCTTTTCTGTACAAGAGTATTTTCTGATTGGCACTTTGACAAGGGGTCTGTCAGTTTTCTGTATGCGCTATTAACTCACCCTCAGGCGCTCATCAGAATACATTCTTTCCGTGGTGGCCATATTTTGGTTGTCACTATTGGTAGTGCGCTAAGTAAAGTTTTGCGAGATCAGTTAAGTAGTGGACTGACTGCAATATGAATATGGTGTCTTAAATGGATACCCGGTATTGTTCAACAAACATCTTGACATTACAAAAGCCTGATGTCCACTTGAAAGGGTCATCAGAGGGCATGCTCAAAGCAGAATTGTCTCAAAGCAGAACTGCAGCTCGGTGTATAGTTTCGGCTCATTGTCATCCTATTCAAATGACTTTATATAGGACGCAGACTCCGTGCTCTGTGATATAGGCAGGTATCAGACCATATCTTTGTTGGTTGTTGGTGGCTTATCACAATTTTCGTTGAATGATCCGTGGATTGGCTTATGCTGTTGGCAACCACTGTATGTAATCATCTAATTTTGCTCATTGACATATAATATCAAGTCCTTAACGCACCCATGTCATATATTTGTTATTTGTCTACGGTTCCATTCCTCTATAATGTAGAATATGCGGATATGCGATTGTATGATGAATCCCACATATTCTATATCTTTTGTAGAACTCCAGAGCAGTGTCCCAGCGTGGTTTCGCTTCTATCGGAAAGCTATAACAGTCATGTCAGATACGGAGCAGCCATGGCGCTGGGCATCGCCTGCGCAGGCACCGGACTCAAGGTATGTATCTACTGCTCGACTCTACCCCTCCTTCTCCTGCCCCTCCCCATTACACCCCTCTTCCTGTCCCGCTCTCCCTGCACTGCCCACCTCTCTTCATCCCTTTTGGGGTCTCTTGGGTGTGGTTGATTGCACTTACCGTACCGGTCTAGCCCGGGTCCCTTGTGGACGTCGTTTGTGCTGCCCGAGTTAATTGGCATCCTTAGCTAAATATGGGCAGACAGGCATGCAGCCTTATCCCGGCTGGGAGGAGGTCTTGGGTCATGCGTACCTTACAACCCTGGTACTTTTTGCATAAATACATTTTTATCTATGATTCGTCCATCGATCTTTGCTAAATGTGGATAACACAACCTGTAATAGACTTACAAAGTCATAGCGGCAGTAATTTGTTTGTAGCGTGTTGCTTTATCCCTGGTTTATCTCATAATCATAGTAATGCATCAGCCCTAGGCAGTGACTGGATGAATGTTATGTTCATGTATGAGTTTCATACATCCTGGCCAGAGTTGCCTGGCTTTAGTTGTGTATCATGCACTACGCTTGTGTTCACAAGGTGAACGGGCACATCTAGTGATTCACACGCGTTTGTAAGATTTGTCTCCCCTCTTTCTTTCCATAGGAAGCATTGAGCCTGTTGGAGCCGCTGATAAACGATCCAGTGAACTACGTAAGACAGGCCGCCCTGATCGCCTCTGCTTTGGTTCTTATTCAGCAAACCGAGCACACCTCCAGCAAGGTACGCTACAAACTGCTACGCAACACTACTTGGTGCTACGCGACACTACGTGCACCATCTAATGTCTTTCAATCAAATGCACAAATTTTCATCCGCAATTATCTGTGTTCACCCCAGGCAATGACTCGGCTGAATTATTGGGTATAAATAGAAAAAACCAATTCGCAATCGCATGACAGAATTCCGAAGCCCATTTCTGGTTCTCCAACATTTGTTTCTAAAGAGATTGGAAATGTTGCACAATCTGATTGTGCAATGGGCTTAGGCGCATCTTTTCTAGGACTCTTCCAGTTGATTTTCGGAAAATTTGCTTCACGAAAAGGCGATATTAGAGTGACCCATGCTGAGGGTATCATGCTATCGAAAAACCATTGGAAGATTTAATGCTGTGCCGTCATTGGAGTCTTGGTGATTCTTTGAATACAGCATTGACCCCCGTTTTCCAGGTGAAGGCCATGAGGGAGACATATGCTAAAGTGATCAGTGACAAACACGAAGATGTCATGGCCAAGTTTGGAGCTATCCTGGCCCAGGGTATCATTGATGCAGGTATGAGTTTATTCCAATAGTTTTATATAAACCGGGTGTATCGAAAAAAAAAACCTAGTAGACTTTTATGGCTATTCCAAGTAGAGTTTGAAGGTTTGAAAACGAGCGCACTTTTCCTAAACTTTAAAACTGAAAGACTCATGTCTTGTTTAATTGTCCATGCGAAACACAATCTTGACTCCAAATCATATCAGACAAGAGGTGCTGATTGTCACAGTCATTGACCAACGATCCACACACTTTCTACAGTCTATCGACATTCACACTAGGCTGGACCGATCTATCATCTCTGTGCCCGTAATCCCTATAGTAGTGATGAGAGCTGTAGCCTTGTGCCTCTCTGTCTGTAGGTGGTAGGAACATGACTGTGTCACTGCAGTCCCGCACTGGCCATACAAACCGCGAGGCAATCGTCGGTCTGCTAGTCTTCCAGCAGTTCTGGTACTGGTTCCCTCTCAGCCACTTCCTGTCTCTAGCGTTCACGCCGACCGCCATCATCGCTCTCAATGAGGACCTGAAGGTATATACGCAATCTGTCCCTCTCAGATACGATAGACCGATTTCCTGGCCGTTATATAATAGGGGGTTTCAGAAATGGCGGAGTTGTAGTGGTCATACATATGCAGCATAGGTGAATGTTGGCCTGAGGATAGCTGTATGACCCGGGCATTGGTGGGTGGAGACGTACTGGATGCATGACTCGTGAGAATTCGATAAACTGGCCACGGTTTGTAAAGTACAGGCGGACAGCTAGGTCACACGGCAGTCACGCTCGGCCATCACATGCCTACGTCGGAGGATCTAGCCAGCGGTGAAATCAATGTTTGACAGAGATTCAGTGGCAGTAGGACAAAAGGTCAGGATAATGTTGGACCCGGCCTTGGATGCGGGGGCGTGTGGGGCCAACTAGCGACCCCTGTTCGTGTTATAGCTCGGTTAGGTAACTCCTGGGCAACAGAGAGGCACCGTGGCCGAGTGGTCAGAGCTCTCATCACTGGTGCTGAACGTCCAGGGTTCAAAGCACAGCTTGTGCATGGGATTTTAAAAAAAACTCTGTTCACCCAGCAGTAAATGGGTACCTGGCTCTCTTCAGAGCTGGGGAAGGTGGAAGGCGGTCCGGAAAAGCAGTGGCGCCCCACCTCACTTACATCATTGCCACGAACAAGTTGGCTCGTTAACAGCCGCTTCCCCGATGGCCCGTAGGGCTATGAGAGAACCTTTACCTGTAGGCAATTCCGATGTTTCTTTCTAAGATACCCATGCCGTGACCCATGCAGAACATACCTCTATGGGTGAGCTTATTTTATTCAAGGTCGCGATACGAATCTATTAGGATGACAAACATAGTGATGTCATAACTGGGAGTTCAACCTTGGACTATGGTTTTGAGCCCCGTGTGTCATTCGCTATGCTGCCGCTTCACCTCACCGTTGCATGATATGATATACCATGAGACATGATGGGCTAACTCGATGTAGATAATACATGATCGGTTTACTCGGTAGATGCCAGAGTTAGAGGTTACATCGGCAGCGCGACCCTCCATGTTCGGCTACCCGGCCAAGCTGGAGGATAAGAAGGAGAAGAAGCAAGATAAGGTAGAGACGGCCGTACTCAGCATCACCGCCAAGCAGAAGAAGAAGAAGGGAGAAAAGGATGAGGACAAGATGGACACCACTGTGGTAAGTTACCGTGACGGCGATCCCTGGTGGAGTCTGTGTTTGTAGTAAACCTCGTTTTAGCTTTGGTTTGAAAATTTTATTTTACATGGATATCTGAAATAAGGCGATCTAGGGTTTCTGTTGATCAAAGTCCATCTTTTTGCCCAACAATTCAATATGGAGCCATAGTAAAAATTCTTGCGTAATATTAATTGACCGGTGTGGAATCCATTTAGTGAAGTTGTACATACGGGCTGTTTTGATGGTTTTTGAATTTCAACTTTTTCTATTTGTCCCGTTGATTGTGTGCCCTAACGAATGTCGTCTAAATTCATGAAGGTGGATATCCTTGTATTTAGCGTACAGTAGACTTTACGATCGTGTTGCTAAAACAGTATTTATGGGAAGCAGTGTATGTTTAAGCAATAGGAGCCGTCTAGACTATTTTTAAAGGGAAAACTGGGCTTTTGTCTGGTTTATGGACAGTTAAAGACTAAAAATGAGGGGCAGAATGGGGCAGAATGTGTACACGGCAGTCTGACCATATATGGTCAATTATTCATAATATTTCCTCTTAGGTTTGCTAAATATTGCACACAGTATGACTGGAATGACTGCCAGTTTTGTTATAAGCTGACACAGATAGCTATTTTTGTCTCAATCAAGTTTTTTTCAGGCGTCGGAATAAAACGTGCCTGTGCACCAGTAATTACCATGGGCACACAACTCCCGTGTGTCTCTCGTGCAGTCATTTTATTGCACTAACGAATTACGAGTGAGCGAGTGGAGTTGTGAACCCTCTTCCCCTTCCCCTAACTCCCACCTACGACTTTTCCCCCTCTCCCTTTCACTCGAACCTTTGCATTAGTATCAGAAAATCGCTGCGCGTGTAGTAAATTGTACAGCATTTCCTCGTAATTACCTGTCCCTACTCTGGGCAACAGTTTGCGGAACTTTTTGTCTTGAAGAGAAGAAAGGCGACCACTCTGAAAACAATTTCTATGAAGGGCCTATGTGAGCTTCACAGATTCGCTGACTCCTGTTTTAGGAAGAGAAGAAAGATGAGAAAAAGGAGAAAGCAACTCCTGAGCCACCTAAACCCGTGAAGGAGCCCTCATCCGAGCTGCTTATCAACCCATCCCGGGTCATGAAGCAGCAACTCAAGGTGGGTGATTTCAAATTTGCTTCGCAGTCCAGTTTTCGCTAGGAGCCTAATGATATGCTGGTATAGTTGTAGCTTGTATTACATATCTGTGGTGCTGGGGTAGCGCTACCTTTACTGCTGCACAGTAACTGTGCTTATAGCGGGAGCATCCCTTCTTATGCATGACAGGACTGCTGATCCAGTTGGCGTATAGGTGTTACTGGAAAAATAGTTCAAATAAAATATTTGGTAATCTTGGACTAAGAGTCAGAAACTATAAAAAATTTGCCATTAAACCTCAAGAACTATGACTCAATCTCTGTGTCTATAAAGTAGCTGCGATAAGTGCTGAACCTGAAGACCTGTCATACTCCGAAGGATTACCTTTGTGGCTCCAACGACCGTGGAGTAGCAACAGCGAGTTATCATATCTCTGTCCTCTCCCTCAGGTCCTGTCGTTGCCAGAGGGTTGCCGTTATACCACAGTGAAACCGGTGAGCACTGGAGGAATTCTCATGTTGAAAAATCACCGGCCTGACGAGGAAGAGAAGATGGTAGCCATCGTCGAAGGTAAGACTGATGAATTGCGGTGACGTGCCACTCACTACCCAGGTTAACTTCGGCATAGGTTCATTTTCTCATGATCTTTGGAATGCACAAAAACACAGGAATTGGGGATGGAGGGGGGGTGAGGCGACATGCGGGTATAGAGACAGCTGGCCAGGGAGTATGGTTGATGGGATAGACGGGTGATGTGGGGTGAGATTAAGCGAGAGGTCGGTGGCTGGAGTGTTGAGATTGTGAGGCCCTGGGTTCGAACCACGACCTTGCTATTGGTCTTAGTGGTACCTACGAATGTAATTACTGACTACTGTCATTCCAGAACAAACATATGGGTCTCAGAAGGCCCTTATCACTCACTGGTCTAAGGGTATTGAGCTAGTGCTAGCACTGCTGGACAACCAGCACATGGCTCATTTAAAACTGTTTCCATTCTGTTTCACTTCATTGAATTATCCAAGCGATGCATTTCACTATTACCCTTGTGATCACAAACTGCAGTATTTCCACACCCAAGGATTGAGTGGTCCGAACTGACTGGATTCATTGCGTCTCATTACAGCCGGTGGCCCCAAAAAAGAAGACTCTGATGATGGCGTGGAGCCGGAAGCTCCTGAACCGTTCGAGTGGCCGGAGGATATATAAATAATGGGGTGTTATCAAAATGCGTCGTACTATATTTAATATTCTATAAAATAAATACATCTCACATCTCACCACTTGTATTGATAATTTATTGTGTTGCATTGTTTTACTACTACATGATTGTTGCCTCCATGTTCATTTCGTTTGTTACACATAGAGTCAAGTAATATGATATCAGAGCAGCCGGTGACATGTCATATGCATACCACCTCCAATCTATGAGCTCCACTCAGTCTCACACTTGCCGGATGTCTTTGGTAGACCCCCTCGATCCAATTGAATATCCACTGGCACTAACCCCAAACCCCCACCCGTGAGAGCTGAAGCAAAAGCACTGATAAGCGGTTGTTTCCTCACGATTAGATGTTTACGCCGAGTAGAGGTTCTATTTAGGTTATTTTCAAAACGTATTAGATCGCCCCTCATTGGTGGCGTTCGTAGGTCATGACCTTACGTTGAGACGTTTACGTTGTTGGCGGCAGAATGGCACGAGGAAGAAGTCGTTATTTGTATTTCCGAGTTGTTTGATGCGTAACCAACAACGAACAGCTTTATGAGATCAACCAAGTACAAGATTATATTTTACTCAATGCAACAGCCTTAGTACTGATACCAACGTGACAAGGGCACACAAGTAAGTTGTTTCTGAAGATTCATATAACCGTAGTCTCGGTGCCACTCGCTCGATCACATTCGGGACCCAGTTAGAGTTACACTTACACTCACAGTCACTGACTCAGGCCGTCAGGGTCAGTCACACTCACAGGTACACTGATTAGTGGTGTTCTAATTTCTCGCCCCTTTTGTCACCCAGGTGGCATATTGAATATAAACGACGCTTCCCACTTTTTAAGTGCTATACGGTATACTGTTAGCTCCGAAAGAACCAGGTGCTTACAGGCTTTGCAGCTGCTGTTAGTTGGTGTTAGTTCGGGTTTAATTACTGAACTGCTTAACTAGCTCACTTCTGTTCAGAACACACTGCTATTTATACCCAATAATAACGTGATGTCAACTAGTTACTTGCATTGCACTACATGTATTGAATTTGATAGCTCACCTCTCACTGCCACTCACTGTGTATACAGTTCTATCATATGCTCTTCCTAGTCCCTTCCACTGTACAGAGCAGCGCCTCAATCAGACTTGAGTGTCTACTGACAGCCCATTGAGCAGTCCATTTAAACAAATAGCTTGGAGGTCTTTGTTATGATATAACTCACCTGATCACCGATACCGTTTTTTTCTGATAACTATCTTAATGCTACAAAGTATAAAGTGTGTATATATGTACTTTCTATCTGGTTGCACGTGACTACGACCATCTACAGTAGACAACTCGAAAAAATGCACTAATCCCCCAGCTAGTAATAGTACATGTGGTTTATTCCAAGCATGGGGACCACTGTACATGTGCACCATGCTGTGTATCTCAACTCAACTAAAAAAGGATGAGACTTATTTTTAGTTTAATCACTCAATAAGTAGCAACGGTCAAAATGACATTGACAAGCTGTCAGACCTGGTTCCCAGCTCATAATTACAGAATTACATTATGTGCATACGCTTGCAGGATAGCGCGTGTCATGATAGTTCACTCTAGTACTAGAAGTTGGTTGTGTCCAGTCGGCAGTCGCTTAAGGCGTTTTTTTACTCCATCAGGCGTCCGATCCTCCTCGGACCGGACGCAGTTTGCGTCTGATTTGGCATCGGACCTTAGATCCGATACCCCTTTTAACTTCAAACAGATCTGTCGGGCGCGCTATCCCGGATTACTTTGGAGTCAAGCATGGTGCCAAACTTGTGTTTCCGGAAACGACAACCATTCTTTGCTCATAACTTTAAAAGAAAGTCAGCTTGCTATTCAATTCCTTCACTACAGGTTGCCTCTCTGTCCAGTGCAATTTCGTGCTGTTCGTCGAGTGAATATTGTTGCGAAATCAAACGAATTTCCCTTTCCAATGATCCTTGGGTGAGACCGGAAACAAGTGAACGTTGCTAGATATTCTGTGGAAGACAATTTGATTGATTGATGAGTTGGACGTCGGACTCATTTTGTCTCTGGGACACAAACGGTTGGATGTCCAAGAGAACGTCCGAGGTCGATCAGATGAGGCCTTTTCACTCCATTGCTGGGAGAGGGGGTGCGACGTCCATCTCGAGCGTCCGGTCCGAGGCGGATTAGACATCCGATGGCGTGAAAAAGTGCCTTTAGACAACTAGGGAGTTCAGTATTTGTGATTAGATTCATTCATGGTAAAACTCGCAATTATACATAAGCCTTGCTCGGTAATGTCTATGCTATCTAGTTACCATAGTATGGAAAGTTGCACTACAGTGTTTGCATTCAGTGTCTAATTAAATATTAACACAGCCTAAGCCAATCTTTGAGCCAATGCATGTACTTTGGCTTGAAGTGAAGTGATGGGTTAGCGGATAGCATGCTGGGCCTTGGACCAGGGGTTCATGGTCCGATTCCCAGTTCAGGCAAAAAATTTGTCTTTCGCAACACCCTTGTCAGTTTCGGATCCTGGCGTTAAATAGAGAAGGCGCTCCCATAGAGTTACCTTCTCTATGGGGCACGCGGGTGAAAGCGGAAAATTTTCTAATGATGCACCCTGGGAAATGCTGAGTCAAAGGTTCGTGCAATAGGCCAATTTCTGTGCCACGCCTGACAACTGTTCTGCCAAGGAGATAGGAAATAGAACTGCTTCTGATGATATAGGGATTCTTCTACTGCCAAACTGCGCAGATTCTGAGGAAATGGTGTTGCTTTTTTTCGCACTACACTAAACACCAAACGACACGCAAAATGGCAGGTGATTATTGATGAATGGGGTACCTAATGCGGTGAAATACGCAGTGATTGTCCAGTGTATAAATCCTTTCAAATCAACTATCCATGTTAGCGTGACCACGGTCAGTCCATCACTCTATACTTTGAATGAGCGAATGCATTGGACAAAATGGCGGGTTGACATTTACAGCTATACCCATGTATGTGACAGTAAAATCTCTTTCCCCAGAAAACCAGACTCGAAAAAATTTTACTGTGTATGTTTGATGAATCTTTTCAGAGAATGAACTTCCAAATTAAAGGATTTCAATTAAAAGGATATTTATAACTGATTCATTCGGTGACATAATACTGGTTTCTATCTAAACAGAGAATTGATACTCTCAATTCAAAGGATACAATATTTAATGTGTTTTTCAGATCAGGAGAATTGTTGGTAAGCTCTCCTTTTCTCTCCCACAAATTGATTGACATCGCTACCTCACTTCTAATTTGTCACCATATCATCCTGGAGCCATGTACCTTTCAAATCCAATTTCTGTTAGTGTGGAGGCATTTCCTGAAAACAAATGTTCTCGTCATATGTATAATGCCACTTAGCATGTAGGCCTATTCACATCGTGGACTGAAATGGTTTGGCCCAAATTTGTATTGAAGGTTTATCTCGTATGAGGAGTTCATTGTCATACAAAGGCCCTGGGTTGAATACCAGTTACCGCTTAGCATGGAGCACCAGAGGTGGGTCAGTATCCATGCTTGTTTTCGTGTCGAGGTAGGATTAATGTGAAGAGCTCACACCCGCAATACGAGCCATTACCTAGTTTCGAAACCAGGCTCTCACAGTTGCGACTTCAGAATTGTAAACAGAATTTTCTTCTTTCCAGAGTGTGCACCATGGGGAAGACATCTGTGCTGATCCTCTGCCTGTATATGATGACTGTTACCCATGGCTTACCCAAGCAGGACCACGCCAATACCCAAATACAGCGGGCAGTGCAAGATGCCGTTTATACAGTCAGGAATACCCATGTACACCGGGCAGTTCGAGATACTGAGAATGCTGTTGGAGATCCCCAAGTACACCGGGCAGTTCGAGATACTGAGAATGCTGTTGGAGATCCCCCAGTACACCGGGCAGTTCGAGATACTGAGAATGCTGTTGGAGATCCCCAAGTACACCGGGCAGTTCGAGATACTGAGAATGCTGTTGGAGATACCCAAGTACACCGGGCAGTTCGAGAGGCAGAGCACGAACTAGAGACAAACCCTGGGCTGAATCATACTGCTGGCCAGGAGGTTGATCAGTCTGAGCCCCAGCTGACATTTGGCATTTCTAGTAAGTTATACCGAGTCAGAAGTTATATGCGCTGCTTTTCCTACCTTTATATGGATTGAGAAGCTCCTAATTTCTGATCTCTGAGGTTAGAGGACATGGGTATAGATTTTCTCCATGATATAGGACTGTAGGTGGTTGGCCATGCAGCGAGACAGATGATAGCATATGCAAATCATTCATCTTCAAGTGTTCATCGTATCTCATTGCTACTATATCTATAACTGTCTAGTTGGGTTTCAATTCGAGTCAATGTGCTCAGAGGGCCAAAGTCTGCATTACCCCTGACATCTGTCAGGAGACATAAAGCTATCCAGTGGTACAGGGTATTGTAACCTTATTCACTCAGTTTGTAGTAGTATCACTGTAAGTTAAACATATGATTATTTCTATTCACTTAACAGTGATGGGAGGATGTAAATAGCTTTAAATATGATTTATTAGTGACTTGATTTAGTACGGTGGGAATATCGATTTGGCTGGAGTACGTATGACTTAGGCAAAGAGTGTAGACACACTGTGGGGCAAATAATTGACTGAAAAACTCTTTGATTTAACTCATATTCTTGCAACAAAACTGCCTACCCCGGCAAATAATGCGGTGGGTCATTACTGAATCAGATATTTGGATGAAGCCCACCTTCAGAGTTAATAAGCTGACCCCCTCCCCCCAATCTGTCTTCTAAATCCATGGTTGTGTTTTACATGTATTTAGATTTTCCATAGATTCTTTCTAATCTTTGAGACTGCATGGGGATGGTTTGATAAGAGTAGGTCATTGGATGACATCACTATAAGCCACTTACACCTCAATAGGTCAGCCTCTTCATTTGCTCTTCTCGGAGTACGGATGGTTTGATGTCAGCTATTGTATCATGCCGTAAATGGTGGCATGAAATATTGAGAGCCGAGAAGACGGTGGTTTGATCTGAATTCTAACTCAAATTGTCCAGCAATCAGTCTGACCAGCGGACTACAAACCCATAAACTCATTGGCTGATAACCATCATTGAGTGATACAATTTTCTTTTTGATTAAGTCAGTCACTGAATATCAATGATAGCTCATTTCCCCTGATCGAAAGTTTTCCAGTATTTGATCTGAAGTCTCGGTGTACTGCAGCAATGTGACGCAGTGAATGGTAATCACTCCTGCCTGTCTGACCCGGCGACCGAAATAAGTGCGAATGCCGAACTGTCCCACTGCACGCCCCCCATCATCTGGTGACCAGCATTCTGATAAATTGGTCACATAGCACCAATGAGAATACCGGGTCATGAGAAACTTACCTTCAGAGGAATACCTCCTCACCATATCATAAAGGCAGCTAGTACCAAATCTTACTATATACCAGGTGGTCCTAACCTGAGCCTCAGGGGGGGGGCACTCGGACCAAAATTGGCAGAGACCTCAGTGCGAACCGTGTCCAACAACCAAATAGCTGGTGAACTCACAATTGCTATTTTTTTCTTGGAAACGGAATTATTTTGGGCTTTTCTTGGTCTAGACCAACCAGTGCGTATGAGGACATTTGTCCTCATGTTTCTTTAACTGAAAGCTTTGATGGGCCCATAAAGAGATGGCAAAGAGAGTAAAAGTGCATTGCCCTTTGGTTTTAAATCATGATGCGAGAATGATTATATACAGGCATGCTTATCGTTCAGTACCTCTAATTACATGTATATGTCATGCATGTACACATGATGTACTTAACTGAGTAAATCATGCTCTATCAAGGTATACCTTGCCCAGGGTACCGGGATAGCAGTTGTGGTGTATTGGGATAGTGGGATGGCGGAATAGTGAGTTAGAGGGATAGGTAGATAGATGGATAGGTGGATAGATCGGTATAGCACCGGGTTTGCAACGGTAAAAGCCTGGGTTCGAGTCCTGGCAATGACGGGCTCCCCCTCTTAGTATGAGCTTCTCACATTAATCCCAGCTCGAAAAAGCAAGCATCACTATGAGGTGGAGCGTTGATTCTGATCCACTCATGGTGCTCCATGCTAAGCCGCAACTGGTGAACATGCTATCTAACCCGCCAGCTTTTGCCAATGCAGTAAAAGCATCTTGCAAGAAAAAAAGGAACGGTGGATCTTGAACAACCGGGCAAAAATCTTTACCCTTGATATGTATTTCGCATGTAAATTTAACCCACGCGCTTGTTTATATTTTCTTTGCTCACTGTTGTAAAACATATTTAATCACTGTGAAGAGAAGGTTTTGTTATTGTTGTTTACATGTAATAATAATTAGCATTTGTTGAAATTTTACATAAAGTTGTTGGAAAGTGGAAGCCAGTAGTGAGGGAAAGTGAATTCATGGTATATAGTGAATACATGGGTATATGGTAAATACATGGGTATAGTAAATACATGGGTATATAGTAAAGTTTACATTGGATAGTAAATACATGGGGATATGGTGAATACATGGGGATTTAGTAAATTTTACATTGGATAGTAAATACATGGGATGTAGTAATTACATGCGATGTAGTAATTACATGCGATGTAATAAATGCATGGGGATTTAGAAATGTAATGTACCAGTTGCAGTGAAACTTTGGATTATGCTTGCTAATCTTATTTAGAGGCTAGGAAAGCCATTTTCTGGCCAGTGTATGCCATATACATTTGCCTGTATCTGTTTGAGCATATGCCCAGAATTCAGACTGGATCGACTTTAGTGATGAAAAGTTTGGTCACCTATGGATTGGAACTAGGCTTTATTTTTCCTATATTTATTACGCCTTTCAGATCAATTATGATGTAAACTCGAGGATTTCAATCAATTAAGGTCATATAGACAGGAGATTATAAATACTATTTCCTTTCCACTCTTTAATTATAATAATTCCTCTGAATTGAAAACTATTCCCTTTGACCTAATGCAGGCCCATCAATAGAGTTACCTTCGCATGCAGATGTAAGCGGAAAGGCTCCTAATGACGCACCCTGAGTTAAATGTACTCAAAAGGCCAGTTCGGGCACTACTCTTGACAGCTGTGCTGCCGGAGACACAAAATTACTCTTTTACTCCTACTAACTATATAAAACTAATACACCTACAGATTATATACATGTACAACAATAAATCAAATTAATATGCTTCTCTTGCAGAGAATACGACCCACTACGATAATGGGACGGAACATGAAGAAGGCGGGTTTGCACATCATGTCAGTCATGTTTGCCATCTTGCTGTGGCCCTTCTGAATATTGACGGAGTACAGACACAACTGGTCGTCTCAATCTTTCTCTCACTCGCTGCTCTGCTCACCATGGGTAAGTGTCATTCAAGTCGCTCGGTAGGATAAAACAAAGTAAGTTACTGACCTTTCATTCAAATCACTTGGGTAGATAAAAAGTTAGTCACTAATTAGTCATTCAAATCATGTGGCAAGATAAAAAGTAAGTTGCTAGTTGGTCATTCAGGGGATAGCGGGATAGCTCAGTAGATAGTATAAGCTTCTCACATTAATCCTAATCCGAAGCAAAGTAACAAGTCTCGCTATAAGACAGAGCATTGATACTGACCCAGTCATGGTGCTCCATGCTAACTGTAACTAACAGAAAAGAATAAGTATTGACTAGGCAATTTCACCAAAACACTGAAGACGTCATACAACTGAGACAAACAAATATCACTTGGTGTGAGCCTCTTGTTAGTTATTCAGGTCGCTTGATAAGATCAAAGCCGGAGGGATATCACAGTGTTCGATCGTTTTCAAAAGGTTCAACGCCTGATTCTGCCAGCTTCCCACTGTGAAAATGAGTTACCAATATGATATCCGGGTCAGTTAAATAGAATGACCAAGTGCTCACTTTGTTCAACGAAAGGACACTTGTCACTGTAGTCTCTAGTTTGCGCATTAGCAGTATGGGGTGGAACAGTTCAGGGCCTGCCACACAATGACGAATTTGCGATTCTGCGTTAAGCTTATCGCAAATCGCGAAAAAAAATCGCAATTCACATTCCTAACCACACAATTTCGATCACTGTTCGTGAACTACTAGGATTTCCCGCTGTCACATGACCGGAACCAATGAGACTTCGTAGTTGGTGTCGTATCGGGGTTCGATTTCCGGTCAAACTGTCGTTAGAAATCATGCGTAGGGATTGTGCTCGTAATCGAACTCAGCTAGCTGCTACTTGCAGGTAGCTTCAGCCAGATTTCATTTTATAATCACCTCTGATTCTCTGGTTCTCATGAATTTGATTGTTTCTTGCTCTACGATGATGACTGCTCCCGAACTGGCTCAAATAAGGTTTCAAGTCAGACGTAGTTGGTCATTCTGACTTTCTACTTTACAGCCTTCAGATTCCCACGGCCTATGGAAGTGATTGGGCCAACCAGCGCGGGCCTTTTAGCGCAATTTGCGATTTTGTTTAGCATGCGAAACAGCTATCGCAAATTCACAATGCGATTTTTCGCGTACCGCTATTTGCGATTTTTTTTTCTCTCAAATTCGTCATCGTGTGGCAAGCCCTTAAGATTTTGCTTCTATGGGGTGGTGAGAGATGGATTTGGGTGATGTGGAATGGATTGATAAGCCGGTCACTTTATAGATGGTGGACTTCTTTGAACGGCTGGGTTTGATTCCCAGTCACAGCATCACAACACCGGTTCATATTACCGACAGGTACAGGTCTTAACAATAAACAAAAGAGCCTCATTGCGTAGAGCTACCTTCTCCAAAGGGTCACACCATTTGCTATTCTGCGTAGAAGAACTCTATAACTTGGTGATGCTATGCATACGAGGAACTGATCTCATCTCGTATATTTGTGGCTATGACCCAAAATTTGGACACGCACTACTGACCTTAGACAGGGGTATTATGTAAATGAAGCGACTGGATCCTGGACAGGCTGAAGATTTAGGGGTTGGTTTTGATGGGATTAAATCAATGAGGAATAGAGGAATTGAATATTTTTCAGAAGGATCTTGTCTTCGTATAGTGTGAGAATTTCTTCGGGAGATCAGCTAGCTTTAGTGGTGTGGTCATGCGAAATGTGGTATTTAAGTGTGGACCAGAGGGCTGCGCAGGGCGACACACTATGTTGTGAGGTGTAGTGTGGTGTTGTTTTTGAGTAGTGTGGTGTAGTATTAGTGTAGTGTACGTAGTTTAGTGTGGTTTCGCATCGCCTGATGTGCTGCAGGACAGCAGGAATGATGATGCGTACCCTAGTGCTAGGTACTATTGAGTATCACAGCGTAATGGTTGTATAAGATTATAAGGTGCTGTGTGTAATGAAGGGTAGTAGGAAGTGTGCTGGTTCTCACTGAATACTATAATTACAACATTCAATACATTTTCCCAATTCAAGCCTGGTTAGGTTATGCAATTTATGACCCCATTTTGCTCTCAGACCCCAAAACCATATGGACAGACTGATGAAGGGAAATCCTTGTATCCGTCCTGCGTTATCGTAGAGGATCAACTTCAATGCGCGTTATGCCGGATTCAGACCATGTCAATGCTCAGGTGACTGAACAGTCCATTCTGGGCTCTGACACCGTGATTGTAGGCGTGAAGTGAGAGGCGGGGAACTGCCTGAGTGTTGCGGGCACGTGTGTATCTTACACGCAGTATGCAGTAGGTATACACCGTACAAAATCAGCATATATACACCTGAACACATGCAAACCTATAATACTCATGTGCACTTGCTTATTAAGCACCTACCTATACATGTATGCACTTAACAGTTGTATGCTGCATCATTATATTACATGTATATACATTAAATTAGTAGTCCCAGAAGGTTAGTAGCTTAGATAGGCATAGAATTCCAACCGCGATTATCCCGGTCTGTGAGCGGGTGTATAGAGCCGCTTCTTCCTCTGCTGAGGTCCTCTGCCTGAATCGTTGGAGTCATCCCCACTCGCATTCAAGGTACTGGTTGTAAAACTACACGTGTGGGTTTTTTTTTAAAATAACATTTTTCGTACTTCCCCC
>Ga0224501_10001279_pt1 | contig 19537 bp, 17 predicted proteins | sample SF_Oct11_sed_USG_4_FD_169105 | JGI IMG/M metagenome (GOLD analysis project Ga0224501, IMG submission 169105) | Sediment microbial communities from San Francisco Bay, California, United States - SF_Oct11_sed_USGS_8_1 | ecosystem: Environmental > Aquatic > Marine > Sediment | place: USA...
GTTACCCACTCAGCTTATAGCATCTCGTACTTCACCCTTATTCTCGTAAAGTGGAATTGACCCTCTGCATAGATAGCCTCCACTGTGTTAACCCTGCTCAGAGTTGCTGCTTTATTAGTTACGGTCTTCTATCACACTGGCACTGCGACCCGACCCAACAGCGGATTACTAGTCACTTTACATACAACCTGTGGTGAAAGATTGATGGGAAGCTCATAACCTTCTGTAAACCATTGTAGATGGTAACATGGCATTTGTGGTTGACACGCCCAATGAGATCAAGCATAATGGCTCCATTTAGTTGGCCCCGATGCTCCTACATGCAAAACTAGCAAGAGAGAACAGATCCAGTGGCAGGCCACTAATTGAGCTAGAACAGAACTAGCATAATCTAATTTCCCATGACCAGTCTTATAGCTTGTGCTTCACACTTAATCAGCGGGTGCCCTGGTAGAGTGAAGCTGACCCAGGATATAAGCAACTTCTTCGATGCCAATCCTGCCCAGGCAGCCACTTCATTTCTTGTGAAATTTTTCTCATTGCAATGGCCAGCATGGTTTTGTAGAGATTGATGGTTGTGCTGGTAATCCATGCTATGGTCCCTGTGAAGATATACCATGGACTGATGATCTGATTGTGTTCGGTGATGGGGATGGCTCAGAGTTCAGATGTGACCCTTGTCCGAGGGGAATGGAAGGCAATGCAATTGGGCCGCTAGGGTGCTCAGGTATGATCTGTAGCTGGCAGTGCAGCAGATGGCACCTTCACTATAAATGTCTCACCAGTCAGCAAACATTCACTGAAGTAGCTCTACTCCAACTTTGTGAATGGTTTTAACTAGCCTGCAGAGTCTCGCACGGATTTTTGGGATTCCTAATTTGCTAGGTCTCGGCAGTTCTTCCGTTTCTCAATAGATTAGTCTAGTTAGTCAAGTTACAGATGGTCTCATTGAGCTGGAATTGTTGAAATTTCAAACACTGACAAAATGATCGCTCTGGTTATCTCACGTGGTCTGTACTGTTATCCTGGATTGTTTGCAGAGTTGAACCTGTGTTCTACGACTCCTGACCTTTGTTATGACGGAGAGTTTGGCTCCGCCTCTTGCATTGATATACCACACAGTGGACTTATGTCTTCCGATAGGGAGGATGAATACAGGTGCTTCTGTCCACCTGGCACCACAGGCCATGGAAGAGGCCCTGGTGGCTGTGCTAGTAAGTCTATTAGGTTGTGGAACTATTGGGTTTTTTCCTTTGTTGCGACATTAAATGATGGAGGCCAACCCTTGGAGCACCTACTCTATGGGGGCAAACCATGCACCATTCGGAACACAACTCATTGGTGGCGTAGTGATACCATCTATATAAAACAGGATGGTATCATCTTATTACCTCATGTTCCCATCAGTCTCAACTGGAAAACAGCAATACATCCAATGGTTGAAATGTAAAGTTTTAGTGGGTATTGTCTTTGGCTAGATAGACGGCATGAGATATGGGGTTGATCATCAAACTTCCTCTTTCCTTAATATACGTAGGAATCTGTCCCTCCTTGTCCCCTCACCAATCATTTGTCATGCATTTATTTTGTAGACATAGATTTCTGCTCTCTGAATGTCTGTGGAGATAATACAGTCTGCAGGGACTTCGCTCCACCATCTACGGGTTGGTCATGCGACTGCGCGGCCGGTTACGCGAGATCGTCGCCTAATGGACCATGTGAAGGTAAACGATTGTAGCTGTAACTGATCGGTGACATAAGGAAAAAAAACTACATCAAAGTTCAAGAAAGCCCTAATTGATCACGCGGAGCATGAGTTGGACACAGTCTATGAAACTAATATTACATGCAAGGACACCTCGAAAGAGAGAAACACATAGGCCGGGCCGAAGGGGATTCCCAGGTTTTGGTAACCCATTCCTTTGTGTCGTTGATCTGGAGGGTTCGATCAAAAGTACTATCGGATATCTGAATAATATCTAGTGAATAATTGCCGTCTTAGATTCACTAAATTTATTAAATGCTAGTTTTTGTCGATTTTGTTCAGAATATGCTCGACTCCTCTGTAAAGTGAACAATTATTTGCAATGATTTGCATTGCTTCCATGCATCCATCAATTCAGCATCCATTTGCAACACATGCCCTACACATCGTCGCCTTGTAGAGTTTGATGGCTGTTCACTGAACCCCTGTCACCCGAGTATGACTTGCACAGACCTACCAGCTCCTGCTGACCCTCGTAGTGATTACCACCTGCTTGCCACCTGTTCAGCCTGTCCCGTTGGGTTTGTTGGGGAGGAAAAGACTGTCTACTGGAGGAATGGTGCCATTGAAAACCGAGCTTCCTGTACAGGTTGGTAATGTAAATAATAGAGAATAGAGTTGACTTTTTCCGACGATTGCTTGTTTGAGGTTAACCATTGCCCTGCGAAGAACTCATTGAAGCTTAAACCATTGGTATGAATAGGTGGATAGGCAATTGCCAATAGCTTCTGATTTTACAAATCGACTTTTTTGGAACAACTAGAATTGTAGCGCAAACTGTCTCACCTTTATTTCAAAGGGCAAACAACTCTGATTTAGCATGCATCTAAATTACGGATCATTTTTGATGAAGTCAAAATTTTTGTAACAAGACTTTCTGCAAGGTCAACCTTATACTACGAACCGATTCCCGATCTCAAACTGATGTTAATGGCTCAAACCAAGCTGTATGTGTCGCATTCTGTTCTTTTTTCCCCCAAGTCAAATTGTCCTCTACTATGCTGTTTATATGTGTAAATAAGGAGTGCTAACTCCATACTCACCATCACATGAATGACCACAGCTGGCCAGCCAAACCATCCTGGTCCTCAAGCGGAGGGTTGTCCTCCCAATCTGTTATGTACTTGTACAGTGTGATACCACTGCCCATTGCTTGTTATATAGAGATAGATGGATGTTTGTTTAATAACACATGCTGGCGCAACCCGCTAACCGATGAGTCACTATGTGAGGATGTACCTGGCTCCTCCCTGGGCTCTCACAGCACAGGAGTGGAGATCCACTGTGGAGATTGTCCCCACGGAATGACTGGAAATGGCGACACAAGAGATGGACTCGGCTGTGTTGGTAAGGGCGGTCAATTCCTCTTTTCTGCCGCAAGGCTTGAACTTAAAGGACTCATAATTCCCGTTTTTTTGGCCAGAGTTGAATATCAGTACGTTGTAACAACCGCATCAGCTTCCTGAATAAATTTAGTAGACCATCATGCAGAAAGTGTCGCGCAATTGATCGCTTTCCCACATCCTCTATTAAAGAAGGGCTTGCTCTGATATCCCTGCATTTGTTACTCATCTGATCATTCATGATTCATATCAGTAGCTGATTGGCCTCTAATTTCCCAGACCTACATAGATATATCCTGGTAGCACAATACTTTATACAGGGTTCGTGAATACCCTGGTAGAGGATAGATGGTTTTGGGCATTGCCATTACTATGTTAAACTTATCTAAGCCTTATAGCTTCACTAGAAGCTGTAACATTGTCTCCCCACATGGACAGAGACCACAAGTACTCTAGTATCACAAGTATCTAGTTAGCTAGAATACCTCTGATCGCATTGGCGGTCATCACTTTGTGTATAAACAAACTCTGTAAGGGGAACATTTTAAATGAAAATATTTGTTGTAGAAATTGATGGCTGCTCACCTTCTCCTTGTCACATCAGTGTACAGTGTACAGATGTAATGTGGATGGATTTGTCTCCTTTGGACCCGGAGAATCTAGCCGTGTGTGGAGAATGCCCTGCTGGTCTCCGTGGTGATGGTGTAAATTGCTTTGGTGAGTTTCTTACTCTAGTTGCTCCCATGATCGTAAGTTGCGCTATCTTAACCAGCCAACTGACATTTTAGTTTAAAAAGTAAGGTCCTAGGTTCCCTTTCGTGTAGATGGCATTGTAGTTCTCTTATTGGGTGCATAGTTCACCAGAGGCATTTTAAATTTGAGATTGTGGGTCAGCCAAAGACTTTGGGGGTGGGCGACAGTGATGCCTGTCAACATGGTGTCAAATGAGAATCCACAAGCCTTTCTGCAGAAGAACATATTTTTTGTTTTTGCAGGTGGTTGTGATTTTGACACAACATTATGTCTTGGAGATGTTGGCACAGGAGATATCAGCTGGAGGAGAGAGGTGGGACTCCTGGACAGAAGAAGTGATGATCTTATTAACACACAGTCAATGCCTGGGGAGGGCCCAATGTTCGATCATACCCAACCTCTGTCGACGAAAGGTATGTGTCGGGATATTAAAATAGTTCAATGACTGGAGCATTTGGGTCAGGTTTCACAGATCCAGGACGCAAATCCTGGTCATGGTGATTGTCCACTATGAGACGGAGCTCCTTGCACAATCCCTCCTGCTCCAACAATCCGGGAGCTTAGGATAACCATTAAATAAGATGGGTATGTACCGGAGTGGAACAAAAGGTATGCTAGCAATCCTGTAAAGAGTGCTGCACTTAGTATCCAGCTACCGGATGGTAACTAGGGTGTTTCTGCATCATGCCGGATGTTAACAGTCAAGCACGACTGGGTGGGTACTGACTTTTCACGATTGTGATAATTCACCCAAAAGATCAGAACATAGAAAAATGGCTCGAGGGAAGGGATGATTGAATGTGATGTTTTCATGTAGCTTCCCTGGCCTAATGAATGCCCAACCGAATAGCACTTGGGCATATATATACAGTTCATTGATACAAGGCAGGGACTTCTTTGGAGCTTTTCGCGGCGGGCTTCGCGACCCCCTATACTGTGAAATCACCAGCAGCTGGGGTACTGCTCCTTAATTCAAATGAAGGAAACTCTTTTTTTCTAGGCTACTACCTAACAGTGGACACATATCGATTGGATGAGAACGAGGAGATTTTATTCACTCTTCCTACTGTCCATGGACCTGGGGCTGTAAAGATAATATTTTATTACTACTTCAGAGGGGAGGAGGACGGTACTTTCTCAGTGAGGTATATGCACACATTTGGAATGCATGATTTTGCAAAGATGTGCAGAGTTTGAATTGGAGAAGAGTGTAGTGGAAGTTGCGGGGGGAAGAGACTGGGTGCAGGAGTGGAGGTCTCTAATTCAATTCCCCATACGGGCACCGCTTGGTTTCTCAACCTCTCTGGTTCTAGTTCACTGGACAGCCCACACCTCAAAAGACTTTAAACATTGGTATGTGGGTACAGTCTGAAAGGCTTCCAACACCCTGGAAAATGCAGAGAGTGCATGACTAGGTATTTGCCAATATTGGCACTACCCCTGGCAGGGTTCTTTGTGATGTGCAGTAAAAAAAATTGTGCTGTTGTTATTTTAGGCAGTTGGTTGATGATGGGCCTGTGAATACGCTTTGGTCAGTTAACACTAATCAGGGTGACCAATGGATAGGTCTACCTGGAGTCTTTGCCTGGCATACAAACAGCTTCAAGGTGAAATATCCAATACCCCTCATACCGTTAAAAATTTCCTAATCTGTTGCACATGTCAGTTCTTTTCTGCAGACTTCCTTTGTAGTATGTAAGCTCATTACTGCAGAATACCCCTGCAGCCATTATGCGGGTTTCCCTGTATTATTGTTGGTATTTTCAGCAGATTAATTTCTTTCTTGCCCTCCATTTTGCAGATATCCCTGCTTCTGTTGCAGATCCTCTCTATTTTTCTGTTCTTTTGCTATAGATTGCCTTTGTGTACCAACGTCACATGACCCAGCTCTCTACTGTTCCTCATAATCCACGTCTCTATGTCGCTGTGGATGATCTGTTTATTGATGAAGTTACGGACTGGCAATGCTTGCCACATCAGCTCTGCTACAACGGTCAGTTGTTCATGTTCTCTAAGCCACATATACACCACTTATCTTTGGGGGGGCACTTGGACCACCCATATAAAGTAACCTTTCCTGTTCCGTTTTGTAGGCCACCGATATAGAACAATTTTATCTGCGTCCGTTTTAAATGTATACCGATGTTGCAGGTGCCGAATGCATGCAGCGATTAGATGGTTTTGGTAAAGGTTATGACTGTTTCTGTAAAAGCGGTTACCATGGGGAACTGTGTGATATGGAGACCAATGCCTGTTCTGCACAGCCCTGCCACGGACTGGCTACATGCCATGCTGAACCTGGTGGTCTCTTCACCTGCTTCTGTCCACCAACTCATACAGGTGAGAAGTTATCCGGTTTGGGCTACATTCATGTGATGGTGAGTTCTGACATAAATCCTACCACCTTTCATTCCAGACTAAGCCTTAAGCTTAGGGTGTCTATTGAATAACTTTGCGCTCATATGAGGTGACTGCTCATGGTGACCTAATCCAAATGTAGCCACGGAAGACCAAATTTGAGGGAGTTCACAGCAGAAAGATATTCAATTCTGAATCGCTTCTTTGGTGCTGGTCAACTATAGACCTCGAACTGCATATACTCTCCTTCACTTCTGTCAAATTACAGGTCGTCTGTGTGAATTGGATCTTGATGAATGCGAAATTCTAACCGCTGACTGCGGACTAGGAGAGTGTATGGACCGACCAGGAGGATACGACTGTCAATGCCGAGATGGATTCACTGGGGTACATTGTGAGGTATGTACAGTATCTTAGCTCATGCTAAGGTGTGTACAGTAACCAGTCGGAAGTATTTGCAGTAGTACATACCCATCTACTGCACTCGTTAGACGCATCCGGTAGTAGGCCTAGTCCTGAGCATGAGCTTGCTAGGGTCTCTGTGGTGGTACTACAGCAAACATAATTCAGACGAACAAATTATAAGATGGTTCAATGTATCTGCCCTAATTAGCACTTGCCTCCTCCAATCACTATACTTACGCTCAGTAGAAACAAGACAGTTTGCAAAGTTTCAACTTGGATTCAATCCTGGAGAAGAATGAGTACAAAATAGTGAAAAGTGTATTAATAGTTACTACACAGACTCCAATAATATGCTGCCCCGTTTGATATCACGGGAGCCTTTTATATGCCTTGTGCTTCAAACAAAATTACCATATATGGTGGCATACGATTACAAGTATTCCTGACGCATCTTCTGACCTGCGGTGAATGTAGATGTTTTGCCAGCAATGGTATTAGCTGGCGCCTAGCAAAGTCATGTAGACAAGACGCTTGTCACATCTGGCTGACGCCTGGCATCTTATCATTGTTGAGATACATATTGTCCCTTCATGTAATGCATATAATCATCCTGTAAGTAGGATGTGTTTGATGTCTGCTGACATCCGGCATCCTGTGTTGTTGTATTATGCATTCATGAAATGTGGTAAATCTGGGAGATGGCTCACGGAGTCAGCTAGGCTGTTTTGCCAGTAATGATTGTTCGGTCGTTGGTGAAGTATTACTGGGACCTTGCCGATTCCAACTCTTATAACACCATGCATTTTCCCCACATAGGCCACTCAAGGTCAACAATGTAAATGCTCTGATCTGTTCGTCCAGGTGCAAATAGATCGCTGTGATGCAGCGAACTGTGTGAATGGTGACTGCTGGATGGGACTCAATCAGAACATCCGCTGTTTGTGTCATGATGGCTGGACAGGTAAGGAAGGATTATTATACTAATACCAGGAGTTATTCCATTGTCTGTTCTTTCAACAAAAAACTAAACTCGCCATGTGTTCACCTATTTAGATGCCCGTCGAGTTAGAGGACATATTGCAGGTCATAATTGGGTGGCATTCTAGAGAGGTGATTTGTTGTTTTGCTTGACGAGCCTCTAGTTGGTAAATCTGTCTTTGTTCAGTAGGTCCACTGGGCTTACATTGTTGCCAGTAAAAGTTGACTCTCAATAGCTACTTGCCCACAAGACCACTGGCCAAGAGACAACCTTTACTGAGCAGTCTTTACTCTTTACTGTATCCCTCTAGGAGCCAGATGTGATGTTAACACCCGTCAGTGCAGCACTAACCCCTGTCTCAATGGAGGAAGATGTACTGATGCTACGGGACCATTTGTCTGTCGCTGTCCTCCAGGATTCACAGGCAGAATCTGTGAGATTAACCCAGATGACTGCCTAGGTAAGGTGCCAACCTCGTCGTAGCACAGTATGACTCTTACACAAGCAGTCTTAACGCAATGATCAATGCATCCAGATTTACATGCTTCCTTCTGATGTTCGCCCAAGACTCTGCAGTTATACATCGGCTATGGTGATGTTTTTCCAATACCTGCAATATTTTGCTCCGGCGAGAGTTGTCTACTTGATTATGCAAACCGCCCACCATTATTAGGTCGTTCGATAACCTTATTTTTTTTGCAGGTGTAATTTGTCAGCATGGTGGTATATGTGTGGATGAAGTGAACGGCTTCCATTGCGACTGTCCACCAGGATATGAGGGCACCTTCTGTCAAAGGGATACTGATGAATGTGCACTGGGAGCCTGCAGCGGACATGGGTAGGCGAAATCGGTCACTGCAGTTTCTTATTTCTTCATTTAATGACCGAGTCTATGCTTCGGCATTTCGAAGGTTGTATCATAAGGAGAATTTTTGCTTGCACATGCATGCCCCATAATGAAAGCAAATCTGTGAGTGATACTAAACTTTACTTTAATATGTACCTCGCTGGTAGGACTCGCTGGTGGGACCTGGTAATGGGGGTGGATTTACACTCTGGGGGAAAGGAATCATTTGTTTCTTGTACTTTAAAGAAGTCCGACCAAAGTGTAATGTAAAATGCTTATATCCCCGGAATTGTGACACAAAACAGCCTTTTAAAAGTGATTATCCGCAGAATTATATCATTTAGTATCACATATGCATGCACTATCTAGACCTTATGGAAATGTAAACATATTTAGATCAAATCTAATTTAAATATGACCCTTGAATTGCTGCTTGGGTAAAATCTCACACCGGGTGAAAGTGAATTACGTCTACACCATGCAACGAAGTTGCTGTCTGGACAGGGATGGCATTGAGGCGGACAAAATGGACCCCATGCTTTTGTGTTTCGAGTTTCACTGTATTTTAATTTCTCATCTCTCTTGTCTATTTCCCAGGAACTGCTATCAAGGAATATCCAACCCAGCTTGTTTGTGTCAGGAGCCGGGCTGTCGCTCCCAGCTGGATTGCCTCCCGAGACCAGCCCAATATCTCTGTGACTGTTTCTCCGGTTACGAGGGCAAAGATTGTGAGATCGAGCGAGATATGTGCGATGATAATCCCTGCATGCATGGCAGCTGTGTAAGCTCTCTGGCCAGCTATCAGTGTGTCTGTGATAATGGATGGCAAGGTGAGTAACGGCCCCCCTGACTGGATAAAAACTGACAATCATTGGTTGGTAGACAGGATTTACCCATGTCGATGGGAAATTGGACCACCATAAGCCTGAACAAGGCGATCGTTGATCCAGTCTGAACCAAGAGAAAGACACATAAAGACATAAATCTCTCATTCCTATTCACAAAAAGTAAAGTGTGCTTCCAGATTGATTATCTCAGAGGTTTTCCTATCCACTTATTTTACTCTAAAAATTCAAACCCAAAAATATAATAGCCAAGGTGCTCAACTATTGAAGTGTGCAAGACTCATTTTTTACGCAATGCTCCTACTTACCATGGTCATTGTACCTTGTTAGTAACTAGATTACTGAATGAGGAATGTGTAGAATTTGGCTTTATGCCTGGAAGTTTTATTGTTGACTGGGCCGGTAGCCATCTATTGTATTACACCAGGTGTTTTTATCTCTGTAGGAACAAACTGTGAATGGGAGACCAGAGAATGTGTGCAGGGACGATGCATGAATGGAGCGGAGTGTGTTGAGCTCATCGGAGATTATGCCTGCGCCTGTCAACCCGGTAGGAAATGATTTCAATTCAGTCTTTCCTGTTTTTTAAATCCCATGACAAATTAGGTCAAGATTTGACGGCTCCAACAAGTATGATATGCAATGGCAGAGTCAGTTGGTTGAGAGAGATCATCAAAACTGCAACTGAGAGCTTGACTGCAGGACAGGAGAGATGTCCCATTGTTTCTTTGGTGCCACATTCAGAAGTGTTGGTTGTTTTGGTCTCCCAGTGCAGTGCCCTCGCAGGTTCATGCTCTTAGCCAGCAGACAAACACTTTGTCGACAATCCTTATGCCCATTGAACAAATACCGGAGGTTGGCTTGGTTATAAAAGCAGGCTTGCCAATAAGTCTCGGAACAAATAAATTAGGGGAACCGCGCATATTCCACAAGAAATAAATCTTGTGGGGTTTGTCATCCCTTGGATTGAGATATGTGATGGTGATTGTGTGTTCTCTTGTCTTGTAGGATTCACCGGACGAAACTGTGAAATAAACATTAATGAGTGTGATCTTCAGCTTTGTGAAAACCGTGCCACATGCCGCGATCATGTCAACGGATTTGAATGTATTTGTACAGAGAATTTTGTTGGAGAGTACTGCAATCTTTTCGGTAAGCCCTTTTTTTTGACAGTGCCCCAGGAACTGTTTGCAATAAAATTTGGATGCCCCATTTCACGGGAGTCCCCCGACATGAACTGAAACTGGTCGGATGTTGCCGGACATGAACTGAAACTGGTCAGATGTTGCCAAATATGGATTGCAACTGGTCGGGAGTTGCAACGTGATGGATGGCTCAAATAGTAGAAAATACAATTATCCTCGTTCGTTGGTCGAATGCATTGGACGAGCTACTCAATGCGAAGTTGTCTACATTGCTTATAGCGGATTTGGAAACACTGTTGTATGTCAGAGTAGAAACTCACCCCTTATTTTTGTCCACCTTTCTTACAGTGGTGGAAGTTATTGAAGGCGACTCGGGATCCTCCAACTCCAATCCTGATGACAGATCAGGTGGAAACCCCACGGATTCTATATCCCGCCATCATCACGCAGAGACTGGGGCCCTGAAAGCAAAGGTGGCGCCAATATCGACAGACAGCTGTCAGCTCTGGTCTCACCTGACTAAGGAGATACAGATCTCGGTCATTGCCTATACCCTGGTGGCACTTCTCGTTACGGCCATTTTGCTGTTCAGTTATGCAGTGTGTAGGATTAAAAATGGGTAAGTAGCTATATAACAATTGCATTGAAGTCTTGACCCTGCTTCACTCCACCTTTCGATCTGGATAGCAATGAGAAATAGAGATCTACCAACAAGGAGTACACTCATAGGAAGTAATCTTACCCATACATTGTAGATATAATTGCCAGTGTTTATCTCTGTATATTCTACATATCCCTGTCAGTATTTCTTGCAACAGATATCCTCACCAGTTGGGTCAAAGTTCTACTTAAGTTTTTAACATGCCCTTGTATATTGGTCTCTTTCTGGAGCCCTGTAATACATGCACTGTTCTCACCCGTACAGGTGGAGTGGCAACACCCAGCGTATTGTGTAATCAGATTATGTATAATAGGCTGCCAAGATTTTCATACGAAACCTAACACGCCTAATCCAACGATAGACATACATGTATACAGCTCATTTAGATTTTTATCATAACTATTGAATGGGCAGACTGATTGAGAAAAAATTTCACATGTAGACGCATTTCAGCCAATTTTTTAAAGCAAAAAGCAAAAACAACAGCCTATAGTTGTCAATGCCCCAATGCCCCTCATAATTAGTAAATTCAATTGCACATGACTAATCGTGAACCACAAACCCCAGAAAGACATAAACAATACCAGATACCATCACTGACTGTTCAATTGAGATCCACACGGAACTTAGGTTAATTTTGGAACGATAAAATTCTTAAGACAGAGCCTTGTTTTCTAGATGATGCGGTCTTTCTCACAGGAGATATCTATCCCAGTCTTTTGCTAGGGTTTATATGCAGAGATTCGTAGAGAAAATCCTTTGAAGAATATTCGTGAATTTGACAACGAATGAGAATTGTGTGGATCAATACTGCGTTGACCCTGGATTGAAGCGAGATGTTCGTTCAATTTTGTTTTCGGACAGGAAAGTTCACAGCGAGCCTTCCTAATAACCGTGGTGGTGTCCGGTGATTGTTTGAAGACTCCTTGAATATCCGAGAGGACTTCCCGAATCGACCATCGATCGACCATCATTCGTCGTGGCTCCATACGGACGTTTCTCTCCGATAAAATTGGTCCTTGACGAATGCTCCTCATATAAACTTAGGGTTTATCACAGTAGGATATCCTTACTAGTATTTTCACCATTAATCATTGCAGATATCCCATAAAGCTGATGGTAAGACCAGGAGTAAGCACCATCCCACTCTACGGAGGTCAGGCTCAATATAATCACCTTTCTCCGTACTACCAGCCGAGTCAGCCGACTCATCATGGTCCTCAAACTCATCATGGTCAGCGAAACCAGGAGAGTCCTCTACCTCGCAGATGGAGCGCGGTCTCCAGTACTGGCAGCTCCCCAAGCAGGTACGACACGGCAGAATTTCGCATGGTGTTTTGCGCATAAACAACTTGCTAATTCTGCATTACTCGGATCATAACCCATAAAGTCATGTTAACTAATAGAGGCTAATATTTCTTGGTTTAAGATGATTAGCGAGACCTCAGTCCTCCATTTTCACTGTAGGCATCACAACCGTAGAGAGCAGAAAGAGGAGAGGCGTGGCAACCCTGACCAGGCATACCTTCCCCGGTTCTATTACCATGACTGAGAAAACCTTGCATCAAACCGAGAGTCGAAAGCGAGTTGATGAATAATGTAACGCATACGCCTTCACAACAATACTTCTCAAGTCAAGTGGTTGGTCACAGTAAACTTGCTGGAGCACGCCATCAAAACCTGTGTGTGCCCAGGGGGGAATAAACACTGGCAGAATAAAAAAAAATTGCATAAACCATGTTTTTGCCAACCTGCTAGTTTATTTTGAAAATTGGACTTGTTATTTTCATTTTGTTCACTTAGATGTTACCATTGCATACTCTGTTAAAGAATACACTACGTGATGGAACTGAACACCAACAGCTTTGAACTCAACAGAAAAGACTGGCTGGCTGTGCGAACAACTTCCTTGCCCCGTCCCTCCCCAAGGTCATTATGGCTGTGTAAGACATGGTGTTTCTTGCATGCCTTTTCCCAAGGACATTTTGGCCTTTGCAATGCCAAGATGGCAATTTGACTTGTTGGACAGCACCAGGTTTTCATTCAAGACAATATTATGGAGTATACAGACAGTCCAATTTTTTACGGATCGCGCGGATTTCAGCAGCGATCTTCCATATTATACAGCTGCGAGCACCAAAATGGGGGATGTTTAAGAGAAACGGATATTCGTTGAAGGCGAGGCATTCATATTGCAAGGAGTTGAATTTTCTATCAATCACGTACAGCATCATCAGTGTAGGTACCCAGCAACCAAAGAAGAGATGGGTGATGAAAGTCCTGTTTTGCAAGGTGACGGTCGCTTATCCTGTGTCAGCGATTTATCCTAGTGTGACATGGGAGCATCGCTGATTGAACGAGGAGTTATCCGGTCGCAGAGGTGGCCCACAGTAGATGTGCGGAGAGTTGCGACTCTTCAATGTTACACCGTTAGAATTTTTAACGGCGCCCTCTCGAGCTAATCCACTGAGATTATACTTTGGTCCTGGGGCGTTGTACTCCTTTTCTGCAAAACACAGTTGCTCGATTACAAGACAGCTCCGGTTCGACCTATTGATCTGAATATAATTTATAGATCAGTCAGCAGTTACAAAGCTGAGCCTGCAGACAGTATTATTGGGTTGTGATGTCGGCAAAATATAACGGTTTCATTAATAAACTCTTGCAGACTTTATGGAAAAGGTGGACAGCTCCGGAAATGAGATGCATGCTACAGTAAGTCCGTGGTTTAAAAGGAAAACGATGGTAACAGTTTCTGTGTAATTTACATTTATCATTATAAGCGAGTTGGTTTCACATTTTGATGCCCTCGAACCCTGGCTCAAATAGAGTTCGATTGTTACGCGTAGCAGAGGTCATGTTTTTGTATAATGCAGGAACACAACTCTGCGCGAGTGCACAAAACAATGAAAAATGGTATAATCTCTAGATTAATCTATAATTTTTTCAGCCTAGTAGTGAGCATTTTATGTGAACCTGCCTCTGTTTGGTAGGCTTTGATTTCTTCCTGATATTGTGTAAGACGGCCCTTTTCCTGCACTTCTGGGATAGTAAGAATTGGGTCCTGGAGTTTTCTCGGCAACACCTATGATCAGAAATGATAGAAATAGGGCACAGCGGTATCCGGAGCCAAACTGGTGAGATGTCCCGCTTGATCACTCAATATGTTGCGGGGGTGCTACTCTTCTTCCTCATCACCTTAATCTTCCCTAGCTCTGCAGAGAGCCAGCTAACCATTCCCTGCTGGGTGAACAGAGAGAGTTTAAAAAAATCTTTTTCCACGAACCGTACTTGAACCCGAGACCTTCAGCGCTACTGGTGAGCCTTCTAACCGCTCAACCACTGCACCTTGTTTCTGATGATAAAAGCTTTTATTTTCGAAAAAAATGATCTTCAAATACCAAGTTTATGCTACTCGCACCGAAGAGGACCACGTTTCACAGTTAGTGAGATATTTTTGTACTGGACTGAACGACCTCGTTTATCATCTCAATCGACTTCTGATCCAATGCCCAGTGCGCTATACACTAAGCCATCACCTCACCCCTTGCATAAGAGCAACCCCATGCGCTTTAGGAAATAATGAGTCATTGACATGCATAGCCAGGTTAGTGGTATTGTAGGACTATAGCACTGCATAAGTAGTCAGCTGTCAGCCACTTAGAAATCTTCATTGATAGCATTTGAACTTTAGGGGAACGGTCGTGCAGTAGACCCAAACCCAAATACCGTTACAGTTATGGCCAGTCATGTATACTATATACAATGCGTATGGACATCAACAGAAGAGATTTTCAATGGATTATATTAAACTGTTTGTCACCAGACCAGTTTTTGAGCTTTCCTCGTAGAGTCCAAAGTTTTTGGAGACAACTGGGTTTGACCAATATTGCATAAAATCTTCAATGAATCATCGATGTTGATGCGTGTGAACAGTGGCATGAAGAACTGGTCTGGGAATAAAGTTTTCTCTGTTACTTTTTTGCGTGTGGGTGTATGATGTTGATGTCTGAGCATAAAGGACTGGTGTTTGGGCGGAGTTTCCCTCCATGTGGGCGCATCAAAATTGTAATTTAAGACATTTCATACAACCTGTGTAGATTTGCCCTTCTAGTTTTTTTTATCATTAACTAAAGACCTTTGCCGCATAGTAGTAGTACAGGAGTAGGACCGACGTCTCACTTGATTATTGGTAACTATGACCACAGGAAGGAAAAGAAAAGCCACACATCACATCAAAGGAGCAATCACTAGGAGTGTCGGCTACCCAACTTGATGGATGCCATACCCGTGAGTGAGTGCGTGCGTGCGTGCTGTGTGAGTGCGTGCGTGTGTGAGTGCGTGCGTGCGTGTGTGAGTGAATGAGTGAGCGAGTGAATGAGTGAGCGAGTGCTTGAGCGAGTGAGTGTGTGAGTGAGTGCTTGCGCGAGTGAGTGAGTGAGTGCTTGAGTGAGTGCTTGAGCGAGTGAGCGAGTGAGCGAGTGAGCGAGTGAGCGAGTGAGCGAGTGAGCGAGTGAGCGAGTGAGCGAGTGAGCGAGTGAGCGAGTGAGTGATATCACAATGTCTGTTGTCATGCACCTTTTAGAACTATGATCTGTGCTTATAAAAACGTTAGTTAAAAATAGTTAGTGTCTTCTTCTCATTGCTGTGCGTATCCTTGTGCTTTTGCTTTCCTTTCTTGTATTAAGAGGTCAAAAGGTTATTTTGATATACTTGACGTTCAAACAAATTGAAATAAATACCTTGACATTGAATTTTTCCACCAAGTGAGAATTGTGGCGCGCCGCATTTTCCGCCGATATTCGTCTTATCCCGCAGATCATAGTCTCCAGGTCCAGTGGGATTAGCAACTAGAAATACAAGAAGCCATTCACTGGCGGCAGCCCAAAATGTCAGACTGTGTCATGAGAAATTTGCCGTGTTTCTGAGTTGAGCGTAAGATTTTCTACATGTTTCATGGTCTTTAATTGTCACCGCGTGCATCTGTTATTTAATCAACCAAAACTGGAGGAGTCCTCCTCTTGTCCATAGCATGAATGTGGAAAACCCCAAGTGGGGAGTTGCACTCCCACACGTTGAAATACCACTCCATATGAGGACTTGTATCAACGACCTTCTGACGTACCTCTAGTGATACCTCTTGTATTGGGCTTTCTGCCCATTGATATCTTGGGTGCACTGGTTTTCCCTATACAGTGGTTGGTAGGATTATAATCCCCAGCTCCGGGGTTAGTCTGACCAGCACGGAGGTATGGAATATACTGTAGGCAGTCCGGATAGTGAACGGCGCATGCTGATGACAGCAGGCCACCAGGGATACGAGACTCTAACTTCGGGTGATAGCTTCCAGGGCCAGGCTTGGAGTCTGCAAATAAAGCCAAATATGCAAAATCAGTTGGCAGTATGAGGCTGAGCCTGTGGACAGTCTCACTGAGTTGTGATACCATCTGAATGGACAGTTTCGTCGGACCCATTGTAAATTTTATGAAGAGGGTAGATAACTCCGAAAGTTGGAAGTACCTTGAATTTGAGTTGGAGCAGTATGACCTTTGACATAGATGAAGCGTACTATGAAATGACTGTAGAGCTTCTATTTGCTTATAACGTCACAAGTGAATCACTTTGTTTAATCTCGAGATTGGCAAAGTTTCTATCCATATATTCAGCTCAACGAGATTTATATTGAGGTCAACTCTTGGTCGACTTATATTGAAGTCCACTCTCAGTCAACTTATATTCAGGACCACTCTTGGTCGATTTATATTGAGGCCCACTCTTGGTTGATTTATATTGAGGTTTACTCTTGGTCGATTTATTTGTGGTCAATGGTTATCAAGTCGAAAATCAGTTTATTCAACACAGAAAATCACAAAAAACAAAAACAATGATGGAAATCTCTTACAATAAGGGTCAACTGCCATACAAATTTCATTCATCTCAAACTCATGGGAGGAGTTTCCTAGGTAACCGCATGAAGTGTTCCAACAGAAAGTCTTATGCCTTAATTATAAGTGAAATAAACCAATTGGTTGACTCACCGCTTAGATTATCAGTTTCATGTGTCCTGAACGGTATGTTTGGTCCTCGCCCATCGTAGTTTTTCACGAGTTTATCATACGATCCCTTTATATTATACTCATTAGGGCCAGGTGTTGCCGTGACTGCAAAATGGTGAAGGCTCAAATACAAACAAGAGAATAGCTCCCCAAATAATCAGAACATGGTGACCTGGCTTTATGATACGCATCGGGAGGGGGGGTCCTGGGAGGGAAGCTTCATTCATGCAACTGATTGGACGATTGGATGCATATGTGCATATATATACAATTATTCATGTGTGGACTTACCTTTACTGGGCTCTTTTCGTGACATGATTACAGCCTTTGGTGGGCGCGGCTTATTAGTGGTAAGGGGGAGGTAATCGCCCGGTCCGGGAAATTCGGTCTTCTCAGTCACTGATCGTCTCACACCGCCGATAGTCTTCCCAGGACTCGGAATGCGTACCTCCTCAGAAACATCATAGTCAGCAGGACCGGGAAGGTCAAAGGCGGCTGACAGGGTCCCTCGACCATGTGTCATCGACCATTTTGGACCGTCCCCGAGTTTTCCACCTTTGTTATCACACTCTGGATTATATATGGTTGACCCTGCCTGGTATCCTGAATTCAGTAGGAAAGTTACATACATTGAGACAAGAGCCAATTATATTAGTAATAGTCTATCATTTCACATCTAAACGTAAAAGCAGTTGTCAGGAGAGGTGCAGAAACTGGCCTCTTGAGTGTATTTGGTTCAACGTTTTTCACAGTGAGTTGTTAGGAGGCTTTCTACTTACCAGCATTTGCTCCATAGAGACGGTCACGATCACAAATTGATGAGGGTGTCGCGAGAGACAAGGTTTTTGGTCGATTTGTGAATTAAATTAGCAACCCTGTGGGTTCAAGGTACAGTACGCCATTAAGTAATTCACTACTCCACCATTATGTTGATCTGTCCCGCGTTCAGCAAACCTGGTGGGCTGCATATTTGTCAGTACCAGCGCTCCAAGTTGGGGGTCAGTCAGCTTAAGTCAGTTTACACATCACCCATTGAAAGTTGGCTACTCTTCTCGAGAAGGAAGAGATGGATCTTTAACAACCATTGAGGGATAGTCACCCTTAACCATTGGTTGGGTCCTCCATTTTTTACCGTGGTGATCCAAACTCACGCTAGCGAGTTAAAGTGAGGCGCTTGCTATAGGTCCGTATCAAGAAACCAATGTTAGTTATTAGTATTATTTGTTGACAGATATGCCCATCATGACCAGTCAGAGGACAGGCGTACTAGCACCTGACCTGTAATGGGCAGATACGACGTACTAAGAAGTGACGTAGACTCACCAGGACTTTCAGAGACTGAATCCAGGGCAGAGACGAGACCAGGCCAGAACCGTCCTCGCGGTTTGCTTTTATGAGATATAAGTAGATCCTTAGGACGTGAGCCCACGTTAAGCTCAGTGGGCTGGTAAGCAGGGCCTGGCCCTCCATTACCATCTAAAACGAAGCGCAAGCTCTGCTTACAAAACTTTGTAATAATCGGCAAAGCGATAGTAAATTTAGATGCCAAACCCATCTTTTAGAAATATTGTATAACATCTGCTTAAAGTCCAAACTATAAATTAATATTTCAGTGTTTAATGCTATATGAATGCAGCCCATCAGTGTGACTGGATCCATCAATAACCCATCAATCCGTGGGCTCTGTGTTTGGTGTGTTATCATGTTTATTGACAAACTTCGATTCAAAGGAGGCAAACCATACGAGAAAAACACTTACATTCTGCGATTGGTTGGAAGCTTCTCCCTTTTATCTTCACCTGCTTATTTCTGTTTGCCAGCAGATTGCCTCCCGTCTGGTGGACAGGGCCAGGGGAGCAAACTTCACCGTTTGCTAAAATGTTTGATAAAGTCATATGAGTAGCTAACTCTAGAGGACATCTAGTGTTTTCACAATGTTTTGCATTTTCAGATCTACAACAAATCATGCAGCAAATCGGAATACCTATACGTAGAAACACGCAACAAAGTCGTGTTTCCTTTCAACCATAAGCCCACATTATATTCTATTGAGTTTCGAATAGTAAAGTTGAATCTCACTCATAATCCACTGTTCCCAGTTCTGTCATGTGGTGATTCCATACACCGCATGGTTTTGTAATTATGTTTAACCACGCCTTATTCATAACTAATGAGTAATGACCCACTGCACTATAAAAAACAGTGGTACACCTATTATCACCGGCCGTATCCTATAACTCTCTGTGTCTCACACCTCTTCTAGCCTCATGCAAGTCATTAAATATCTTGGTCAGCAAAGAAGAGTTTATTCGCTCGCTTAAATAGACTGAAGCCTTCCCGGCACAGAGACCTTCCAAATTGACATCACAAACCAGGAGCA
>Ga0224501_10001281_pt1 | contig 19527 bp, 20 predicted proteins | sample SF_Oct11_sed_USG_4_FD_169105 | JGI IMG/M metagenome (GOLD analysis project Ga0224501, IMG submission 169105) | Sediment microbial communities from San Francisco Bay, California, United States - SF_Oct11_sed_USGS_8_1 | ecosystem: Environmental > Aquatic > Marine > Sediment | place: USA...
GTCTTCGTCTTGACAATTCCTAATGAGCTGATCTGGTTGAGCGTTAGCCCATCGACAGAAACGATGGATACCGTAGATGTATTGGTAGAGTGTGGCTGTGCTTCCTGTTCGATGCCTTAGTAGGTGTTTGGCGAGTTCTATTGTTGATGTGTTGTTGAAGGTGAAGGGAACCAGCCTTGGCATTTTCCATGAGAGGCTGTTGATGATGTATTCTTGAAGTTTCTTGTCAGCTGCGTTTCGAGGTTCAGGCACTGTTAGTGTTAGTGGTTCTCTGAGCTTGTAGCCGCGGGGGCTGTGGGTCACGGTTATGGCTTTCATTGATTCGCTCCCGTCCTTTTTACTTTGGCTGAGTTTTTCGCTTCGTCTTCTGAATCGCATACTCAGTGCTTCTATGTGTGTCGGTTCGAGAAATTAAATGCCAGCTTGAAGGATTTTGTAATGGTAATACCTGAATCTGGAGGATGCACTTCTTAAGCAGGACTAGTCCGCTGGCTGTGCCGTTTTCGTGTTGGAGGCTCTCGATGGTTCTGTCATGCTGTATGCACAGGAGTTCCTTGTTTTCTCGGGTCAGCCATCCTATGGTTTCGCGTTCAGCAACATTTTCTACGGCCTCCGGTATGTTCCGAAAGAGAACGTGATCTAGATATCGGATGTACACTGCTGAACCGAGGGGGATGGTCTGACCCACCCAATCTCACCTTCTCTTCACCATGTTGCCTCCACGGTTTACTTGAAGAAGAAGTCGTCTCGGACGTTTTCACTCACTTTGATGTAGCTCTGGGCACTGCAGAAACTGAGGATACGGTTGAGCAACGGATCCTTGCCGCTCTCGAAGTCTTCTTTGAAGCCCAGTCGGCCGACGGCGACGCGGATTTCGACGCCTTTTCCGCCGTAGATGAGTTGATAGAAGCCCTGTTTGTCTCCAGCATACTGCTCGAGCACTTCCCACTCGTCCACTAAATTGACCACACGGTCTCACCTCGACCCTATGTTCCATCCAAAGGTTAAGGACTTTCTGGCGTCACCACGGAACACTATTCCGTGTGAACGCCAGCACGGAACACTATTCCTTGGCGAGGTCCCCACGGAACAGTATCCCAAAACGGACATATCCTAGCTTGGACAAGATGCGCGCGCTTCAAGTCCGACTTGCCAGTTTTTTGTGGTAAAGCATTCAGAATGTATTTCGCCTTCAAAGATTTCATGTTTTAAGTGATTGCTTGTCGCTTAACGATTAGATCTATTTATTGCTCTACGCCCACAGACGAACACAAATCAAATTATGTGGGACGTATACTAACGCCCATCAGATAATTCGCTCCTAGAAAATATCTTTGGAACAGAACATCCGTCAAATTTGACGTCCATTAATGAAAGAGAGCAAAGAATGTTTCTGAACGCTTAAATGCTTGAACAAGATATTCAGCGTGGGGGATGAGAAGAATGAGGATCAAAGCATCTGCTTTAATTGTGCTGATTCTAGTTTTGGCATGCTTGTTGGCACTGAAATTTAGTACTAAACTGGCTGCGGCAGAGCCTACTACTTGGATTGTGGATGATGATGGTCCCGCAGACTTCACTACAATACAAGCGGCAGTGAATGCGGCATTATCAGGAGACACTATTTTTGTGAAAGCAGGAACATACGGGCGCAAGCAGATTAATGTAGGTAAGCCTTTACAACTCATTGGGGAAAATAAGACCACAACAATCATAGATGGCAATGGATCTTGGGTGTGTGTGTACGTGCGATATACAAGGAACGTCCTTATAACTGGATTTACAATACAAAATGGTTATGGCATATACTCTTGGGGTTCTCGGAATGTTAATATCAGCGGAAACATAATTCGCAATAATGGACAAGGCGTTGTCGTTGGGCAGTCAACTAACAACACTTTAAGCGAGAACATTGTTACCCTAAATGGTGCAATGTCCATTTTTCTGGATGGTTCCAACAGCAATAGAATATTAGAAAACAATGTTACCCTAAACAGTGGAGACGCTATTTGGCTTGATAATTCTCATGGGAACATTATCAGAGGAAACAATGTCTCATACAATGGTTTGGATACTCCTCCAGGTTATCATAATAGAGGTATTCGCCTAGTCTTTTCCAGCAGCAACAACATTATCTATCATAATGACATCATTGACAACTTTGAGCAGGCAACTGTTTGGATGGCCGGAAACAATACATGGGATGGGGGTTACCCCTCTGGTGGTAACTATTGGAGTGATTATATTGGAGATGATGAGTATCATGGTCCAAACCAAGATATTTTGGGTAGCGATGGAATTGGGGATACTCCCTATATCATTGATTCAGGCAATCGAGACAACTATCCCTTACTAGAGCCTTGGCCTTCCTTACGATACAAACTAATCGTAACTACAACACCTTTTACCGGAGTAGTCCTTACTATGAATGGAACATCGAAGATAACACCATACGCTGATACGCTTCCAGAAGGTCTCTACATCGTTGAGATGCCACAAACGCCCAACGGATGCGTCTGGTCGCACTGGCTTGAAGACAGCGATACTAATAGGACTAAGACATTTTTGTTAGCTGGCGATATCATCTGGACTGGCGTATTCAGATTCAAAGCTGACATAAACGGTGATGGCAAAGTAAGGGTAGACGATGTACTCGTAGCTGCGGAAGCCTTTGGAACTGATCCAGATCATCCACGATGGAACCCGTTAGCTGACCTGAACGGCGACGATCTCGTGCGTGTGGATGATGTACTAGCTATTGCTCTAAACTTCGGATTCGGGTGAATAAAGCATCCCTAACTGTCCGTTTTTTCTGCTAGCAACATTTTCAAAACATGCAGTTCATCTTCTTTCTTGAAGATCTTCGCCTCTAGCTTATCCACTTCGTTAACGTGCTTCTTGAAATGTCTCCAGAGATTCACTTTGTTCATGCGCGCGTTAGATAGAAGATTCTTTCCTAAATCTTTAGTATCAGATCGGTTCTATTGTTGCGTTCTTGGAAGAGAAAGGAGGTGATACCGTGAATAGGAAGAAAACACTGTCAGCACCTATTCTTGCTGGGCTTTGCCTAATGCTAGCACTGCTTCCTAGCGTTACTGTGAGTCAGCCTCTGCCAGAGCAAACCGAATACAATCCGTGGTGTGATATCAATGATGACGGCAAGATTCGGGTAGATGATATATTGGATGTATCTTTACGGTTTGGATCAGATGGAAACCCAACAAAACCTGTTGAAGTTACAAATTGGCCTGATCCAATGAACGTCAGTGTCGTCTCGCCAGTAGATGAGAATGAAAATGTCAGAGTCAATGGAACTTGCTGTTCTAATTCCAACTCTAATGAAACATACAAAGATGTTGTGGAGATAACTGTTCTAGATTGGGTATCTCGACTTTATGCAGATAAGGAATGGGGTCTCAGAGTCAGTACAACAGTACAGGAATTCCCATTTGCATTTAATCCAAAATCCAAAATATTCAATGTCACTAACTTATACATATCTATAATTGGGACAGGTTTTCAGGCTTACTTTTTCGTACTCACTATCAAGCTGAATGATGTAGTAGCTTGGTCAGGACAAGAATATTTCTGGCAAGAATGGCCAGGAATAGCAACTGTACATATCGAATACCCGGATGTAAATCAAGGAATCAATGTCATTCAATTGAGTGTGAATGAAAATGACCTTGGCGTACATAGAATAACAGTCTTCATTGAATACGAATACACAGCATAACACCAAACATCCCCCTTCCCCTTTTTTCTGTGCACACGAATTTTAGGGTGAACCACCCAGAATATCACCTAAGATCGCTGTTGCGGTGGTCTCATCCACTTTCTTGATGAGTTCTTCCATGTTGATCAAGTTCAGTAGTAGGGCGAGGTAGGCTCTGACGGTTAGCTCGTATAGGACGGCTTGGAAGCCGGCTTTGGTTGTCTTGACGCCTCCTCTTTGGATGAACTTGGATTCTTCGAGGGACCTGACGCGTTTGTTGACGCTTGCGTAGCGGACACGTCGGAATCCTCTCCGGGCTTTGACGGCTTTGTGGATGTCGTAGATGGTGAGTGGACCTTGGTGGGCGAGGATCTGGAAGATGGCATGGTTGAGGTTGGCTTCTCGGCCTTTGAAGACTGAGAGTCGTCCGCGTGTGCTCTTGCGCCTTACCACATTCCCCTCTCACCGTGGCTCGTTGAACCACCGTAGGCGCTGGGAGACTATTCACGTTTGTAAACACCTTTTTGTACGGTAAAATCCTTGGCAAAACTGTTCTGCGTACAGAAATGTCCTAGTGGCAAAATGTTTCGCTGTTCCGTATTTAAGGTGGAATGGTGTTTTCATGTTAAACGGGCGAGCTGTGAACGGTGTTTGGGGGTGTTTTTGTCGGGGGGTTTTCTGTGTGCGACAACGGTTTGGTGGGGTGGAGTGTGATGATGAGCGTGCCATGCGGGGTGGTGATGTCTATGTGTAGGCGCTGGTTGAGGAAGGGTTTGATCTTGTGGTGGAGTTTGCGGGGAATGGGGACGTAGATGCGTTCATACTTGTAGACGTGTTTGTTGCCGAGGTAGCGTTTCTGTGCAAGCCCATGATAGATCGTGATCGTGTGGCCTTGGGTTCCCATGATCGCCATTCTCATGTACTCCGAGCTGACGTGTGAGGGTCATAAGGTGATAGGCGGAACAGATCGAAAAATAGTAGTATCAGATGGGTGAAAGTAACCTGGTGAATGGCATGCACAAGAAAAATAATTAACATCTGCCCCAAACCTCATGAGCGCGCGCGTGATGGCACCTGTTTAGTGAGTGTGATAGAATATTTCTTCATAAGCTATAATATGTAGTGAGCATTACAGACTTTCTTGGAGAGAATAAAATGTGGCTTCGATCTGGTCTTGCAGCTGTACTCATAGCTGTCTTGATCATTGGGCTTTTTATGTTACCAGGTTACTCCGGAAGTCTTGATTTGAATGGAGATGGAGTAGTCAATTGTCGCGATCTGTGCGTTGTCATCGCAGCGTTTGGATCCCACAACCCGCTTGCCGACGTGAACGAAGACGGAATTGTCAACATAGCTGATTGGACTATAGTGGCGAGAATGGTTGGAGTCTGCGGACCTGTCGCCTCTTTCACCTATACACCATCAAATCCAATAACAAACGCATGGATTTTCTTTGATGCCTCATCTTCAACCACATGTCATGGCACCATAATGAATTACGCTTGGAGCTTTGGAGACGGCACGACAGGTCAAGGAGAAGCTGTGTCGCATCAATACGCAGCAACTGGTGCATACACGGTCGGGTTAACCGTGGAAGCTGACAGTTGGCTGGTTGATTCCATTTCAACAATCGTCCTCGTCGTGGAACCTCCACCGCCTCCACCTCCACCGCCTCCATCAGAGAATGATCCTCCCATCGCTTCGTTCACCTATTCGCCAATCGATCCAACAGTTGGGGAAACAGTGACTTTCGATGCATATTATTCCTATGACCCAAATGGTGACGAACTAACGTTTAAGTGGAGTTTTTCGGACGGGAATACTGCCGCAGGACAAGTTGTACAGCACAGTTTCAGTGATGTTGCTAACTACAAGGTCATTTTGACGGTAATGGACATCTATGGCGCGACAGATTCAACATCAAAAATTATATCGGTTGAATCGATCCCACCCACTGCCTCCTTCGAATATTTGCCAGACAACCCGATGGTTGGAGGGAACATCACTTTCCTATCTACCTCCGATGATCCCGATGGCTACATTACGAGTTATCTTTGGGACTTGGACGGAACGTCAATCGCCACCAGCCAGAACTGTTCTCATGTATTCACGTCTCCACAAAAATTCACTGTCACTCTCGTAGTCACAGATAATTATGGACAGCAAAGCTCGGTCTCAAAAGAACTTAATCTCACTCTAAGAAACGGGGACTTGCTGTTATGGAGATCTCAAGCGAGCCCTGTGACTCTTGATCCAAGGAATTTCTGGACGCATGTCGGGATGTACCATCAACCTTCTAACATGGTCATAGAAGCTCGACCAGAGGGAGTAGCGTTCTATCCTCTTGCTGATTGGTTTTACCCAGAGAAAACTTGTGTCAGAGCGTTACGCGTCATAACAACTCAGAGTATTCGAGATGCTGCTGTGAATTTTGCTTGGTCTCAAGTAGGCTGTCAATACGATTTGTTGAGCCTGGTACTCAATATCAAAGGGTCAGATGACAGTGATGGTCTTGGATGGTACTGTTCTGAATTGGTATGGGCAGCATATTGCAATGCAAGCGGTAATCTGGTCAATCTCGATCCAGATATGTTCAGGGTTACTCCTGATGAAATAAATGGCGCACATGAACATGTAGAATTGAGGGGTGAACACCTTGAAGAAATTCCCGACACCATTTGGAGGGATATTTTATGGGGATGGGCACGATGCCCGGTAGATCTGAGTATTACTGATCCAGATGGTCTTGTACTGAACAAACAAGATAGTCAGATTCTTGGAAGTGTCTACGAGGAAGTCGACACAGATGGTGATGGTGAGGTCGAAGATCTATTTGCCATCCTAGATCCAAAAATAGGAGATTACAAGATTCAAGTGATCCCGGAGCCCAACGCACTTCCCACCGATACATACTCCTTGGAAGTAGGAGTTAACAATGAAACTATAGTTCTGGCTGATAACGTTCAGGTCAATGAAGCGCCCACTCAGCCGTATACTATTGAATCAACAAACACGAAAGAGTTCTATATTTGGCATTATATCTTCGAAGACAGCTTTGGTAGAGGAACAACACTCAAGATCAATACAGAAGACAAATCGTTCAAGTTTACCACCACGAGTCAAGACTATGGAAGAAGAAAGGCAACCTATATGCGAGTGCGTCATGAAGCTATAACAATATTTCATCAAGATTGTGAACTGAAACTGACCTCTATTGCCATGGGAGGACGACCTGATCTTTGTATAGCTTACATCAAAGACCTAGTGGCATTCAACAAATATCTGCTATTCGACAAACCTGGAATAGAATGAATTTCCGCTCGTCATGTTCATAGGTGTCTAAGCATTCCACGCTCACCACGGTCTGTTAAAACAAGGTAGTCGCGGAATCATGATGTCGTGGAGTAAACTGAGTGAAACTGAATCAGCCTTGGGCCTGCTTTCCGGTGATTCGAATGAGTTCTTGTGGGTCGGCGATGACGTTTCCGCAGTTCTTACAAGTAGAAACGTGCAGCGGCTTGTACATGGGAATCAGCACCTTCACGTTAGGTTCGGGACTGTCCGGTTCCATGAACAGCTTATCGACGAGAATCCTATTCCAATGACCACACGCAGCACACTTCATCCTTAATCTCCGTTGCATGATCTCTACCCCTTCTTTGACGTAGAAAAGATTTTCGTAGAATACTAAATACACACGCGCGCGATCGATAATATGATCTAATGGTTGAACCTATATCATAATAACTTTTCCTCAATTCTCAGATTTTGAGATTTTTCAGAAACGGTAAGGAAGTCATTCAAGGTATTCAGATGCGTACATGCTGTTCTTTCCAACCTGTTAGTTCTCCACAGCCGCCCTATTGCGCGTGTTACTTCTTAGTCACTGATTTCTGTCGACTTACTCGCTTCTGGAGGGAAGTTCTAAGACGGTTAGCATCTCTTCTTTGTTGAATGCGAATCTCATCATTGGTAAGAGTGGATTGTTGGTACCCTATTTTTTCTTGAATAGTGGGTCTTAACTCTAAATCAATTTCATATCCGATACTATTTCTCCCCAACTGCTTGGCCATTTTTGTTGTGGTGCCTGAACCAAGGAACGGATCCAAGACCGTCTCCCCAACGAACGTGAAAAGCCTAATTAATCTACAAGGAATTTCTTCAGGAAAGGCTGCAATGCCTTCTTCAAGTCTACCGGGTAATGGCAGAACGTTGGTAATCTCCCAGACTGTCAAATTCCATTTCTCTTTGTTGAATTCTTCAAGATTTATCTTTGAGGCGCCCTTTATCTCAGATGGAAGCTCCTTAACATAGGAATAATCAAACTTTCCTTTTTGGAAGATAATTATGCTTTCCTGAAGGTTGTCTGGATAAAAATACATGGGGTATGGATGTTGGAGAAGCACCCCACTTCTCCTGCTGATTCTCGTGTAACCTTCTGGCTTCTTCCAAATTATCTTGTCCCTATATCGAAAACCTTCGTCCACCATGATCTTTGTGATGTCTGCAACTATAGGATATTTCTCGCCGTTAACCAACATATCATCAGTCACAAATGCCGCGATTCTACCTGGACATAAGACTCTATTTAATTCCTTGGCAACTGCCTTGATCAACCTAAGGTAGTGCGCGTAGTCTTTGAAAAGACCAGGATAATCAAAGGGAGCGTTATAGTAGGGTGGTGAGGTAACCATTAGATGTACTGTTTCGTCATCTATCTCGCGCATATTTCTGCTGTTGCCAAAAATTATCTTGTGCCAAGTTCCCATTGTAGATTTCTCTATTTCAAACCGACTATATATAGCCTATCTATGAACTGTCGCAAACCACAAAAGGGAGTTCCAGCTCTAACTAATGCGTTGAGAGAGGTCTAATCATGAATTCTCCTATTCTAGTTGGTTCTTACGTCTTGGATACGCTCCAGATATACTTTGCATGGGATGATGATCTCTATACATATCTCAAGGAAAGGGGTCTGGGGCAGAGTGGGATGTTAAGCAAGAAACTTCCCATTGTTTATACTGACAATTGTGAAAGTACAACTGGTGTGCATGAAAGAAGTAGAAAGTATATAATCACTCCAGAATATTTTGGAAAGACTCTAGAAGAACTCGGTTGGAAGGCTACTGGAAGAAAGACAGAGCCGATAATACCCTCAGAGAAACCCCGAGTTGACATATCACTTGTTAACAACAAGAAAGACCTTGAATTCAGAGTAAATCCTCGTGTCAATGGAAAAGAAGAATATCATCTTGAGTATTCTTCAATGTCTGCTTTCGGCCGAATGTACACCAACTGGTCCATCATTGTACTCACAATAAAGGATTTCCACGATCTTCTATCTCGATTAAAGACATATTTTCCAGAAACCTCTACCAGTTTCATAGATGTTCCTATCCATGTGGAACGGAAGCAGGCGCAAAGAGAAAGACTCGTATTCGTTGAAGTCCCCATTAGATCATACAAGTTTAGCATGAGTGATTTTCTTTACATGAGGAGATATTTTGAGCTGAACGGCGTAACGGGCAAGCTTCCCTCTCTAGTCTTCAAAGATGAACCTTCATATCACAAAATAATGGATCCTGTCCTGAAAGCCGGGTTTGTCCACACTACTGAGGATCAATGTTTTGAGGTAAGAAAACCTCAGTGTGCAATGAAAGTGGCTCAGGCAAAAATAACGACTACAAAACGGGGGAAGAGAGGAAAAGCCAAAGGTAGAATTATCATTTCAGACAAACACGAAAACTACTTCGTGGTCCCAGCAAAGAAATTCTTAGTATCGGCTGAATCTCTTGTCCAGAAAGCAACCACGAAGTGATAGATGAGATGAACTCAACGCATCTAAGTCAGTTTGAAAAGCAATTTTCTAAGTGGTATCCCTTCAATAAGCAAGGCATAAAAAACGCACCTGGTCAACCAGGAGTTTATGTCATTCGGACAGCTCAGAGTCAGCGTTTTGGTCGTCTCAAAGGCGAGTCAGATATACTCTACATAGGCAGCTGCGAAGCCCGGAAAGGATTAAGGCAAAGACTTCAACATTATCTGCATCCAGGGCCTACTCAATGGACAAACCGACGTGTCAACCAACTTGCAAAGAAATACCAAATGGAAGTTGCATGGTGCGTCTGTGATGAACCACGAAACTTTGAACATGACCTGCTCATCCGATATCTGAAGGATCATGATGAACTACCACCATTCAACCGTGCAGGTATCAAGCGATTGTATAAAACATTAACAGAAACGATTAGGCTCACAGACCAAGTCAACGTAATAAAAAGAAAAGTTCAACAGGTGAAATAAAAAAAGAGAATTTGTGGGGGGGATACCCCAAATGACGATCATTTCAGTAAAAAGAAATTGGGGATACAATGCCAAGGAACTACTTAAGTCTCTTGGTAAGAATATTGGGTTCGAAGTTGAAGAAGAATATCAAGTCGATCCCCAAGTATATCTTTCAAAACGAGGGAAATATTCTCATCTCTATACCGATAGTAGACAAGTAGACCTTGTTTGGTTTGAGAGAAGACACACACTTTTATCGATCCAAGGAAAATTTCCATTCATCTCCAATAGAATTGTTTTGGCTTGTGAAATTGAAGCATCCTACGATACAAAGAGAATGATACAAAGCGTGAATAATCTCGATCGCTTAAACGCTGATTTGGGAATGGTGTATCTTGTCCTTTCAGTTGAAATTGCCAAGGACATAGAAAGAGCCTTGTCTTGTCTGCATGTCGCTCGATTACGCTTGTCAACACCTATCATTGTTGTAACAGATCTAGAAGTTTGGTATTTGTATTCCTTACTTCAACGTGATTGGGAAAATCCAGATAATGCACCAATGCATGACCCAATCAATACATATATAGATGTACTCAAAACAAAATATAAGCAAAAGGAACCCATCAACCCAAGTCAGGTAGAGTCACTCCGAAAATTTTGGCAAAGATCTTTGCAAGGAGATAAGAACTCTCAATTCTACATGGAGATTCCTCTATTCTTCAGGGAGAAAATTCGTCAGAAACTCAGTGATTTCTTAGAATCATGATTTAATATTCCATGCGCGCGTTCTGAATAACTTCAATTGACATCTGGGGCCAATAATTATTAATCATATTTGACTTTAGCTTTGAATTCATTGTACCTTGACTTTTCAGAAGCAACTTGGGAAGCGATAGCTCTTTTGAAGTTTGCTATTGATGATTTTACATATTCGCGCTTCAATATGCCATAATCTATTCCAGGTCGTAGTCCATTGCAGTACATTATTGTTTTTTCAACTATGTCTCTCCAGTTTTCACTAGCTGCCTTCCATGACACGTTACCGAAAGACAACTTTTTGGAATTTGGTATTGGGCGCCCTAATATCTCTTCCATACTCTGACCTATTGCCGACAAGTACAATCTCATTCCGCCTCTTTGCTTGAGAAATTCATATTCTTGTGTTTCGAGGTCTGTTAGATATTCCTTTTTTCGAAATTCTGCCTTCTTGTTCTCAATTGCTACAAGCAATGAGTAAGTAAAGACGAGATGCTTTGCTGTTAGATCCTTGTTATAGTATGTAGAGTAATTCGTATCGTCCCATATTTCCCGCTTTTTATGATAGGTCAAATAAGGGTCTCCATGAAAGGCGACCAAAGAAATTGCCGCTTTTTCGGTTTTTATCAGATTAGGTTTTCTCCTTACGATGTCTTCAGTACCGCCTCGTCTTCCAGCGTATTCTGTATCAGGAATTGATTTGAATTCTTTTCGTAGTCTTTTTTGGGCTTCATCATTACTTCTAAAATCGTAAGAATATATTTTATTTTGACTATTGTTGTACAAAATCATGTTATACCAAATATCTGCTTTATCAGAAGTGACAAATCTTATTGGTAGATAGCCATCACCCGGTATCCCAACTGAACCGACAGCACCAGTTGTCTGAGCGCCATTTATTATTGAAATTCCTGTTAGTTTGATTTTCTTTTCTTTTTCGTCATAATCAAATTTATGTACAAGACATGTTATTCCATTGTTATAGATCCAGAAGTTGCCAGGTTGCTCTTTACAGGTTCTTTTAATTGCATTGTTAATCTCAACGCTTCCCAAATATCCTCTAATATTTGCTGAGAATAAGTTTCCGCCATATTTCTTGAAAATCTCATTTAACCATTCTAGTGAAACGGCAGTATCGAAGGCTCGCCAATTGTCGTTACCAATCTCGTATCCTCCATACTTCACTTCAGTTTCAAGAATCTCATCCACCATAATCGTTTGTGTTTTAGTTCGGTACCATTTTTCCAAGGTTTCATTTCCTACTTCCAAAGAACTCACCAACACTGTTCTTCTAGGAAAGCAAGTGGCAAGCAATGATTTTGCAGTGCCATCTACGGCACTCAATTCTTTTCTAACATTAACTGATTCGCACAAATTATGGACATACCAAAATACAATCTGTTTAACGTCTCCATCTTGTATGGCTTTCCTCAGATCGCTGACGTTAACTCTAATAGATTCAGGAACTTGTTCTAAAGGCTGTGATAACGCCCATGAAATAGCAGTGTTAAAATCCGCAGCCTTCGATGATTTAGCCGCAGGTTTTGTGTCATCCTGAGCAAAATATCCTTGAATAATTATCGCAGTCTTCTGTTCTGGAATGAAATGTAAAACATCTATGCCCTTATCATCTTGGTTGTCTGTCAGAGAGGTGGCTGCAACGAAGTCAATATCTTCAATGTCATATTGCAGAGCTAAGGCATACAACATAAGACCTTTATTACCATACTTCTGTGAAGGATACGAAGAATCATAATTAGATTTGTATTTATAGACGGGCATGAAAGTTAGTATATGCTTCTAAATATAAGAATTTTTTTTGTGACTGAATACTTATTCTCACTGCGTGCTTCCGAAAATATAAAAAATATATCACCACATATTTTGGGGGCATGCCAGATTACAAAAGGGTCAAGGAATGCATACTCGAAGTTTTGGCCCAGAGTCCATTGACTAATCGCGAAATATGTGAGAAGGTCCGCGTTCTAGTTCCAGAGGCTTTATCATCAAATTCAATTGACTGTTCTCACACCGATGGAGGTCAGAAGGAATGGAAACACGAAGTTCGAAGAGCCATATATCGGCTAAAAGTGCAGGAGAAGATTGTCTTCAATCCCAAAAATCATACCTACAGATTGACACAAGAAAAAGAACCAGTAAATTGATCTGCGCATGCGGTAGAAAACAGTCGCAAGATAACATGACCCGTGAGAAAGAAATATGTTTAATCCACCGCCCATTAGATTAACCAAGGATTCAGATGGCAGACAACAAAATAGTTTCATTGTGCAGGACGGAAGAATAAAAATCTTATCTGTACAATCGCTTTGAGAGCTTTTTTTCCTAAGATTTAGAGGTCATGTTTTGTGTCAACTCAGGCTCTTCCAGAACAGGTAAACTTTTGTCTGGTTTAGCTGTGCAAGTCGTCTTAGCGCACCCGCAAGGTCCTCTCTATCTGCCTGTTTCAGCCATTTCTCATAGTCTTCCATAGTGAAGTGTCCATGTGCTCCAGCAATTCTTCTCGTATACGGATAAGTGAATGTGTTGAGAATCGATTTCACCTCTTTTACTTGCCCTTTCAGCATCCACTTGTTGTATTCTTGAACAGAAAGCATGTATGGTGTAAATCCTCGTTTTTCCAGCGTAGCCACCACATCTCTAACTGATTTATCGGGCTTGGAGTCGCAGATTTTCTTCATTCCGGCTCTCTCAAAGAAGGGATTGTACCTCGCCATGACAGCAATGGTTTCCACATAGGGTCTTCCGGCTAATGGCAAACTTTCCCTGACCAATTTTGCACCAGCTCCGATTGTGCGATACTTCGGATGAATGACGACCCTCGCGATCCGACTGAGCGTCGCATTCAATTCTTCCATACTATCTATCTTTAGTACTCGATTGCGACAGGGCGCCGTACTCATCGGATACACATAAACGATTGCTCCGCAAACGTGCTTCTTTCGCTTCAAGACAAAGATCTTCTGCAGAAACGCAACGTGATGACTCCGATAGTGAAAGCCCGATACTCTCTTCCAGTCCTCGTAGAACCCCTCTTCAACCTGCATCTCCTTGAGCAAACTGCACTGCTCATTCGACTTGTTTGGAAAATAGTTGACTTCAACTTCCCTGCCAAACCGTTTGTGTATGTGGACGCTTGGGGCTAGGTCTTCGAAGAGGTCAGTGTGCGTTGTGGCAGCAACGATAGCTTTTCCTTCTTTGCGAGCTAGTTTCTGCACGTTATAAGCGACAATCTTGGCGGTGTCGCGATCCAGCAGAGAGCAGAACTCGTCCATGATCCACCACTGCGCGCCGGATTCGATCAGCTTGGCGAGACGATAACGATACTTCTGGCCATCGCTGAGTTGACTGTAGCGACGTACAAAGAGGAAGGCATCATTCAACCCCACCTTGCTGAGCAGCTTCAGCCCCTCCGCAACCGATCCACCGACGGTGTCAATAAGTGGCTTCTCTGAGTCGATCTCCACATCAGCCATTCTGACAGCTTCTCGTGAGTTCAAATCATGCACGATTGCGTCCAAGAGGACACTTTTCCCCGAACCAGAATCACCAGTCACATACACAATATCTTGAGGACCTATCTTTAGCTCTAGATCATCGTAAAGCACGTGTTGCTGATAGTCGCTGATGCCCAGCCCGAACGCCTCAGCCACTGCAACCGTCCGATCCGTGATGTCCGTTTTCGTCTTGTACGCGATGTTAATCGTGAACTTCCCAGTGCGCCGATCAAACTTCCGCGTTATCTTGGTGACTCTGAAAAATTCTCTCATCTGGGATTCACCCGAATCTGAAGGCGTCCATACAACCTTTGTCCGCTCCTTTGATGGCAGCCATCACCGCGAGTGCGATCGCCCAGAAACGGTCGTCATGCGAGCCTTCCGGATGAGAGAACGTGTAGACTTCGCTGCCTTTGGTCTGTTCCCACTGAACAACATTCAGCTCAGCCTGTACGTCCTGGTCGTAGGGAAGCTCAAATCTCCGCCGCGCATCGTGAGGCGATAAGCCCTTGTCCGCCTTACGTGAGGTCATCATCAGCTGCTTCAATGTCATCGCCATGCCATGTTTTTTCGGCTTCGTGAAGTCAACGCCTTCTAACGCTGGGAACCCGGCTCGCTCAATTTCTTCATCAATGCCCTTCGTGCCTGTGTGATCATACGCGACCGCGTTGATGTATCGCCACCGGTCGCAGACACTCTTGATGTAAGCCATTTGGCTGACGTACGGCGTTCCGAGCTTGAAAGATCGGCAATGCATGAGGCGGCAGACGTCACCGGCTAAGTCGATGATGGCGATGGCGCCAGGATCCCGTTCACGTCCCAGATCCCAGCCGACAAAAAATTTGCCAACAATGTTGTCTTCAAACCGTGCGAAATCCAAGGATTCGTTTTGGCACTTGATTATGAGGCTGGACGGGAGAAACGCGGTCTCGTCATCGACAAACGCGCATTCCATTTCACGTTTCCAACGCCAAGGATTCCCCGCATACTGTTCACGCATCATCTCAACCTGTGCTGGGTCCAGCGGACCATTTGGCTTCAAAACGTCTCGATAAGTTAAGAAATATCGTGGTGGATCGTGCTCACACGCGTTGCCAGAGAAGGTTCGGAATCCGTTGTCGAAGCACATCTTGTAGTAGATGCTGTCTTTGTTCCACGGCGTGCTGGCGACATTGATGTAGACGGTTTGCGTCAGTGTCATCGGCAGGAGGGCGCTGAGCCACAGGTCGTTGTCTTTGCGGATGAAATTCATCTCGTCAATGCTGATTTTGCTGGGTCCGTGGCCGCGAATGGTAAAGGGTTCTGGCGCCTCCGCTAAGATCCGCGTTTTGTTGCGGAACCGGATGATCGTCTGCAACTCTTCATCGATCAGATCCTCGTACTTGTCCTCAGGCATTCGAGCTAGATGCTCATGCAACGCGTAGAAATAGATCTCTTTTACCTGCTGGAACTTCGGCATCGTACAGATGATAGTTGTGCTTGGCGTTCTCGCGGCATGATGTAAATCAGTTCCTGCCATGATGGTTGTTTTGCCAGCTCGGCGTGGCCACCGCAGAACCTTCAGCGGATTCTGATCCCGCAGAAAGCGAGCCTGATAAGGATACGGCTTCAGACGTAGATAGCCCATGAAAAAGCGCAGTGGATCCCGCGGTATATTCGGGGGTTCAGCGGCTCTTTCGAGATCTTCGACTCTTTCGTCCAGGCTTTTTATCTGCCTTTCGAATCTGCTCAAGTTTAGAAACTCTCTCCGCCATTTCATCCAAAATTTCTTTAATTTTGACAGCGTCGTATTGAGTTGCGATAATATTGATGCTTCTGGCAATGTACGCCGCAAGCTGAGCACACTTCATCTCAAGCTTCCCAGGAGGTCCATACTTGTCCAGCTTAGCAGCGTATTGTTTGTAAGTCTCAAGGATAACTTTCAACTCGAAAATGAGCTCCGCCCGTTCTCTTTGGGTATCGACTTTCTTGTGTTTTTTCGCTATCTTTTTTATGTTTGGAAAAAAGATCATTTTCAACATTCGGTTGATGATAGGATCCAAATATGTCCCCTCACGCTTTCTGACTGATGAATATGCCCGAGATTGTGCCAATGAGGCCAGTGATTGCAGAGAATATTTCGCTGTTCCAGACGCCAAAGAATATCATGTGAACAAATTCTAGGGCAGTCAATGATAATAACGCGATAACTGCGAAGTACATCCCATACACTAACTTGTCAGAGGGCGGAATTTGAACCCGCCAAGCCTTCTTGCGATGTACGTCGCCTTGAACGACCACCGTTCTGGTTAGAATCTTACGCAGCCATTTTCCTAGCATAGACCCACCCGTCCTTTTTCCTTAATCTAGGCACCGTTTCTGCTGCAAATTTCCGGAGCATGCGCTTCGTTTTTGGTTTGAGCGCATCTTTCTCGATGATTCTCACGGACTGAATCATGCCTACGGGAATCACGTTGTAATGGTAGCTTTCGTGGTCCACAATCTCTTTTGCAATGACTACGTGCTTCGTTTTGCGTCCTTTCAACGCCAAGAAGTACCCGACGCTTTGCACTGGCGTGTCAAACTTCGCCTGCTGTAAGGGACCTGTGGCTTCGCTGGCATCAAGCCACTCCACTTCAATGAGATCCCCGAAATTTAAGCTCGAAATAGTCTCAGTCATATGCATGGAATGAGTAACTTCCTGTATCCTTTCATTACGTCATGCCAGCGTGACCGTTTCATCATTATTTGTGGTGCTGGAGGAATATTGTCGGCTCCCACACTGGAAGTATGATAGGTGATGTCTAATTTGGGACCGTGTTCATTTCCAGCTTGATCAAAGGAGTAATAGCGAAGACTGTAGCCACTACGACCAAAGAACATGAGACCTATGTAGTTACCGCTACTCCAGCCTAGACGATCAACCAGCTCTTGTATAATGGTTTTCAGTTCTGGAGATGTTTTCCAGCCAATACCCAAACCGGTTTGTGTCCACGTCACTGATGCACTGGTTTTGGTTCGGCTGGTTAAGTGTAAGCCACTATTATACGCTGGTGCACTATCCACGTCTTCGCCGCAAATGTCAACGTCTGCATCATCTGTGCTGGTGGAGTAAACGTAGATTTGCATCGTCGCGGAATCTATCACACATCCTTGCGGTAACGTGGCGCTCCAGCGTTGCCCGGTATATCTTCGTGTGCCGTCAGATTTCCGGGCATACAGATAGTAAATGTTCTCCCAAACCCAGTTAGGGTAAATATATTTGTCAGTGGCATCGTCGTTAGTGGCTGCGACTTGAAGGTTTACTGTTGCCATTATGGTGACTCCGGCACTTCGGGAAGGTTAGTTTCTATGTGTGTTTCAATATTGGCGAGCGCGGTGTTGATCTGTTGGAGTTCCGATTGCTCTTCAACCGTGAACGCGGTTTGGTAAATTGCGCTATTCGTGTTGATGAACCCTTGAATCTGCTGACGTTGTGTTCGTAAGGAGGTTAAACTGCCCTTCCATTGATCTCGAAGATCACTAAGCAGCTCGTCTACTTTTTCGCGCATCACACGTTCCTTAAAGTTCATGTTGTCACCTCCTACACGCTCACCGTCTGCTTACACACAACATGAACCGTGAGCTCCGCCCCTGCTGTTCCAGAACCGACCTGATCAATGTCGAAGGTCACATTATCGCCTTCAGACAACGACGTGACGTCGGGCGTCCCAGAATCCGCTTCCTTGCCGTCAATCGCGATTTCCGGGCGGTTGCCCTGCGTGGTGAATATGGTGGTGCCATCCTTGTTAACGTCAATGATAATGCTGGACCCGGTGGGCGCCGTTTTCACAACCACTTTCACTTTCACAATCGTTAACGCGCAGGGAGCGAGAATTTCCAGCGCTTTATTCGTTCCCGTGGTCAGCGTTCCCGATACGCCCATCGTCAATGTCGTGTAGACAACCTGTGTTTTATTCTTCCATTGGCTGCTGGCGTCTTCATAAACCAAGGCTTGCTTGTCCACTGGACTAGAAATCGTCACATCTGAATGGCTACCAACAGTATGACTTGTGAGCCCTCCGCCGCCGCCACCAGATCCTCCGCCGCCCATGTATGACGTCTTGGTGCGCATCAACTTTTCAACCGTGACCGTCGTGGCACGTAAGCCATAGATGTAGTCTGCTAGCAACGGCTTTTCTCGACCCAGTTCCATCGTGATCGTCAGGTCTTGCACCGCAGCACGTACGTCAATGTCGATGAAGGCAATACGGAAATCGGCGTCAATATCGTCATTGGCAATGGTGGCATGCGTTTTGTCGCCGGCTAACAAGTGGTCGGTGCCAAAATCCAAAATCGTTGAGGTGACGGTCAACGTTTCGGACGGAGTCGATAAATGGTCGATTAACGCTTTGCCTCGGAGACTGCATTCATTGTTACTGTGCAGTTCTTCATCCACTTCGACCAGTTCACGCAAGCCATAGCTGCTTTGGCTGGTTGCGTTCTCTTCGGTGACTTCCCAGCGGCGTTTGCCAAAGTAGAAGCGGTCGATGTAGGCGTTTCCCCAGCGGTTATAGTTTTGGTTGATTTGAAATTTGACTTTCTTGATGTGTTCCCAGTCAAATGTTGCTTGGTTAAAGGTCCATGCGCCTTCATTTCGTCTCCCAATTCCTAGCGCGAAAGTTTCCCACGTGTCATAGTCAGTGATGTTGACGACTTGGTGCACTTGCTTACCGTCACTATCTTCCAAGCGGATGACTACTGTTTTTTCGTGTTCGCCGTCTTCGCGAAGTGTCATTGACATTTCTGGATATTGGTTGGCGTTGAGTTCTTTCCCGGTGTCAAAGGTCCAGACCGGCAGCATCCAATACATGTAGGCGGTTGCGGAGACTTTGATGCTTTTGCTCCCGGTATGCACGATAGTTGTTTCGATATCAATGGTTGTGTTGCCCGTTTCAACTGTCCACGGGCCGTCTGCATGGTCCAGTTGATTGTTCGGTTTGGTTAGATCCTCAGTTAGTGAGTCGCTCCATAGTTGACCGTCCACGTCCAGCGGATACGGCCGCTCAGGGGCGCCATACACGCGGATTTTGTTTCGAACGCGCGAAATATCCTTGGAATACTGGCTGCGCTCAATGGCGTCTGATAGGCTCACGGATGAGGTTTTCGAGTTTTTAGGAAAGAACGCGAACCGCGCGTCATATTCAACGCGGAAGTCGAAGCCGATTGTGCCACTTTTATCGGCGCTCTCTGCTATGTATTTCAGAATATCAAAGACCGGACTATTCTCGTATTCCA
>Ga0224501_10001282_pt1 | contig 19526 bp, 18 predicted proteins | sample SF_Oct11_sed_USG_4_FD_169105 | JGI IMG/M metagenome (GOLD analysis project Ga0224501, IMG submission 169105) | Sediment microbial communities from San Francisco Bay, California, United States - SF_Oct11_sed_USGS_8_1 | ecosystem: Environmental > Aquatic > Marine > Sediment | place: USA...
ATCTCATGCACAAACATCCGATGATGATATTATCCCGTTAGGGGAAATGCTTAATCCGGATCTCATAAAACCTCCGGTTGATAAAAAGGCACCTGTTACGCCTTCAGATTATGCAAATGCTTATTTCGAAAAATGCAACAGCGAAGATCAAGTTGTTTTTACACCAAGCGAACAAGAGGTTCTATGTGCTTGTAGTGCCGCAAATATGAGCAGTCTCTTATCTGTCCGTGAGTTTAAACTCCTTGATGTCGATTCAAAAGAAGGTGATGTGGTCCGTCAAAACGTTATGTTGCATGCTTATGCGCCCTGCGCCAGATATGTTGTACCGGAATATGCCCGCAAAGATTGCTTTTCATCTCCACAGATTAAAAATGTAAGTGTCGGCAGAGAAAGTGTCTGTCTATGTGCCGGCGATCGTGTTGAAAAAGTAGTTTCCAAAACATCACTGGCCATAATAGAGCGTTTTCACATGCACCACCCTGATGAAATTAATTTTCTTAAAGACTACTTCATGAGTCCGGATTACGAATTTTATTTGAGACACTCTGTCGGGCAGTGCCTATACGAGCAAAACTACAAGGCAGGGCGCTAGGAAATAATGTCAGGAGAAACTTTATGCCACAAATGATTAAGGGTGATACCGGAGACTGGGAAATTGTAATTGGTATGGAAATCCATGCGCAGGTCATCGCCAGGTCCAAGCTTTTTTCCGGTGCAGCCACAGAATTTGGCGCTGCGCCGAATTCTCAGGTATCTTTGGTTGATGCCGCTATGCCCGGTATGCTTCCCGTTTTAAATAAGAAATGCGTTGAGCAAGCTGTAAGAACAGGGCTGGGCTTGAACTCCAAAATCAATACACGCTCGGTTTTTGCCCGAAAAAATTATTTCTATCCTGATTTGCCGCAAGGATATCAAATCTCGCAATTCGAAGATCCGATTGTCGGGAAAGGGAAAATCGAAATTGATCTGCCCGATGGCAGCGTCAAGGAAATCGGGATTACGCGCTTGCATCTTGAGCAAGATGCCGGAAAATCAATCCATGACCAAAGCCCGACCAAGTCTTTTGTGGATTTGAATCGTTCCGGCTGTGCCTTAATGGAAATTGTTTCGGAGCCCGATATCAGAGGGCCGGAAGAAGCCGTCGCGTATCTTTCCAAAATTCGCATGATTTTGCGCTATCTCGGGACGTGTGACGGGAATATGGATGAAGGCTCCATGCGCGCCGATGTCAATATCTCTGTGCGCAAGCCCGGCGATGAATACGGCACCCGCGCTGAAATCAAAAACGTAAATTCTCTTAAGGCCGTGCAGCAAGCCATAGATTTTGAAGCCCGCCGTCAGGTTGAAATTATCGAAGAAGGTGGCAAAGTCAATCAGGAAACACGGCTTTGGGACCCCAATAAAATGGAAACACGCTCCATGCGCTCCAAGGAAGAAGCACATGATTACCGCTATTTTCCTGATCCTGACCTTTTGCCTCTTGAGTTTTCAAGCCAGTGGGTCGAGGAGATCAAGCAGACATTGCCCGAATTACCGGATGAGAAAAAGCACCGTTTTATGGATGAATACGGTCTGAGCCTTTATGATGCCAGTGTCCTGATCGCCGAGCGTTCCCGCGCTGATTTTTTTGAGACCGTGGCCAAGGATGGTGGCGATGCCAAGCTTTCCGCAAACTGGGTCATCAATGAGTTGCTCGGAATTTTGAATAAGAACGAAAAAGCTCTGTCTGACTCCCCTATCTCGGCTGAACAACTTGGCGGATTGATTAAACTGATCGTCGATAACACAATTTCCGGAAAAATTGCCAAGGATGTCTTTGCAGAAATGTTTGCAAGCGGAAAAGATGCCGAAAAAATCGTTGAAGAAAAGGGCCTGAAGCAGGTTACGGATACAGGCGCGATTGAAGCCGTTATTGACGAGGTTCTGGCCGAAAATCCGGATAATGTAGAAGCCTATCGCGGCGGTAAGGACAAGCTCTTTGGGTTTTTTGTCGGGCAGGTGATGAAGAAATCTCAAGGCAAAGCCAATCCGGCCCTCGTCAACGAGATTTTGAAGAAGAAGCTTTGAACCTTTATGGTTTATCTTTTAGAAGTATAACCAGAGCAACGAAGACACCTATTTAGGTGCAGCTACTTCAGGTACAGCTACAGAGCGGCAGTATCCTTCTAAGACTCCAATTATTGCGCTCAATCCTCTTTCTACGCTCACGGGACTCATACTCAACAATCTTGTTTTTTCCTTAAATAAACTTACGAGTTTGTCAGAATCTCCATCAGTAAGTTCATTTTTCTTCCCACCATCTAATACTTTATTTTGTTTAGCAACTGTCTTATCATACTCTTTGTCAAATATCGCCCTATACCACTCAATCTCTGTTTTTAAAGGACCCCCATCTTTTGCCATATTGCCCTTTAAGCCTATGCATGTTTTTATAATAGCTTGCATAAGTCTTCTTTGTTCTTCTTTAGGAAGGTCTTTTATTTTTCTGGTTGTTGATTCAGACCCCGTCTTTGTAAAAACCGTTTTATCACGGGGATCCACTATTTGAATAGTGTTTTTGTTAGGTGTATAAATACCAATATTAGGTATATTACCCTGGACGATTACTCCGTACTCCTCCCCGTCTAAACCTAAGACAGTTCCTAAATTTCTAACTTTATCTTCTAAACACTTGGCTGTTTCCTGCAATGAGTCTTCATTCGTACATTTTTTCCCGCCTGCATCCGCAATATCTATATTCGTTGCTATAACGGTAGAAGCAAGAAGAAAATTTCTTGCAAAATCTAATAATTTACCCATGTCATCCTCGTTTATCTTATTTTTTCATATTTATACAGAATATTTACAGAATATGCAAATTTTGATGTCAGCACATAATTTTAAAAAAACCACGGATAAACGCGGATGAACGAAAATCCCCCTCTCCCTTAATCCCTCTCCCCAAGGGGAGAGGGATATTTGTTCGATTCCTCCATGCGAGCTATGCCCTTAGTCGGAATGACAGAGATAAAAAACCGTAACCTCCCCCTCGCATCCTGACAAAAGTCAGGATCCCTTGCCATCTTTCAGGATGCGTATACAGATCTCATAAAGAAAAGCTCAAACCGTCATAAGCGGGAAAGAACCCGTCCGGCAATTCCCGACGCAGGGTTTCATAATCCATTTGCGGGCTAAGGCATGATATGTAGACTTGCTCGGCCTCCACAATCTCATTATAGCGGTACAAGGTCTCAAGATCGACATGCACCGCATTATCGGGATTTTTATAGCCTGCGCCGTCCACAATCCATATTTTCGAGCCTTTAATGGTTTGCAGCACAGCATCACTCAGTGCCTTCATATCCACGCAGTACGATAGATCGCCAAAGCGATACCCCACTGCCATACAGGTCCCGTGATCCATTGGAAAAGGGATAAATTCTATATCCCCCAATGTGTTGATCCGGTGATAATTTTCAGGCGCAAAAGCATGGCCATGCAGGATTTCAGGATAGAACTTCTCGTTATTTCCACCTTTAAATAGATAATGAAACCGCGTTTCAAGATCACTTAAGCTTTCCTGCGAGGCAAATATATCAATTTTCTTACGGCCACCGCGAAAATATAAGGGGCGTAAATCATCAATTCCGTTTATGTGATCGCTGTGGTGATGGGAATATAAAACATAATCCAGATCAAAAATATTGTGCATATTCATTTGGTCTTGAAAATTCGGGCCGGTATCAACGATAAGCGTTGTCTTTTCCGATTGAACCGCCAGAGAACAACGCAAACGTCTGTTTTTAGGCTCAGCCGGATCGCAATTCCCCCAGTAATTACCGATAGACGGTACACCGGAAGAATTCCCGCAGCCCAATATCGTCAACTTCAAAGGCGGATTATTCATGTTCTTTTTGCCTTGTTAAACAGCCGGAAAAAATTCTCTGTTGTTATCTTCGCAAATTCTTGAGGTTCAAGGCCATAAAATTCTGCCAGATATTCCCCTGTCTTGGCAACATAGGCCGGTTCATTGGTTTTACCGCGATAGGGCACAGGTGCTAAATAGGGTGCATCGGTTTCTACCAAAACCCTATCAAGCGGTACGATTTTAGCGACTTCCCTTAATTCATCGGCTTTGTTAAAGGTGATAATGCCCGAAAAAGAGATATAAAACCCCTCTTCCAGTGCTTTTTCCGCCAAAACCTTCTTAGAGCTAAAGCAATGCATAACCCCTCGCAGCTTACCATTCGCGCTTTCCTCTTTGATGAGATTTGCCGTATCATCTTCGGCGTCACGGGAATGAACCACCAAAGGCAGGTCAGCCTCAACACAGGCGTGCATATGTTTGCGAAATGAGTCTTTCTGGTCTTCTCTTGGTGAATGATCATAATAATAATCAAGCCCGCTTTCCCCGATCGCTATGATATTGGGATCGGCGACGGCAATCCTTACAATATCTTCAACAGAAAAACCCTTCTCGGCCTCCAGCCCTGCATCATGAGGATGCGTGCCTATACTATACCAGACATTATCATGGTTTTTTGATATGGAAGCCAGTTCATCTATTTCTTCCGACATCCGGCAGCATATAGTCAGCAAGCCATCGACACCGCCTTGTTTTGCCGCATGGATAATCTCGTCAGGTGAGCCTTTTTCCTTAATATTCGGATGATTAAGATGACAATGGGAATCAATCCACATAGCGTTCTGACCTCTTACTCTTCAAGGCGCGGGAATATACCTTCGGGCTTTTCTATTGAAGTTCCGCTCTGTAAGGCATATTTGGCAGAAAGATGATAAAAGTCTCTCTCCTGAAGGGGAACGCAAAGCTGATCCAACAATTTTCCTGCGGATTCGGGGACTGTGTGCTGCACAGAAATAGCGATACAACGAATAATTTCCGCAATGACGTATAAAACCGTCTTCATGCGCTCAGGGTCCTCCTTCTTGAGCTTCCACGGCGCTTGACGATCAATATAGGAATCGCAATCAGAGATCACTTCCCATACCGTAGACAGAATCTTATGAAAGGCCAAATGATCGGCAAAAGCCCTTATTTCATCATTGATTAGCTTTGAATAAGCTTTATCCAGCAAAGCTTTGTCTTCATCAGTCTTTTCACCGCATTCAGGGATCTGCTCATCGCAGTTTTTGTAAATCATGGATAGAGTTCTTTGCGCCAGATTACCCAGACCATTAGCCAGATCAGCATTCAGGCGCTGCACGGCTTGTTCGTGAGCGAAATTCCCGTCATTCCCGTGGGAAACCTCACGCATCAGAAAATAACGCGTGGGATCAAGCCCGTAATTTTTAATAAGGTCATCCGGTGACAAAACATTTCCAACTGATTTGGACATTTTGGCTCCGCCGACATTAATAAATCCATGCGCAAAAATATGCTTGGGCAAAGGCAAATCAGCCGCCATTAAAAAGGCGGGCCAATATACAGCATGAAAACGTGTAATGTCTTTGCCGATCACATGATAATCTGCGGGCCAGAAACGCTTGAAATCTTCGGTAGTTTCATCGGGGTATCCCAATGCCGTAATATAATTTGTGAGCGCATCCAGCCAGACATACATAACGTGATCATCATCATTGGGCACAGGAATGCCCCAGTTAAGACGAATTTTCTGGCGGGAGACCGATAGATCTTTCAATCCTCCATCCTGACCAACAAAGCTGGCCACTTCATTGGCGCGCGCTGCCGGCATAATGAAATCGGGTTGATCCTTATAGAGCTTTAACAGCTTGTCTGTATATTCAGATAATTTGAAAAAATAACTTGGCTCTTCGACCCATTTGACCTCTGTGCCAAGAGGTGTGAGCTTTAAACCGCTCTCGGGGTCAATATTTAATTCATCTTCGCCAAAATAAGCTTCTTCACGCACGGAATACCAGCCCGCGTAATTATCGAGATAAATATCGCCTTTGTCCCAGAGCTTCTTCCAAAGACCTTGCGAGGCTTTATAGTGCCTTTCTTGCGTGGTGCGGATAAAATCATCATTGGATAGACCAAGCGTTTTGGTAAGATCAATAAAACTCTGCGCATTTTTATCGGCAAAATCTCTGGCAGCCATGCCTTCCTTTTCTGCGCTTTGCGCAATTTTTTCGCCGTGTTCATCTGTACCGGTCAAAAATTTAACATCATAACCGTCAAGCCTTTTGAACCGCGCCAGAACATCGGTCAAAACAGACTCATAAGCGTGACCAAGATGCGGCACACCATTCACATATGAAATAGCCGTCGTGATATAAAATGGGTCTTTGTGATCCGGATTATTGTCCAAAGCTTTACTCTCCTAACAAAAAATATATCCATTCTTCGTCATCGCCCGAATGACTTGGTCATTCTAGGGCGATCCATCCAGATTCCCCTAGAATTTTGTGTAACAAAATTCGGGGAATGACGATATATGAAATAAAGTCGTTACTGACTTAGCATAAGAAAAGCCCTGCGTACAGCATCACGCTTGTCCAGATTGGAAAAATCTACACTTTGGAAATGCTCTCTTAAGTCACTGGAAATCCCGATTAATTTCTCAAGTGAGTACTCACCAACCATTTTAGTAACAATATCATGACTAAAATTCTCCAAAGCGCGGTAGTCACCCCGTGCTTTAGCCGAGAGCATCAGACGAAAAATCCATTGCATGATATCTGCAAATAAATAATAGGATGCTTCCTGTCCCTTTCCGGATATGGATTGAGAAAACTTATGAAGCGCCGTCTGATTATTTTTTTCGATATGATTTAATATCTCTGAAAGCATGTCCAATCCGCCTTCATTAGTGAAATTTAGTGCCTTGCCAATACTACCCGAAGCATAGGTCAGTAGTCGCTGACTCTCTTTTTCTGATAAGATTTTTCCTTCACGACGCAGCGCATCAAGAATTATGCCCTCTGACAAAGATCTAAATTCAAAGAATCTGGTACGAGAGCGAATTGTCGGGATAAGCATGCCGGAACGGTGGGCAATCAAGATAAGCAAGACCATTTTGGGCGGCTCTTCCAGAATTTTCAAAATTGCATTTTGGGCATTTCTGTTCATCGTATCGGCATCCTCTATGATGACGATGCGGTATCCGCCTTCCGATGATGTCTTGCGCAGAAATCTTTCGATCCCTCTGACTTCATCAACACGCAGAGCATTACTGCCCTCATCCCGCTTGAGGTGCATTAAATCCGCATGTCCGCCCGAAGCAACCCTTGAAAAAACCGGATCATCCCGTGCGATGTCCAAGGATTTTACATCCGGCGCGCTCTCTTCGATGCCGAACAGGGCCTCTTGATTACTTTGAGTGTCTTTACTGCTTTTCAAGAGAAACCGGGCAAGCCGGAACGCAAATGTTGTCTTACCAATCCCTTGAGCTCCTGAAAACACCACAGCATGCGGCATTTTATCTTTCTTGTATAAATCCAGAAATTGATTTTCTATTTGCTCATGGCCCAGACAAAAATCCATAAGGGCCGGTTCGCATAACTCCGAAACGGAGTCTTCCGGCACGGGAGAATACCCGACATCATCCTCTTGCGGGTCATCGTCAAAAATTAAATCCTCATCACCGAATAAATTCATGAGGCTACCTTTACTGTTATTTCATTGCACCGAGCACTATTTCCAAAATGCCTTCAGCTAAAACACCCGCGTCTTTTTCTGCATCAAATACCTTAATGCGCTTCTTTTCTTTTTTTGCAATCTCGAGAAAGCCCTGACGGAGCCTTTTGTGAAACTCTGTTTCCATACGTTCGAAGCGGTCTTCTGTTTTTTCATAGCCTAATTTCGAAGAAAGACACTTGGTCGATCTTTCCAATCCTTTATTGATATCAATATCCAACAGAAATGTCAGATCAGGTTTAAAGCCATCAATTGAAACTTTTTCTATATCTCTGATCTTACCCAGATCCAGCCCCTTGCCATAGCCCTGATACGCCACAGTTGAATCGGTAAAGCGATCACTGATGACAATACTTCCTTCTTTAAGGGCCGGCTTTATAATACTTTCTATATGCATAGACCGCGCGGCAAAGAACATCAAAGTTTCCGCTATCGGGTTCCAGTTAAACGCATCGCGCTGCACCAAAAGCTGCCTTATCTTTTCGCTTTCCGGTGTTCCCCCGGGCTCGCGCGTAGTTACAACATAATGTCCGCGCTCGGACAAGGAACGCGCCAAACGGTTGACCTGCGTAGTCTTTCCTGCGCCTTCTCCGCCTTCAAATGTTATAAAAAGACCTGTAATAGCCTTATCCTCCATGTTCCTGTAAGAGCATTCTTGCCTTAGCTATAATTTTCAAGAAGAACCCAAGTTCCGGCACATCTTCTCCTATCAAAAGGTCAATTTTTCTCTCTTCCCCCTCAGGCGTCACTATTTTTATTTCGCCCGCCCTATCTCCTTTGACCAGTGGTGCCACTAAAGGTGATGTATACTCAACACTGATATTTAGTTTATTCCTAAATAAAGACGGCACAGTAAAAATCGTACTCTGTGCAGGGACAAGAGCAACCTTGGTTTTTTGTCCCATAATGACATCAGCTTCCTCAAGCGGTTTCATCGTTTTAAACACTGTCATATTCTTGAAAGAACTCAGTGCCCATTGCATCAAGCGTACGGATTCTTCCTTCCGCTGTTTTTCGCTTTCCATACCATTAAGGACCATGATCACGCGGCGATCATTTTTTTTACCAGAACCAATCAACCCGTAGCCGCCATCATCCGTATGACCTGTTTTAACACCATCTGCCCCTATATCTTTATAAATCAGAGGGTTGCGGTTTTGCTGGGTAATATCATTATAGGTGAATTCTTTTTCTGCGTAATATTTATAATATTCCGGGAAGTCTTTTATTATGGCCTTTGCTAAAACTGCCAGATCATGTGCTGTTGAATAATGTTCGGGATCCGGCCAACCACTGGCATTCATGAAATGACTGCTGCTCATACCTAATTCCTTCGCCTTTTCATTTAAGGCCTGAGCGAAAGCTTCTTCGCTTCCTGCAAGACCTTCGGCTAGAACAATCGTTGCATCATTGCCTGATTGCACAATAACGCCCCGTATAAGGTCCTCAATCTTGACTTTGTCTCCAACAGACACAAACATCTTGGAGCCTTGCTTTTTCCATGCCTTCTCTCCAACGAGAAATTCATCATCCAGTTTAATAGTTCCGCTTTTTAATGCTTCAAAAACCAGATACATCGTCATGACCTTGCTCATGGATGAGGTTGGCATTTGCTCATCAGAATTTTTCTCAAAAAGTACATTTTCCGTCTCAAAATCAATAATAAGAGCCTGTTTTGCCAGCGTATCCTGCGCATAAGAATGCACCGACAGCAAAACTAAGCACACCGGCACAAGACAGATAAATTTCAAAAAATTGTTAAACATTGCTAAAAATCCAAATTCCTAATCTACTATGATAATGGCGCGGCTATGACCATCACGCAAGACCCTATCCAGTAATTCATCCGCATTGGCAATTGTTTCTGCCCTAAAACGCACACGATAATAATTCTCCCCGTTCACATTTGCAGGCTGTATCAGTGCCGGTGCATAGCCCTGTTCACGAAGAACACTAGAGAATTTCATGGCACTTTCACGCGTTGAAAAAGAAGCCATCTGAACATAAATCTGTGTTGGTTTTACGGCTTGTTCTGCGATCATAGGATCCGGATAAAACTGTCCGCTCTTTTTATGTCCGGGAATGACCCTTGGCTTATCAGTTTGCAACGAGGCTGTTTGATACCGGGCGGGCTTAACTTGCGGTGAAACAGTTTTTTGATACGCGGCAGGGCTAGGTGATTTATAATTTGGCCTGTTCATTGCCACCTCCATGCCGCCTGTGTCCTGCCCATTTTGTGCGACCTTGGCAACCATCCGGCTTTCAGGCTCAAGCACTTGCACCCGCACCTTGGCAGTTCCTTGATTTTTGAATCCTAATAATTCTGCCGATCGCTTGGACATATCTATAATCCGTCCATGCGCATAAGGCCCTCGATCATTCACACGTGCAACTATGGATTTACCGTTTTCCAGATTGGTAACACGGACAATACTCGGTAAGGGTAGAGTTTTATGGGCAGCGGTCAACTCATTCTGGTCAAAGATTTCACCATTAGCCGTTGACTTCCCGTGAAAATTTGGCCCATACCACGAAGCAATTCCGGTTTTATTATAGCCATAATCAACAGATGGATAATAACGTTTGCCATTGATAACATAAGGTGATCCTACCTTGTAATATCCTTTGCTTGGCACAGAGGATCCCGCGAGTTTCTTTCCGAAATGGGATGCCAGTTCAATCCTTGCACATCCGCTTAAACCAGGGATAACCAAACATAATAGTATAAAAATATAAAGGTTTCTCATAATCACTCTTTAATGTTTTTATTGGGCAATAGAATCGGCAAGCAAGCCAACAGATGTTGCAAAATAGGTCGATTTATTCCACTTCATAATAACACGGTAATTATCATATACCAGATAGGCCGGACCATTTATCCCGTCCGGTGTGACAACAGAAGCCTTCATGCCCTCGACAACGGGAATAGGTTTCCCATCGGGCATTTTAACCCCCACAGATTTCCATTCTGATAAGGGTTTTGTAATTTTCAAATCAGCATCGGATTTTTTGAACTTCTTGGGAAGCTTAACTTCTCTGCCCCAGCGTTGATCTTCCTTCCATCCGCTTGTACTCAGATAATTAGCTGTTGAGGCAAAAACATCGGGAAGGCTTGTCCATATATCCCGCTTTCCATCACCATTCCCATCTACAGCGAAGGCATGGAAACTGCTGGGCATAAATTGATTTTGACCCATAGCCCCCGCCCAGGAGCCTTTCATATTGCTGTGAGAAATGTGTCCGGCGTCCAGAATTTTCAACGCATTGATAAGTTCTCTTGTGAAAAAAGAACTGCGGCGACCATCATGTGCAAGCGTTGCCAGAGCATTTATTACGCCAAAACCGCCCGTATTATTGCCATAGCTCGTTTCAATTCCCCAAAGCGCCACAATATACGGTGCAGGCACACCATATTTTTGGGCTGTCTTATCCAATAATGCACGGTGTTTCTGGTACAGGCGGCGGCCTTGCTGGATACGATCATTATTAATCACGCGCTTGCGGTATTGATCAAAAGTCATTGTACCTTCCGGCTGCTTGCGATCCAGCTCAATGATGCGCGGAATAGGCTTTACGCCTTGAAATGACTGATTTAGCGTCTGCTCTGAAACACCTTTGGCGATAGCCTCTTTTTTGAAATCGACAAGCCAGCTTTCGAAACTTTTCTCAGCCAAAGCCGTTGCGGGCGTAAGTAAGCCAATAAAGATTCCAAGAGATAATAATTTTTTCATGCCTTATTCCTAGTCACTGCCTGTTTCTGCGTGTTTATATAATTTGCTTATGATCTTGAAGATAAAAGCTGCGCTTCAACCAACCAAGATAAAACCCTTTGAGTGCATCTTACCTTGATCGCCAATGTAAAAACATATAAAAAAAACCTTTCCTCACAAGAAAAGGATGCCTATAATCGTTTACTTAGTGGCCCTGCATATATAAATTTGCGGGCTTTATTTTTTCAAACAAAATTATTTTAAGGTTTGGGCGATGGATAAATTTCCTCTGACAACAAAAGGCTTTGCAAAATTGAAAGCAGAGCTGGAAAATTTGAAAACTGTGGAACGGCCCAATGTGATTCAAGCCATCGCAACGGCGCGTGAACACGGCGATCTATCAGAAAACGCTGAATATCACGCCGCGCGCGAACAGCAAAGTTTTATTGAAGGGCGCATCAAAGAGCTTGAGGCTGTGACAAGCCGCGCACAAGTTATTGACCCGACCACTATGAGCGGTGATACCGTAAAATTCGGCGCGACTGTTACGATTGTTGATGAAGAAACAGATAATGAAGAGACTTATCAGATTGTAGGCGAGCATGAATCTGATATGGAAAGCGGGAAGTTATCCATTAGCGCTCCCGTCGCACGCGCCCTGATTGGTAAAACCAAAGGTGATTCTGTGACTGTCAAAACTCCCAAAGGGATTCGGAATTACGAAATCCTGAAGGTGGAATATAAGTAATTAAATCCCGTCATTGCACGCTTTGAAAAATGCGTGCAATCCATAGATTACACGGACAAGCCGTGTAATGACGTTTTTCTAAACGAGCTGGTTTAATCTCTTCGTATCTGCCGAAAGATTAAGCGTATCATTATCTTTTAGTGCCTGAGAGGCTTGACGCGCCGCTTCGGATGCTTCTGCAATAGAAATAGCTTCATCAGATATATTTACCTGATCGACTTCTTTGTTTTCGGAAGATTTATGTTTCTCATCAGATTCTTTGGCGGATTTTTTATCTGCCCCGGAAATCTGATGTATTTGCAAAGTCCCATTTACCGGATCAACCATTTTACCTTTATCCCTTTTATAAAAAACGCAATAATTTCAGTGCCATAGTTATGACAACTTAATTATGGCATATTATCGTGTATTTGTTAAATTTTATCTAAGATATTTTGTTCGCACATATAAGCGCAGCACTTTAAAGGGCGGAGAAATTAGAATTTTAGGGGAAAATACGTCGTAATTTTGCCCTTTAATCTGATGAAAATATAAATCTGCCAGTATATTCGAGCTTTTGAGGAAAATATGGTCGGATTTGGAAGGTTTCCAGCATTCTTGCGCTACTTTTTCAACAATTTTTGCTGTTTTTTCCTTTTTTTGAAACGAAAACAATTCCTCTTTGGTAATGCCCTCTTCATTAAGCAAACTCTCAGGTAAATAAGCCCTGCCCTGTTTTGCATGGAACGGGACCGCACGCAAAAGCCCCGATGCCGAGTAGTTAATAGCAACATCGCGCACGACTTCATTGTCCGGATCACCGCCAAGAATAAATAAAGCCAGTTGCATCAAAGGTGTTGTTGTAACATCACAATATTTCGTGAAGCCCTGCATATCGGCCGGAAGAACATTTTCAAGATCAAACTCACGCGCATAGATGAGCGCGTCAAATTTCTCTTTAGGCAGATTATAGCGCTGGATTGCCTCAGCCAGAGCGCTCAGAATTTCATTGCCCTGTGTAACATTTCCCTCATAGAGTTTAGCAATCTCATCGCGCCACCATTGCAACCGAATATGACCCAGCGTAGTTTCGCTCACTACTTCGCGCGTTTTGGAAATTTCATAGTTAAAGGCAAATAAAGCCCATAGGGCATTACGGCGCGGTGCATCGCAAAACAGGCTCAGAAGAAATCTATCGGGATCGTTTTGCTTTACAAATTCCGCACAATAAGAAAGAGACACCATATTCCTTTTCATTTTAATTGACACAGGAGACAAAAGTCGTAGGGTAAGCACTATCAGTTTTTAAACCTTATTTGCAAGCAGGAGAAATAACTATGTCCGCCTTTGATCTTCCCGAATTACCTTATGCCTATGATGCGCTTGCCCCTTATATGTCTGCCGAGACTTTGGAATATCACCATGACAAACACCATAATGCCTATGTTGTAAAGGGTAATGAATTGATAGAAGGCTTGCCGGATATGGGCAGCACACTCGAAGAAGTGGTGGTGAATGCCTATAAACAAGGCAAGCAAGGCTTGTTTAATAATGTCGGTCAGCACTGGAATCACAAATTATTCTGGAATTGGATGAAACCTAATGGCGGCGGCGCACGCCCCGGTAATCTGGATGCCGCTATTAATGACAGCTTTGGATCTTTTGATGCCTTTCGTGAGAAGTTTATTCAAGGCGGTGTCGGGCAATTTGGCTCAGGCTGGGTCTGGCTGATTACAGATGAAAATGGCAAGCTTGATGTGATGGCGACGCCAAATGGAGAAAATCCGCTTGTTCACGGTAAAACAGCTATTCTTGGCTGTGACGTGTGGGAACATAGCTATTACATTGATTACCGCAATGCACGGCCAAAATATCTTGAGGCTTTTGTCGATAATCTTGTGAATTGGGAATTTGTCACCGAGCTTTTTGAAAAAGGCCCTGTGAAGATCGCGGCTTAATTTAAAGGGCTGCCCTTCCCGTCACCCCCGCCGCAAGCAACACGGTATCAAGCCGTCATTACCCGCCTGTTACACGCTTTATGCGTGTGACCTGTGCGGGTAATCCATAGATTGCACGGATTACATGGATAAACCATGTAACAGGCAAGCTGTGCAATGACGATAACACCCCAAGGGGCGGAGAATAAATCCCGAAGAGATTAAATATAGTCATTTAAGATAAGAATTGGACAGTCCTCAAGCATGTCATTGCCTGAATTTTTTTCTAAAACATTCTAAGGCAATCCATAATTATCTGGATTCCCCTAGAATTTTACGGCGTAAAATTCGGGGAATGACGAGAATTGGTTTGTCTAACTCTTATCTTAAATGATATAGGAGCGAGATTTCAGCTCCTTTTTTATTGTAGGACCTTTGGAGATCCAACCCCTTTTAAACACTGCTCTATTTCAGAGATCCCTTCAATTCTATCTTTTTCTGGAAGTTTGGGTCTCTCTGCTTTTTGTCGCTCAACCTCTTCTTGGATGCACCGATTAGCCTCTTTGATCATTTCTTGTGCTGCTTCCTCAGCTCTTTTTATCTGTGGCTTGCCCCAGTCGCGTGCATTTATGCTGCTATTTCTCGTATCAAAACCTGTATTCTCAACGACTTCTTCCAAAGGACGTCCATCTGCGACAGCCCGAAGTGCATCTTTATATTGCTCGACAAGCAACTTTTTCATTTCTTCTTGTTGCTCTGGCGTTAAATGCAAACTTGGATCAGCGAACCTTTTATCTGCAGCCTTGCTAAACGCAGCTTGAACATCACCAGGTTTGATATGAGGTTGTAATTCCTTAATGGCTTCATCAATTTTACCGGAAGCTATTTTTTCCTTCAAACGTAGCGCAACATCAGGTAATGCCGCACTTGCTTGCTCCAAAAATTTTTGGGTATCCTCTGGTGTGACAGGTTTGGGATATTGGGAAAGAATGGCACGAATCTGGTCAGCTTCAGGAGCATTTGGATTATCTTTTATCCTCTGCTCTAATTGACCTCTTGTATCCTCAGCCATTTGGTTCATAATCTCGGGAAATGCGTCCAAAAATGGTTGCATATCTGGTGAGTTTTTATATGGTGGCTCAGGTTCATAATCCTTAGTGCCATCAGAATTAAATTGCTCACCGTGCTCTTTTTGTGCTTTTCTATGCTGATCTGCGATATCTCCTACTGTTCGCGTCGTCCCTTCGGCTACGGGATCGGGTTTAGCTTTCTCTGGCTGCTTTTCACCTTTTATCTCACGAATTTGCTCTTCAAGAATTTCTCTCGCACGCCCCCCCTCGGGAAGCCTGTTTATTCTGGCTTCCAGCTTTTCTATCTGCGCTTGTTTTATTTTGTCCTGATAATTCTCCGCTGTTACAGGCTCCTCTTTTCCATTATCAGCACGCTTTTGTCGCTTTAGCTCTGGTGCAGCGGCATTTTGATCCGGATCACGTTGAAAGGAAATGCGCGGCTCACCCTTGATATCATTGAGATTCATCTTAGCCGAAGGCACTTCAACTCCAATGCCTTGTTTCGATAAATCCCGAAGGACCTTATGCACCTCTTGCACCTCTTTCGTGATAGCCTGACTATCTGCCGCAGAAGGCTGCGTGGCGGCATTTGTCTTCTTCATCACAGGCGAACGAATATATTCTTCTGGATTCAAAATATGGGCCTGCAGATCCTTTTTGCTTATGACACTCCCGACGGAAACATCAAGACCTTTTGTATTGACGAGCGCAGTTTGTACACTCCTCAACTCCCCTTTTTCAGGGTCTGTGGGAAACCTTCCTAATTCTTGGTTACCCTTCTTAGTCTGGCCTTGATGCGCTAGTCTTATCCTATCCGCTTCATAAGAATCCACATTCTGATCATCATTTGGATTGTTCGGCTTATACGTCCAGTAATCCTGCATAACCTGATCATCAGGCACAACCACAGCAGAACCATTTTTCATGATTTTAAGAGCAATTTTCTTAACCTGATCGGCAGGAATCTCCTTGTGATTTATATTACTGCGGTAAACGGATTCACCGGTATTTTTAAATTCATTTGGCGTTTGCCACAAATTCTCTCGCCATTTAATGAGGTCATTATATCCCAAAAGCGTGAATTTTTGTTTTTCACCCTCCATGCTGGCTGCTACAGCATAAAAAGAGCTTTTTGCTCCATCTTTGCCCGGAACTTCCAGAATGAAAGGTTTTCCATCCTTTTGAAGTAGAAATTCAGGGTATCTATACCCGTCAGCACCGCGTTCGCCGCGCTGTTCAATTGCTATATTATCAAGACTTTTCAATGTGGCTTGAGGTAAATCGGCCATTTATCATCCCGTTTTTTATAATTATAGAGAATAATAGCAAAGAAAGTGCAAATATGACAAGCTTTTAAACGGGCATCAAAAGAGCCATGACCCTGCGCCCTTCTGCCATCAGGACGTTATAGGTCCTGCACGCCGCGCCGGTATCCATAATTTCGACATGCACGCCGTTTTGTTTTAGCTCTGTCTTCAGGGCTTTAGGTAAAAATTGAATGTGGCAGCCTGTGCCGAATAAAAACACGTCAATCTCTTCTGATTTTTCGATGACAGGAGCAAAATCTTCGATTTTCAGCTGGGCAAATTCAGATTTACAGTTCCATTCCTGACATAATTCGGGGGTAACGATAACTGCACCGTCATAAGATACACCACTGATCTTGAATATACCGTTTTTATAGGCCTGAATAATTTTCTGTCCCTTAGGGATCAGAGGCGTAACATCCATTTATTCACCGCTTGGGCCTTCCATATCCGGACGCTTAATATTCATCATCATCAAAACCGGAGAAGCTACAAAAATGGATGAGTATGTTCCAATTACAATTCCGAAGATCAGAGCATACACAAACCCTCTGATTACCTCGCCGCCAAAATAATATAGCGCCACAAGCGCAAGAAGAGTTGTCAGAGATGTCATTAATGTCCGGCCCAATGTTTGATTTACCGAAAAATTAAACAGCTCGTTCAGTGGTTTTTTCTTGTATTTACGCAAATTCTCCCGAATGCGGTCGAACACAACAACAGTGTCATTGATCGAGTAACCCGCAATCATCAAAATCGCTGCCACTGTCGAGAGGTTGAATTCCATCTGTGTCAGAGCAAATAGCCCAATAGTTGCTATCGAATCATGGGCCAGAGCTACTACGGCTGCCACGCCAAATTGCCATTCGAAACGCATCCAGATATAGGCCAGAATACCGGCAAGCGAGAAAATGATTGCCCATAAACCTTGCTGTTTTAATTCTTCTCCGACTTGGGGGCCAACAAATTCGACGCGTCTATATGTGACCGTTTTCCCTTCAAAAATATTATTTATCTCGGCGCTCACTTTTTCTATGGCCAGCGTATTCGGATCACCTTCTTCTACATCGTCATTCATGACAGCTTGTTGTTCGGGAAATCGGATCAAAAGGTCATTCTTTTCCCCGAATTCCTGAATTGAAATAGTGCCTAGCTGCAGATTGTTCAAACGATTGCGCATAGCGGTCAGGTCCGGCGTCTCAGGTGTTTTGATTTCGATCAGGGTTCCGCCTGTAAAATCAATCCCGAAATTAAGGCCTTGATTAGCCGTCAATCCGATAGAGCCTAGAATAATGGCAAAGGAAACCATATAGGCCAGCACTCTTAAGCCTATAAAATTGATATTGCTTTCTTCTGGTACTAATCTAATACCGCGCATTTTTTAGTTTCTTTCTTCAATATTAAATCGGCAATATGTCCGGACGTTTTTTCCTAAGCCACAACACGACCATAAGTCTTGTCACCATAATTGCCGAGAAAAATGACGTCATAATCCCTAGTCCCAAAGTTACGGCAAAGCCTTTAATCGGACCCGTTCCAAAACTAAACAGGATAAAGGCTGCTATTAAAGTTGTAAGATTAGAGTCAATAATAGTTGCCATGGCGCGGCTATATCCCGCATCAACGGATGAGATAGGCGATCGGCCTGCGTGCAATTCCTCGCGGATACGTTCAAAGATCAATACATTGGCATCAACAGCCATACCCACGGTCAATACAATCCCTGCAATCCCCGGCAAGGTTAATGTTGCTTGCAAAGTCGAGAGCAGCGCAACCAAAAGTGCCACATTCACAAGCAGAGCAATATCGGCCATCACACCGAATAGGCCATAGGCCAGCACCATAAAGATGAGGACCAGCACAAGTGCAATCAGGCTGGCCTTCTTTCCGGCTTCTACTGAATCAGCACCCAAAGATGGTCCGACTGTACGTTCTTCGGCGACCTCCATTTCCGCAGGCAATGCACCGGCACGCAGCAAAAGTGCAAGGTCACCTGCAGTCTTAACCGTAAAGCTTCCTGATATTTGTCCTTGTCCGCCACAAATCGGCTCACGGATAACAGGTGCACTAATCACTTCTTCATCCAGAACAATAGCAAAACGCTGATTGACATATTTTGTTGATACGTCACAAAACTTTTTGGCACCCAAACTGTTGAGTTTAAAAGATACAACGGCTTCACCTGTCATCTGATTAAATGTTGGCTGGGCATTATCAAGCATCTCGCCTGTGATAATAGGGCGACGTTTAATGATTTCGTACCCTTGCCTTTCTTCACCTTCAGCATAAGGTAATTCCCGCTCTCCCGGCCCTCTTTTAGGGCCCTCACCTGTCAAATGGAATGTGAGCTTGGCCGTTTTCCCGACAATATCGCGCACTTCTTTTGAATCAAGGCCCGGCACCTGAATAATGATCCTGTCCTCGCCCTGACGCTGAATAATGGGTTCAGTCGTCCCCAATTCGTCAATTCTACGCCGTATGACCTCTATCGCCGTACTAATAGTCTGATCTCTTATCTCATTGAGATAAGCATCATTCATCGTAACATCGAGAGTATTTTCATCCACGTCTTCTATAGAAAGGCGCGTATCGGACTTACGGATTATTTTTCTGGCAGCCGCTAAGTCTGCAGCGTTTTCAATAGTTATACGAACACCTTCTTTTAGCGTTTGAAAAGGCCTAAAAGGAATTTTTTGCTTGCGAAATTCTCCTTTGAACTCGTCTTGCAACATCTCTGATCGTTCAATAAAGACCTGCGCCATATTAACCTCATAGAGAAGATGCGCTCCCCCGCGCAAATCAAGGCCCAGATTAATTGTATCGCCGGGCATCCACGCAGGCAGTGTTTCCTTCATTTTTTGGACACTTGCCGCAGTCATGACATTGGGGATGCTATAGAAAACCCCGTAAGCACAGACAAGCAGAATAAGAAATATCTTCCAAGGTGAGATCTGAACCATAATTTCTACTTTACCTAAACCCTGTCTTTATCCTTGGTTTTTGGCTTGGAGTCATTAGCTACAGGCTTCATATAAGGATCAGATGTTCCCTGAATAGTCGAGCGCAAAGCCGTAACCTTCAAGCCGTTTCCAAGATCAATCAGGATTTCCTTTTCATCTATGATCTTTTCAACTTTACCGATCAAGCCGCCACCGGTGATTACTTTGTCACCTTTCTT
>Ga0224501_10001283_pt1 | contig 19516 bp, 21 predicted proteins | sample SF_Oct11_sed_USG_4_FD_169105 | JGI IMG/M metagenome (GOLD analysis project Ga0224501, IMG submission 169105) | Sediment microbial communities from San Francisco Bay, California, United States - SF_Oct11_sed_USGS_8_1 | ecosystem: Environmental > Aquatic > Marine > Sediment | place: USA...
TCATTATAGAATGCAAATCGCACAAATGGACAGCCGGGTACAATGCGCCAAGCGCTAAAATGTCGGTATGGAACGAAGCCATGTATTATTTTCATCTTGCGCCTAAAGACTATAGAAAAATATTTTTTGTCTTGAAAGATGAAAACCCGAAAAAGAAAGATGTAGACAATCAGCCACAGACTTTGGCAAATTATTATATATCGCGGTATAGGCATTTGATCCCAAAAGGCGTTGAAATGTGGGAGTATGATGGGATAGATGTTAAAAAATATAAATTTTGATATTATTTTAGATAGAGATGAATTATATACACAGGCGAAGCCGTCAAATTTAATTTATACGTGCCAACAATCGCATGGATGCCACGGCCATTCCCCCGCGGTATCTGGTATCGTCGACTTCTCGACCTCCTTGTCGAAGTCGACATTCGGGACATCCTGTCCCTTGAGGCCAGTCGTAACCGAAGGTCGCCGCAGGCCCCGCGGGCAGTTTCTTTTGGTTACTTTTCTTTGCTGCCAAAGAAAAGTAACGAATTAACAGCGCGAGATTGACGCGGCATCTCGATACGAATCGCGAAGCGATTCACTCGATGACCGTGCCTTTATCGAGATGACCGTGTAACCGGAGCATGTATATAGGGCAGTCCCCGAGTAGGCACGGTCGTCTCGATACGAATTGCAAAGCAATTCACTCGACGACCGTGCCTGTATCGAGGGGCCGCCCGGAAGAAAAAAGCCTTGATAGAGAAAGATTATGAGTCGCGAGATGGTTCGGGCCGTTGTTGATTTATAATTTCAACATTAAACCCTTCATCATTGGCAGGGGCCTGAAAATAACCGGTTACCTGATGAAAAACCTTTTCTGTATCAAACTGGGCGCGCTGCGGCGAACTCTTTCTTCGTTGTTCAAGACGCTTTAGGCACAACCTATCTTCAGCCTTGAGATAAATTAATTTGTGGGGGATATTGTCGTCAGAGAATATATTTTTTATCCAGGCTCTTTGCTTTTCTGTATTACCGGGAAAATCCATAACGACAGAAACCCCTGAATTTAAAATTCTTCGCACATGTTCTTTTAACAGAGGTTTTAAACGCGATGAGTATTTTATGTAATCGTCAAAGTTTTTTATTTCTTCGGGATAAATGGCCGACAGCCAGTCGTCTTCAGATAAAAGAACGGCGTTTAATTCATTAGACATTTTTTTTGCATAAGTTGACTTTCCCGCTCCCATCTTTCCGCAAAAAAAATAAAGAGTTCCCTTTAAGTTCATTATCTATACCTTTAACATCAAAAATAAATTAAAACAAAGAATATAATTTCATTAATAGCTTAAAAGGAGCTCCCGGTTTTGTTAATTGATTTACTGTACCGGTAAAATACAAATCTTTTTTCGTATTATAAAATGCAAATGCGCCAGAAAGTCCGGAATGGCCAATGAACTCAGGCGTTTCTTGAAATGGCGAAAATATACGGGGAAGTTTAAAACGCATAAGCCCTGCGCCATATTGCATTGGGAAAAAAATCGCGTTCCATTTTTGCAGTTTGGGAAGCATTTTTTTAGAGAAAAAATAATCGTTAAAAAAAGCTTTTAAAAAAACCATCATTTCTTTTGAATTTGAAACGATACCCCCATCTGCCTGAAAAGACGCCATAGCCATAGGAATATGAAGTTGTTTATCTTTATAATAAATATCGATTGGTTTCTTATCTGAAGAGTCGTGGTACAAGTAAGTGTTATTCAACCCTAGTGGCTTAAATATCAGATTTTTCATTATGTTATTTAATGAATCAGAATATATATTTTCCAGAATTTTACCTAAAAGCTGATAATTTGTATCTGAATATAAAGCTTTTTTAGTTTGGCCGGGAGAAAATTTTGGTTTAACATTTTTTATATCAGAAACTATTTGCTCAAAACCCCATGAGACATCAGAACCCGATAAAAGTTTTTTATGTAATGATATTCCGTCATATATTGGTTCTTCAAAATAATCGGGAATACCCGAAGTGTGTGACATAAGATGTTTCACTGTAATCAGGTTTGAATAATCATGACCATGAATAATATGTATATTTTCAATTATATCTTTACTAAGATATTCAGAGATTTTATCGTCAATATTTATTAAGTTTTCAGTTTGTGCCTTTAATAATAATGCGGTAATATAGATTTTAGTTGTACTTGCGATGAAATAGGATGTGTTTGAATCAATATTACCGGCATACCCTTCATAGAAAATATTATTGTTAGATTCAACCCCAGATTCAACACACAGAGACGCCCCAAAAATATATTTATTATTAATTGATTTTCTTAAAATAGAATCGATTTTATCAAGAATCGTACCCATGGGATCAAATAAATTATCGTTATAAAACAAAAAGCATATTTTTCATGAAGATTAGTCAGGCGAAGTAATTGTTCAATTTATCCAATTCTCAACATGCAAATTTTTAACGCGTTTAAATCCATTTATGTTAAGTTAAGTTTAGAGTTGATTTGTTCAGGTCGTTTAAATGAATCATCTTTAATCGATCCAAATAGGTTAAAAAATTATCATTCCAGCTTGTACTAAATCAATATTATCGGTTATAATGCCATTTAAAGGAATGTCTGAAATTGACTTGAATTCATCCGCATTATTTATTTGTAAATAAAACCTTGTGTTATGCGAATTTAAGATGTTTTTGCAAATCATATTAAAAGTCTTTTTAATAAAAGATCTTCAATATTTCTACGAGAATCTAAAACAGCCAAAATGTATACATTATTTCCCTCGATACGATAAATGATACGCCAGAACTTAATAATTATTTCACGATAATTATTAATAAAAAAATATTCCAGTTCAGGAACAATGCGACCTCGTTGCGTAAAACTATCTAAATCGAGAGAAGCCTTTTTAATAGATTCATATATTTTTATGGCGCTTGTTTTATTGTCTTTTAAGATATATTCAATAATTGAAATCAAGTCTCTTTCGGCAACTTCTGACCATAAAACGTTAAATTTATTTTTTGGCATTAATGAAATATTTCTTTTCAATAGATTCAAAAACTTTAGATTGTTCAATTAAATTATTATTCTCTATATCTTTTTCGCCTTGAGAAATTAGCTTTAAAATACCCAGTGCATTTTGCATATTTTCATAACTTTCAGTATCCATAATTACGCCTTTGGCTTCGCCATTTTGAGTAATATAAATTGGCCGATGGGTACTGTTTATTTGATTTAGAATTTCAGCAGTGTGACTTTTTATATATGAAATAGGTCTAATATCTTCTTTTGATCTCATCTTTGTTCCTCCCAAATATAGTACCAAATATAGACTGGGGTGTCAATTAAAAAATATGGATTTTTACTGAGAAATCAAAATTAATCGTTTCTTTATAAAATTATGAGTAATAATAAATTGCTATAAATATAATTCTATAGAAAAACCAGACGTATCTATTGGCGAGTGGTTGCTGCTTTATTCACTTTCAGATTTTCCGCATTCGTTGACATTCTATTTATTAAAGAATATGCAAACTCATTGTCCTATACTCTCGCGGTCTGACTTAGTTCCCCAGATGTTTCTTAAAAAAGGTGATCTGGTCTTTGACCGTTCGTTCGAATGGTTTTCCCAGATAAAAGTCAAAGTGATCGAAAGGGTATTTTTTAAGCTCAGCCCGTTCCCCCAGAATCTTCGCGGTTATTTCGGCGGATTTCGGCGACGCCAGGGTGTCCTTTTCCCCGACCTGCAGGAGCACCGGAACCTTCACGTCTTTCGCGTAATCGATGGGATTCTTCTGATCGCCCTCCAGCATAAAGCGAGAAAGGACTTCATTCTTAAAGTTTGATGCTGCCAGTTTGGCGTAGCCCTCAAGGGCTCCTGGAATGGAATAAAAAAAAATCAGGACAATCTCCTGAAAAGACGTAAAAGATATTATCTGAAGTGAAAACAAATATTTCTGCCGAAATATCCCTTGAAAATATGAGAGCGGTTGTATTTATCCTGAATATTCTTATTGTAATTTATCAGGATCGCAATTATATTTTTCTATAAATTCCTCCCGTTGAAGCTTGCCCCAAAATGTGTCATTCTTCTCAAAAGTAACTTTAACAATGTTCAGGCTGATGCCCTTAAGATAAGTTCTCACAAGACAAGGAATTGTTAGCCAAACTAAAAATAACAGAGCATTAAGTACCGGATGATAAGGTTCAAGGAAGTATAGAATAAGAAAAAGAAAAGAGCTATGGCCCAATAAGTTATAAACCCAATGTATAATAACTTTAAATAATGTTGTTTTTGTATAGTAAATACAATCCTCATCAGGGCCAACGACCAGGGTATAGTTTACGGTCAATCTTTCGACCCAATAATGGTATAACAATGCTAAAGCCATAGGCGTTATCTCAATTGCCAGATGCCATGAAGGGTTATAATTAACAAAACACCAATCTGACAAAGACAGGCCAGTTGTAACACTAAGTACCAGGGGAACAAAATATAAAGGGTCAATAATGTCTAAAGAAAACATCTCTTTATAGGAAGGTTTATAGTTCTGAATTATCTTCATATCGGATATTTTAAATTTATAAAACAAAATACCTGCTTGCTGAAACTCAGTTTAATAGTCAAAAATTCCACTGGATATTTTGTATGCACATATTACCTCATGCAAATAAAAAATCAAGCAAAAAATATCAACAATTTATCTAGTAAATTTATGAAAAATTCCATGCATAGAGGCCGAAGGGCCGGGGGAGCATAGCGACCGAGCGTTAATAATGGGAGAAAACTATTTCAAAAGGAGGCAGGGCAAGCCGATTTCTTTTGAAATACAACTTATAATTTCTGACTTTTTTTGTTGAATATTTTGTCCTTTTTAGTAACTTAAAAAAAGTTGAAAACCTAAAAGGTTTTGCCATAAGTTCCATTTTTCGAATAACAAAAGGTATGCAGAAATTATGATTTTAGACATTGAAATGATACGTAAATTCTATAAGGTATTGCCGGTAAAGATCAATGCTGCCCGCGAGAAATTTAATAAACCGCTGACTTTAACAGAAAAGATATTATACTCTCATTTGTGCAGCGATCTACCTGATGCGCCTTTTATAAGGGGCCAATCATATGTTGATTTTTTTCCTGACCGTGTCGCCATGCAGGATGCCACGGCCCAGATGGCTTTACTGCAATTCATGCAGGCAGAGAAAAGTAAAACAGCAGTCCCCACTACTGTTCATTGTGATCATTTAATTCAAGCTGAGAAAGGAGCTGCAGCTGATCTTGCTCAGGCAGCCAAAAACAACAGGGAAGTTTACGAATTTCTATCTTCAATATCTCAGAAATATGGCATAGGTTTCTGGAAGCCCGGCGCTGGAATCATTCATCAGGTAGTTCTGGAAAACTATGCTTTCCCGGGGGGTATGATAATTGGGACAGATTCTCATACTGTTAATGCAGGTGGTCTGGGCATGATTGCCATAGGCGTTGGGGGAGCAGATGCAGTAGATGTCATGGCCGGCATGCCCTGGGAATTGAGATTTCCCAAGCTGATTGGCGTTAAACTAACCGGTTCTATGAACGGGTGGACCAGCGCAAAGGATGTAATATTAAAAGTAGCCGGTATCTTATCTGTGAAAGGAGGAACGGGAGCCATTGTAGAATACTTTGGGCCGGGAGCCAGAAGTATATCAGCAACGGGAAAAGGAACCATCTGCAATATGGGAGCAGAAATAGGAGCGACAACTTCAGTATTCGGTTTTGATGAACACATGGCTGAATATCTTGAAAAAACAGGCCGTAACGAAATTTCTGAAATGGCTATGTCTCTACAAACAAGCCTGAATGCAGATTCAGAAATCTATGGCAATCCTGAAAAGTACTTTGATCAGGTTATTGAAATTAACCTGACTGAGCTCGAGCCCCATATTAATGGTCCTTTTACTCCCGATCTGGCCTGGCCAATTTCTAAATTTAAAGAAGCTGTTAAAGAAAACCAGTACCCTGAAAAACTTGAGGTGGGGCTAATTGGCTCATGCACCAACTCATCCTATGAAGATATTACAAGAGCAGCCTCGGTAGCCCGTCAAGCCGGCGAAAAGAACCTGAAAGTAAAGTCAGAATTTACCGTCACGCCAGGTTCAGAAATGATCCGCTATACAATCAATCGTGACGGCTTAATTCAAAGTTTTGAAGATATCGGAGCAATGGTCCTGGCTAATGCATGCGGCCCCTGCATTGGACAATGGGCTCGTCACAATCAAAATCCGGATAAAAAAAACTCTATCATTACTTCCTTCAATCGTAACTTTGCGAAAAGAAATGATGGCAACCCCAATACATATGCATTTGTGGCATCGCCAGAAATTGTTACAGCCTATGCAATTGCAGGAACCCTTGAATTTAACCCTTTAACCGACACGCTGATAAATGAAGCAGGCAAAGATGTGAAACTAGACCCGCCTGAAGGAACAACATTTCCTCCAAGGGGATTTGAAGTCAAAGAAAATGGTTACGTTGCTCCTCCAGAGGATGGATCAGGAGTTGAGGTTATAGTCTCTTCTGATTCGGAAAGGTTACAAATTTTGGAAGGATTTGCGCCATGGGATGGCAAAGATTACGCCGGTCTGAGACTATTAATTAAGGCAAAAGGAAAATGTACAACAGATCATATTTCTATGGCAGGGCCATGGTTAAAATACAGAGGACATCTGGATAACATATCAAACAATCTGCTGATTGGCGCTGTCAACTTTTTCAACGAAAAAACGAATGAGATAAAGAATCAAAAAACCGGCGAGTATGGCACAGTGCCCGATACCGCTCGAGCATATAAAAAAGCAGGTATCAAAACCATCATTGTAGGCGATGAAAATTATGGCGAAGGATCGTCGCGAGAACATGCAGCTATGGAACCGCGACACTTGGGAGTGGCAGCGGTTCTGGTAAAATCATTTGCACGCATACATGAAACGAATCTGAAAAAACAGGGCATGCTTCCTTTGACATTTTCTGATAAGAATGATTATGATTTAATTAGAGAAGATGACATCATTCATATCGCAGGTTTAACTACATTTCAGGAAGGAAAACCTCTGAGTATTGAGTTAGCGCATTCAGACGGTACCAAAGATACATTTGAGGCTCGCCATTCATTTAATGATACTCAGATTAAGTGGTTTAACGCCGGGAGCGCTTTGAATCTAATAAAGCAAAAGAACGCAGGGTAAAAAACTATTTAAGGTCATGAATGACCGGTGTGCCTGAATTTTATGTAATGATTAATAGCGCCTAACAAACGGAGTTAATAACAGGCATTTAAGATTTCCAGAATCTCTTTTTTACCAATATCCTGATGTTCACCCAGTTTAATGCCCCGTGCGTCGAGCCGATTGGCAATGTTCTCAAAACCGGTTTTATCTATATTGTATTCATGCAGTTTTGTCTTCATGCCAATTTGCTTAAAAAAATCCACAGTTTTTTCCATACCCTCGGCATATGCCTCATCCCCATCTTTAATGATGTGCCAGACCCGTCTGGCATAATGCGTAAACTTTTCTTTTTTATTCGCCTTGCGGTTGTCTATCAGAACAGGCATCACCACAGCAAGACTCTGGGCATGATCTAAACCATATTCTGCCGTGATCTCGTGGCCAATCATATGAGTGGCCCAATCTTGAGGCACACCGCAGGAAATGTTTCCATTAAGAGCATGAGTTGCGCACCACATGAGGTTGGCGCGCACATCATAATCGTTGGGGTTACCAAGCGCCTTGGGGCCTTCTTCGATCAACACCTTTAATACGGCCTCAGACTGCCTATCTTGAAGAGGAGCGTTTACATCATAGGTAAGGTATTGCTCCATAACATGAACAAAGGCATCAATGACACCATTGGCCGTCTGGCTCTCGGGCAGAGTATAAGTGGTTTCGGGGTCAAGTATAGAAAATACCGGAAACAACAAATGGCTGCCAAAGGCAAGTTTTTCGCCGCGCTCGCGGCGTGAAATCACAGAAAAGCCGTTCATCTCTGAACCGGTTGCCGCCAGAGTCAGCACCGAACCAATTGGCAGAGCCTCTTTAACTTTTATCTTTGGTTTTTTATCGAGAAGATCCCATGGGTCGCCCTCAGTATATTTTACAGCTGCCGCTACAAACTTGGTTCCATCTAAAACTGAACCTCCGCCAACAGATAACAGAAAATCAATACCTTCTTTTTTTACCAGCTCAGCGGCTTTCATGAGAGTTTCATATTCAGGATTGGCTTCTATACCCGAAAACTCATGAACTGTATAATTCTTTAGCGCCGCCATCACCTGATCAAAAACTCCATTTCTTTTGATGGAACCTCCGCCGTACAGCATAAGAACTTTGGCCTCTTTGGGTATTAGTGTTGATAATTTTTTGATGGTTTCTTTTCCAAATACAATTTTTACGGGATTATGGTATGTGAAGTTATTCATGGTTTCTCCTATTTAGACATTTTTTGGCATTTTTTCTGGCGCACAAAAAATATCAAAATGTTTCCACTTCATCATGTCAACCTTATATTCTGAAGCAATTTGGCTTATAGTGAAAGGCTTTGATATAAAACAAAAAGCATATTTTGCCTGACAAAGTAGTCAGGCGAAGTTATTGATCAATTTATCCAATTCTCAACACGCAAATCGTTTTTGTAGGCCGAGGTTAGCGAAGCTGGCCAATTTGTGCCCGCTTGTGCCCAGCGGGTGACGGGTGGCGGGTAAGGCATACACGAATAAATCTCAATTCGTCTGCGTTTGTAAAATTAGTTAGGTGATGGAGGCAGGCAGATAGTATAAAAATAACCGGAGAGATAAAATAAAAAATATTGTCAACATATATTCCTTTCATTATATTATTTTTGTAAGGAATATAATTGTATAATATGAAATCAAAAATAACATCAAAATATCAAACAACTATCCCAAAAGAAGTTAGAGAAAAATTAAAATTATCCGTTTCTGATAGTATTGAATGGGAAGTTGAAAATGATAAAATAGTAATAAAACCAGCGAAATCCAAAATATTAAACTTTATGGGAATTATCAAAGTCGGTAAAGGAAACATAAAGAATGATATAAAAAAGGCAAGCGATTTAATGACCGAAGATGTTTCATGAAGTCATATATCTTAGATACGAATTGCCTAATTTCTTTCCTTACCGATATTAACATTTGATAAAGAATTTTCAACAAAACTCAAAAAAATGGATTTAGAAAATATATTTTTAAGATAGAATGATTAAAATATAAATCTGCCTGCCTCTTATCGCATAACGTTTTTGGAGCAACGAAAGCCGATTGGATAATTAAAAATGAAGAGATTGAATTCAAGCATACCTACTACAATCTGGAATCTGCCGCCAAATTGTCGCACACGCCAATGTTGACTCTACACTGGAAACTTCATCAGAAATCTATCGTCAAAATTCGGAACCAAATAAACTTTTTTGATTGACTATCTATTCATTCAATCATAATGTGTCCCCATGCCACGCACCAAGAAGCAGTTCGAAGAGATTCGCAATAGGTCACAGAAAATGCTTCTGAGCGCCTCTCTGGAGCTTTTTGCAGAAAAGGGGTTTCATTCTACCACCATGGACGATATTGCCCGTGGCGCCGGGGTTTCAAAAGGGCTTGCCTATAACTATTTTACATCAAAAACAGAAATTCTCAGTAAAATTCTGGAAGATCGATTTTCCCAGATTCAGCTGGCTCTTAAAGATAAAGAAGGCTGCTCTGAACCTCTCGATCGACTGGAAGAGATCATCGTAAGAAGGCTCACTCACCTGAAAGAAAACCCCCTGTTTTACCGCCTTTATTACGCGCTATTTCTCAATCGCCCTACAGAAAAAATTTTGCAGAAACTCATTGCTAAAACTGCTGCCGTGTCGGGTGAGTTAACCAAAGAAATGGATCACCTTTTCTCGCAGCTGGGTGCGAACAATAGTGAGATGGAGGCTGTCTGCTTTTTTTCCGAACTACAGGGAGTCGCCATAGAGTTTGCCATCTCGCCCAAAACATTTCCGCTAGATGATATACAAAAAACTCTCATAGAAAAATACAGGAGGCTTTATGGAAACAACAAAACTCGAGATAAATGAAAACATGTCGATACGAGCGATCCGCATCTTTTATATAGCAGGAATACCATTTTCGCTGCTCATTGCATGGATGGTAGCTTTTTTTTCATCGCAGAGCTTCGCCGATTTGTTTCTTATCAAACAGCCTCTATTCTTGCAATTCGCAATAGGCGCTTCTATCGGCTCAGCTATTGCACTCGGTACGGGAATCGTGATACTGAAAGCTCCTAAAATCCAGGGTCTTCGTTCGGTCATCTCAGAGGCATACATTCACTTTAAGCCAAAATGGTACGATCTCTTTTTTACAGCACTTACAGCAGGAGTGGCCGAAGAGATCGTTTTTCGTAGATTGCTCCAGCCATGGGCGGGAATCGTATTGACTTCGATTATTTTCGCTCTCGGACACATGCCGACTCCCAATACAAAAGGAAAGCTCCTGATGGTGGGATGGATTTTTGTTCTCGGCTCTTTACTTGGAATTCTGTTTGAACAGTTCGGTATCTACTGTGCCATTATGGCCCACTTTACTATTGATTTAATTTTATTATTTTTCTATAAAGTTTATTTGCAGCCTGAATCAGTATAGAATCAATTGCAGAGCTCGTTAGCCGATTCGCGGGAAATATGGGTGATGTACGGGGATCTTGCGATTCAAGTCACTGGATTTAAGGACAACACTGGGTAGCTCATTGCGTACCTGTATAGAAAAAATGATAGGATTCCAAAGAGGCCTTTTAAGAGGTGTTTTCAGTGGTAAAAGCAGTTTTTGCCTTGACCTGCCCGGGTAAAACTGGTCCAATCTAAATTTTAGACTGAACCAAGATTTACAAGCAGGTTCAATGGCTAATAAAACCTTCTATTATTAGAATAAAGCGCCGCAAAATACAGAATTATGATTTACCGCTTATCATATTAGAGACTAAACCCTTTTGATCTTTGTTTTCAGCTATTAAGACGCCGAAAATATGTGTTGGAACAAAAAAAGCAAAGAAGAACATTAGCAGTTCATGAAACTCTTTCATCTCACTCGCTATATCTTTAGAGAGCCCAAATGTCTCTTTAAAATAAAGAAGTAAGCCGGTAATAATCATAACCATTACCAAAAGATATAGTACCTGATAGCTGTAGGCCACAATCTTGTCATGAGCCGATTTTGTTTCTATCTCGCTTTTTGTGAAAAATGGTCGGTCTATAAAATGAAGAACAATTCGAACAACAAATAATGCCACAAGCATAAAACCGAAAACATAGTGCCAATCCCACATTGGTTCGCGGATGGTTTTACCTATGGCTTTTGCCGCATCAAGTGAAATGTCAAGATTGAGTTTCGCTAATTCTGCCTTTATGGTTTCGCCATTCTTTTTGTAGCTTAAAAATGTTTTTCTAAGCAGCACGGTCGCCAGAAGTCCCAAAATAGAAGCAGCGTTAAGCCAGTGCCATATACGATAGGTTTTTGAATAGTCTTTATGTTCTTTCATAGTTTTGCCTTTATCCAGTTTTATAAATTAGTATAAGAAATATATTGTCAATTATCCATAAATTTAATATAAATTTAGAGCGCCGCAAAAAAAATTCGTTGTCTTAATTATAAAGAACCGGCGCTGCGGAATATTTCATTTTTTTCTCGTCATTTTGACGTATTTATTTATATATGTTATAGAGAAATAGATTCGATCACATTTATGTCTGGTATAAAAATTTTTAAACCGGTTATTCAAGAAGAAAAAACAGGCTGCGCGATAGCAAGCGTTGCCGTAATTACAAAATCTTCTTACGGTAAAGTAAAAAAAATAGCAAACAGCATTGGTATATACGCAGAAGATTCTAATTTATGGAGCAAAACCGATTATATTCGAAGGCTCTTGTCTGAATTTAAAATTAAAACAGGAAGCAGAGAAATTCCTTTTAAGAATTGGGAAACATTACCCAATGTCGCGCTTTTAGCAACAAAGTGGCAAAAAGAACAAAATAAACCCGCATGGCACTGGTGTGTTTTTGTTAGAGAAGACAATTCAATGGCTGTTTTTGATTCAAACCGAAATCTTAAAAATAATTTACGAACTGATTTTGAACGCATAAAGCCAAAATGGTTTATTGAAGTTAAGCTGTAAAATATGAATTCAAATATTGAAATATCAGAAATCAAGCCAACTGAATATCATGAGCTTTCAATAATGGTTGGCGAACTTCTCGATGAAATAATGAAAAAGATTAATCACAAAGTATTTAATTTTAACAGAAAAGAAACCGAATTACGGGCCAAAGATTTAATTTCAAATGGCAAGTATTGGGTTTATATGGCAAGAGATATTAATACAAATCAAAGAATTGGTTTTGTCTCTTTATATGAAAGTTACGCTTTATATTCAGAAGGCGCCTATGGAACTATGCCTGAACTTTATGTTAGACCCCAGTGGCGGTCAAAATCTGCGGGCCAGCAATTGCTGAAAAGAGCAGGTGAATTTGCCAAAGAAAAAGGATGGCATAGAATTGAAGTAACAACTCCTCCGCTGCCAGAATTTGAAAAAACATTGCAATTTTACGAGAGCAACAAATTTGTAATTACAGGCGGCAGAAAATTAAAAATTGATATTCTATAAATTTCTGGTAGATTCTTATTTTCGTCCAGATCATTTTCAGGATCATTTATTAATAACATTTAATTAAAATATATGGTTAAACTCAACATAAAAACCGGTTCCCTCTTTTGAAAACCCAAGATCGATTCTTAGTACAGTAGCCTGGTTCCATATGAAACCAGTTCCCGTGCCATAGCAGATTTTAATTTTGTTTGTATGAAAATCATCAATACTATAAAATATGCTACCAGCATCTATAAATGGAACCGCAATAATCTCAAATCTTTGATTAAGTAAAGAAAAAGATTGAAAACGATGACGCGCTTCAAAGTTAACCAGCCATGAGTTAGCGGCAGAAAAACGATTTGATACAAAACCCCTTAAAGTCTTTGAACCGCCCAATTGATTTAATTTATAAAAAGGAGGCTTCCCTTGATATGAAGAAACTGAAGTTCTCGCGGCCAGTGTAAAATTCTGGTAACTTGAAATTGGAGATAGAAAATATTTAGAATCTAGAGCTGTTTTTGTCCAATTAAAATCAGAGCCTATTATCTTGTTAGAAATATCAACTCGTGGTGCATGCCATTTCGTGGGTCAGGTTTATAATCAGTAGTATTCAATTTTATGTTCATATTAACAACAGAACTAAATCCGCCGTAGAAGCCTGCAATACGGCCTTCGTTATGATATTGATATAAAAGAGTCTCGTTTTGAATTACTTCTTGATTTTCAGAAGCTTTTACTATTTTACCTGTGTAATCAGTAATATTGCTAAAGTTTAGCGCATAACCCAGCCCGGGGTGTAATAGTTCTCCCAGTAAAAAATAATTTGCATTTAGATATCCAAAATATCGCACAATATCGTATTGATGATATTTCAAGTTAGTAAATTTACCAGAGAGTACTTTTTGTAATTCTTTGTTATAGTCTTTAATAGAAGTATACTCTTTGCCCTTATACTGCAGGGCATTTTGGGTGTTCAAGTCGCTTCCAAAAAAATTTTCTGTTGGACTGTGATTGTATCCAATACCCATTTCAAGTTGAATAGGCGAATTGAAAACATAGGGAGAATCAAAGAAGATTTCATATTTCTCAATTTCATCCGTCGTTCGCAATATATTTATTTTCATTTTTTGCAGATAAGGAGTGTATGCAAAAAAAGTATGGTCTTTTGGGCCATTGTTAAATAAGAAAAGGGAAGCTCCATAGCCAAACCCCGCGTCGCTGTTAAAATTGATATTAGGAAGACCAGTAACATACCAGCCTTCTTTTTTTTCTTCTAATAATTGTTGAGGGATTTTTTCTTTTTCTTTTAAGAATTCGGGAGAATTTGTCTGTGCCAGCAGTAAAGATTTTTTATTGATTCCCAGAAAAAAAAATAAAATAATGAGCAAGGTTGTTTTCATAATTTTTTTGTATTTAGATTCTTCTTTTGATATTGCTTTCTCTCTAGATTTAATTCCGAAAAGAATATGCATAAAAGGGAACGGTTTTAATATGTATTCATAAATCACATAGCTTAAACCAAAAGTTATAAAACAAATGAAACTAAACTTTGCGCTTACTGCAATATCAAGCTGAATCACATAATATCCGATAGCAACTATAATAGTCTGATGTAAAATATACAACGGATAAATCATTCCCTGAGAATATCGCAGGAATGAATGATTAAAAGACAGATATTTTCTTGCCGCCCCTATCATTGTTATTACCCATAGCCATGTATTTAGGGCAGTAAGGGCATTTAAAATAGTTCCTTTTATGGAATATTGATACATTTCTGCTTTTACATGCATCAGTCTTGCCGTGTATAAAATGCTGATCATGCAAAAGGCAATAAGAAATAACTTACCCAGATTTTTTTTGGCGAGATCAGAAATATGGTCATTGATAAATACCGCGTATCCATAAAAGAATAAAATGAGGTAGAAAAAGAAATTGGCCCAGTCATTATAAAGGTTCTGAAATCCCGGCCAATGGGGTCTAAAAAGTATTTCGGTAATCATTAGAGGTATCGCCATGATAAGAATATGTCGAATGCCTTTTACTTTTTCAATGTATCGCGGAATAAAATTATGAAAAGCCTGCGATCTCAGTTTTTCAAAAATGGGCAGTAATAAGATAGAAAATACAAATAGATACGCTAAAAACCACAGATGGGCCCATTCAAAATTACCATTGGGACGTATTCCATTATAAAACTCTGGATAAAAATGAATATATGTTCCGGTGAAGCTGCCTTTAAATCGAAGCATATAGTATACTTGCGGCGGAACTATAATTAATATGCCGGCCAGAAGGGGAATTATCAAACGGAAAAATCTTTCTTTAATATACTTTCGTGAAGAACGAAAACCAAGAGCATAGCGCGTACCCACGCCTGATACAAAAAACAATAGTGCCATGCGCCATTGACCAAGAAAGAAATGAACACCGTTTTCTATCCAGATGCTGGTATCGGGGTTTTTAATATAAAACCACCCAATATCGAATATTCGGCCGGTATGAAAAGGAACCAGCAGAAATATGGCAATGACTCTTAACCAATCGATATCGTGTCTTCTATTGCTTTCTTTTTTCCTGGTGTTTGTGAATGTATTCTTTTTTATAATCATGATATACTCCTTTTTACAATTATAACTTTATTATAGACGAATAAAAATAAGATTGCAAGCGGGTAGTGGTTAATAGAGTGTAAGTTGTGGTGAACGCTACGAAAGAAAGGGTGAAAATATATCTTAAATTAGAATTCTATTGTTAATTAAATCTTTTGGTTAAAATATATTATATTTTCGATGGAATGTTTTTTTCTAACTTTTTAACAGGCCCATCTGTTTTTTTACATTGGCGGCATAATTTCTGCCTACAGGCAAAGCGCTGTCATCAGAATCATTAATATAGGCAATGTAGGCGCCGCCAATATCATATTCAAGACTCTTTATTTTATCTTTATTTGCCAAATAACTTTTATGTATTCTTATAAAATCAGATTCAGGCAGTTTGTTGCAAAGAGTTTTAAGGTTTTTATTGATAGAATATGTTTTACTGTCTGTTTGAAGAAGGCATATATTGTTATTGGCCTGAATATAATTGATTTCATGAAAGGCAAGAACATGATGGCCGTTTTTATCCCGAAACGCAAATTTCTTTACACTGTCTTGTTTAAGATCAGGTTCGGTAATATTTCTAGATATAAATAGATGTTCCAGAAATAGCACAATTAAAATAACAGGAAGAGCCAGAGAAGTTGTTTTCACTGCTTCGTTGGTATATTGAATTTCGGCCAGATTAAGCCCCTTGATTTTGGCATTAATTATATGAAATATAATATTTCCCATAACGGCAGACAGTACCAGAGTAGTAATCAACGGAATAAGCCGGCTGGCTGAAGCATTTAATAATTCTTCTTTTCTTTTTTTTTCTGGCAAGAACCATAGGTAGGCCATGGCAAGGGGCGGGGCCGCTGAACAAAATGCCGAAAATATTTCCATTGCGAGAGTATAGAAAAAATTATGATGAGAAGGGTTTCTAAGAGCAAGTGCAAGCGCCAATAACAAGAGCCCGGCGCTAATACCCAACATTCGTTTAAAAGAAATTCTTCTCACTGGAATAAATATGCATTGGGCGATCAAGATGTAAAGCGGTTTTGATTTTTCAGGCGGGTTTTTTCTTTTTTCATTTACGCTTGACATCGCATAAAAATTCAAATTTAACTTCATTAAAATTGATATTTTCTAGTAATATCAAAACCGGATTAAACGAAGAAACTGAATAATGAAATTCAAAATTGGTACTTCTGACGAACTCAAACTCGCGGATAATGAAATTACAGAAATATTGAAAGAAGCATACCTTGATGAAGGCTTCATAGATAAAAATAGATTCAAGATTTCATTTTCATCCGCGAGCATTAGAAACCGGGGGAAAATTTATTGCGCGCGTGAAATTGATTCTAATGAAATTGCGGGGATAGTAATTGCTGTAGATTACAAGTCGGCTGCCAAACTTTTCGCGAAAACCAATGAAATTGAAATGCATTTACTGGGAGTAAAACCCAAATTTCGAAACAAAGGGTTAGCAAAACTTCTAATTGAGAAATTGTTAGAAAGTGTAAATAATACTGATTATACTAAAATGCTGTTATGCACGCAGGTTAAAATGTACGCGGCGCATAAGTTATATAAAGCGTATGGATTTATTCATAACCCTTCCCGCGATTTTAAAAGAGGAGATAGAAATTTTTTATTTTTTGAAAAATTATTATAGAAAACCAGGTTTTAATCAAATATGATAAAAAGGTTTTTACCGGTTTACTCTAAGTTTTTAATACTATAACTTAACGCGCCAAAACAAATATGATCTTTTGCTAAACAGTGTTCTGGCTGTACCTCAAGTGTAAATTTGCATTTTTTAGCAAGCCGAATAGATATCTTATTTTCTTTGTATATTCTCGCGTATATTTTTTTTAACCGCAAAGTTTTAAACCCGAATTCAATAAGACTTTGAACCGCTTCGGTTCCATAGCCTTTTTTATGGTAATCTTGATGTATGATGTAACCAATTTCAGCGAATTCTTTGTTAGCCTGTACATTGACAAAACCGCATGTACCAATCATTTTACCGTTTTCTTTTAGCTCTATGGCCCAGTCATAATATTTTTTTGTTTTATATAAAGGCATTATACTTTTTATATACTCCTGAGTTTCTTCAATTGAGTTATGAGTTGGCCATGCCATATATTTGGTAGTTTCTTTATTACCGGCATACGAAAACATGCTTTCGGCGTCTAATGATTTTATTTTTCGAAGGTGTAATCGTTCAGTTACAATTTCTTTAAACATAATTATGAAAACCTGTAAAATAAATAATGATTAATCGTAAAGTATTTCTTCTACCACAAATTTTTCTTGACGCATCCCTTATATCATTTTATTTAATCTATGTGCCTGCTAAATTTAATTTACTACCAATAAATGATGAAGATATAACTGATTGTGTCAATATTTTTATACAAACTTTTAACAATGCTCCATGGAACGAAACACCTATTCAGAAAATTTTTATAAAAAATGCGGATTCATTGAATTAGAGTTTTTGTCTATTCTGGGTAAAAATATTTAAATACAATCATAATGTTTATTTATAAAATCTTCTTTACATTATATTAAAATATAAGATTTATCATGATTTTCTGAGAAGGTAATATATATGAATACATCAATTCATAAAAAATATGTACACGGATACAATTTGCATGAAAGCACGCGCTTACAAGATCAGGCTGTAACCCTTGTTGAATTATTGCATTCTGATACTTCTTACCCTGCTGGCAGCAAGGTTCTTGAGGCAGGCTGCGGCGTAGGCGCGCAAACAATAACTTTAGCGCGTAATAGCCCTGATGCTCAAATTACCTCTATTGACATTTCTGAGAATTCGCTTAAAGAAGCTAAGAAAAAAACTGAGAGTGAAGGTATAAAAAATGTAAACTTTCAACAGGGCGATATATTCCGGTTATCTTTTGAGCCAGAATCATTTGATCATATATTCGTTTGCTTTGTTCTTGAACATTTATCGCAGCCGCTTGAGGCGCTAAAATTTTTAAAAAGACTTCTTAAAAAAGGCGGTACAATTACTGTTATAGAAGGTGACCATGGCTCAACTTTTTTTCATCCTGATAATGATGACGCGCGAAAAGTAATTGATTGTCAGGTACAGCTGCAGGCTAAAGCGGGCGGTAATGCGAATATAGGCAGAGAGCTTTATCCTCTTTTAGATGCATCAGGTTTTAGTTCTGTTTGTGTATCGCCCCGATTTGTATATGTTGACTCAAGTAAACCAAAACTTGTTGAAGGCTTTACAAAGAACACTTTCACCGCAATGATAAAAGGTATACACGAAACAGCTGTAAACGAAGGTTTAATTGACAAAAACACATTTGATAAAGGTATCAAAGCTTTGTACAAAACAGCAGAAGCAAATGGTGTTTTTTGTTATACCTTTTTCAAGGCAGTTGCTGTAAAAGAAACTCTGGAACAAAAAATAGCCCGCGTTACAACAGAAGAAGTTGATGTTGAACCTTATAACCCTCTTTGGAAAAATATGTTTGAAACAGAGCGGGATCATTTACTATCTTGTGTGCCGTCTGGCTTTATAAAACGAATTGAACATTTCGGAAGTACCGCCGTCCCCGGTCTATCAGCTAAACCAATTGTTGATATGCTGGTCGAAGTCGAAAGTCTTGAAAAAACCAAAAGTAAAGTCGCGCCCGTTCTTGAAGCAAAAGGCTATGATTATTTTTGGCGGCCTTCATTTGGCGATGATACACCGCCATTTTACGCGTGGTTTATCAAACGTGATGATCATGGTAAAAGAACACATCATATTCATATGATTGAAGCCGCTTTTGAATCATGGGAAAGATTATTGTTTAGAGACTATCTTATTGAGCATTCAAAAGTTGCTAAAGAATACAGCGATTTAAAAATAAAACTGTCAAAAGAACACAAGGGTGACCGCATAACATACACGAAAGCCAAAACTGATTTTATTACAGAAATCACTAACCTTGCGAAAGAGTATTATAAATAAGCATTGATGGATTTTTTCTGTTATTAATAAAATTTCTATCAAATTATTATAATGATTTAATTATTTCAACGATAAAAAGTTGTTTTTTTTATTATTGTCACTATAATTTAAGTATGTAAATTGATACAATGCCTAAAATAACATGAATGAAAAATTAAAATTTTCTGTTTTCTGGTATTACTGGCTTATGTCAGTAATTAGTGTAGTCATGTTGATTAGTATCTGTATGATTATCATGCCAAACTTAACTAT
>Ga0224501_10001285_pt1 | contig 19508 bp, 16 predicted proteins | sample SF_Oct11_sed_USG_4_FD_169105 | JGI IMG/M metagenome (GOLD analysis project Ga0224501, IMG submission 169105) | Sediment microbial communities from San Francisco Bay, California, United States - SF_Oct11_sed_USGS_8_1 | ecosystem: Environmental > Aquatic > Marine > Sediment | place: USA...
GGGGGGGGGGGGGGGGGGGGGGGGGGGGGGGTGGGGGGGGGGGGTGGGGGGGGAGGGGGGGGGCGAGTGAGGGGCCAGTGAGAGGCGAGTGAGGGGTGAAGGGGTGAGTAATTCCCATCCCAAGGAATCGCTGAGTCAACTCAGCGGTTCCCGGGTGACTCATTGGGAGACTTCCTTACTGCTTATACTCGTGTGTCCCATAGAGAACGTAGCTCGATGGATGGGCCTTCATGACTTAATATTGCAATTCGAAAGCAATGAGGGTTTGTGAAAGGCAAGGCTTTTGCCCACTGAGAGTCGGACCAGGGACCTTCGGTTAAGGCCCAGCCCACTATCCACCAAACCATCGCTTCGCACAATTCATAAAAAGTGAAAGATGACTCTAAAATCACAGGGGCTAAGTGGAAGTAAATACCTGAGCATTGGAGAGACTCTTAATGCTGGTAGCTGAGCTATGGTTCAAAGAGCTCGTTATCACAGCCTGTTTCAACAAACTAGACGACCGTTCTCTAGGAAACACTCCTTTATTGGAAACACTTGCTGACCGACCATGGCTAGAGGAAGGTTTCTCTGTATGAATAAGAGTAATGACCTCATGTGTTACAGTTCCAGTATTCATCATGCATGCGTGCACGGTCTTGTGATTATCACACCCACCTTATCACTCACACTGTTCTGTGCAAGAAAACAAGACTAAAAGAAAAGTTCATCACAAGCACATTACGTTTAATACACAGTACTATGGTAAACTCAGAAATCAATGAACGAAGATGACCGAGAGTGCCAAGTGCAAAAAATGAATGAGATGGGGTGTTGACCTGAGCTATTTGCTGGACTGTTTCTGCTTCGGTTTGACTGTATAATCTCTTATTTCCATGAACCTTATCGTAAAAACAACCCATGGTCTCATTTATGTTAACAGAGTAAAATAAATTTGCAATTCAAATTAAATGGCCATCTTACGAGGAGAAATGAGAAAAACATAATCATGTAAATTCAAGTTGATGGGATGGGATGGGATGGGATGGGATGGGATGGGATGGGATGGGATGGAATGGAATGGGATGGGAGTGATGACGAGAACACTGAGAATGGAGTCATACTGCGCCAGGGATGATTCAAGGTCAAAACTATGATAACCCCAACGCGAAGGTAAAATAAGCGGAGTCAGTCAACAAAAAATGTTGACAAAGGAAGAGAGAAGACTGAGAATTTAGTCTTGTTCAGACCATGAAAGTGAAATAACTGCTTTTCTATTGGGGTTTGGGGTTTTGTCTCAAATCTCCAATTCATGAAAGTGCTTTTTACGGGAATCTTTGTGTCTCCTTACAAGGGGAAGTAGCTATCTCAGAATGCAATGGTTGCGTGGACCCCCCACAAAGAAACTCTTTGTGTTGGACATTTGATGACAAAAACCTGAATGGAAGTTAAATCTTTACTCAGAGAGATTACCGATAAAAAAAGAACAAACTAGAGCCCTTTTGCCGATCGAAAAATTATGAAAATCTTCCTTCAATGAGATTCAACTCAACTTTCAGCTCAACGTATTTTCAAGTCTCCATGGCAGAACAGCTGTCAAAAATGTGTGCAGAAACTGACCTCTGACTCAAATTTTCCCAATGTGAGTCATTGGAAGACTATGTACCCATGGAGAAGGTAACTCTAGGTAAGTGATACATTATAGCACCACCACTACAGCTCCGCATCGTATAATTTAGCCATTGTGACAGTTCAGATATTTGGAACACCAGTTTACTGTGTGGGGTCTTACCGGACGAAGGTGAGCTGCACACTAAACTAGTCAGGTCTCCATCATTTACTACAATCGTCGGATTCGGTTGTCTTTGCTGTAGATGAGGAGAATTAACTCTAGAAGTTTGGGGTGAGTTTGATCGACTGTTATTAGCCAAATTGACATTACTTTTGCTTAGCGCAGCTCGAATTCTGAAATTATACAAATCGGCAGTTAGCATAAAAATGAAACAGTAACCGCTATTCACGTGGGAGCCATAGTAGTTGAGTAGCAATCAAGCAGTTTTGAACGACATATGACACATAAAAAACATCACACAAGATAGCAAAATTCCTCTGATGGCGCATCAGGCCTGATGATGCACTTTAGCTATCCAAATTTCTAAAGTTATATTATGATAAAGACCTGGGACTCTAGGATATGAATATCAGGGACAGACAACTACTGGATACTAGTTCCCTGTATCCAGTGGCATGCCTTGTTTCGGTTCTGCCAATCTCGAGTTCAATGAAAGTCAAACATTCCACCAGCGATGACTTCTTAAGGCAGAAGAATAAGAAAATTCACAATCTTATTCAAGGTTTAAAAAAGATTGGTTACGTGCGGTGATCTTCTCAAATTAAGAATATTAGGTGTATTTGCGTGATTTTGGTCAGATGCAGACACAAAATTTCAGACGCGATCATGCAAACAGATAGGCGCAGTTAAAAAACGCAAGGAGTTTCAGACATATCGGAGTTGTTCTCTCTCGACGTCATGTGTCTGAGAACAGACAAGATACTAGGTTGAAGAAATAATCAAACCCTAGCCCTCACTGTCAGTATCAGCTATTCACATGTAATTCTTGACCCCTAATGTACCTGACATCAGTTAAATGGGATGGCCTGAGTACCCGAGCACAGCAGTAAATAAAAGCAAGCTAGTCACTAACCTGTTGATTAGTTTGACCTTGTGAAGGTCTCGTTCCCTTAGACATATATTTTCTGTAGTAATGATAGCATTGTCGAGGCTACCACTGGATTTCACTTTATCGCGCTGCTTCTCCTCAATCAGTCTTTGCATAATGATACATGTTTCCGGCCCCAGGTATTTATCCTCCTCCATACGCCTCAGAATCATTTTCTTCCTTCGTTGCAGGTCCGCATCCAGGGGACGTAACAGCGAGCCTGAAACCCATCATGAGTCGGTGCAGTGGTTTCCGATTATTAATTTGGTAGTGGTTTAGTGGAGATTGCATCGGGCTTAAAATCAGGGTATCCTTGGTTCAATTCTCAGAGCAGGCACCATTTTGTGTTTCACCTTCATTAAATTGGGATTAAAAGGGGGCCCAACCAAAGAGTAACCTGCTCTATGGGGCAGACGGGTGCAACCCAAAAATTTTATGATGCAGCCTATATTTTTAACAGCATTGGTTGTTGCACACAGCCTTTTAAAAAGTGCCAAACTATACCTGTCCACCATGTTATTTTTACTGGCAAGGTTTCGTTGTTAAAGATTGGTAAAGTATAACATCAACAAAATGTAATGATACTGTAACTTTTCACTGTTAATTGAGACAGATGAAGTTGATATCCAAACTGATCCCATCATTGTGTTACGCACATTCTCGTGCGACCGGTTTTCGTGACTGCATAAAATTATCTATAGATCTGTTTAAACCTTGTAGGATTTCTTTTATTATGGGCGATGTTTTCATTGTGAAATTTTGGCAGCACCTAGTTAAGGGCAGCCTACCCGCAAATTGAATTGAGATTCGTGCCTGGGTGTATCACAAATATCAAGATGACGCAGAGGAAAATTGCATGTAAATTCCGGAAATTAAATCCGCTGTATTACATCAACCAGAATATGTTGGTTATTCACATGGATAGGGTGGTATCTGTTAGTATTATCTGGTAGTATCCAGTATGGGCACATCACAGATTATAAACAATAATGATCATGCGTACCCTTAAACTGGTTACCACTAGTTGAAAGGAAGCCATAACGGTTTAAGAGAAGTTCGCACTCAGAAATATATGTCTTCCAGAGATTCATCAGCAGTGAATTATTTCTCGGTTTGGATAATTTTTTGTACAGGCCACTGGTAAACATTTTTGTCTTGTAGCTTATTGTAATTTTTTCGGTGAAGTGATGTGCACAAAGCAGGGTTTGTAGCATACAGCTTGCCATCAATCCCTTGGTGAAAGAGTCCAACTCGAATAGACCAGAAATTTCTGATTTAAATTCAATACCATGAGCTGCTACTCTGGAAACTGAACAGAAATCTGGGATTGCGGTAACCGGCCTTAAACTAGACTTAGAATATATTTTGGGGAGCCATCATATCGTATCATCCTGGTTTATTTTGCCTGGATAGAACAATTAAGGTCCTTTTCTCACTATAATTGTGAAGCGATAGCTTAGTGGATGGCGTATTGGGCCTTGGACCAGGGGTCCCTGGTTCGATTCCCAGTATAAAAGAGGTCTTCCCGCAGAGTTACTTTCACTATGGGGAACGCAGAAAATCTCCTAATTATGCACCCAGGGGAAATACGGAGTCCAAGACTCAATAGCTGAATTTGAGCACCATTCCTGACAGCGATTCTGTCATGGAGATAAGTAGATTGTCTTGTTATAACCATGTTTTCATCTACAAGTGTGTGCACCGGGCTGCCCAAGTGATTCACAATTGGGGCATCTCACAACAATACAGACAATATTGGAAAGGTTGCCGTGCATTCCGCTGTTGGTATATTAAATCTGGATGGGGATAGCCGGATAATTCAGTGGTAGAGTACTTGACTCCCAACTGTGAGAACCTGAGTTCAAATCCCAATCATGGGGCCTGCGCGTTGTGAGCGCGAGTTCCGCCTTTCAAACCTAGCTCAAAACAAAAAGAACAAGCCTCGCTATAAGGGGGAGTGATGATACTGACCCACTAATGGTGCTCCATGATACTGACCCACTAGTGGTGCTCCATGGTGCCTTAACTAATGATACAAACAATTATCTAACCCAGCGCCTTCACGACAACAATGAAGATGTCATATGATTGTATAGAGCCATATAGAGCAGTATATAGCACAATGCGCTGCATATATCTGACTGAGCTAATGACAAAGCCAAGGACTATTTACTGACATTGAACATTCCAATAAGGTTGCAATGTCACAGGATGAATCAATTTTATTTAATTCACTTGTGAATACTGAACGGCACTTGGCTTCGTGCCCAAGAGAAGGGGAGGTGATTCTTACCTAGCACAGCCCCATTCAACACAAGGCCGCTCAGCATTATAATGGCCCCGTTCCATGAGTATTCCGTGATCATGGCTCGAATCAGCGGTGCCAACAAGGCCGCTCCAAGACTGGAGCCGCATGTAGCTATAGTAGTGGCCACTGCTCGATTCTTCTCAAAATAGAACCCCACAAGCACCAAAGATGCTACGGACATCATACCCAGGCCAATACCTACAATGGGAGTGTTATTATAACTAAATGTCTCGTGGATAGAGCATTGGGCTCATAGTTATTGCGTGCTATAGGAGACCAGAGAAATGCTCAGTTTAAACTAGGAACGTTTTTGGAAGCTGTGAAAGAACGTTTATTTTGACTGTGCTGTTCAGCATGGTGAAAGTACAGCCTTTTTGGGCTAATGGCTGTTCCCACCTAATGATGGAACTCAGCACTTGATTATTGTACTCATGTGATCGCTGTTGTTATTCACGCGATCGCTGTTGCCAGCGTCACCTAAAAGAAATATGGTGACCTGACCACAATTATCTCGAACGGGCAGTATGGTGACCTCCCTGCAGTCGCTGGTGGCTCTTTGAAACACCAACCGAAGCTTTATTGTTTTCTAACGTCCAAAGACCGATCCAAAAGAACGAGCTATAGCGTTCTTTTGCGATTGTTGCAGGTCGGACCTGCAATAATCGCAAAAGAATTGTCTCGCTAGCTGCCTTTGATGCTAGCGCATGGTTTATCCAGAGAATGATCGAGCTTACAAAGTTCCTGGCTGGAACCGAGCGTGATGGCCTTTAGTTACTCATACGTTACTCATATGTAATCATCCTTTCATACAAGAGCTGTCAGTTTTCACTGCGAAGGAGTCTATCAAATACATAATATCCACCTTTTTATCTCAAGGTTATCCTAAATATTTCCTGATATATCATGGGTAACACGACAGAATGTAATCATATGACCACACCCTCTCATCTCCACCATAGCCACTTTAAAATGTTTTTGAAGAGAACCCACAACTATGTAGAAGTCATCGAGATTTCTGCCGAGACATTGCATTCCTAAAAGTTATAAACTCGGCAGTTCAATACCTGCTATGAATCCGAAGAGTAGAACAAATGTACTTCCTGTCTCCATGAGTTGACTGAAGAGCATAGCAAATGTTGTAATCAAGCTTCCGAAGATGGCTACTTTTCGACAGCCAAACATATTACAGAGGGCGCTAGACATCGGAACTATCAAAGAGAGAATCAGGTTAAGCCACGGTAGTAGGAAAAACTATTCACCAAGCAGGGTGATACTGGCAAGTGACGCATTTTTACATTAGCTCAGAGAACTGTAGTGATCCAATATTATGCTCTTCAGGAGTTACGATGCAGACATAAAATCATCTCTTTAACCGAATGTCAATTGCCTTTTGTATTGAACTCTGATCAGTATTAAACCTTTATAAATGAACGAACATGAAAAATGAAAACTTAACCAATGGGCTTACTGTCCTGATTACACAATCATTTCTGAAGAAACCTTAGAGAGAGTTCATTGGTCGTTTGACAATGTGTATACCGCGATTTGGTCATGCTATCGCAGCATGCAGGTCTAGAGACCTGTGTGTCAACTGCTTTCAATTAAACTCAGTGCATTTATGAACACAGCATTGCATGCTAGTACTAATGCCATAAAAAGTGCAAAACTGGAAAGAGTAACAGCACTGTATCTATCGGATGATTCCCAGAACTCAATCCACAATAAAAAGTTAAAGGACCTATTGAGAATTTAGGACAACATTGCCATTGAATCTGAAGATGCATAAGACAAATCCAGGCTAGCTCTCCTTCTTACCTGAAAACATGTAGGTGCCAAGTATAAGAGCACCTCCCATGCTGATCAAAGAGGTAGGGGCAGCGTATCTTTCAGTGAGCTCCGGCAGGAGCACACCATAGTTATAACACACACCATCGACGACCATATTCATAAGAAAAGATGCGAATACAACGCACCAACCCCAGCCTCCGTCAGGTGGAGTGGGAGGTGGTACAGAGTCTAGAGCCCTTCTAAACTCCGCCTCTTCTTCCGCATACGCATCAGATTTTCTGCGGTTCATCCTGACAACAACAAAAATCATTGCAATCATCCTAAAAGAGTTTATCAAGCTAGCCCATTGCCACCAACTGATTGGGAACAGCAGAATATTGAATGTCAGATGTTGGACATTAACATCTAAGGGACATGTGTAAAGAGTCACCATAGAGATTGCATGCACTCACATTATGATGAATGTTGGAGGTTTAGGACGCTTTATGATCCATCAGGACAATGAGAGACTCCTTACTACACTGCCCCGAGAATAGTACTGAGTCATTAAGAGAAAGGTGTCCACTGTAGTGAGCCAATATTACACGTTTCTACAAGAAACGAAACCTGTTCATTCATTTCAGCTAAAAGTACATCCCCTGTAGAAAGAGTTATCATAAAATCATTTTGATCTAAAAACATGCAGCAAACTGATTTCGATTGAAGTCAGTGCCGAGCGGACCACATGCGCATGTCAACTGCTAGGTGATATCTAGGTTGCTGGCAACCATGATGTAGTTCTAAATATAAAGCTGTGCACAGACCTGAATTCACTTCTATTATGCTTTTCAGAAGAAATACATAATGGCAAGGCTGTGACAGCTCAGAGCGAGGTGGCTGATTTTTCATAAACAAAGTAATTGAAGTGAGACATAAGGAGAGAGTGACTGAATTCCTGACGAAAAAACATTTACCACTTCACATTTACTATTGTGAGACACATGTACCTTTCTCTACTGATGGTGCTCGGAATACATGATAGCTCAGGCCGTACTAGTTGTTTTCCCCTTTCTACCATAAAAAAATCAGATAAAGGAAGAGAGGCTGCGATTGTCTTGTCTCTCTTTGTTGCGAATTACAGGCCTAGATTATTGGCACGTGACAAAAAAGCCTGGTTTCCATAGAACATCTGGTAATTGGTATCCAATTCATACCAACGGAGTCGAACCAATATACAGTGTCCTCTGATTTTGTTTCAAGATCAGAGCGATGTAGATGCATATTCAATTGTCCATTGATCACCGAGAGGATACCTGTTAAGGACCTGCCACACGATGACAAATTTGTTGCGAATCCACAGAAAAATCGCGAATCATATAATGCAATCAGAATCACGGACACTCGTCAGCATCAGAATAGTTGTTGACCTGTGAGGTTGTGATGATAACGCACCGCAACATCCTGCAGATCTTCGGTCGAATGATGGAAGGTGATTTGCCAGCCTTCATGTTGGATATTTCAGAAAACGTTTCCCAATATGAACCTGCTACCTATTATTGCACATTATAGTATTAACAGTATACAAATTGATTTATTCAATCGAGTCAATTCTGATTCAATTCTGAGTTTACATGTATGTATGTACCCTTATTGTGTCAAGGTATGACAAAGAAAAATTTTTGAAGAACCCTGGTGAATCATAGCAAGTAAACATTAAATCTAAATTGAATTCAAAGGTGGAAAAGGTAGAGAATTGGGATAAGTTGAGTCCAAGCAGAACGAATCTGAATTGAGTTGAATCATAGTTTTTGCCCAAATGCCTCTACCTAATTATAGTGTACCTTTTGCTGGAACCCTCAGATCAACAGGCCTGAACTAGTAGTCAAAGTAACCAGGTACAATTATAGCCTGGCTCAAGCGCAATGGTAGATGTGATTATTGTGATCCCATTATCCATTCATCATTATTTTACTCACATACCGACATGTGTATGTGTAAGTGCACAAAACCTGCTAGTAGGTAAAGTTATTATCTTATTGGTGATCATCGACTATCAATCTGCAGCTGTATGGGAAATTCAGCCTGTTCAATATTTAAATAGATGGACCCTGGTGAAAAAATATCCTCACATGGAAATGAATAGGTAGCTTCCAGATACTGTGCTCTGTATGAATTTGAGTGTGATGAGCGTAAAACACGATGACTAGCCTCCCAGTGAATTGTACCATTGAGGGTGAAACATTGCTATTTTACTAGCCGTGCAGGCCCCGCTGTTGTCGCCTTAGAGTTAGATAATCGTTAGACTTAAAGTCGTTAGATCACTGATCACTAGTGATGCCTTGCCACCTACCCGAACACTATAACTAAGTATAATTCGAAACCATCGGATTTGTACCTCCACTTGTTGGACATGCGCTGCAGCCTACACTAATGAAACCTACCTGGCTAGCTTTAGAGTGAATCAGACAGAAGTAGATTCCGAATGAGAAGTCAAAAGCTTCAAGTGAATGATGATGGTAATATCAGCCAAGAAAAGCTAAGGACTTAGGCGCAGAGCAAGTAGATGCAGGTGCCCGAACGTCAGAACTAAACTAGTAATTAGAGCCTTTAGGGTTATAAGTAGATCGGAAGCCGAAGTGTTACTCGGATTTCGGGCGGGGCAAATCATAGTTGGGGCAAAGTGGTAAAGGTTTGCATTGGGGCAAGCGCCTCATCATTGCCAGTAGTTGTTTAGACGGCACTGGTGGATGACGAACTTCCCCCTCCATTCACTGCGGCCTGCGCCTGGTTGTACAGCACTTTTCGGTGTCATCAATCGAACATATTTCGAGAGTTGTGCGGCACCCACTAGATCCCATAACTACCTGACCAACCAACTAGCTAACCAGTAACTTATATATGTCCTAAGTGGCTAACCAAATTAATGTTAGCACACTGCAGTGATGGGCTGCTTTACAGTGATTCCAAAACCACTTGGTTCCCTCTCCACAATACTCATAACTATAAGGTTGCGTATCACAACCATGATTACTGACCAAGACACTGATTCCAAATATTTTTGCGCTTGCCACTGGCGTATTGTTTGCCATTTCAGAGACCTGCCATCTGACCTAGCTAGTTCTGAAAGGTTTAGTTCTGTAGTTTCCGCATAAGTCTTCTTGTTAAAACTTAAAGTTGTTGAGGCTCAAGTACTTTATTGTAAAGCATGGCTGACAGGAGACACTAGTCTTGAGCCCGATACCATCCTTCTTATCGTTCTATGTTAGCACCTGGCCGTAAAATGAATCTTAGTCAGCAGGCCCTTTAGCCTAAGGTTTCTTGCGTAGTGGTATGGGTTGGGAATTATGCGAGGCCCTAATACTTACAACAGGGCCTTGGTAACCCAGGAGCTTTCGCTCTTGAGCCAAGCGCCTGAACTGTATACACGAAATCGAGCACTTTAAGAATATATTGTCAGCAAACTTTATTAATGTAACACACTGAATTAATCTGGGCTAGCTCTTTAATTTCCTTAGTGTCTGTCTGAGTAAATCGTCAAAATTGTCTGAAGGAGGTTCGCGAGCTATCTGATGGAGTGCCCATTCTTCTTTGACGGCGGTACAACCATCTACATAAGAAAGTAAAGAGCTGAAAAGCATCCATTGCAAAATGGCGGATGAGTTAGCAAATTGGATTGTGAATGTCTGCAGCATTGACCTGCTGCAGCGATATCCTTGTGGAGTCCATTACAGCCATAGCCGTCAAGGGCTTTACCGTTGAACTAGATTACTATACGGGCCAACTATACCGCACCCCATAAAAGTTTGAAAAGTTCTCTTGACTGATAATTCCCAGCTTAAAGCCTGTTGACATGTGATGAACACTTTCCGAACAAAATTCACATCCAATTTTGTGGGTTTACACTATCAACACTCACCTAGGTCGGCGTAGTCTGTTTTACAGAACTTCCGTCGGCCACCAAAGCACAGTGTGAACTTCTTGCCAGGAACATTATTACCACCTGAAAATGATAAACTACCATTCAAACACCAACTCGCCTTGTACACGACATATGGTCTCATCCATTGTATATGACCTCACGCATGGCATATGACCTCATACACTGCAAGTGGCGTATCACCTCATACAGAGTGTATGACCTCTTTCACATTTGGTTGCGTTTCAAGTGTAATTTTGGCACATCTCAAATGTATATTCTCTCTTTGACAACCTATAAAATTAAAGCACACATCATTGGTACCATTGGTAAATGCAATCCAGGTTTTAGAGCCCAGGCTAGACTATCGAACCACCAGAGGTTGTATCGACCAAACCAACCTGAACTCCTCAACGAAGTCTGGTTTTTCGAAAACGGAGGATGATCTTCGGATGAAACCTTATGCGAGAACTCACCTTCTATTGCGGAGAAGGCGTCGGACGCTCTCTCATATGTCACAAAGCCATAGTTATCCCTGCAAACAGAATTAACTGATGACCTATGTGAGCCTTTACTTGCGCTGAAGTGATTCTTGTGAGGTATTTTGTCTATGAATCATTATTGTTTGCCCAGAGAGAAAGAGCTTTGTCAGAATGGCTAGTGCAAGTACGTACGTAGAATATCCGCTAACTCATACATAACCAATTTGAATGGAGCTTTTTATGCATGTACGATACTAGGATACGAGGATCGAGTTAGAAAAATATGATATTTTTGTTGTATTAGAAGTTCCGGGTTAACTGAATGCTGGTAACATTGTCCAAAAATCATGCCATGGAGGTCGTTAGCCCCAAACTATAAATTCCATACCAGAATCGGTGCACAAACAAAATACTATCGATCGTGTTAATACCCATGGCTTCGGTCAGAGACGCAGGCAAATCCGTACACACATACCCCCGTTCCCGAAAGTGAACAGAAGTGGTGACTATTGTTCCAAACACGTCAAAACGCCTGCGAAGGTCGGATGGTGCAAATGAGTCGGGTATGCCGCCAACATAGACCACACGCCGTTCAGCCATGGCTTTATTGTGTGCACGCTCTTTTTCCTCAGCTGCTGACAATTTCTCCGCGGATCGTCTGCTAAAAGTCAAATCAGTGAGTAACCAACTCTGGCAATGTCTGCAATCATCCACACAATCTATTGTGAGCGGAGTGTACACGAAATGGTAAACATACTCTCGAAATATGACCCTTATTTCAGTTTAAATAGGAGCTTGCCTTATACCTGATGCCTCAATTGGCTGACAAGAGATGGCCCAATATGATGGTAGGCGGAGCTAACCGATTCCCATCAGGTTTATTACTGCCTCCAGATTTTGTCTTTCTCGAAAATGCACTCAATAATAAATACGCTATGTATATGTGATTTCAAGGTGTTGGGTAAAGCGAAGTGAATGCACTAGCTATTCCCAATGCAGCTTGACACTCTGGTGGGAAACATCGCAACCATATGTGACAAAATATTACCATGCATTGCTCAGAACTGTGGAGGATACAGAGAGCAACGTGTGTGGAAAGGCCATCAATGCCTTTGAGAAAATACATTACCGCAGTTACCTGTAACTATTAGGCAGATTGGATATATGGTCCCCGTCTCTTCGTTGGGATCGGGAACGACGCTTCCAGCATCTTTCCCTACTACTGTCACTACTGCAGGACCTGAAGAGTAAAGAGATGCCATTTAGAAGAACATTGTGTGCGGCCATGAGATACGGCCAAGGGCCATAGGAGCAGTCAAAGGCAATCTGATGCATTCCATTACGACATGCTGCTAAATCCAATAGTAATTATCATCATGTGTGAGCCCCCATTCGGACAGGCCTACGTAAGAACTCAACACTAACGATTATACCAAGAAAGGAGGCAGCGATCAATTGATGTTTTCCATCAAGCGCAAAGTGCCAGGAACAATACCTTTGCGATCTGGATGAGGAACGAGATCGGCTGCTGAGGCTACTTTTGTAGCTTCTTTTCCGTCGGGACCGGCTGCGCTGTGTGTGTATCTCTTCACTACTGTAGTCTGAGCGGTCGGAGGAGGAACCGGATGAACTAGACGATCGATCACGACGTCTTCTGCGAAACAAAAGAGAGTCGATGAAGAGTGGTAGAACCTTGCCCATTCGATTAATTCTATTCTACTGATTCATACAGTAAATCAGAGGACCAGGTCTGTAGAGGCCAGGGTAGCCAGTCAGATAAAGCCTGGAATTGCGATCAAAGGGTTGTCAGTTTGCTTACTGGCACTGTTGGGGTTCTTTTCGGCAAAATACTCCGTCATCACAGTAAATTAGTGGAAATGTCCCTGGTTTGAGGACAAAAATTTTATGGTGGTTTTTAAATTGGTGCACCACAGCCAATGGTTGCTTCACTCACAATCATTCGGATGTCACTGCGCCCAGATTTCTTACTACATTACTAGACTAGAGTAAATAAGTTAGCGTTAACGCCAGGTGGCCCAGACAGATGAGTGTACCCCAGCTGTTTTTAACTACCAGTTGAGCATTAACTATATACGTACCTATGTTTACACTTCCCATGGCTGCTGCTCCGTCGTTTATAGTGATATCTATCAGATGATTCTGGACTATGATATCTCTGACTGTAGGTGAATTCACTAAAAGTGACAAATAATACTCTGGTTGATAGGAAGACATCGGTTCTTTTGGGCAAATCATCTCTAATATACACGCACCTTGCACAACTGAATTTTGCTTAAAAGGGTTATGACACAGTCGATGGTAGATGCAATTTCGGAGTTGTGTTCCCATTCTTAAAGGGAGCCATTTCCGCATACATTGCAGCGATAGCGAGTGGTCTTTTTCCACAAACCGAATATCGGTCACTCGAACTACGACCCAAATAGAAAAACGGGATCTAATTACTAAGCCTTAGTAACCTAGTGATCTTCACCCCCTTACAACATCGAGTAGAACTTAAAATTGAACGTGAGATTGGAGAAAACCGAAGTTATAAGAAGTCCTTTGTCGGTTTTCCCTAGTCCTAAATAGGGGCCGCTGCGTTCGGGCCTCTATCATTTCGCAATAATGGCACCAACGCTCGCTGACAGAGGTGAAAAGCTGCACTCTGAAACCCTATTTTTAGAGACTACTGTGTAACTACAAGTCTAGTGTGCACCTGCAAGAGGATTTTCCAAACATCAGCGCGTAAGCCGAGAAATCAACGCAAACATCAACAGCCCTGTGTTCATTTCCAATCTCGAGGCCAATTCTGGTGTCGACAGTCCAAAAGGTGTGTCAATGAGGGCTCTAAATATGCGCATTGGATAGGGCTATATCTAAGCTTCCATTTGAACTGGGTATTGGGCCCATTTGTTCATGGTAGGCTTCAGAATCTACAAATAAGTGAAGTCACTTTTGCCCATGTCATAACCCCTTTAAGCTTCCCTCATACTGTTCCATTTTATCAAAATTCTAGGGCAATCGGATTTGACTGTGTCGTTTTATTGGTGAAAGAGGTTTTCTGGGCAGCGGTCGATCAATCACGATAAAGCAACTCCCAATTTTATGTTTTGCACAGGATCTCTTTGACCTCCGAATGTTACTAAGATATCATTTGCTTATTTCTCATCTGGAGCAGACATTTTGAGCACTGAGATGTTACAGAATACATTATCAAACTACATTTAATGAATTTAAACACCGAGGATACAAGACTTCCAACTGCATGTGCGTGCGTCAAGTGTACAGATTGCTAATACCTGAAACAGACTCAGACACTATAATAGGATCTTTTAACTTTTGGAAAATTCTCGAAGCATAATACATATACGGGTTTCTTAAACTGATTGTTGGTTTCTATAATCCGGATACCAGAACAAGTTGACAGTGTCTATAATCTCTCTTATGGACCGATTGAACAATGCTTGACCCTAATATTGTTATCCGCTGTTATTCTACCTACAAGTCATAACGAACAAGTATATCCCAGGAATGAGATGAAGAGGCACAGTACCTGTGATATGCTGGTAACTTGCTGAGCTGTGGTTCAGCATCCTCCCTATCAGGAGTTGGATCTCTATTGGAGCGTGTGGTCTCTCCTAGTAACTTACTGGGTAAAATAGCTGGCGAGTCATCAATCACCACAGGAGCAGATAACTCCGCCATATAACCTACAGGCAGCAGAGTTGAAATTACTGGAATGACGATTCATCACTTATAATCTGATACAACGGCAAAAGCCTGCTGCTGTTTGTATATAAAATAGACCATCAACTTCGTCTACTGGATTTTATTTCCGGCACCTGATTTGGTTTGAGACTCAACTTATTAAAACATGTATGGTGCGGTAAAGGAGACGTTTCAGCAAATGGTTAGCATCTTGACCTCTCTGATTGCCAGAAACTAACATTACCTGGTATTTTGTTGATGACAGTGTGTAAGTCTGCTCCATCTTGCGAATGAGTCTTTTCATTTCGCACGGAGTTGCGTAGCAGTGAAACTGCGGGTCTGACAATAGTAGACTGCATCTGAGTGGTGGTTCGGACATAATCGTGATCTAAAATGCAAGCAAAGTATTCTAGTTCGAACCATTATGACAACGGATGTTTTCAAGAAATGGCCATAATTTTTTTCAAGAAAAACGTCGCATAGTATTATACCTGGCGTACTCGGAAGAGTGATTCGAGGAGGGCTGGTCTCACAGTCAATACTGACAGCAGCAGTTGGTGATGCAAGTTGGGTGGGCTCAGGCATCTTACCATCAACAGTAGTGATGGTGTCATCAGAGTTCGCAACAGTTTCTAAAATATAAAGAAAGAAAGCTGAAGGCGTTGAAACCATACAAACTGAACTGATGAAAATAAACCCATAATGATATCATCGCCAAGCTGAAAGCGAGTTTGCAGTAAGGTCCATAGTCTTCTCTATAGAGGGTAATCTATGGGTAGACCACTTTTGTGATCCGCTGTAGGTAAAATCTGATGGAACAAAGTGCTGCCACACTAGGAACCGAACCAGAAACTCATTTTTGTTTTAGGCATACTGTGCTATTCATCAAGCCACCATCTTAACTCTATGTTATAGTATAAATAACTCACCTTGTTCAAATTGTTCGAGAAGAGAATTCATATCATCCGCATTTATGCCACCCAACTCTGTTAAAAAAAAGTATTGTGAGTTACATGAAAAGGCCATGACAGGGAGATCACAAATAGACTTGTCTCATACATTTGCAAGCAGAGGCCTCAATTTGTTCCAGACAGTATGTAAAAACTGGCATTGCTGTCAGGAAAAGCTTGTTTGGAATAAAACACTGCATACGAATTATGGTTAAAATACTAACCAAAGGAGGTCGGTAATGGTTCATGGTAATCTGCCTCAGGTTTGAGTTTATATGGAGACCTCTCAGGGCCAGCCTTTTTTTCGATTGGTAAGTCGAATAGTCCATATTGTCCCTCGCTGAATAAAACTCCCACAGACGGAGGAGGGTCTTCGTCCGCCATAAAGTTTTCCAGCGGACCAGGTGGGGGCAACGCGTCAATTTGCACACTGGATGAAGGCAGTGTAATCCCTTGACTTTTAATCTGATCAGCCATGCTAATGTGGCTATCAACAGTTTCAATGTCAACTAAATCATCCTCATCATCATCCAGTTCTTCATAGATTTGGGAGGAGAAATCAAGCTGATCGGCAAGAAAATCTTCTGATCCTTGGCTACTAAATCCACTGTTAAACTCCAATCCACCAACAGAATACTCCACTACCACTTTTGGGTCAGCAAAGTGGTCGCTGACCTCAAAATTATGAGTCAAATCCATGATGTGTGAGCAAAGCAGAAAGCTGTCCAGCCCTGTAAAAAAATAATATTCCATGACATCAGATAATAATAGTACATAATAATTTAGCTGTTTGTTGCATTAAGATAAAGACCCGCAACTAATGAATGAAGTTGCCGCCTGGGTATGGTTGGTATAGTGAAGCTGGCTATGTCAGCTCCACTCAACCAGAACACTATCAGTGTGAAACACAAGCTACAATACTGAACGGGTGGTCCATGACATCAAAGAGTATAGATATAATACAGCATCGAGTCGGAAATCCAGCCAGGAAATACATTCCGAGTATAAATGTATGCAAGTGGAGGAAACTCTATCATTGCATGGCCAGGTGAACCCAAGACTGGGTAAGTATGTATGCTACTGGTTTGTACATGCCAGTAAATACATGTGCATATATGACATATGACACAGTCAAGACTTTAAGTTTAACACATGGGCCTGTTGCCGAGACAAGTTGAGGTCTTATACAGCAACATTTCCTATGACTTTATGCTTTTACACTGGACTTGCCTTTCATGAAAACGGAGCAATATTTGCAGATTTTATGACCTACTCCTAGTAGTGTGGGCCGATCCATCAGCAACGAATACAGGGTGATGCACAAATTATAACGAACTGCATTGGTTGCTAACGATATCAACAAGTTCGCTGGTTCTGGCATCCAGTTTAGAGGTTCATCCACGATTGCTCAAACACTGTGATAGGACCTTTACAAAGAGGTGTTGCCGCAACTTTTTCGACGTCATTCCCTGCCGAATTCATGTTGCCGGAACTTTGTTGCGGTAAATTCTGGATCTCTTTTCAACTTCAAGCGATAAAAAACCGCTCCGCAACATTCTCTCAGCAACTGCGGGAATTGACCATTGGAATTGAATTGGGTATTGCCTATTGGGATCAAACACGAGACTATATCTAGTCCAGACTAGAGACCGGGGACGAGTCTAGTCCAAGCAGGGTCGGGTCACTCACACTCCAGTCACTCACAGTCACTCAGTCACACTCACTGGTCCACCTCCGACCAAGTCCAAGACTTGCCACACCCCCATATCATCAACGGTGTTCAACAAGAAGCCTTATCTAAAGACTAGAAACACAAAAACCTTGTAGAGAGTTGTACCTTACCAGTAAGCGTTTTGCGTTGTCAATCTTTCAGTGTGCGTCACTCGTAGATTTAGGGGTTCAGATTAAACCTCTACCTACGTATCATCAAACGACTCGCCATTTTTCCTCACGGTGGCAAAGCAAGTAAAGTCTCGTGGGCGGTTTGTCCAATGGAAACACGAATAGCTGGGTCATAATGGCCACCATAACACACGTGTTTCATAGCGGGAGTTGCTGCCTCACAGCGGTGAGGTGGCTTTTCGGTGGGGGCGATTTTGGATTTGCCAGCTTGGTTATACCGTACCGGGCAGGGTTGGCAGTAGTTACTCAAAATAACTCATTATTGGATATTCCTTGCTTTGGTTACCTTATTACCTTATTAAGATTACCTTACATTCGATGCTATAAAAGTATCGATTGCAGTAACTATTACTCATTACGAATCGATACTTCCAGCCCTGGTTATTTGCATTCTGTGAAAGCAAGTGCCCAATCACAATGATGTAAATATGGTGTTCTATTTTACTATTTCTTAGAGCTATCATTCTTTGGATGCCGTTTCATTTCACCAACATACCAATTACCAAATCTCTATTATTGCTGCAATATTATCAGCAACCTATAGCCGACTTGTCTAGACAGGTTTGTAATATTTATCTGGATAGAAAATCATGCCTGCAACAACGCAATGACCGAGATTCTGCAAGGTAGAAATTGAAGCATTCTTGGTCCCCATACTTGCTCACTAAAAACTTTGCATATGCACGGTCTGTATGTTCATAGCAACCCCTAGGGATGTGAACGTGGACTATTTTGTACATGTACATGTAAATGTTTCATTTCCATACATCTGATGAGTCATTCAATGTTTTATCCATTGGCTCCACTTTATTAGCTAATCAAAACTCTGAACAGAACCAAAATTCGGTTGATGTAACACATATTAAAATCATTCGATTACCACCCGTTCCAGAAGACTAGAGTTTAGAAGTGTTTGTGGTGATGGAATGGAGGTCCACATAGCCACCAGTTATCACTGTACTTCCTGTTTCGGGAACCTATAAAAACAGTAACATGATAATAGTAGGTGCGAGCGTACCTGACAGATAACTCTACTGATGTATGAACGTATGTACCTTTATTGTGTCAAGCTTAACGAGTAGGATATGCTATTCTGGCGGCATGATGTAAATACAAATATAAATGAATAAATACAGAGTTGGGAAGGAAAAAACAAGGATAACATCCAGTTTTTAGGACTCCAACAGCCACTTAAATAATGGATGAGATAATGCCAATAACTCTATTGCGAAACTCCAGTATGATCAACTGCTGGTTTTTCAAAGAATATAGGGCCTGTCATATTGGTGAATTTGTAAAAATAAAACCGCAATATTTTCGCGAATAACATTACGCGAAAAGTCGCTTTGTTAATTTGCGATAGCTGTGTCACTGTTTCAAAACTGGCAGTTCTAGCTTGCAAATCGCGCTTACAAGGCACGCGCTGATTGGTTCAATTAACTTCGATAGCCCATGGGAATCTAAAGACTATAAAGTAGAAAGTCAGAATGGCCAACTACGTCTGACTTGAAATTTTATTTGAGCCAGCTTGGGAGCAGTCATCATCGCAGAGGAAGAAACAATCGCAATATAAACCACGGAGTACCAACTATATGGAGCAAGCCATTGGCTGAGTGATGCTATCCATGTAAAACAAGATGGTCCTATCTTATCTAAACACAAAATCACCCTCTTTCAGTGATTATCCAGGGTGTAAAGGGTACAGTTTAACCTTACCTCTGACTCAAAGAACACGCGATTCCCTTCTCGCCACATATTTGTCTTGATAGTCTGGCC
>Ga0224501_10001286_pt1 | contig 19503 bp, 17 predicted proteins | sample SF_Oct11_sed_USG_4_FD_169105 | JGI IMG/M metagenome (GOLD analysis project Ga0224501, IMG submission 169105) | Sediment microbial communities from San Francisco Bay, California, United States - SF_Oct11_sed_USGS_8_1 | ecosystem: Environmental > Aquatic > Marine > Sediment | place: USA...
AGACACTGATTTCTCTAAAGACGGAGAAGGTTTTATTGCTCATCAATCTTTAGGTTGGGCGGCGATGATTGGGACCAGTCTGGAAAAGGAGATGCACAGGCACCTCAATCGAAATTTTACAATTGAGGTGGATTTTCAGGAAAAATGGGTTGAGATTAGGGTTCTGCTTAAAAATGGCGTGCTGTTTATTTCTTTGCCACAAAGGCGTCTTTTTTCTTCATCCAGCTATATTTTCTTGCTTTGGGTTTTTAGTGTCTCACTTATTTTGCTGATTATTGCCATTCTTTTTATGCGCAATCAGATACGCCCAATAAGGCGGCTTGCGCTTTCGGCAGAACGCTTTGGTAAAGGGTTGTATGATGCGGACCTTAAGGTCGAGGGTGCAAAAGAGGTGCGGCAAGCGGGAAAGGCCTTTCTTGATATGAAAACTAGGATAAAGCGTCAGATAGAGCAGCGTACAGACATGCTTGCCGGTGTATCGCATGATCTAAGGACACCGCTTACTCGTCTTAAATTACAGTTGGCTATGTTAGGAGATAGTCCAGATATTGATGCTATGAAATTAGATGTTTCCGATATGGAGAAAATGATTGAAGGGTATCTTAATTTTGTGCGCGGTGAAGATCAAGAAAGTTTCGAGGATGTAAATTTTATAACGCTTATTGAGGAGATTGTGACGGCGTCAAAACGGCAAGGATGCGAAATAAATTACTCTAATGAAATTGGTTCTTTAATGATGAAAATCAAGACGATGGCTATTAAAAGAGCCCTGAATAATGTTATTTCAAATGCAGAAAAATATGCTGAAAAAATTTGGATTACAGTATTACTTACCAGTAATAAGAGGGTTAGAGTTATTATTGAAGATAATGGGCCGAGTATCCCTGAAGATAAGTATGAGAAGGTTTTTAGGCCCTTTTATAGAATCGATGGCTCCAGAAATCTGTTAACTGGCGGAGTGGGTCTGGGACTGCCTATTACAATGGACATTATTCATTCTCATGGCGGAGAAATATGGCTCGATCAGAGTCCCAAAGGTGGTCTGATGGTGAATATAGAATTGCCTATCTAAATTTATGCAGATGCTTTATTATCTGTCTCTGGTGAAACCGTTTCCTGACTATCTTCAGATTGCTCTTTTAGAAGGCGAGATGTCTTTTTATTGGCGTCTTTTATAATTTTGGAAATGTCCTCAAAATTACTCATAGCCTTTTTGTAGCTTGACTGTATGACTTCTGTTTTTCCTTCGCACAAAATATCGTTTGTAGCATTCGTCTGGTCTTGAATAAATTGAGCCACGATTTCCATTTGTTTGTTAGTAAGGGCCTGTGCATTTTGAAGGCCAATCTGCTGTGCTTTAGCTAGAGTTTGAAGGTTTTTTCTGTTGGCTTCCAAAAAGGCACCAAAATCCAAAGTAGAACTTTGGTATTTTTCCAAAGTTTCTTGAATTTTGTCATTCGTAAAAAAAGTAGAGAAGGGATTATTGTGCGCCATGTGTCGTTCCTTTTTCAACTCTATAAAAAAATGCTGCACTTTGAAAGTATATTTTTTATTGTGGCGCGTCAAGAGGATGGTGCTTTTATGAATTATTTCGTCATTATCCTGCCAATGTATGCTTGTATTAAATATTTTTTATAAACGTAAATTTTGCAGTTTGTGACAGTAAAAAGGTAAAATATAATTTTGATTGTGTTAGAGTTTCTAACTTCGGATATGTGGAAAGAGCTACTTTAAATGAAAAGTGATGATAGGGAAGGTCATATTGTAGAAAATGAATTTAAGCCAAATAGTGGTTTTTTGTCATCCGGGTTTGCGCAGATTATTGTTCTTTTAAATGGTTTGTTTCTTACCGTTATAGCTTTTTTTATCCTAAATTTTTTTATTACCAATCTGACCAAGGATAAATACGAGGAGACTTCTCGTAAAACGGCAGCCGTTTTATTAGATGGGATTGGTGAGATAGAAAATGTTGTCCGTGTTCTGGCAACAATATTCAGGACGTCGAGATCTGAAGATAAAAATGATATTATTAAAAATATAAGGCGTAATGTTCCGGGGCTTGGTTCTTTTGATCAACTCTTTCTTGTCTATGAGCTTAATCCTGGTAATTGGCAATATAAAACAATTTTTCAAGCGCAGTATGATAAGGGAGATAATCCACATTTTCTACTAAAGCCGGATAACACCCTTATTAAAAGGCTGGTAGATATTAATATTTTTGATCAGGATACGATAAAGGTAATTACCGATTTTGGCGGGATGGACTATATAGAGTACAGCAAAAAACCTATAATTAAGCTTAGATCATTTGCATTACTTTTACCTGTAGAAGAGAAAGATTCTTCAAAAGGTGTGATTGTCGGGGTCAGTCGTGCGCCCTTATTGCTTGATGATGAATTTGTTAAAAATAATCCACTAATCACGCGTTTAACCATACGTGACATTAAATCCCAAAAAGGCATATATCATATGGACTACCATATTGGCATAGGCGAGGATCACATTAAAAGTAAAGAGGATTTTAGTTTTTTTATTGCCGATAATGAATGGCAAATTGTTCTTGAGTTCGCAGAGGACAAGAGCTTTGTTTTCATAGAGAAGAGTCCTTATATTGTTTTGTTTTTTGGGTTAATGATGACAATTCTGGGCACGCTTTTTGTGCGTAACAATTATAAGCAGGCAACAAAGCTTTCAAAGATGAATGTTATTCTTGAGCAAAAAAATTTCGAACTACAAAATGAAATATCCGAAAGAGAGAGATTGAATCAAACATTGGTAAAGTCTGAAAAAGAGAATAGAGCTATTATCGATTCTGTTAGCGATGTGATTTTTGAAACTGATACAAATGGCGATCTTCTTTTCCTGAGTGAATCGTGGCGTAAAATAACCGGATTTGATATGGAGCGATCTTTAGGAAATAATTTATTCTCCATGGTGCATCCTGAAGAGCAATCTAAAAATATTGAAGATTTTCAGTTGCTTGTTAGGGGGCAAAAACAAGCATATCGTTATTTTGCAAGGTTGCGTATTTCAAATGGTATGTTTCGGGCTGTTGAGATAGCTATGTCTGTTATTCGGCAGGATGAGAATAAGAATTTACGTGTTGTAGGCACAATTACTGATGTGGATGAACGCAGGCGGGCTGAGCGTGCTTTGGCTGAAGCCGAGAAAAAATACAGAACTATTGTTGAAAATGCTGCAGGCGGTTTATATCAGGTTACACCTGAGGGAATATATTTGAGCGCTAACCCTGCTATGGCGAATATTCTAGGTTATGAAAGCGTTGAGGAAATGCTGCGTATCGTTAAAAATGCTAATGGGTTAGTGTATGTGGATTTAGAGGAACGTAAAAAATTTACGCAATTAATTTTGGCGCAAAAGCAGGTTTTTGATTATGAAACTCAAGTCCTGACCAAATCTAAGGATAAAATATGGGTTAAGGAGAACGTGCGCATTGTACAAGATGAGAGCGGAAATACACTTTATTACGAAGGATCTATGGAGGATATTACAAGGCGGAAGGAAGCAGAAATAGCCTTGCGCGAAGCTAAGGTTCATTCAGATATGGCAAACCGTGCTAAAACAGAGTTTATTGCAAATATGAGCCATGAATTAAGAACACCGCTTAATGCGATTATCGGGTTTTCTGAGATTTTAAAAAATCAGGTCATGGGACCGTTGGGTCAGGATATTTATAAAGAATATGCAAGTGATATATATGATAGTGGAAGGAAACTATTAGGGATTATTAATGAAATTTTGGATCTTTCCAAGATAGAGGCCGGCAAAAAAGAGCTTAAAGAAAGTGAGTTTTCTATTAATGATTGCTTGCAAACGACACTGGATAATTTGTCAGTACGAATAAAAGATAAAAGGTTGGTCCTTATTAATGAAACTCATGATTTACCGCGCATGATCGGTGAAGAAGTTGCAATCAAAAATATCATAAAAAATATTATTTCAAATGCCGTTAAGTTTACACCTGAAGAAGGGCGAGTGACTATTTTCTCAAACTATGATCATGACGGGTCTTTACGGTTGTCTATTTCAGATACAGGGATTGGTTTGTCGCTTAAAGAAATTGAAAAGGCCTTATCACCTTTCGGGCAGATTGATAGTGCGCTGGATCGATCGGGGGAGGGGACCGGTTTGGGGCTTCCGTTATCGCAAGCCTTAATCAAGTTACATGGTGGGCGTCTTGAAATTTTATCGGAGAAAGGAATTGGCACAACTGTGGCAATTATTATTCCAGTAGAGCGCATAAGTATGCAGGAGCAAAAAACAGATAAGGTAAAATAAAAACCCGATAAAATTTCATCGGGTTTTTCTCTGATTATTTCGTATCTGATTAACGACGGATACCAAGTGATTTGATAAGCTTTTGGTAGCGTTCTTCGTCTTTTTTCTTCAGGTAATCCAGCAATTTTCTGCGTTTGGCAACCATAGACAGAAGGCCTCTGCGACTATGGAGGTCTTTTTTATGGACATTCATGTGTTCCGATAGTTCCTCGATACGTGCCGTCAAAATAGCAACCTGAACTTCGGGTGAGCCTGTATCTTCCTTAGAGCTTTGAAACTCTTTAATTATTTTTGCCTTGCGAGCGGGTTCAATCGACATCATTTCCTCGTTTCATTTAAAAGTTAAAAACACGGACAGGTTTGATCTTGTATTTATTCACCTCAATAATCGCGACTGTCTGGTCCATATAAGACGCAACAGCTACTTTTTCTCTTGCTCCTGATAATCCGGCTTTTTCAAGCCGTTCAAAGTCAGGTCGTGATATAAAATCAATAGTTTGTCCTTTACGAAGTTTTTCTGTTTCTTCCCTGTTAAGTATTAGGGCCGGGATATCGTCCAGCGCAATTCCTACAGGCAGCAAAGCTTCGCAACGGGCGGCAAAGTAGTCTATATCAAGCAGTTTGTCTAGTGAAATCGTATTTTCCAAAGTAAAAGGGCCAACTTTCGTGCGTCGCAAGGCACTGACATAGCCTTTTGTACCAAGTTTTTCTGCCATATCTCTGGCAAGGGACCTTACATATGTACCCTTGCCGCAAATCATCTCGAACTGCGCTGTGTCCTTATTTTCTTCTATTAGTTTAAGAGACTTTATATAAACATTGCGAGGTTTCAGGTCTACCTTTTGCCCTGATCTTGCAAGGTCATAGGCGCGTTTCCCGTCAATTTTAATAGCCGAAAAGCGCGGCGGTGTTTGTTCTATATTTCCTGTAAATTCCGGTAATATCTCTAAGATACTTTTTTTGTCTGGACGTTGATCTGATGTGGCGATGATATCGCCTTCCATATCATCTGTATCGCGTTGTTCACCCCATGTGACTGTGAACTCATAGGTTTTTAGACTGTCTTGTATATAGGGGATTGTTTTTGTGGCTTCTCCCAGTGCAATCGGGAGTATTCCTGTGGCTAACGGGTCTAGTGTGCCGGCATGACCAACTTTTTTGCCTTTCAAGATAGAGCGGATTTTCCCAACGGCTTGCATGGATGTCATCCCTAAAGGTTTATCAAGATTTACCCATCCGTGGATATCACTGTTTTCTTTATGACGGGGCATATTATCTGTCTTTAGAGTGAATATCACGAAGTATATTCTCAATATGGGCGGCATTGGCGAAGCTGTCATCTTCGACAAATTTAATGCGCGGAGTGAACTTTGTGCTTAAAGAAGTGCCTATATCCTTTTGAAATACCCTGCTTTCTGCATTTAAGGCATCAAGTGTTTCTTGGAGATTGTCGCCGCCGCCTCCCAGAGGTATAATATAGGCCGTGGCGTATTTTAAATCCGGAGAAGGGCGCACTTCCGAGATTGTAATTGTATTGGAATGATTTAGTAGCAGGGTGTTTGAAAAATGTCCCCGTTGCAGTGTTTCGGACAAAATATGCCTAATTTGTTCGCCAACACGTAATTGACGCTGTGACGGTTCATTTATTTTGGATTTGGATGTTTGCTTGCGTCTCATCTTAAAAATAATTTTTTCTTATAAGTACAGAAGAATGGATTCTAGCCCAGAACACGCTGTTCTTCTATGATTTCGTAGCATTCAATGACATCGCCTTCCTTGATATCATCGTAATTCTCGAATGCCATACCGCATTCCATACCTTCTTTAACTTCTTGTACTTCATCCTTGAAGCGCTGGAGAGTTTTAAGCTTGCCCTCATGAATGACGACATCGTCACGCAATAATCGTACTTTCGATCCGCGTTTTACGCTGCCCATTTCAACATCACATCCTGCAACTTTACCGACTTTCGTAATATTAAAGACTTGTTTGATTTTGGCCTGACCCAGATATTCCTCGCGCATGATCGGCGTTAACATACCGGTCAGAATAGCTTTGACGTCATCAATGACATTATAAATGACATTATAATATCTGACCTCTACCTTTTCATGCTGTGCTAGATCGCGTGCTTGCTTATTGGCACGCACATTGAAACCGACAATCAAAGCACCGGAGGCTTGAGCCAAAATTACGTCGGATTCCGTAATCCCTCCGACCCCTGTGTGAAGGATTTGAACATTTATGTCCTCGTTCTCTTCCATAACTTTATACAAGGACCCTGAAATAGCCTCGATAGAACCCTGAACATCGGCTCGAATGATAACAGGTAATTTAGTTTTCTCGCCTTTTTCCTTCTGCAGCACAAGTTGCTCCATAGTGGTGCGGCCCTTAACGGCATTGGCTGCTGTAATTTCTTTCATTTTGTGTCGTCGGTATTCACTAATCTCACGTGCTTTTGCTTCATCTTTTGTGACGTTAAATATATCTCCGGCCAAGGGAGTATCATTTGCTCCTAAAACCTCTACAGGCTGACCGGGGACGGCCTCCTTAATGTTTTTTCCCTTGTCATCAATCAATGCGCGCACCTTTCCAAACACAGCACCAGCAACAAAAACATGGCCTATCTTAAGAGTGCCTTTCTGGATCAAAACAGTTGCTACTGAACCACGGCCCGTCTCCATTTTTGCCTCAACGATAAATCCCTGTGCCAGACGGTTTGGGTTTGCCTTGATTTCAAGAATTTCTGCCTGAAGTAAAATGGCTTCCTCCAATTTGTCCAAATTCATTTTCTTTTTGGCTGAAATTTCTACACATTGAACATCGCCACCCATCTCCTCGATCACGATTTCATGTTGAAGCAAATCCTGCTTTACTTTGCTTGGATTTGCATCCGGCAAATCAATTTTGTTTATAGCAATGATAATAGGAACATTTGCTGCTTTTGCATGGTTTATAGCTTCAATCGTTTGAGGCATAATGCTGTCATTGGCGGCCACTACGATAACAACAATATCTGTAACATTTGCGCCTCGTGCTCTCATTTCTGTAAAGGCAGCATGACCCGGTGTATCAAGAAATGTGATTTTGTCGCCGGATGACATTTGCACCTGATATGCACCTATATGCTGGGTAATGCCGCCAGCTTCTCCTGCGACAACATCGGTCTGACGCAAGGCATCAAGAAGCGAGGTTTTGCCATGATCCACATGGCCCATAATTGTCACAACAGGGGGGCGAGGAACAAGATCTTCTGCTTTGTCTTCGAGTGTATCCAGAGCCAATTCCACATCGCCCTCTGTGACGCGTTTGACTTTGTGGCCAAATTCATCAACGATCAATTCCGCAGTATCTGCGTCAATGATTTGAGTTCCTGTTGCCATTACCCCCATTTTCATAAGAGCTTTGATGACTTCTTTGCCTGGTTCAGCCATACGGTTGGATAATTCTTGAACCGTTATTGTTTCAGGCAAAATGACCTCCCGCACTTGCTTTTGCGTCGGCTCTTGAAACGGTTGCGCTGCCATGCGGGCCTTTTCCAACGCTCTTTTTTGAGCGGCCAGAGAAGGGCCACGATCACGTTCATAGTCTCGGTTCAATGCCTGCGTGACTGTAATGCGAGCGCCTCTGCGGTCATCTGTGCGTCTTGGGTTTTTTGGTGCTGCTTTCTTGACCTTATCACGGTAGCTACCCTCAGATTCCTCTTCATTTTCAAAAAATTTACTACGTCTGTTTTCAGATTCTTTTATAGCGGTAGGAATGTTTTCTACATCATATGGAGACGGTGTCTCTAAATTCTGTTGTTTTTCCTCCTTGGCTCTTTCTTTTTCCTTTTCTTGTCTTTTTTCTTCTTCTTTGGCCTTTTTATCCTCAATGGTCATGACCCTTCTTTTGGGTAATTCCTTTTTCTTTGCGCTGCCTGATAAGGCGGCTTCAAGTGCTTTTTGACGAGCTTCGCGCTCCTGCGTCGTTAGATGTAAATCTTTCTGATCTTTGTTGTTATCAGGGGATGAAAGGGGAGCCTTTCGCGCACGTTTGACCTCTACGGCCACAGCATTGCCTCTTGGTTTGGATATTGTTTTTTTGTCGCCTGATTTAAGACTAAGAGTTCTACCGGAAAGACTTAATGTATTTCCAGCTTTTGTAGTGCCTTTGTCTTCTTTTTTTTGTTCACTCATAAAAATTTATCCAGTTTCCTTTGTGGGGTTAGGTATACACCCGCAAGTTCCCAAGTGCAAAATATTGTTTTAGAAAAAGCCGTTTATTCGGCTTTTTCTGTTTCTGATTCTATGTTTTCCTCTTGAGAATCTTCCTCGGCAAACCAGTGTTCGCGGGCCTTCATGATTATAGTGTTGGCATCTTTTTCAGTAATCTGATCTTCACCAAGAAGCTCAACAAGCTCGTCACCGGCAAGATCAGCCAAGTCATCAAGGGTTTTAATACCTTGTTCACCTAGCTTCATAATTTGATCCGGACGCAAGCCTTCAGCTGTCATAAGGTCATCATTGATGCCAAGTTCATCTTGTTTGCTCTTCAGTTCTTTAGTTTGCGCTTCCAACCAGGCAATAGCACGGTTTTGAAGTTCAATAGAAATTTCTTCTTCAAAGCCTTCAATCTGATTGAGTTCTTCAATAGGTGTTTCGGCTATTTCCTCTACCTGAGAGAAACCTTCGGCGACAAGAAGATGAGCGATAACCTCATCAACATCCAAAGCTTCGATGAACAGAGAAGAACGAGTTTTGAATTCATCAGCTCTGCGCTCTGATTCTGCCTCTTCTGTCATGATGTCAATGTCCCAGCCAATTAGCATAGAAGCCAGACGCACATTTTGTCCACGGCGGCCAATGGCTAGGCTAAGCTGGTCATCAGGCACTACAACATCCATGCGTTTATTGTCCTCATCCAGAATAACTTTTGTGACGGCTGCGGGTTGTAAGGCATTAACGACAAAACTTCCAAGATCTTCGGTCCATGGGATAATATCAATTTTCTCACCGCCCAGTTCATTGACGACCGCCTGAACACGAGATCCACGCATCCCGACGCAAGCTCCGACCGGGTCAATTGAGCTGTCTTTGGAGGCGACTGTGATTTTGGCACGGCTGCCGGGGTCACGGGCTACGCCTTTAATCTCGATGATACCGTCGTAGATTTCAGGCACTTCCTGCGTGAAAAGCTTTGCCATAAATTCTGGGTGTGAGCGTGATAAAAATATCTGCGGTCCGCGAGCTTCTTCACGCACTTCATATATAATGGCACGGATGCGGTCATTTACGTTTATTGGTTCGCGTGGAATAGTTTCATCGCGACGTAGCAAGCCTTCTGCGCGCCCTTGAATGTCTATGGTTGCATTGCCATATTCAACGCGTTTAACAACACCATTAACGATCTCTCCTACGCGATCCTTGAATTCTTCATATTGACGGGCCCGCTCTGCTTCACGCACTTTTTGCATGATAACCTGCTTGGCAGTCTGGGCGGCTATGCGACCAAAATCCAACGGTGGCAACTCGTCAATCAGAAATTCGCCGGGTTTGGCATCAGGTTTTATTCTTATTGCTTGAGAAAGGGTAAGTTGGGATACTTCGTTTTCTATTTCAGCATCTTCTTCAAGAACTTCACGATAGCGTTTTAGTTCAATTACACCATTTTTGCGATCAATCTGTGCACGAATATCTTGCTCATGACCGTATTTGGATCGACCAGCTTTTTGGATTGCTTCCTCCATCGCTTCTAAAACGATTTCGCGATCAATATTTTTTTCACGGGCTACTGTATCTGCAACTTGTAACAATTCCATTGTTTTTCTCCTATAACTTTGCAGTCTTTTCAATTAATTCATCGGTTAAAACCAGTTTTGCTTTCGCCAGAGCAGAATAAGGGATTTGAGCTTCCCCTTGGTCTGTGCTCAGGTGAATTACATTATCCTTTAAGCCGTTTAAGCGTCCACGAAAGCGTTTTTGGCCGTTTTCATCTGGTGCTTTGGTTTCTATTTTTGCTTCGAATCCTTTGTAATACTCAAAATCATCTTTGTTTATGAGCAAACGATCAATGCCTGGAGAGCTGATCTCAAGCCTGTATGCTCCATTAATAGGATCTTCCACGTCCAGAATGGCTGATACAGCGCGGCTTATTTTTGCGGCATCATCAACACCCAGATTTTTAGTGGCCGGATCTTCAGCCATAACCTGAACTGTCGTAGAGCCTTTATCGCCGCCAATGCATTGAACATGAAAAAGCATAAAGCCACAGTCTTTTACAACAGGCTCTATCAGGGCTTTTAATTTTGTCTCCAAAGGAGTCATATTCATGTGCGTTTTAAATCCTTATAAATCTGATCCAAAAACAAAAAAGGCGGACCTCTTTATGGGTCCACCGTCTTAATCGATCGGTTATTTCCGGTATTCTTAACCAAAATGTTTTCGAAATGCAAGCCTGTTTTTATTTTTGTGTTGCATATAACATAAATTGACTCATGGTATTTGCGCCCTTACTATCCAAATTCATTCTAATAACAATCAGGTTCAAAGGATGACAGGGCAATCCCAAGAGGATATTTGGAAAGACTGGGCGATAAAAGCCCAAAAAGGCGATAAAAAGGCATATAATGCGCTTTTGAACGATTTGTTGCCTTTTATAAGGGGGCGATTGTCGGGGACTCTTGCAAATCCTGATTGGGTAGAAGATGTGACTCAGGAAGTTTTAATTTCAGTTCATAAATCCCTTTATACATATGCCTCTGATAGGCCTTTCAAGCCATGGCTGATGTCTATAATAAATTTTAGGAAAACAGATTTTTTACGGAAATATTACAAGAATAAGAAATTACGCGAAGATGTTAATAATCATGAAAAAACATATGATGGTAATGTAACCGAACTGGCGCATTTGGGCGAATTAAAGGATATAGAATCGGCGCTGGGGAGTTTGCCGAAAAAACAAAGGAAAATATTTACGCTAATGAAGGTCGAAGGATATAGTGCGCAGGAAGTTTCGGATGAGATGGGTATGAGCGTTTCGGCGGTTAAGGTTTCTGCGCATAGAGCCGCTAATAAGCTAAAGGAAAGATTAGAGTAAGTAAAATAATGCATGACGTAGGCAAGGAAGACAGTACACAAAAAATTATTAACAGCTTATGCGAGGATTTGCATGAGTTAAAGCTTGCTCCGCATCCGCTTAAAATGGCTTTACTTTGGATGGTTTTGGGTGTTGTTTATCTAGGTGTTTGTCTTTACGTTTTTGAAATACGGGATGATTTAGGTACAAAGTTACTGGATTTTCTGTTTGTTTTTGAGATGATTCTAACTCTTTCTATGGCCATTAGCGCTGCCTTTTGTTCCGTCTGGATGGCTGTGCCGGATATGAGGGGGCAGAAATGGATGTTATCTGTTCCGATAACGTTTTTTGCGGTTTTGGTTACATGGATAGGGCTGCAAACATTATTGGCGTCATATAAATTCCCGGATATTCATTGGCATAATTGCTATAAGGAAGCGATGGTTTTCGGTGTTATTCCTGCTATTGCTTTAATTTACTTTTCTTTAAGGGGGAAAACGACGCGTCCTGCCGGTTTATCAGTTATGAATGCTCTGGCGGTGGGTGGATTTGGGTATACCGCTCTCAGGCTTTCTTGCGGTTCTGATAATATTGGGCATATATGTGCTTATCATATTCTGCCTTATATTCTTTTCGCGTTATTTTGTATTTTTATCGTAAGAAAGATTTACCGCTGGTGATTTCTGGGGTAGATTTTAAAAGTAAAAAATACAATAGAAGCGATTATGTTTAATGAAAGTCAAGATTTATAAGCCCAGCAAAAACGTTATGCAATCCGGTCGAGCCAAGCTTAATGCGTGGGTGCTGGAGTATGAGCGTGATTGTAAAAGAGATCCTGAAACGCTAATGGGCTGGACATCATCTAGTGATACGCTCAATCAGGTGCGTCTGAAATTCAAAACATTGGAAGATGCGGAAGCATACGCGAAGGAAAAGAGCTGGGATTATGAAGTTATGCCTGCGCATAAGCGCGTTGTGCGTCCCCGTAATTATGGTGATAATTTTAAATATATTCCGCCTGCCAGTGAGGAAAAAGCTTGATTAAACTTTAAGTTTTGGGCATTTTGCACGTCAAACGCTTATGAGATGGTCCCGTAGCTCAATTGGATAGAGCACCTGCCTTCTAAGCAGGGGGTTGCAGGTTCGAGCCCTGCCGGGATCGCCATATTCAAAAGGTTTTATTTCATGCCAGTTTCTAAAGCGCAGGATCAAACTCAAAGCCTTTTTCAAAAGGCAGGGGATTTTATTCGCTCGGGTCAGCTTGATGATGCCGAGAGCATTTTAAAGGAGCTGGCTGCTGTTGTGGGTGTGCAAGACGAGGCTTATTCCAAGCTTGGTGTTGTTTATAATTTCCGGAAAGACAAGGAAAAGGCGGAAAGTTTTTTTCTTAAAGCGCTTGAGGCTAATAATTCTTTCGTTCCGGCTCTTCACAATCTTTGTCTGCTTTACACGCAAGAAGGTATCTTTGATAAAGCGTTTAAATATGGAGAGCGGGGGCTTGTAGAGGACCCTTCTTATATTGAGCTTTATTTTGCTATGGCACTTGCTCATCGACTTAATGGAAATCTGGATCAAGCGCTTGATTATATGCGGCGGGCTTTAGAATTGGATGAGAAAAATCTCAGGGTTCATTCAAATTACGCGGCTCTTTTACTTGAGCAAGGTAAAATTTTTAACAAGGAAAACCGTAAGAAGGATGCGTTACAGGCTTATCATAAGGCTCTTGAGGTTTATGGCTCTTTTGTTCCGGCTTATTACAATCTTTGTATGGCGTATACGGATGCGGCGCAATTTGAAAAAGCTATAGAATACGGGCGTAAGGGGCTGGAGCTGGAGCCGACTTACCTGGAGCTATATTATGCAGTCGCGTTAGCCTATAGAGGGCAGGGTAAACTTAGTGAGGGGCTGGAGTATTTAGAGCAAGCTTTGGCATATGATGAAAGCAACGTTAGAACTCTTATAAATTATGGTGCGCTTTTGTTTGAGCAAGGCACAAAGGATAAGGCCCAAGAAATCTTTGAGACAATTATAAAATTGGTTCCTGAAAATGCCTCGGCGCACAGGATGTTATCCCTGATTGAGTCGTATAAAAAAGGGCATCCTCATATTAGCCAGATGGAAAATTTGATCGTGAATACGTCCCTTGGTTTGCAGGCTAAGTCAGAAATGCATTTTGCTCTGGGCAAGGCGTATGAGAGCGCTAAAGACTATGGTGAGTCTTATAAAAACTATAAAGAGGCTAACGCTTTGTATCGCCAATCCTTGAACTACTCAATAGAGAAGGAAAGGGAGTTATTCGAAAATATTAAGAGGGTTTTTACCGTCGAGTATATTGATAAAAACAAACTTTCGGCGCAGCAAGGCAAAGTGCCGATTTTTATTTTGGGTATGCCGCGTTCGGGTACGTCTCTGATTGAACAAATACTGGCCAGTCATCCGGATGTTTACGGGGCGGGGGAATTAAAGGATTTAGGGGCGATCCAGTTCCATGATTTTGAAATCACTTTGAATAATTATGTTGATGTTTACTCGAACATGAAAACTTCTGATTTCCAAGTAATGTCAAGAACTTATATCCGGAAATTAGACTCTCTTACGGCAGATCATATTTATGTGACGGATAAAATGCCGATGAATTTCAGGTTCATCGGGTTAATTGCCTGTTTATTTCCTGAGGCGAAGATTGTTCATTGTATCAGGGACCCCAGAGATACATGTCTTTCGATCTTCAAAACTTTTTTTACAGGAAGTTTGCCTTATGCTTATGATGAATATGAGATTGCCGAATATTATAAGCTTTATGAGAATTTAATGAGGTATTGGCATGAGGTTTTGCCTGAGAAAATTTATGATTTGAGCTATGAAGGTCTTATTAACAGCCCCGAAAATTCTATTCGTGAATTGCTGGAATATTGTGATCTTGAGTGGAGTGACGCCTGTTTGGACTTTCATAAAACCAAGCGCTCAGTGACAACTGCCAGTGCCATGCAGGTTAAACAGCCTTTATATAAAACGGCTTTAGGCTATTGGCAGAAATACGAACCTTATATGAGTGATGATATTAAGTCTCTTGTTTAGAGGGAGAGGTTGCTTTTATTGCGTAATGTTTAAAACAAGTCTGGACAAGGTCGCTTGATTATTTTATAAGCCGTAATGCCCCGATTTAAGGTAGAGCTTTTCCGGTTTGCCCAGGTAGCTCAGGGGTAGAGCAGGGGACTGAAAATCCCCGTGTCGGTGGTTCGATTCCGCCCCTGGGCACCACTTCATTTTTTCTAAAATTCTAAAACTCAATGCCTTCGAAGCGCTCGGCGAGGGGCGGGGTACGTCGCTTGCGGGTGATCTCGGCAAGGCCAAGCTTGGTAAGGCCATGAAGTTGCACTGTACAAGGGTCTGTGTAGGTGGCGTCTTCCAATGCTTGGAGAAGGGAATCTTTATCTTTTTTGCTGGTCATTTTTAGAAAATCAACAACAATAATACCACCGCAGTTACGTAGCCGCATTTGGCGCGCTAGTTCTTTAACGGCTTCAATATTAACAGCAAGATGAGATCGTTTGTCGCCGCCTTTATTCACGTCAACTGCGGTAAGGGCAGCAGTGCTTTGTATGATAAGATTGCCGCCACTTGGCAAAAGAACATAATTGTAAAATAATGACTCAATTTGGCCCATAAGATCTTCATGCTCGAATAGGGCAAGGTCTTCTGATCCGTCATCAATTTCGACAGGCCGGATTTTGGTAACCAGATCAGGGGCGAAAATATTGCACCAGTCTTCGGCTTGTGTGTAGTGCTGCATAGTTACGATTTTGATTGAATCGATTGATTCAATTGCCAGGTCTGAAAGGATTCTTTGTATGGAGTTCGGTCCTTGAACGAGCAAGCCATGATAATTATCGTTATAGGATTTAGAAATTACATCCCATGCATCTTTTAGAATTTTAGCTTCGCGCATGAGAATGTCAGTTTGCAGATCAGCACCTGCAGAGCGCAGAATTAGGCCTGACATGCCTTGAACTTGGTTAAGCATTTTCTCCATTTTTTTACGCCGTTCTTTCCCTTGGATACGACGTGAAATCTGGTTGTTCTGGCTCTTGGGTGTGTAAATCAGATATCGCCCCGGGATACTGATATTCATACTGGTTTGTATGGTTTTATCTTCTTCGCTTTGCCGGAACATGTCATCATCAACATTCAAGTAAGCGCTTTTTGCCTGAATAAGAACCATGTTTCCTGCTTTTAGAATTTTTCCAATGGCATCATCACCGCCTTTTTTATGCTCACCCTTTTTATCAGTGGTAATGACATCGCGGTTGTAAAGAATCCCCACATTTTGACCGTCAAGATCAAGAAAAGCAGCATCCAGCGATTTATCAATGCGTGTTATTTTGGCGTTATATACTGCGCCCCAGCGTACAGCTTCTTGAGGGGGGTCAACCTCAAGTCCTTCAAGGCGACCATTACGTATGGCAGCAGCCCAGACTTTGCCCTTAAATTCTTCGATTAAAATATCCAATTATAGCTCCTGCCCCAGATTGAAGAAATCATTCCCTTCTAATATTTGTATTGTATCATAAAGGGATAGGCCAACAACATTAGAATATGAGCCTTGCAGAAAAGAGATATAAGATGCTGCCAGACCTTGGATAGCATAACCGCCTGCTTTACCGTCCCATTCACCGGATTGCAGGTAAATATTTATGTCTTTAGAGGTAAGATTCTTGAATTTAACAACAGTATCACATAAGCGGGTGATAATTTTACCTGTATCGGTTATGACGCAAATGCCTCCATAGACATGATGACGTCTGCCCGAGAGAAGTTTTAAGCATCGTTCTGCTTGTTCTATTGTTTCCGTTTTAGGAAGAATACGTCTTCCACAGGCTACTACTGTATCAGCGCTAAGAATAAAATGGTCTTTATATTCTGGATGAACGGCTATTGCCTTTTCTTTGGCAATTCTCAGAGCGTAATCTCGCGGGGTTTCATTTTTTAGCGGAGTTTCGTCAATATTGGCGGGTTTTGTAATGTTTGGCACAATTCCGATTTGTTCTAGAAGTTGTGTGCGGCGGGGTGAAGCCGAAGCTAAAACAAGTTTTTTGTGTTTTCGAAAAACAAGGGGCGCAGTTTTTGATTTGTCTGCTGCCATAATTATTATTTTTCGCGGAAAATAATCCGGCCCTTTGTCAGGTCATAGGGAGTCATTTCAACCACAACAGTATCGCCTTGAAGAACGCGGATTCTGTTTTTACGCATTTTGCCGGCTGTGTGAGCCAGAATGACGTGATCATTTTCCAACTGAACGCGGAACATTGCATTGGGAAGAATTTCAGTTACAATACCTTTAAATTCTATTAGATCTTCTTTAGCCATTTATTCTCAATTTCTTTATTCTTAACTATCATAGACTAGCTGTTATACGCATAAATCGTAAAAAAGCAATAAATTTATAAATAAGAATACTGTCCCATATGGAAATGTTAATAATAATTCAGCGCAAAATATGTGTTTTCCCCATGTGAAGAACGCAAATGAGGGTAAAAAGACGCCGCGCGGTATTATCATCCAGCATTATTTTATCTGAAAGCCTTTCTTGAAGCAAAGCCGCGCCTTCATTATGCAGGCCGCGACGTCCCATATCAATGGCTTCTATGCGGGAGGGCTTGCCTTCTTTTACAGCGTTATCATAACTTTGCACGATCATAAAATAATCTTTAATAACGCGCCTATAGGGCTTAAGTGACAAAACCAGATAGTTCAGATCTTTGCCCTTGCTATTGGTGATATGAAAGACCAGGCGGTCATCTTCTATATATAACTCAAGAGAATAGGGGCCTTGCCGGTCTTTTGCTGGCTGGAATGCATTCTTTGAAATGATATCATTCAGAGCACTTTGTCGGTCTCGTTCAAGTAGATCTGATGTTATGTCATAACTATCGGTTATCAGGTCCAGTGTTTTTATGTAGCTGTTTTTCCTGAGCTTGATTTTTTTGCTAAACATCAGTTTTGCCTATTCAACAGATTTTTGAAAGGCATCGATCCAAGTGCGCATTTCTTTAGGCCTTGTTTTCATGGCACTACGATTGACAATTAATCGGGACGAGACACCCATGATTTTTTCAACTTCCTGCAAGTTGTTGGCTTTGAGTGTGCTGCCAGTTGAAACCAGATCAACAATCCTGCGTACTAGGCCAAGAGCAGGGGCTATTTCCATGGCGCCGTTTAACTTAACGCATTCGGTTTGTATTCCTTGTTTTGAGAAATGACGTTCGGTCAGGTTCGGGTATTTAGTGGCAATGCGGATATGACTCCATTTAGACGTATCTGCGTTATCTGCATCTTCATTTGTTATGGCGACTGATAGGCGACATTTGCCAATTCCAAGATCAAGAGGTGAATAAATTTCTGAATATTGAAATTCTTCAAGAACATCGCTGCCAACTATGCCTATTTGCGCACCGCCATGGGCCACAAAAGTTGCAACGTCAAAGGCCCGCACACGTATTATATCCAGATTGCCGTGATTAGTATTAAAACGGAGTTTTCTACTATTTTCATCCTTAAAATCATTTTCCGGAATTATATTGCATTTTTCCAAAAGGGGCATAAGCTCTTCTAGAATTCGGCCTTTAGGCAGTGCGAGTATGAGTTTCTTTTCTAGTGTCATAACAGGATAAGGGAATACAGGGAAAGATGGTGCAGCGCAAGGTCGAATTATGCTTTTCTAATATCTGCGCCACAGGCCGAGAGCTTGCCTACGATATCTTCATAACCGCGTTCTAGATGATAAATACGGTTGATGGTGGTTTCGCCTTCTGCAACAAGTCCTGCGAGGACAAGGGCAACGCTTGCTCGTAAATCTGTTGCCATGACTTCTGCACCTTTTAGGGACTCTACACCGCGCACGATAGCGGAGTTTCCCTGAACTGTGATATCTGCGCCCATGCGGCAAAGCTCTGGCACATGCATGAATCTGTTTTCGAAGATTGTTTCCGTGATCATGCCTGCACCTTGGCAAAGCGAGAGCATTGCCATGAACTGTGCCTGTAAATCAGTGGGAAAACCCGGATAGGGTTCGGTCATAATATCGACGCCTAGAATACGTCCTATTTCTCTATGAACAATGATGTCTTGGTCGGATTGTTCAACTTCTATACCGGCCTGAGATAGAAGGCCCATAGCTGCACTTAGGTGTTCAATACGGGCATTTTGAAGTTTCAGTGTTCCGCCTGTCATGCCGGCGGCTATGATATAGGTTCCGGCTTCGATGCGATCAGGTAAGATTGAGTGGGTTGTTCCCTTTAATTCTGGAACCCCTTCTATCGTAATTGTTTCTGTTCCAAGGCCAGTGATTTTGGCACCCATTTTTATAAGACATTCACCCAAATCAACAATTTCCGGTTCCTTTGCGGCATTTGCAAGAACCGTTGTGCCTTTTGCAAGAGTGGCAGCCATAAGCAGGTTTTCTGTTGCACCAACCGAGACTTTTGGAAAAAGGATTTTAGCGCCTTGAAGGCCTCCTTGGGGCGTTTTTGCATCAATATAACCATTTTCAAGCTTGATTTGCGCACCTAGTTCTTCTAGTGCCTTAAGGTGCAAATCAACGGGCCGTGTTCCAATCGCACATCCGCCAGGTAGAGAAACTTTGGCTTGTCCGAAGCGCGCGAGTAGCGGACCAAGTACAAGAATAGAGGTTCTCATCTTACGCACCAGATCATAAGGCGCAGTCTGGCTGTGTACCGGACCAGCATTTATAGCCATAAGGTCACGCTCTCGCCTTATATGGCAACCCAGATGAGTCATTAGATCAGTCTGGGATTGAATATCACGCAGCATATTCGGTGCATTTTCAAAATAAACAGGCTCATCGGTCAAAAGAGCTGCGCACATCAATTTCAGGGCTGCATTTTTGGCTCCGCTAATGGGGATAACGCCGTTTAGTTCCTGTCCGCCGCGTACGATAATCTTATCCAGCTTAGAGGGCTGTGCATTTGTATCAGGTGACTTTTGCTGGTAAGTAGAACGGCTGCTTTTGAGCTGGTCAAAGGCGGGGAAGGGTGACACCTTTTTGTCCCATGTATTTTCCCTTGCGGTCTGCGTAGCTTGTTTCACAAACATCACTCCCTTTGAAGAATAAAAATTGTGCCAATCCCT
>Ga0224501_10001287_pt1 | contig 19493 bp, 20 predicted proteins | sample SF_Oct11_sed_USG_4_FD_169105 | JGI IMG/M metagenome (GOLD analysis project Ga0224501, IMG submission 169105) | Sediment microbial communities from San Francisco Bay, California, United States - SF_Oct11_sed_USGS_8_1 | ecosystem: Environmental > Aquatic > Marine > Sediment | place: USA...
CGGGAGCACTGATGTCATCAATCACGATTAACTGTGGTGCCCGGTTGTTATCGGGAGGATTTTTTCGTGCCTTCGCTTGACATTTTGCCTAATGGGTGACCCCATTCACCTTCTGTTAGCCATTTATACTCCATAATGCTCATAACGGTGGCAGTTTGGGCACAAGGCTATGGCATTTTTTATTGTGTCCTCACCGCCATGTGCTAATTGTTTTTTGTGGTGAACTTCCAAATATGGTGTTTTGTCTTTTTTTCTCTTGAATGGGGCTGGTGATTCGCATCTTTCGCATAATCCGTTAGCTCTTTTTAGAACCGCCTTTTTAACTTCTTCACTTCTTTCGTAGCTTAAAATTAAAACAAGCTTTGCTCCCGGCTTCTTTTTTCCAACTGGTGCATCTTGTGTTGAAAATTGATTTTTATTAATAACTGAATAATTTCTTTCAGTAAGCTCAGCTCTGGCGTCACGCGTGTTAAATGATTTTGGATTGGAATTTGTGACCAAAGCCCATATGTATTTCAATGGATATAAAATGCCAGTAGAATTAGCTACATACCAGTCTCGTTCTACTAGACGCCATGGGCGTTCTCCGTTTTCATACCTCGCAAAGGCATTCTCTATGTCTTTAACCGTCATTCAACCCCCTCAGTATTATGGCTAACAGTGTATTAGACGGAATCCAGATAAGAGATGATATACGGATTCCGTATAGCACAATTTACCGGGACATCTGTAATATACGGAATTCAATCGCCAACCGTACGCACCAATTTTGTGCAATCCACATGCGTGGCTATCTCTTATTCCATCCGTTCCATGCCCTATAAACAAAGAAACCAGAGCCCCGCTTGTGCGGAGGGCTCTGGTTTTCGTTTGCGTACAATTATCAACATCCTGTCACTTCCATATTATCTATGAGGCAGTTATACCCCGTATCGATGATGTGAAGCAAATGACGCTCCGGTCAGGCTGCCTTTACAGATTCCTCGCAATTAGCGCCATTTCATAATCGTCCTGCGGCAGCGGTATCTTCACACGGTAGCCGCCACCCGGTGCCTCACTCATGGGGTTGCCGACCTCATCGCTCATCCCCTCAAGTGTGATCAAGCTGTTGCCGTTAGGTGTCATGATCTCCAGGGTGTCGCCAACGGCGAATTTGTTCTTTACGTCGATGAGTGCGAGACCGCTCTCTTTGTCGTAACTCTCTACCTCGCCGACAAACTGCTGCTGCAGGCTGGCGGAGTGGTTGGAGAGGTAGTTCTGATAATCCTGGGTGTGGTGGCGCTGGTAGAAGCCGTCGGTATAGCCGCGGTTAGCGAGATTCTCCAGCACACCGAGCAGGGTGGGGTCGAAGGGGCGGCCGGCAATGGCATCATCGATGGCACGGCGGTAGACCTGGGTGGTACGCGCGGCGTAGTAGTGAGACTTGGTGCGCCCCTCGATCTTCAGGCTGTCGACGCCGATCTCCACCAGCCGCTGTACATGCTCCACTGCACGCAGGTCTTTGGAGTTCATGATGTAGGTACCGTGCTCATCCTCTTCGATCGGCAGCTGCGAGTCGGGGCGTTCGTGTTCGGTGATGAGGTAGACCCCCTCGGACTCGGGGTGGCGCTGACCATTGCCGGTGGTGGAGGCGGTCAAATCCTTCATCACCACATCGCCGGTCTCGTTCTCAACCGCCGGGTTGATGTCGTACTGCCAGCGACAGGAGTTGGTGCAGGTCCCCTGGTTGGCGTCGCGGTGATTGAAGTAGCCCGATAGCAGGCAGCGGCCGGAGTAGGCGATGCAGAGCGCACCGTGGACGAAAACCTCCAGCTCCATCTCGGGGCACTGCTGGCGGATCTCGGCCACCTCGTCGAGCGACAGTTCGCGCGAGAGGATGACGCGGGTGAGCCCCAGTGAGTGCCAGAACTTTACCGCCGCATAGTTGACGGTATTGGCCTGCACCGAGAGGTGCACTGGCACCTCGGGCCACTTTTCGCGCACCATCATAATGAGGCCGGGGTCGGCCATGATGAGGGCGTCGGGGCCCAGCTCCACCACCGGCTCGATGTCCTTGAGGAAACTCTTTACCTTAGTGTTGTGGGGCAACACATTGGTGGCGAGGAAGAACTGTTTGCCGGCGGCATGCACCTCGTCGACTCCTACCTTGAGCTGCTCCAGTGTGTCGAAATCGTTATTGCGTACCCGCAGCGAGTAGCGCGGCATGCCGGCGTAGACCGCATCGGCGCCATAGGCGATGGCGTAGCGCAGGTTTTTCAGGTTTCCGGCGGGGGCGAGGAGTTCAGGGCTTTTCATACAACTAATCGGGAAAACGGCTGTCCAAGGTGTGAAGATAGACCCGTGAGGGGGGTCACAAGTTCGTATTCTAGCACGCCACCGGGCATAAACACCTTTTGCCAAGCGCGCCGGGATTCGCCAGAATCAACGTAACTACTCAGGAAGAACCGGGAAACGCCATGAAACGTCTACTGCAATTTGCCATTCTACTCTTTGGTCTCAACACCTTTAGTGTGGCCCAGGCCAGCCTCCCGCCACACCAGATGCTGGAGGATGTGACGCAGGAGCTCTTTACTGTGCTCAAGGCGGAACAGGAGGCGATTAATGCCAAACATGAACACCTGTTTGAGCTGGTAGAGAGGGTGCTACTGCCCCACGTCGATCTCGATGTGATGTCGCGCTATGTGCTGGGGAAAAACTGGCGTAGTGCCTCCGAGGAGCAGCGCAGCCGTTTTACCAACGAGTTCAAGAATCTGATGGTGCGCTTCTATGTCTCGGCACTGCTGGAGGACCCGGCGGAGCTCTCCTCATTGCTGGCCAATACCGATAACCTGATCAGCTACCTTCCCGTCGATACCGATGCCGATACCAAAAAGACCCGTGTCCGTGCTGAGGTGCACCTGCCCAACGGCGGTCCACGGGTGCCGGTTAGCTTCAGCCTCTTTATGAAGGATAACAAGTGGATGATGTATGACGTCAATGTCGATGGCATCAGCCTGGTTAACAACTACCGCAGCAGTTTTACCACCGAGGTGAAGCGCGACGGTATGGACGCCCTGATTGAGCGAATCGCCAGCCGTAACCAGGAGCTGTTGCAGGCGACCCGTGACAAACAGGCTGGCGCCAAAACCCCGTAGTGGAGGGGTTGTTAGACAACACTCTTAACGTCTATCTGGATGCCGCACCCTGGCTGTTGCTTGGGCTGCTCGCCGCCGGGCTGATCAAGGCGTGGCTGAGTGAAGAGCTGCTTGGCCGATGGCTGGGTGGTCGCGGACTCTGGCCGGTGACCAAGGCGGCCTTTATCGGTGCCCCGCTCCCCCTCTGCTCCTGCGGCGTGCTACCCGCCGCGCTGGGGCTCCATCGTGGCGGCGCCTCACGCAGCGCCACCGTCTCCTTCCTCATCGCTACACCCGAGACCGGGGCCGACTCCATCGCCGTCAGCTACGCCCTGCTTGGCCCCTTTATGACGGTGGTGCGTCCTGTTGCCGCGATCCTCAGTGCCATCTTCACCGGCCTGCTCACCACCCTGGTGCCACAAAGCAGGGTAGAGGCCCCGGCGGCCCCTGCCAGTTGTGGCGGTTGCTGCTCCAGCTCCTGTGCAACACCCCCATCCCCGGCAAGACAAACCGCCCTGCAGAAGAGCACGAGCGGGCTGAAATATGCGGTGAGCGATATCCTCGATGATATCGCCCCGTGGCTCTCCATCGGTATCGTGCTGGCCGGTCTGGTCACCACCCTGGTACCGCCCCAGGCGTTGGCCGAGTGGGGTAGCGGCCTGCCGGCCATGGTGCTGATGCTGCTTATCGGCATCCCGATGTATATCTGCGCCACCGCCTCAACGCCTGTGGCTGCGGCGTTGCTACTGGCCGGGATCTCGCCGGGGACGGTGCTGGTCTTTCTTTTGGCGGGGCCTGCCACCAACATCGCCACCCTGGCGGTGGTAAAAAAGGAGCTTGGGAAGGGTGTCTTGATCGCCTACCTGGCGGGGATCACCATCGCCAGTATCGGGCTGGGGCTGCTGACCGATCTTATCGCTGGTGGGATGTCGATCAATATTCAGGCCGACCTGAGCCGTGGCACCGAGCTGATGCCCGTGTGGCTGGCATGGGGCAGCGCCCTGCTGCTGGCACTGCTATCGATTCGTCCACTGCGGCGTCTGTTGATAAGGGCCTGACTCTTACCACCAACCGGTGAATTAACTCTCGAACTTTTACCGCACGCCTCCATCTAATCCCCCGTCAAATTTTTTACCTGAAGAGAGACCCCATGAAGCGCATTGCCCTGTTCCTTGCGACCAATATCGCCATCCTGCTGGTGCTGTCGATCATCCTCGCGGTGACCGGAGTCGGATCGATGCTCGATCAGTCCGGCAACATCAACACGGCCAGCCTGCTCGCCTTCTCCGCCATCGTCGGTTTTACCGGCTCGCTGATCTCGCTGGCGATGTCGAAGTGGACCGCCAAACAGATGACCGGGGCACAGGTGATCACCGAGCCGAGCAATAGCACCGAACGCTGGCTGGTGGAGACAGTGCGCCGCCAGGCACAGCAGGCAGGTATCGGTATGCCGGAGGTGGCCATCTACAACGCCCCGGAACCCAACGCCTTCGCCACCGGGATGAGCCGCAATAATGCCCTGGTGGCCGTTAGCACCGGTTTAATGCAGGCGATGAGCCAGGATGAGGTTGAGGCGGTGCTTGCCCATGAGGTTAGCCACGTGGCGAACGGTGACATGGTGACGATGGCGCTGATTCAGGGGGTGGTAAATACCTTCGTTATCTTCCTCTCACGCATCATCGGCCACATTGTCGATCGTGCCGTCTTCAAGACCGAGCGGGGTCACGGCCCCGCCTTCTGGGTCACCACCATCTTCGCCCAGGTGGTGCTCGGCATCCTCGCCAGTATGATCACCATGTGGTTCTCACGGCAGCGTGAGTTTCGTGCCGATGCCGGTGCGGCAAAACTGGCCGGGCGCGAGAAGATGATCGCCGCCCTCGCCGCCCTGCAGCGGGGAGCCGGGGAGAATGAACTGCCGGATCAGATGGCCGCCTTTGGCATCTCGGGCCATATCGGCAAGGGGTTGGGGCATCTCTTTATGAGTCACCCGCCGCTGGAGGAGCGAATCGCCGCACTGCGCAATCAGGGACAGGGAAGTTAGCGCAACCCTAGGGCTTGCAGAGTGAGGTGATCGACTCGGCGGGGGTACCAAGACAACGCCAGTGCACCTCACCAAGCTCCTGCACCGGGCTCAGCTCCATCACAATCCCGTACTGTGCCCCGTGCAGGGTCATAGAGCCCTCTGGGTCGATCACCACACTGCTGACCAGATCGGGACAGCGGTTATCAAAGCGGGCGGTGATCTCCGTCCCCTGCTGTAACTGTTTATTGATCGTCTTGCGCAGGTCGTTGGTACACATCAACATCGCGCCGCTCGTCATTTTGTGTTTCCCCGCCCCATCGGTACGCGGCAGCATAAAGAGCAGAATGGCAAAGATGACAAAGGTTGCGACCACCATCCGTTTAATCATAAGCGTCCACTATCTGGCTGCGTTTTTACGTTACGTATCACTTTAGGTCGCCGAGCTAGCCGATACAAGTCCTGTTCCGTACTCTGTGCGGTGGGTCGCACTCGCCTCAAAGCGGCTTGAAAAGAGGCGTATCTCTACTTTAATTAACACTATCTACAGTTAGATGGGGTGCGGCGTTATGGCCACCATACAGGCAATTCTGGAACAGAAGGGGTTTGATGTTCTGACTATCCGCCCCGCGGAGACGGTCTACAACGCGATAAAGTCGATGGAGGAGCACAACATCAGCGCGTTGCTGGTAATGGAGAACGATAAGCTACTGGGTATTGTGACCGAGAGGGACTATGCACGGAAGGTGATCCTCAAGGGACGCTCCTCACACGACACAAAGGTGAGCGAGATCATGACCGGCAATGTCCTGATGACGTCGGCGGAGAAGAACAACACCACCTGTCTCGCGGTGATGAACAAACACCATATACGCCACCTGCCGGTGGTGCGTGAAGGGAGTGTGATAGGGCTGATCTCCATTGGAGATCTGGCGAAGAGCATTATCGATGAACAGCAACACCTGATCGAAAGTCTGGAGCACGCTGTCTCCTGGTCCGAGTCCTACTAGTGATTAGCGCTCCACCCTGAAGAGGGCACAACCCCGTTCTGTGTTGAGATAGTGATTGTTCAATTGCGGATACTGTTCACACCACATTCGTGCAATCGCCTGCTCATCGGGACGTGCCGCATCGTCCATAAATATGGTGCAACCATCGGCCAGTTTGTCGAACAACAGCGGTAACGCCGCATAGCGTGAGTGCTGCTGGATAAAACCAGGCGGCCCGTCGATCACCAGCATATCAATCGAGCGGTCGGGAAGGTTGTCAAGCTCATACCACTGATAGGTAACGCCATCGATCTCATAGGGGATAAGTGGTGCGTGGATAATCTCACCCCATGAACTTAAATCGTAGCGCGCCAGCGTGTGACGACTCTGCTCGGCATACTCTGCCCCGTTCTCCAGACTGTACAGCTCCCCGCTGCCATTTATTTCGCAACAGCGTGCCAGCACCAGACTGGTGGTACCACTGCTGCACTCAACGATGACCGCAGGTCTCTGTTGCAGAACGTGACCGGCAATCAGCTTGAGAAAGTCGGGGGCGGCAGACCAGTCGGTGGTGTAGGGGATCCCACGGGTAAGCTGCAACCGGTCACGCAGGTAGTGGTAGGCCTCAAACTGGTTAAACTGAAGTGCTTTTTCTCGATCGCGCTGTTGGCACGTTTGCTGGTGTCGATACAACATCACAAGCTGCAACACAATGATTACGAGTAGCAATGTGATAATAACAACCGACATGCGTACCTGCCTCCTGTGGAGGATGAGTGAGTGGCTATTGTAGCGTGCTACCGTGTGATGTGAAGTGACGTAACGCTACGGCGACTATAGCGGTGGCGACAAAAAGTGACAGCCATGCCATCAGACCATGTAGAAAGAGCTGTGGCGGGAAGAGTGCCGTCAGTACGCTATCGGCAGGAAAGATCCAGTCGGGATGTGAAAACAGCCGTTGATGCAGCCAGATAAAGGATTGTGCAAAACCGAAGGTCGACAGTAACAGTGCCGATAGTGACACCATGCCGCACACAACAATGGCATAGTTGCGCAGCACGGTACGAAGCTCTCGCCTGAACTGGATGAGTGATACAAGGCTGACAAAACCGAGAAGCAGAGTGACCAATTTCAATTGCCCCACCATCCCTTTCACGCTAAGCAGGTGCTGCCGTTCAAGATTATTCAGTCGGTGCTGCTGGATCAGTCCGCCACTGTCAGAGAAGAGGTAGCTGCGCACCGATTCGGCCAGTGGCTGTGCCTGATGGATCGTCACCACCCCCTGACCTGTCAGCCGCTCAACCTCCCAGCCGATAAAACGTCCACCCAGCAGCCAGAGTAGCAACAGCCCCGAGCAGGCGAGCGCCACTACCGTGGCAATCACCCACTGTGGCCAGCGCCTCGGCCTAGAGGGTGTAGCTGATGCCGATGGTGGCAATGATGAAGTGATCACTAAACTCACCCTCCAGCGAGTTGGCCTCCACCGCCACGTCGGCATTGATACCGGGTACGGTTGAATCGCTACGCAGGGAGAGATCGGGTTGCATATTGAAGATGGCGCCGAGGTCGGCACTGAAGCGCCAGCGTGACCCTTTACCGAATGGCATACCCCAGGCCACCCCCAGGTAGGGGGCAACTGGACTGTAGCTCATACTACCCCGTAAAGTGCCGACCTCGGCACTACTATAGAGGCGATTATTGAGATTGTAGGTAAGACCCGAAATTGGCCGCAGGGTTAACTCGGTAGTGGCATCGTGCAGCGCCACACCGCCAACCAGTGAGAGGTTATAGGGCAACCCCTGCCAGTCGACATAAGCCCCAAGGTGGTGCAAATCCACCGATTCAACGTAGTTATAATCACGTAGCCTGCCGCTCTGACGACTCCCCATGATGCCAGCCCCGACACGCAGTTTGAGTGTATCGGTCAGTACCCTGTCTAGCTCCAGCATCACACCATTGGTAGGCTGATCACTCAGGACGACACGGCTCGTTACACGCCAGCCACTGGGGACAAAGGGCTCTGCCTGTTGCACCAGTCTCTCCCTCTCCATCTGCGGTACCTTGCAGCGATAGCGGTTCGGCAGTACCCGCTCGCTCATCTCAGCCATCATGACCGGCGGCAGCTGAGATGACTCCTGCGCCGCTGTTGCCAGCGGCGTCAGGAGAAGTATCAGGGTATGGGTGTAGAGAGTAACTTTCCGGATCACTATCTCGGCTCGATCACCAGGAACGGGGTGGCATAGAGCGCGTAGTTTGCCATAAATTCCTGTAGCCAGGCAGGTTGTTCCACCGGCATCTGGATGCCGCTGATCGGGTCAAAATTAAATAGCTCCACCGGGGCATTGAGGTCTTTGTTAAAGCCGTAGAAGGCTCCATCCTCCGCCAGTACCACGGCGCGTACATTCAAATAGTCTCGTGCCTGGTAGTCGACGCCACCGATCTGTTGCGCGGTGAAACTGTAGTTGCTGATCGGTTTGCCTTTGCCGGTAACGAGGTTGAGGACGTTAAGACGGTCGATCCCCTCATTTACCCACTTGCTCATGAAGGTGGCACGACGCCAGACGTAGACCGAGATGGTGTTGCCGCCATCGGCCAGACGGGTGCGATACTCCGGAACCACGGTGCCACCATCCCCACAACCCAGGCCGACATAGAAGTCACCATTCATTGTCGTGCTCAGTTTCGACTCCAGCATCCCCTGCAGCTCACCACCGGGGCAGCTGCTACTGCCGTCGACCCCATCGGCCGGACGCCACCAGATCAGCGAGACGGTCTGCTTGTGGTTCTCGGTCTCACGGTTCGGTGCGTGGTTGAGCTGGATGGTAGTAACCACAGCGGCGTTATTCTCATCGACCACGGTCACCTGCTGCGCCGCCTGGTTAAAGAAGTAGAGCCAGCCGCGATCGGCGCGACGGTAGACGGTGCTCCAGTCGGTGGAGTAGCCGTTGATCACACCGATGGCGATATCATTACCGCTACTGTCGATTCTGCGCAGCTCGCCCGTCTCACGCACCGTATAGAAGGCGTAGGCACGCGGCAGGGTTGCCTGCGGTGTGGGAACGTTGTAGTCACTGGTGATGGTGACCGGCACGCTCTGCGCCACACTCCCCTGCTCTCCATCACTGATGCGCAGCTCGATCTGGTGGTTACCACGGTCACCCAGGATGGCGTAGCCCTTGATCATCGCCGAGTTGAAGTCGAGGTAATCAATGGCGACCATTGAGTCATTGGTCACATGCTCTGTGGTGCCTGAAGCACTGAGCAGCAGTTGCGACATATCGCCGTCCGGGTCACTCCAGGTGAGCGGCCCCAGCCAGATCGGGTCGTCATACTCGCGCAGTACCAGCGGTGCCATCGGGGTGTCGAGCTGCGGTGGCTGATTGGTGATGGCAAGGCCGAGTATCCAGTTACGTAGAGCGATGTAGTCGGGGTCGCTAGTGCTCAATACCGCGCCGTGCGAGACGTTCGGGTGCAGAGCATCGCCACGGGCGTAGACCAGTAGCTCCGACTCATCGGGGTTGGCGTAGTTAACACGATAACGGGCCGACTCCAGGGTGTTGTACATATTGGTCTCGATATTGCTCTGCCACTCAAAGGTAGAGAAGGCGGTATCACCCTTGTTGGCCATGTGCGAGTCGATCACCAGTCGGGTCTGGGCACCCCTCAGGTCGGTATCGACACGGAAGCGCTTCTCCAGCGGAAGACCAAAACCGGCCCCATCGATACCGACACCGATATGGTTGTTGTGGCAATCAAAGCAACGGCGTACCAGCGCCTGATACGCCTTCTGTGCCGTTGCCCCCTCCAGCGCATTCACCCCGCCTGCTACAAAGGTGATACGGTCACTCAGCCCCACCGGCGCCAGAGAGGTGGAGTAGGTGATGAACTGCTGCACCTGCGCCGCGCTCCAGTGGCTGCTGTGGTCATACTGGGCGTTAATAGCGGCGATCGCCTGCTCAATACGCGCATCATAGGTGGCGCCGTAGTCACCGGCACGATCCAGATTGCGGCTCGTATCGTTGGGGTAGCCCGCCGCAGGCGGCACGCTCAGGTCATCGTTGAGCAGCAGTGCCCAGAGGAACGGGGCGGGGCCGTAGCTGTTGTCCATCCCCATCGGGTTGATGGTGGTGCGCAGATAGGGCACCACCTCCTCAGTTCCTGCCAGCTTGTGGGCACCGCTGGTCAGGCTGCGCCAGGTGGCGCTACGCGCCTCGGGCCCGGTGGTGTTGCTGAGGTTGAGCTTGTCACGCGCATCGTGGCAACTGGCGCAGCTCACCCCGTTACCGTTGGGGGTGGTGAACATCGGCATGATGTCGCGATGAAAGTCGGGCACATCGGCACCGGCATTGTAGCCGGAGATATCGATCACACCACTCAGGTCACCCTGCATCTTGGTAGCGGCAATAGAGGTAAAGCTGGTATAGCGGTCGATATTCTGTTGCGAGCGCTCCTGGTGGCACTGGTTACAGGCGTTTACCCGATTGGGGACAAAGTTTACCTCCTGGCGCTCGGCGCGGACCGGAACCCAGACGCGACTCCCCTTGTGGTCGAACCCCTTGTTTACCTTCCAGACGTAGAGACCGCTCTTGGTGATAACGCCGATAGAACCATCACTCTCAGGTTGAATGAAACCACTCGCCGGGATACTCATCTCGGGAGAGTTGCCGACACCGATGGTGCGCGAATCCGGGAAGGTGTGTGAGGGGGCGAAGAACTGGATGCTGATATCATCAGCGGTAAGGCCATCAAGCTGGTGCTGCACCCCGTTGTCCGACTCGATCAGGTTCTGCACCAGGAAGCCGGAGCGTCCGTTGAGTGCGTTATTGGTAAAGGTGCTGCGCCCCTCACCGAGATCACCATCACCGGGGGCGGCAACCGTTTCAATCGGCGGACTGTAGCTGCGAGGCTGGACGAAGTGGTAGTTGCTGTCGGTAATGATCTGATTTCCTGGACCGGTGATGACACCACTAGCTGGATAGGACTTGATGTAGATGCCGTAGCCGTTGTCGGTGCTGTCACGATAGGCGTAGACAAAACTGGCGCCATTGTAGTGATCAGGGGTACGAGCGATGTTGCGGTCCATACCGCTGCTGCTCTCGACCCGCGACAGGGAGATCACATCGCTGCGCAGGTCGAGCTCGTTACGCTGTGCGATCACGATATTCCCCTCGGCGGCGAAACGCTGGTTGCTGCGCCCCCCCTCGGTGGCGATCACATAGCCGGCGTAGGGGCCGCTCTTGATCTGCCGCGACTGGAACAGATTGGCGGCGCTGGCATCGCTGCGCGACTCCTGACCGAGAAAGGTGAAGTTGTCAGAGCCATCGACCTGGGTCTTCCACAGGGAGAAGCGGTTGGTGGTGTCCTGATGCTCCCACTGGGTAAAGACGACGAGCGGCGTCCCATTCTGGCGGTCAAACAGTACCGGCTCGGTTTGATGGGAGTTATTAAGACCGATGCGCAGCGTGTCACCGGTCTCGGCATCGAGGCGGTGGATCAGCGGTGTGGGCGCGCGGTCATACTCATCCAGCAGGGTTAAGCCGGCATAGATGACCGGGATCTCACTCTCATCCACCGTTTTGGAGACAAACAGCATACGGTGCCCGCTCTGTGCATCGTTACCGATGTAGGTGGGGTAGATGAAGTCATGGCTATCGTCATGGGTGATCTTGCGGAAGTTGTGGCTATAGATGTTGTACTCATAGATGGCCAGACGCGGATGGTCGCTACGGCGCATCGAGATAAAGAGGCTGCGCCCATCGGGAGCGATGTCAAAGCTGTGGATACGCACCTTCTCGGCATCGACACAGTTCTGATCCAGCGCCGGAAGCAACTGCCAGGTGGTGATGCTACCGTCCGGCCCCTCACGGGAGACCAGCAGCTTGTCCTCATAACCCTCATCGGAGTAGCCACGGGCGGGGAAGCGCAGGTCGGAACGGCCATCTAGCTGCGACCAGCCGATATAGAAGATATCGGGGTGGGGCTCATTATCACTGGCAAAGATGGGGGCTGCCTGCGGGGCGTAGTTGGCGCCATCCAGTACCCCGGGGATATTGCCGCACTGGGTGATATCCGGTGTACCCAAACCGTCAAAGGTCTTGTTGTCGGGGGAGATACACCCCTGCAACAGCAGGAGGGAGAGTGACAGGATCGGCCAGATACGCATTTTTCTGTTCCTTTATAGAGAATGAGCCATATCGCTCCTTGTGGGGGAATTATAGGTGTGGCGGGCAACAGTGACAAAGCCAATACCACTTGTTGTGCATGGGCTCTCACTTTTTCATGCACCCGATAGCAGAATGAGTGTGACCAGTTAGCCGCGGTCCGTTCTACGGGGTCTTGCACTCTCCACCCATTCGCATAACACTAGATACTCCCCTCATTCGACCCCAGGGCCAGCCACGATGGAGCACCAGGAAGAGATACACGGCGATGTCAGACTCAAGCTACGCAACCTGCGGCTAAGTGATTTCGCCGATATCAAAGCGATTATGGATCAGGTCTACTCCACCCTTGGTGGTGGCTGGCCGGAGAAAAAATATCGCGCCATGCTGAAGGCCTTCGGTGAGGGGCAGATCTGTATTGAAGACAATGGCACCGTGGTCGCTGCGGCCTTCGCCGTGATTGTCGACTATGGCAAGTTTGGTGATGAGCACACCTATGATGAGATCACCGGTAATGCCTATCTGACGACACATGACCCCAATGGTGATGTGCTGTACGGGGTTGATGTCTTTGTTGACCCCGAGTATCGCAACCTGCGACTTGGGCGACGGCTTTATGAGGCGCGCAAGGAGCTCTGCCAGAATCTTAACCTGCGGGCGATCATCGCCGGTGGTCGTATTCCCAACTACGAACAGTACAGCGCAACGATGTCGCCGCAGCAATATATTGAGGCGGTAAAGCGTAAGGAGATCTATGACCCGATACTCACCTTTCAGCTCTCCAATGATTTTGAGGTAAAGCGGGTACTCAAGGGATACCTGCCCGAGGATACCCACTCCGAAGGCTATGCGACGCTGCTAGAGTGGTTCAACATCTACTACGAACCAAAAAAGCCGAAACTCTTTGGCGCAAAAAAGAGTACCGCACGCATCGGTTGTGTACAGTGGCAGATGCGTGAGATGCACAGCGTCGAAGAGCTACTTCAGCAGGTGGAATATTTTATCGACGCCCTCTCTGACTATCGCTGTGACGTGGCGCTCTTTCCCGAGTTTTTCAACGCCCCGCTGATGGGTCTGGCAGAGCACCGCACCTCTATTGAGGCGATTCGATATCTTGCCGGGCATACCGATAAAATTGTCACCGAGATCTCGCACCTTGCGGTCAGTTACAACATCAATGTGATTGCAGGGTCACTCCCGGTTATTGAAGATAATGAACTCTACAATGTCGCCTATCTGTGCCGGCGCGACGGTCTCATTGAGTCACAGTACAAACTTCATCCGACACCACACGAGAAGCGCGACTGGGTGATGGAGGGGGGCGATCATCTGCGCATCTTTGATACCGATTTCGGTCGCATCGGTATTCTGATCTGCTACGACGTGGAGTTCCCGGAGCTGGCGCGTCTGCTGAGCGAGAAGGAGATGCAGATCCTCTTCGTCCCCTTCTGGACCGATACCAAGAATGGATACCTGCGCGTCAGACGATGCGCCCAGGCACGCGCCATTGAAAATGAGTGCTATGTGGCAATTGCCGGCAGTATCGGCAATCTGCCAAAGGTGGACAATGTCGATATCCAGTATGGGCAGACCGCCGTCTTCTCCCCCTCTGACTTCGCCTTTCCGCACGATGCGATCATGGCAGAGACGACACCCAATACCGAGATGACACTGATTGTTGATGTGGACCTGGAGAAGCTGCAGGAGCTACAGAATGACGGTTCGGTAAGGAACTACCTGGATCGACGGCGCGATCTCTATCGTATCGAGTGGATTGGTGAGGAGTAACGCACACCCTGAACAGGGCTGTACTCCTCGGTACAAGAGGTCGAGCACCTCCCTGTGCCGCTGCTACAACTAGTCACAGTCCTCTGACTTCACCTCCTCCTCCGCCCTTTCATCCGTTACCGTACCGTCGTTGGCGACATACTGCGTTGCCTGCCAGCTCAGACCAGAGTCATCCGCCATAGCCGGCGGCAGGCCATATGCTATGTAGAGTACGGATGCCATAAGCAGAATTCGTTTTGTGGTGTTCATCATCCACTCCTTGTCATGCTCTTGCTGTTTATAACCCTACTTACGTTCTACCAGCAGGGTCTCACAAGGTTTATCGGTAATATTCTCGAAGGCGTGCTTTTTTGTCGGCCCCTTCACCCTGGCGCCATCATGCGCCTTGAAACTCTTCTCAACGCTAGTACCGTCTGGTTTGTAGATGCGAAACGTGCAATCGGTCAGCGAGTAGGCCGCCAGCCCCGGGTGGGAGTGCATCACATCCTTCTGCCCCGGCATCCAGGTGGCGCGGATCACCCGTAGCTCACCATTCTCTGCCAGCACTCTGTAGACATCCGGCGAGGCGATGTGGGATGGCTCAATCTCCCCTGCCCTGGTGGTAGCTGAGAGCAACAGCGTTGCGGTAGCACAAGCCGTAATAACTATCAGATTTACTCTTTTCATCTTATTCCCCTCTCTCATTGGCTTCACATTGTTGTTTGAACGGTTATGATTCTAGGAGGGTAAAGCCTGATTGTTATTGCGGTTTTTCGACGAATCTATGACGATTTCACTACTACGGTAAAAATCAACAGGTTATCTCGCAAGAAGGCGGGGAGGCGGGGATGGACAAAAATGACATAGCGACCCCTGAAGGGCCATTCAAGTTGGGCGACTGGGTGGTGGATCCGGCTAGCTGTCATATCCAGCGCGGGGGAGAAGATATCAGAGTAGAGCCAAAGATGATGGATGTACTCCTCTATCTGGTGACCCATGCCGGTCAGGTAGTGAGCCGCGATGAGCTGGAGGCCCACGCCTGGCGCGGGATGGTGGTCAGTTATGACGCCCTCTCCAGCTGTATCATCAAGCTGCGCAAGGCGCTGGGGGACGATTCACACCACCCCAGCTATATAGAGACGGTGCCGAAGCGCGGTTATCGGTTAATCGCCCCCGTTAGCGCCGTACAGTCTAAAGCTATCCTCCCAACCAGTCCCGCCCCCCGCATTTTGTTACCTGTTTTTGCTCTGGTGCTCGCCATTGTGGCGGTGGCGGTTGCCCTATTTACTACTAACCCCTCCCCACCACAGGAGCAGGCCTCTGTAGTGGTGCTGCCATTCAAGAACCTCAGTGGCGATCTGCAGCAGGACTATTTTGCCGTGGGGATACACGATGACATCATCACCGACCTCTCACGCATCGCTGCCCTGCGGGTGATCGCAAACCAGTCGGCCTCCCGCTATCTGGATGACCCCGTTGACCTTGACCTTATCGCCCGTGAACTCAAGGTGCAGTATGTGGTGCAGGGGAGTGTGCAGCGCACCGCAACGCTTGTGCGCATAAACGTTCAGCTAACCCATGTCGCGAGGGGGGAGCATATCTGGGCCGAGCGTTTTGACAGTGATGAGGGGATGCTGTTTGAGGTGCAGGATCAGATCTCGCGTCAGGTGCTGGAGGCGATGCTGATCACCACCTCAGGGACGGATAGCCATTTACTCGGCGACACCTCCCCCAGCAATTTTGCCGCCTACGACAGTTTTCTGCAGGGACACGGTTACTCCAGAAACCGCACCAGATCAGGGTTTGAGCAGGCCGAGGAGGCCTACAAACAGGCACTGCGACTCGACCCCGATTATGCCCGTGTCTACGGCGCCCTGGCGGTGCTCTATACCAACGCCTATCGACACCAGTGGACACCAATTACCCTGGCCGAGGCGCGTGAACGGGCCCTGACGCTGGCCAAAAAGGGGGTCTCGTTGGATGAGAGCTCGCCTCAGGCCTACTGGTCACTAGGGTTTGTCCACCTGTTTCGCAAGGAGTTTGCAGAGGCGGAGGCGGCGGCGCAGCAGGCGGTTAATCTTTCACCCAACTACGCCGATGGACTGGGGCTACTCGCATTTATCTCCAACTGGCGCGGCAAGGCTGAGCAGGCGATCACCTATATAGAACGTGCCACACTGCTCAACCCCTACTACACCTTCGACTATCCCTGGAATATCGGTCTTGCCTACTACACGCTGGGGCGATATGAGAAGTCGGTAAAGAGTATAGAGGAGGCGTTGGCGCGTAACGAAACGGCGGAGTTTCCGCGCATGTTCCTCGCCGCCAACTACATTCGGTTGGGGCGTCTGGATGATGCCGAGTGGGAGGTAGAGCAGGTACTGACACAGCGCCCGGAGACCACCCTGTCACACCTCTCTACCACCATACCCTTTGAGAAGCCTGAACATCTGCAGGCCTTTCTGCAGGATATGGGGCGGGCCGGAGTGCCCGAGTAGAACGCTAGCGCGCCGAGACAGAGGTGGTCTTCAGACCCACGGCGGGGAAGGTGTAGCTGCTGCCCTGTTTCACCAGTCCGCGGAAACCCGCCGCCATTACTTCTCCCTGAAACTGTTGCCAGTTATCACTGTAGTGCATCAGCACCATCCTCGATTTCATCTCGGAGGGCAGGGTGGCCAGCTCCTCCAGCGAGGCATGGACACCTCCTTTGAAGAACTGACAGTCGTGGAAGATCATCTCCAGCGAGTAACGCCCATCCAGTTCATGCAGAAGCTGGGGGTCAAAACGGGTATCGGAGGTGAAGAGCACCCGCTCATCAAACAGCACCGCGCAGCTCCAGCATGAGTCACGCCAGCTTTGGGCGTTGTCAGGGAAGTGCATGGTGCGGGGCATGACAATGTCGATACTCCCCAGAGTGGTATGCCAGCTCTCTCGCTCAATCCCTGCCAGCTGCTGGGGGCGCTGGATCTGCCAGAAATCCTCAAAACCGAGCGGCTCTCCGTTGCGAACCTCTGAATAGGCCGTCCCGCCACGCAGGGAGTTGTTCCAGAGAAGCTCCTGATACGCCTCATTGATGATCATGGTCGGCTTCCTGCCTGTAACGTAGCGGTTGACCATCATCACCTCCTCCAGTCCCCCGATGTGGTCGGCGTGGCTGTGGGTGATCAGAAAATGGGAGATTGCAGTGAGGTCAATTCTACGCTCGTAGAGCGCCTGGGGGGTTTTTGTCCCGCAGTCGATCAGCAGGTGGTCCTTACCCTTAACCACCAGCAGGTTATTCTGGTTCATGGTACGACTGAACGCGGAGCCACAACCGACGAAATAGAGACTCAAATCGCCGTTGTTACTCAGTGCCAGTGACCCGGGCTGATGACTGGTTTCTCTCATCGCATCCTCATTATCAGGGCGCATCTTCCGTGTTAGTGGGTGTATTACTCTAAATGTCGTCTGCTCATTATAGGCAATTGACCGGTCGACACAGCTATATATCGACCGCTGTTATCAGAAATAGAGCACATTTTGCGAAAAATTTCCTCCCCTCACCCCCCCAGCATCAAAAAGGGGATGGTGGAGAAGTAGAGCACCACCGCGATGATCAGCAGGTAGATCAGGGTACGTATGGGCTGGCGCAGGGCGCGTTGTAGCTGGCTCTCGGTCTCTCCTTCACGCTGTCGCTGCTGATAGTCCTCGCGCGCTCGCTGGTAACGCTGCTGCTGATATCCCTGCAGCAAGGAGTGGGCCCGCTCTATCTCTCCATCATCACGGATCCAGAGGGCGGCCAGGGAGATACCGAAGAGTCCGGCACTGGTCTCGTAGTAGTCGATGCCGCTCTCATCAAGCAGCCGCCTTACCTCGATCTCCTCATCCTCCGGTACCCCATTTAGGCGGAACAGCAGATGGGGCATCGGTCAGCCCGCCGCCGGTAGCAGGGCGTTGAGCTGTTCCGGGATCTCGGGGCGCCCGCGTGGGTTGAGGGCAGTTCCGATGATCTTACCCTGCAGTGCCAGCTTGCCGTCACTGAGACGATGGATCTCCTGCAGAAAGGCAAACTTGACACGGGACTCACGCACCATCTTTACACTGACGCTAAAGGTATCACCGCTCTGTAGCGGTACCTTGTAGTCAAGCTCGGCTCGCACTACCACCAGATTAATACCGTTTTTCGCATACTCCGCAAAATCGATACCGATCTCACTCAGGTACTCGTGACGAGCATGCTCCAGATAGTTCTGATAGACACCGTTATTGACGATTCCCTGTATATCGCACTCGTAGTCACGCACCTTCATCTCAAGGCCAAAGTCTGCACTGTCACCCATTGTTACTCCCTGCCCTTTTTGTCACTCATTAACAGATAGACACCAACCCCTACCAGCAAGACCCACAATACCATGGCCCCGACGCCGAGGAGCTCCCATATCCTACCCATGAAGAGCAGCATCAACAGTGCCACAGCCATGACACCGTTGCCCAGCCAGAAACGTGGTGTCGGTTCGTTCTCGTTCATCATCGTTGTACTCCGTTAACGTATCCCGCGGGCTGCCTTGATGCGCTCGTAGGCCTTGCGGATCTGCTGTGTCTTTTCGGTGGCCAGCTTGATCATCTCTTCGGGTAGCCCCTTGGCCACCAGCTTGTCCGGGTGGTGCTGACTCATCAAACGGCGGTAGGCCTTTTTCACCTCCGCATCGGAGGCGTTACGTGAAACATCGAGCACCGCGTAGTCCTCATCCAGGGTGGGCGTGGAGGGCTCCGCTGAGCGTTGATGATACCCTGCGCCTCCTCGGACGGCGCGTACCATCGCCTCCAGGTGGTCAAATTCGTGGCGCGAGAAGCCCAGCAGATTGAAGATATGTAGCAACAGCTCACGTTCTGCCGGGTGCAGTGAACCATCGGCATAGGCCGCCTGTAGCTGGATCTCCAGGAACATCTGCATCAGGGTGTGGCGGCGGTTACACTCGCGACGAAACTGCAGCACCACCCCATCGAGGTCAAATTCTGCTGATTTCCCCTGATTGAAAAGCTCACGGGCGAGGCGGCGCTGCTCTTCATCGAACTGCATCTGCGCCATCACCGTCTGGGCAAAGTTGATCTCATCCCGGCTAACCTGCCCGTCGGCCTTCGCCAAGCGACCCAGTACCGCAAAGGTAGCGGTAAAGAAAGCAAGCTGGGTACGCTGTTGTTGCCCCTTATCACCCTGCCAACTGGCGTTCCCCAGTTGCTCAAACCCTTTATCGAAGTTGTGCCCCAGCGCGGCACCTAGCACCGCCCCCAACGGACCACCCATAATAAAACCGAAGGTGCCGCCCAGCACTTTTCCCCACCACGCCATTATTAAATCCCGGTTCGTCTCTTCACTAACAGTGTTGTTTCCCGGTGGTGCATCAAATCACCCCAGCCTCGACAGTGGCGCCAAGGATACGCAGCTTCGCCTACTGCTGTCCAA
>Ga0224501_10001288_pt1 | contig 19493 bp, 20 predicted proteins | sample SF_Oct11_sed_USG_4_FD_169105 | JGI IMG/M metagenome (GOLD analysis project Ga0224501, IMG submission 169105) | Sediment microbial communities from San Francisco Bay, California, United States - SF_Oct11_sed_USGS_8_1 | ecosystem: Environmental > Aquatic > Marine > Sediment | place: USA...
ATGAAACATTACGATTAGTATATGAACAGGGAACAGAGGAATCCTGCTACTACTGTCATGACATTGAGAAAAAGTGGGGTCCTGAGTTAACACCTATTGTTCGTGCTGCAGCAAAAAAGGGCCTTACAATAAGAAAAGCCTCTCATCTGCAGTGCCTGAACTGCCACGTGGAATTTACTAAAAAAGCGAAAAAAGATGAGAAAGTAGGTCCTGTCGAATGTTCAAAATGTCATACCGGAGAGTACAAAACCGTTGCTGAACTTGCAAAGATTCTACGGCCAGATCGCAATCAACCAAAAAAACCCTTCATAGATATTGAAAATGCCAGAATGAAGGGGGTTACATTTGATCATAGGTCTCATGAGAAAAATAACAAGACCTGCCGAGGCTGCCACCATGAAACGTTAAAGGCATGTAAAGAATGCCATGGTCTGACAGGGAGTGATGAAGGTAGGTGGGTAAATACGGCGAATGCATATCACAATGTATTTTCTGAACATAGCTGTACTGGTTGCCATGGAATCAAGAAATCGGAAAAGGATTGCAATGGATGCCATCATAATATACTGGCGATGGATATAGAGACAATGAGTCCGAAGAAAGAAGTTTGTGCCCGCTGTCACACTGGCAAAAAGGAACGTCTTCCCAGCCCGCTTCTCGATGTTTCTAAGCTCGACCCTGAAAAGGTCAAGAAAGAGGTAACAGTAAAAATTCTTGAAAAGGCATATGAACCAGCTAAGTTCCCACACCTCAATATCATCAAGAAATTAGTCAAGATCTCCAATGATAGTAAAATGGCAACCTATTTCCACGGAAAAATGCAGGCTATCTGTGATGGGTGCCATCATCAAAGTCGTGCTGAAGCTGAAGCGAAGAAGGATACACCGCCATATTGCAGGAACTGCCACTCTATCACTCCTGACCCTTCTGACCCCCAGAACTTGAAGAAGGTCAGGCTACTGACGGCCTATCATAACCAGTGCATGGGTTGCCATGAAAAGATGGAACTCGAAAAAGGCAGGATCATGGAATTCGGGGAAGGTGACAGGTGCACAGTCTGTCATAAAGAAAAAGAGGAGAGACCATCAATAACCACTGTTAAAAATTTCGAGGAGCCAGTACGTCTTCTTGAAAAACTCGGCTGGGAATATTATATCAATAAAAAGTATTGAAAAACATGTTTTATAAAGAGAGGGAGTAAGGGATGGATAGAAGGACATTTATGAAGATGGTGGGAGCAACAATGGCAGGAACTGCAGGTGGAACTCTATTAACACCGCGTACGTCTGAAGCCCAAAAGGCCTTCGAGCAAAAGGAATTTCATAGTATCCTCATCGACACAACCCGATGCATTGGATGCCGGCGCTGCGAGAAGGCATGCGCTGAAGCAAATAACCTGCCCATACCGGATATATCTGAACAGGCAAATGAGGCTATCTTTGAGAAGAAACGGAAGACCTCGGAAACAGCGTATACGGTTACCAACCTCTACGAGACTGAAAAGGGGAAAGTCTTTGTCCCGTGGCGATGCATGCACTGCAATCAACCCGGTTGCCGTTCAGCATGCCTTGTGTATGCAATAAAAAAGAGGGAGACAGGGCATGTTACATGGGATGCAAACTGCCTGGGTTGCAGGCTGTGTGTGTACTCCTGCCCTTACGACCTTGTTAAGTGGGAATGGTATGGAACAATTGTCAGGCTCCAGAAGTGTAACCTCTGCTATGGAAGATTTCTTAAAGGAAAACTGCCTGCTTGCGTTGAAGCCTGCCCGACAGAGGCATTGATGTTTGGCTTGAGGAGGGGGCTTCTCGAGGAAGGGAAAAGAAGGATCGCTCAGAATCCTGGTAAATACATCAAGCGTATATATGGTGAGTTCGAAGTAGGCGGCACTTCGCACCTTTATCTATCGGCAGTTCCCTTTAACCAGATAGGCTTACGAACAGACCTCGGGGTGAAGTCCGTTCCTGAATATAGTTTGGTTTATCTTAGCGCTGTTCCCTTCATTGCTGCACTGGTACCAATAACGTGTTTTGCAATTGCACGCGTAGTCAGGATTGAAAAGGATGCAATCAGAAAGGAGCTTGAAAAGAAGGAAGGGGAAGAAAAGAAGAAAGGGGAAGAAAAGGAGAAACATAAATGAGTGCCGAAAAGACAGAAAAAGTAGAAATAAAGAACCTTAGAGATTTCTGGAGTTTCTTCTGGAGCGAGCTGAAACCCAAAGGGCCGATATTCACTCCTTTTAATATAATCTCTGCCCCTGTAATAGTCATCGGCTTGGCACTTATTGTATATCGCCTTGCAATAGGACTGGGCGACACAACAAACATGAATAATGATTTCCCCTGGGGAATATGGAAGGGTGCTATTGTAATGTCAGGCATTGCCATTGCCGGAGGAGGATATACCCTCGGCTTCGTCGTCTATATCACTGGAATGGAAAGATTTCGCCCTATTCTGAGAGAAACGGTCCTCTTTGCCTTCCTTTGCTATGTCTTCTATGCCCCTGCACTTCTCATAGAAATCGGACGCTGGTGGAACTTTCAAAACCCTTTTATCGGATACGAATTCGGGGTGAGTTCTGTCCTGTTCATTGTTGCATGGCACTTCGTGCTTTACATGATTACATTGGGCATTGAATTTTCCCCTGCAGCTGCGGAATGGCTTGGAATGAAGAGGGTTAGAAAAATAGTAGGTGCTACCGCCGTGGGAGCTGTAGCACTTGGTGTAATGCTTTCCATTCACCACCAGGCAGGCCTTGGGGCCTTAATTTCGATGGGACATGCGAAACTTCATCCTTTATGGTACACGGAGTTTATTCCTGGTCTTTTCTTTTTTTCCAGCATTTTTGCAGGACCTTCGATGATGATAATCGTAAGTTCGGTAACACAGAAGGTCTTCTCCAATCGTGTAGATGAAGAGTATCGTAAATCCCATGCCGATATAGTTGTAGGACTGGGCAAAATGTGTGCAGGGGTAATGTTTGCCTATCTATTCCTGACCTTTATACTGGCTCACCATGAACATGATCTGCAATACATAAATACCCCTATGGGTTACTGGTGGCTTACGGAGGTGGTCGGACTCGGACTTATCCCGATGTTGTTGTTCATAAATGGTGTACAGAATAGAAACCTTTCTACCATCCAGTTAGCAGCTATCCTTGCTGTGATGGGAGCTGCCCTGAACAGGTTCAATTGTGCCTTCATTGCATACAATTGGTTTTTACCTTTAGAGGCAAGATACTCTCCTTACTGGATGGAAGTCGTGGTAACCTTTGGTATAACATTCTTAATGATATGGATATTCAGGTTCGCAATAAACAGAATGCATGTGCTCAGCAGGCAACCTGAATGGGCGGCTGCAATTGATAAGCATTAAAAGACAAAGATAGGAGGTGAAAATGGAAGAAGGCTTTTTTAAATTTTATGACATTTTTGCAACAAAGGGCAACGATTACCTTTTTGTAGTTGGCATACTGATAGCTGTATTTTTGTTCTGGAGGTTTTTGAACATGCGCCCTTATTAAGATAAGGGCCAATGATTTTTTGTATGTTCAAAGCCCTCCTCTAACGATTCGTAAGACCGGTTTATTTTAGAAAAAACCTCACTAAAGCTTCAGTTAACCTAAAAAATACCTGTAAAACAATAAGTTAAAAACAACAGAGAGCTTAAAGTCATTGGTGAGTTTAAAGACAAGTCTCTTTAAATGTCATTGGGATGCTGTCCGGTACAAGAGGAATAACGTGGTGTCTGGTAGTTAATCCACATGAGGAGGTAATAGTATTAGCATTACCAGTATCATAAACGGAAATACGAGAATAACAGCCTTTTCTATTATATGTTGTTCCACTTGTCTCACCTCTTTTTTAACGTTCTACTATATAATATTTGATGAGATTGATGTTGTCAAGCCTTTTCTTGCTTTGCGTCTCCAATTACATAACTTACCTTAAGGGGCGTGTCTTTTCGGAGCGTATGAGATACGGAGCAATACTTTTCCTGTGAAAGAGAGATTGCCCTATCAAGCTTTTTAGAAGTGATATTCTTACCGGATATATGGATTACCATTTCCACTGATTTGAAATATTGAGGTGGTGTAGGATTTCTCTGTCCTGAAATTTCTATCTCAAAACCGGTAATCTCTACTTTCATCTTCCTGAGGAATGTGACCACATCTATTGCCAGACAACCCGCTATGCTTACCAAGAGCGTATCGGTTGGCACGCATCCCTCTTTTCTCGTAGGGTCATAATCAACTAAACAACCAGACATCCTTTCTGTAAAGACCATTCCTTTTTTCAAAGAGCGGAACTCTTGATTATACATTAGAAAATATCACTCCATACTTTTATTGCAGTAGCAGAAATGATCAATGCCAGTAACCACCGTAAAAACTGTGTCTTCGTTCTTTTGCTCACCATGCTGCCTAATCTTGCCGCAGGCATAGCACCCAACAAAAGGGCAACAGCCATATGAAAAGGCACCTGTCCTGTTGCAATTTTTCCAATTAATCCTGCTGTTGCAGAAAAGAGTCCGATTGCAAGAGTACTCCCAAGAGCAACCCTGAGGGGAATTTTCAGAACATACAGAAGGATCGGGATGAGGATAAACGCACCGCCCTGCCCTACCATTCCAAGGAGAAAACCGATAAAGAGACCGATGAAAATTGTTGTTGTTTTGTGAAAACTCACTTTTTCCTCGGTCAAATCGTCTCTCAGGTAGCTCCGCGGCACAAACATCAGCACTGAGGCAACGAATGCGAGTAAGGCAAAAATGAATAGTAATACTGTATCTGATGTCATTTTTGAAAATACTGCTCCAATAAGCGAAGAAAAAAAGAGGGAAAGACCAAAGGTAAGTGCGAGGTTCTTATGTACAAATCTTTCCTTATTGTAAAAAATAACTGCAGAGAGAGATGCAAAAAACCCTTGAATCATGGTGAGCCCGGTAATATCTTTAACACTTATTGCATTAAATCCAAGCATCGAAGGAAGATAGAGGAGGATGGGAAACATGATAATACCTCCTCCGATACCGAGCAGTCCTGAAAAAAAACCACCGAATGAGCCGGCAAAGAGGAGGAATACATAAAAGACTGGTGGCATTATTAATCTACGAAAATCCGTTTATTGTCTTTGATGTCTTCAGAAACAACATCACCAATATAGGCTGCTAATATATTCTCTTTTTGAAGTGCTGAAACAAGTTTATCTTTTCGATCTGATGGCACAAAAATAAGAAGCCCTCCTGATGTCTGTGCATCATTCATCAAGATTCTTATAGTGTCTGATATGTTTTTGCCCCATCTGACATACTGACTGAAGCTCTGACTGTTTGCAATAGTACCGCCAGGTATTATCATTTTATCAGCAAGTCCTATTGCCTCTCTAAAAAATGGGACACGGTCTGAAAAGAGGTGTGCACCGCACCTACTGGCAGAGAGAACTTCATAGAGATGCCCGATGAGTCCAAAACCTGTAATATCTGTTGCGGTATTTACACCAACTTTTAGCATAATTTCACTGACTCTCTTATTTAACGTTGCCATGGATATTGTTAACTCTTCTATAACTCCACTGCTGCACAATCCAGCTCTTATCCCTGTTGAGATAATGCCGGTACCGATCTTTTTTGTGAGTATCAGGGAATCACCTGGCTTAGCCTTTGAATTATCAAGGATTTTCCCGGGGTGAATAAGGCCAAGCACTGCAAATCCATATTTGGGCTCTTTATCCCTAATGGTATGCCCACCGATAATGGATACCCCTGCCTCAGTCATCTTATCTATTCCTCCCTGCATTATGCTTTTCAGGGAAGGAAAAAATTCAGCCTTATCTGGAAACATAGCGATATTTAATGCTACTACAGGCTTGCCTCCCATAGCATACACATCCGAGAGTGAATTGGCAGCAGCAATTGCACCGTACCAGTACGGATCATCCACAATGGGCGTAAAATAGTCAGTAGTAAAGACAACAGCAATATCGTCAGTAATACGGTATACACCGGCATCATCAGCATTGGATGAACCAACAAGCACATTCTTATCAGTAATTACTGGTAGCTGGCCCAGCACGTGGGTCAGGTCCGAAGGACTGAATTTCGCAGCTCAACCAGCACAGCTTGAAAGATGTGTGAGTTTTATATCCATCTTGCCTCCTAAATATGACATCTTTTACATATTTTATCAGAGTTTGAAAACTATCTGTTGGTTCGTATGAGAATTATAAGTTTATAAGTTAGAATTTTAGGTAAGGGCATCGTAAATCATTCGATAGTAGGAAAATGCTCAGAATTTTTAATCTATCTATTATAGTCCTTGTAGTATAGCTTCACCAGCTTATCCGGAGATACTCCGAGAGAATAAAGTATTCTTATAATATGATTCCTGAAGGTTGTGTAAAAAATCCCTTCTTTCAGCCATTTCCTTGGAGATGATCTTACAGTCTCCTTTATTATACATATCTTTCTTCTTGATTTTTTTATCCTCTCCATGAGTTCCACGTCCTCCATCAAGGGAAAATTTCTATAACCTCCTAAGGTATCAAAATAATCCTTCCTAATAAAAATTGCCTGATCACCATATGGGATTTGCGTAAGGCGAACCCTGATGCGTGCTGTCCATGCAATGAACCTCAGGCTCCTTCTCAGAGTATCCAATTCCAGGTCAAAGGCACCCCCTACATATCTGCTGTTTTCCAGAACCTCTCTAATTTTTTTAAAAGCATTCAGGGGGAGTTTCGTATCGACATGCAGGAAAAGCAGGATCTCTCCTCTCGCTACAGCTGCCCCGGCATTCATCTGTCTGGCTCTACTTTTAGGAGAGGTTATCTTTATTACATTCCGATCCTTTATTGCATCTATCGTATTTTTTTCAGGACTTCCATCCACAACGATAATCTCATAATCTTCCCTCTCACCCACTTTATGGATGTGTTCAATGAAGGGATTTATAACCTCAGTTTCGTGAAGCACAGGAACAACTATTGATAATTTAGTCTTCATAACCCAAAACGTCTTCAATAGAGGAAAGGTAAGAAAGGGTTTTTGAATATTTACATCCCGTCTTCTTACTCTCTTTGTAAAATGCTTTCAAATCTTCAATCCTGTCTATATCCCTCAATTTCGGAAGAACATGGACTTTATAACCCTTCTTGGAAAACACTCCCATTGTATCCTTAAATACCCTTTCAGTACTCCACTGAATGCCCTTGAATATATCAGGCAGAAAGGTCTTCATAGTAAACCCTATGAGATAATAGCCACCATCAAAACAAGGACCTATGACAGCATAATGGTTTCTCAAGGCCTCAAAAGCTTTATCTATTACTGAAGGGGCTAAATCGGGTATGTCACTACCGAGCACTAAGACCTCACTGAACCCGTTCAAAAAAGCTTCTCTGAAGGCGTTCTCCATCCGCTCACCCAGATGCCTCCCTACCTGAGGAGTATAAGAGTGCTCTGATCCTAACCATGAAATAACCTTATCTTCTAACTCTACAGGATAAAAGGCTATGACTAATGTGTATTCCCCCACTTTAAGGTTTTCTATCAGATCGGTCACGAAGCATTTATAGAGATTTAAAGTAATTTCGTCGTTAAGGTGGGTGGATAGACGGGTCTTGACCTTTCCCTTCTCAGGGGCTCTTGTAAAAAGGAGCACACATCTGCTTGAAGCTTTTCTCAAATCCATACTATTGGCAGGAGTAGCCTTTCTGTTCATTCTCTCTCTGGACCTGTATCGTGCTACAGTCTTTAAATTCCCCGAAGTGTTTTTCGAAGTCTCCTGTAACCTTGAAGTAATCCTTGAACCTTGTCTGTGAAAGCATCAGAGCAGTATTGCCGCATACCCTCTCAGGCTTGTCAATCTCAAAGACATGGGCTGCATCAAGCTCAAACGTAAAAGGTGATTCTGGTATTCCTCCTCTATAAACAGCCACGTGTCCGTAATCTTCGCAGGCATCTTCAAGACCAGCGAGTTTCCACAACCTGTAGGTGATTGAATAGAATGTGACATTTCCAGCAAGACCCTTTATTTCTTCATTCGATATATCTACTATTTTCTTTGAAACAATCCTTGGGTCAGAAAATCCAGCCTTTCTCGCAACTCTCTCAAAATCCTTCCAGTAAAGGGCACCTCCAAGGCATTCTCCATACAGCACGGGATTGGTTCTCATTTCCTGAGAAAGTCTCCTGTCTGCATAAATATCCGAAAAGTAAAACTCACCACCGAATTTAAGTATTCTGTAAACCTGCCTTATTATGCTCTCTTTTTCTTCAATAAGATTCACCACACAGTTTGAAACTACAAGGTCAAGAGACTCTTCTTTAAAATGGTGTCCGAGATTCTCTATATAATCAAAAATGAATTTTACGTTAGACCTGTTATAGCCGAATCGTTTTGTCTGCTCTGACACATACTTTTTGGCAACCTCTATCTGGCTCTCTGTCATATCGATTCCATAAACAAATCCGTTTTCCCCAACAAGTTTAGAGAGAATGTAGCAATCCCTTCCACTTCCGCATCCAAGATCAAGAACAGTAAGATCCTTAAGCATAAGTGGAAAGGGAGAACCACAGCCGTAATATTTCTCTTTGATCTCCTCTGCTATATAGGGCATTAACTCCCTGACATGGGCTGGCTGTGAATCGACTGTACAACATACGCCTGTCCTTAAGTCAGAGGAACGCTTGAGTTCGATGCCGTAGTATTGCTTAACGGTCACCTTTGCATCGAATTCAGTCTCCTTTATCAAGACTCCATGGCAGCTGCTGCCTCTGCCTACGGTACATGCATAGCAATGCTCGTCGCATGTTATTTCGGGGATAAAGTCTTCAAAATGTATCTCCCATAATTTTTTATCTTCATACCCTTTAACACGTATTCCCAGGGCAAGGTTGAAATCACAATCATAGACATATCCCTGATAATCCACCGAAAGTAATCGCCTGCACATGATACTATCGAGAGTCTCATAGTTAAAGTTGTTTACAAGGAGCCTCATGTAATCATCAAGTTTCCCTTGCCGGATAAGATACTTTCTGAATCCTCCTATGGGAGAGTTTGTGATTGTAATCAGCTTATTGAAAGAAATACCGTGGATATCAGATAGGAGTTTTTTATAATCTTTTTCGAGATTCATTTGTGAAGGGGGAAGATAATCCCCCACAGGATTGTACACAAGCTCAACTGGAAGCTCTTCACTGCCATAGCCTGTCTCATTCAGTCTTTTCAGAACCTTCACACACTTATCGAATATCCCCCTGCCCCTCTGTTCATCTGTCAGATCCTTAAAACAACTTGGCAATGATGCTATTATCTTCACACTGTAGCGTTTATAGAGATCTATGAAAAATGAATACTCAGGCATATCAAGCACAGTTAAATTCGTTCTCACTGCAACCTTCTTATGATGCTTTCCTATTCTCTCGATAAACATCTTGAGATTCAAATTAAGTTCTGGAGCTCCTCCTGTAAACTCCACATTTTCAATATCAAGCTCCAGAAGCTTATCCAGAATCTTCTCAGCCGTAGCTGTGGCCATATTGCTTCTCCCCCTGGGTGATGCCTCGATATGGCAGTGGGTGCAGGCCTGGTTACAACGGTTTCCTATATTGATCTGGATTGTCTCGATATTGGTCTTCCTTATGTTTTTATTCCGCCACAAGACTGCCATTTCCCCCTCCTGAGCTGTATTATTTTCAATATCTCCTTCATTTACTTTCAGCATGCTTGATATGTTTAAGTTTTTTAATAACTATGGGCAATAATGGTAAAAGTGCCAGCAGGGCAAATGCGAGTAATATCTGGGTAGAAAATATATCCTTAGGCGATTCGATAAGGTTCAACCTGCTTCCGGCAAAGGCATAAACCAGGGTACCCGGGATTATACCCACTGATGTGGTCCATATATATGTCCTGATAGGCGTTTTCGTGACACCGGCCATAATGTTGATTAGGTAGAATGGAAAAAGGGCAATGAGCCTCAGGGTAAGGAGATAGCGGTATCCATTCACTTCTATCTCCTGATTAAACTTCTGGAGCTTATTATGATATTTGGCCTGAATCCAGTTTCCTAAAAGGTATCGAGAAACTAAAAAGGCAATGGTAGCTCCAATTGTGGCACCAATATTAACGTATATAGTAGTCAGAATTGTGCCGAAGAGAAAACCTCCTCCCAGGGTTACAGTTGAGGCAACAGGTATAGACAGGCCAACAACGACAATGTAGATTACGATAAACAGAATAACTGAAATCAAATAATTCTTATCAACTATATCATGTAAATACCCTCTGTTCTCCTTCAAATTCTCAAAGGTGAGGTAATCTCCGAGACCAGAGACCCTTATCCCAGCGATGATGCCGACTATTATCACTAAGAGGAGAATCTTTTTTATAACACTTTTCTTCATATGTAACTGATTTCTTCTTTCTTTTTCTTAACAGGGCAACATGAAGGTACAGGTAATGATTCATTGTAGTCTTTTTTTAGTAACTCAACCCTTTTGCCTAAAGACCTCATATACCCTCATTTACTCTCTCAAGACTCTTTGCATTCTGAGAAAAAATTCTTCTGCAGGCATAAAGTCCAATATCCTCAATTCTTTTATCTCATTCCCTCTTGAATCGAGGAAAATTACTGTAGGTACCCCTTTGACGTGATACTTATCAAGTAGTTGTACTGGATCGAGGTCACCTTTTTTCGTTAAGTCTACTTTGATCATGAGAAACTTTTCAGACTCTTTTACCACCCTCCTGTCATGGAATGTCTTTCTCTCCAGGTTCCGGCAAGGGGTACACCAGTCAGCATAAAAATCAATAATGGTCGGTTTCCCAGAAGTCTCTGCCTCTTTTAAATTTAGTTGTGAATATGATTTCCAGGAAACGCCGGGTCCTTGAAGAAGCAATGACAGGACAAGAACCAGTGAAAGGGCAATGGCTACAATACCGGTAATCCTTTTTATGAAAACGAAGGTCCGAAGAGTCTGCCCGATTTTGTTAAGGAACCCCAGATAAACTCCAGATGCAAAAATAACTATTACAAGTATATAAGTCCCCAGATCTCGCCATGGAAAGACAGGTTTTATGAAATATACTGCCATGGCCAGCATAATCCATCCAAAAAATTTCCTGATCCACAACAGCCACTCTCCTGATCGAGGCAGCTTACTCAGATTTCCTGCGAATATGGAAAGAATAAATAAAGGTAAACCGAGGCCGAGACTGAGAGTAAAGAATATGAGAAAACCGAATAAAGGATCACCCTTTTGGGCAACCATCGTCAAAAGCCCTATAATAAATGGTCCGATACAGGGAGCAGCCACTATACCGAGTGTCAGCCCCATAAATAACGAACCAGCATAGCCGGTATGTGATTTTGAAATGATGGGACTCAGAAAAGCCGGTATGCGCAACTCCCAAAGGCCGAAGAAATTGAGAGCCATGAGAAGGAACACGGATGATACAAAGATGAGAACAGCAGGGTGTTGAAGGAGAGAGCCCATCAGTTTTCCTGTCAATGCAGCGGTTACACCGAGCGTGGAGTTCATAATAGAAATCCCGAGGATATACAAGACCCCATGAATCAGGAGATAACCCTGGCGCTTGTCACCACTCCTTCCGCCAAAATAAGAAGCTGTAACAGGGATTAAAGGATAAACGCAAGGAGTGAGATTCAAGGCAATACCTCCAAAAAAGACACCAATCAATGTCAAGAATAGCCCGCTTTCAAAAGCGAAACGCCATGTATCCTTTTGTTGAGCAGATAACAGGTCGGAAAGGTTTTTTTCTGTGACAGGCAATCCCATCTTTTTCCATTCCGGTATTCCTTCGGCAAACCGATATATATTCTTATATCCAAGTCTTACAGCCAAACTGGCTGCGTCGTGGCTTCGTACTCAAGCCAGGCCGTCTCAGTAGAAGAACACCTGCCTGTTCTTGTCCGGGCCAAGGGTATTCCTCAAGTCCTTTCGGTTCTTGGGATAGTATGGATACCACCAGTAAGGTTTCACCGGTAGGTTTACCGCCCCTTGTATATGTTGGCTTTCATACTCCCACTCTTGCCTTGTGTCTACGAGAAAAAGCGCTTCTGGATTGTTCAGATATTCCCTTTTTATCTCCTCAGGTGTTATAAGGTTATATCCGCCTTTTTTTGCCTCATTTGCAACAGTTTCTTGAGTGCGAGTCCCGAATCGACTTTTATAGTAGTCATAGACAGTACAACCTGATAGGAGCAAAAGCAATAACTGTATCACAATTATCTTTTTCATACTGCTTTACTGACTCCTTTTAAATAATCTACCCAGAAAACCTTTGCTCTCTTTAATTCCCAGATGCCTGCAGATAACAGACTCAAGCTCCTTTTCTGTAACATCCTTTCCTTCAACAACAACTTCATCAGCTACCATAACAGCAGGTGCAAGGGGCAGATCTGTTGCAAAATACTCATCTGTAATATATTCATTTTTTGGTTTTGATATAACTTCTATCTCGATGCCATACTTTTTGCCCAGACCGGGCATTATCTCTTCAAAATGCTTTCAGGGTTTTCCTCTTGGCTCATTAAGAAAAAATCGGACTTTTAACATATTGACACCTCCATTTTATTTTTTCTTTCAATCATTCTCTCTAACCCATTTTATTCATAAATTTCTCAAATATAGACAGGATATAGTATTTGAGCGGATTTATTTTGCTGATATTCATACAGTGTGCATATAAATAATAGAGAGGCAAAATACCTCGGAGGTCGAAGACCGAGAATGAGTGAAAATACTATGTCCTGTCTTAATAAACATAGTTTATAAATAATCTGGGCTAAACTATATATTCTGGTTTGCATCTCTTTAACCCCTACTATTACCTCCGCCTTTCCCCAGGATATTTACCTTTCTTCGTTACAGGGCAACATTCAGGTCCAGGGAGAGATTCATGGTAATCCTTTTTGAGTAGTTCAAGGAGATCAGGAATTATTGAGTCAACAAGAAAATAACACTTAAGTCTTCCGTCAATGAAGTAATCAATAATACGGCAATTTCTGAGTAAGGCAAGATGCTGTGATATATTGGGCTGACTGATTTCTAAAAAGTCCTCGAAATCACTTACACACTTCACCCCTTTTGTAAGTTCCTCGAGTATCATTATCCTTACAGGATGAGCTATGACTCTAAGGATTTCTACATTCCTCCCAATTGAATTCATTCTGTTATCCTTCAACATATATAAAAATATTATAATATTTGCATATATTTGTCAAGAATAAAAAAACAAAATCTGGTTTCACACTATAATTCGATTGTTTTATCCTTCAATGATATAACTTACTTTAACCGGCATATCTTTTCGGAGTGTATGGGACACCGAGCAATATTTTTCCTGGGAAAGTGAGATAGCTCTATCGAGTTTCCTTGGGGTGATTTCCTTACCAGCTATATGGATTATCATTTCTACCGATTTGAAATATTGAGGTGGTGCTGGATTTCTTTGTCCTGAAATTTCTATCTCAAAACTGGTAATCTCTCCTTTCATCTTCCTGAGAAATGTAACCACATCTATTGCAAGACAACCTGCGATGCTTACCAGAAGGGTATCGGTCGGCACACATCCCTCTTTTCTCGTGGGGTCATAATCAACTAAACAACCAGGCATCCGACCTGTAAAAACAGTATCTTTTTCCCACGTGAGAAAAGCTCTGCTTACAAGAGGTATTTTTTCTTTGTAACCCTTTAAAGAGTCATCCAGACCTTCAATCTCTTTCTCTTCCATACCTTTGTCCCTCCTTAACTCATATAAAAAATATTCTACAATTTAAGGATTTTATACTTTAGAATACTTTATTATTATTTTAAAAAAGAGATAGGCAGGGCGTAGTATTTGAGCGGATTTGAATTCTTTAGTAGAAAGAATTCACCTCGGAGGTCCCGATGTATATCGGGACCGAGAATGAGCGAAAATGCTATGTCCTGCCTATATATCACAATCTTATAAATATCTCGATTCAATATGCCTATTTTTACCATACCATAAACAACCTTTTCACGTTCTCTATTTCTTTATTGAACGATTTTACCTTCTCAAACTGAAAATCTTTATACCTCTTAATCTCAAGTCCATTCACTGACTCTCTTATTTTTATTGCCCCATCACTATCTGTTCTGTATATTTTTACCCCACGAAGTATTTTCAGCATTTCTTTATGGGGGTGGCCGAAACGATTATCACGCCCCGCACTGATGATCGCAACATCAGGTGAGACCACCTCAAAAAATGGTTTATACACAGATGTCTTTCCACCATGATGCGGAATCTTAATCACATCACTCTTCAACCACTTTCCAAGATGTACAATGTCTTCTTCTGCTTCCTCGTCAACATCTCCGGTAAACAGAAACGATTTATTTTTCCCTTTGATCTTCAAGACAAGTGAGTCATTATTTGCCCATACATATTCATTTCCGGACATGGTATAGAACTCAGGATATGGATGGAAAATATATATACCATATCCTTTACCTTCAACAACATCACCCCGCTTAAGGGTCCTGTGATTTATATGAGGGTTGATATCTTCATGAAAGATAAGCCTCCCACTGTCCCAGATTTCTTTAACCTTATATCTCTTTACTATATACCCCAATCCACCTGTATGGTCTGGGTGAACATGTGAAAGAATAATGACATCAACAGAGTTTTTACCGCTGTATTTAAGGAACGAAGCAGCTTCCCTGCCGGTTCTCCCTGTATCCAGCAAAATTGTTTTCCCATCAGGAAGCTCAATTAGAGATGCATCTCCCTGACCTACATCAAGGAAGGTAACAGTAAGTTCTCTTTTCTCGAAAATTGACAGAGCGAGATAAATTATTACAGGAATAAATGGAATTATCAGGGTATATCTCTTCTTACCTGAAAGGAAATAGAAAATAAATCCTATGTAAAAAAGGACCACGATAACAGAGGGAAATGCCTGTATTTTTATATCAGCAAAGGGGATATCAGATAATAGCTTCACGAGGAAAATGCTCACATCTGAAACTACTGACACCACTGGAGCAAACACATAATGACCTGTGATAAGGAATAAAAAAGATGATACAACTGAGATGGGAATGAGTATAAAACCTATGAACGGTGCTATGAGCAAATTTGATATGGGAGAGATGAAAGAAAAATAATGGAAATAGTTTGCAACAAGTGGTGCGGTACCAATAGTCGCTGCTATAGTAAGGAATAATGCATTCTTAAAATACCTGAGCACTTTTCTGCTTTTCTTTTTATCTTCATTTTTCTCATCCTCCATGTAGCCAATTGAAAAACCGATAAACAGTACTGCAAGAAATGAGAGCTGAAATGAGAGATTAAAGATAACGTCAGGTTTCCAGACAGTTAATATAAATGCAGCGAAAATAAGAGAATTGAGCCAGAACCCCTTTCTCCCGATAATAAGTCCTATCAGGAAAAGGCTAATCATAATAAATGACCTCACCGCAGGAACACTGCCTCCTGAAAGGCAGAGATATGCAATCATAAAGGGAAGGCAGAGCAAGGCAGCAGCCTGTGAAGGTGTAAGAAAGATTGTGATCCTCTGAAGAATCCGGTAAGGGAATGCCTTTATCAGTAACATGAATATTCCAAATAAAAATACAGAGAATAACCCGAAATGGGTACCAGAAATGCTGAGGATATGCGCAAGTCCTATTGAATTAAATGCATTTCTCAGGTCTTCGCTTACATAAACCATCTGGCCTATTGTCATCGCAGCGACAATTGCACCAGAATCCTTTTTAAAATTTTCACTGATATAACTGTCAAGCCTGTACCTGTATGCCTGAATCATCGAACCAATAGACATTCTCCTTTGTCCTGAACCTCTTACATTAAGCAGGTTCGCATAGAGATCAGCGCTGTTCCACATTCCAGGGTTTAACCTTATCCTGTCTCTCAGAAATTTAATCGCAATCTCATATTCAGTCCCTGAATCAAACTCCCTCTCCGAAAAGAGTATTATTTCCTGTCCTGCAAGGTCATCCATCATCTCACCAGCCTCCATATCCAGAGCAGACCTTATAGCAAATGCCTGTCTGTATGTACCGCTGTCAGTCTTTACCGGATGTGATTCAAAAATACCTTTAACAATAAACTCTCTTCCGCCTACATGTGACATGTCCTTAAGTGGCTCATATCTTAGAAATGCAAAGGCCATTCCGGCGAGAATGAAAGCTATGAAAATAAATCTTTTTTTAACCACCAGATATACAGAATATAATAAAATGATAACGCCAGAAGAAAAAGGAAAATACTGGAATGAATAAAAAAGGGCTACACCTGAGAGGAATGAAAGAAAAAAGAGCATCAGGTCATTTTTTCTTTAATAACCTTTGAAATATTTTCAGCAAGTTTTATGATAAGTTTCATATCTTTGCCCTCAAGCATTACTCTGATTTTTGGCTCTGTCCCTGATGGCCTCACAAGAACTCTTCCCTTTCCATGAAGCTTCTCTTCTGCATTTTTTATCGCTTCTTCAATCTCAGGGATTGTTTTGATATCATGTTTATTTTCCACGTCAACATTCATCAAGACCTGCGGATAAAGTTTTATCTCGGATGCAAGTTTAGATAGATAAACATTTTTTTCCTTCATCAAATACAGAACCTGGACTGCGGTGAGAGGGCCATCGCCTGTTGTATTATAGTCAAGGAAGACAATATGTCCTGACTGTTCCCCTCCAAGCTTGAAGCCTCCTTCAATCATCTTCTTCACAACATATCTATCCCCTACCCTTGTCCTGATAAGTTCTATCCCGTTCTTTTCAAGATACTTCTCAAAACCAAGGTTGCTCATCACAGTAGATACAACTGTATCACCTTTAAGCATACCCTTTCTTTTCATTTCTACTGCACACATACCCATAATCTTGTCCCCATCAACTATTCTGCCTTTTTCATCACAGAAGATTGCCCTATCCGCATCTCCGTCATGCGCGATACCAATGTCTGCTTTATGGAGTTTTACTTCTCTCTGAAGTCTCTCGATATTCAATGAGCCACATCCCAAATTGATATTCAGCCCATCAGGCCTGTCATTCATTGATATCACCTCCACCCCAAGCTCACGCAGCAGCCATGGCGTTGTCTTATATGCAGCGCCATTTGCACAATCAACAACAATCTTCATCCCCTCAAAGGTCATGCCTCGAGGAAGTGTTGATTTGATATACTCGATATATCGTCCTGTTGCGTCATCCAGCCGGTATGCCTTACCGATCTGTGAACCTTTTGGTCTGTTCCTTTGCAGTCCTTCATCAAGAACGAGCTCCTCGATTTTCCTTTCTATTCCGTCAGGAAGTTTAAACCCGTCAGAAGAGAAAAATTTAATACCATTGTCTTCAAATAAATTATGCGATGCTGATATGACAATTCCTGCATCTAATCGTAATGTCCTTGTGAGAAAGGCAATACCAGGGGTAGGCAATGGACCGACCAGAGTGACATTCATTCCCATCGAGCATATTCCTGAGGTAAGGGCACTCTCTATCATGTACCCTGACAGTCTTGTGTCTTTACCTATCAGAATCATATTTCTCCCTTGTTCAGCTCTCAGCACATGTGCAGCAGCCATACCTATTCTCAGAACTGTTTCAGGTGTCATCGGATGTCTGTTGACCGTTCCTCTTATACCGTCTGTTCCAAACAGTTTCACTTTTTTCCCCCTGCGATGATAACCCTTATCTTCACCTCATCTGTTTTTGTCCTCACATTCACACCCGATATATCAAGCTTCACTTTATGTGAAAATGTCTCATTAAACCCTGTGATATCTATTGGTTCAGTCTTTAAATTATAAATCTTTTTTACCTCAGACCTTACACCTTCAATTACTACAGTTTTTGGTATTACCTCTATAGCTTTTACATAAAATCCGCTTTCAGGAGTTCCAATAGCCACAGGTTTCACCAGGACTGTCTTTGTGACCGTTTCATCGAGGAGAACCTTCACATAAGAAGGGGTAATATTGATCACATTTACAATATGGGGATGTTTCACGTTGTCTTTATTTAAATAGTAAACACCCTCACCTTTTTTTGCCTTACCGAGGTCAACATAAACCCTTATATCTGCTGACCTTATATCCTCGATGAGCCTTTCCTGACCCTTTATGCTTAAACTCACCACTTTTGCACTCTGATGAACCAGTTCAAGTCCTGCCGGGACATTTTTGAACTCAAGCGGAATATCCAGCGATATTTCTGAAAGGCCACGTGAAGTCACAAAAATCCATAAAAATATTGAGAGTAAAATAGAGGCAACTTTAAGACCAAGGTTTTCTAAAAAAATCTTTTTCACTTCTTTACCTTCTTGGTTGTAAATAAATCTGTGAGAATATCTCTCAGTGTTCCCATATCCAGGTGTATTTCAAGCTTTCCATTCATTGCCATTGATATTCCACCTGTTTCTTCAGAAACGATTATTGCTACCGAATCTGTCTCATCTGTAAGACCAAGCCCTGCACGGTGTCTCGTACCCAATGATCGGTCCTGCTCTGCACTCAGTGTTATAGGTAAAAAACATCCCGCAGCAACAACTCTGTTACCCTTTATCACGACAGCACCATCATGTATTGGTGAGGTTGGATGAAATATACTCATGAGTAATTCCTTTGAAACCTTTGCATCGAGAGTGGTCCCTATCTCGACAAAATCTTTAAGACTTGTATCGCGTTCTATAACGATAAGTGCACCTATCTTTCTGTTAGCTAATGCAATCGTTGCTCTGACAATTTCATCAAGGGATTTCAGTTCTTCAGCAGTGGTGAATGTATGGAGAAATTGTGTTTCTCCCATCTGGGCCAGTGCCCTTCTTATCTCAGGCTGGAAAAGAATAATTATTGCGATAACAATCTGTGCCCAAAAGCTATGTATCAGCCAACCTACTGTATAGAGCTCAAAATACTTTGAAACCAGAGATGCAAAAAGCAGGACACCAAGCCCGATAAGCATCTGTGCAGCCTTTGTGCCTTTTATGATAAGTAAAAGACGGTAGAGTATAAGGGACATCAGAACGATATCTACCAGATCCTGCCATCTAAGCTGTCTCAGTAATTCCATAATTCTTACTATAATACCATGTGTACTACAGTAATTGAAAAATTTAGTAAGTGTTCATCCCTTATTATGCCATGGGGAAAAGACAGTTTGACAAAAAAATCATTAATACGTTATTTTATACTGTTACAAAATACCGCGGGGTGGAGCAGTCCGGTAGCTCGTCGGGCTCATAACCCGAAGGTCAGTGGTTCAAATCCACTCCCCGCCACCAAGACTGACAAGGGTTTAGGGGATTCCTCTAAGCCTTTTTTAGTGTCCATTTCTACCATTTTTCTACCAAAACTTTCCAATGTGTTGAAACCAAGTATGCTATCAAGCTTCTTAGCTTGCTCTGAATTGACCTCTTTAATCAGATGTCCATATCCATCAAGTGTAGTCTGAATAGACGCATGT
>Ga0224501_10001289_pt1 | contig 19492 bp, 15 predicted proteins | sample SF_Oct11_sed_USG_4_FD_169105 | JGI IMG/M metagenome (GOLD analysis project Ga0224501, IMG submission 169105) | Sediment microbial communities from San Francisco Bay, California, United States - SF_Oct11_sed_USGS_8_1 | ecosystem: Environmental > Aquatic > Marine > Sediment | place: USA...
CCGATTAAAGTATAGAATATGGTTTTTAAGGTTTAAAAACTTTTATTTGAATCTAAATGTGACACAGCCTGAATGACATAAAATCCCCTCATTTGGGACAAACCCTAAAAAAATATTGAAAAAGGGCCCTATTTTTCAGTCAGGATTAGTGAAAACGGAAAATAGAGACATGACCCCACTTTGTTTTATTGAGCTTTCAAAGCACTCAATCGCTTTTTTGCGTCGCTGATTTCAATAATGCCAGAATCCGCATCTTTCCAGAGGCTGAGAAATTTCTCGTAATGCTCGGAAGCCTGCTTCGTCATGCCCTTCTGTTCGTATATCCTGCCCAGCATGTAGAAGCTCCTGGCGTAGATGTCACCATAGAGAAGCCTCCCCGTGGTCAAAGCAATGATTCTTTCGTGCTCTTTCTGCGCTTCTTCCAAATCCCCGGCCTCGAAATAGGCTAAAGCCAAAGGCTCAAAAAACAGAGCCTGTCCAAATTCCGGGTCCGATTGAGCAGGCAACAGCGTCAGGGCCTGCTGGAAGTGTTCGACCGCTTTCTGGAAATTTCCTCTTTTCAGCTCGATCATACCTCGAAGATTCAGGTAGAGCCTTTCCGACTTCTTGTGGATACCGCTGGCAATCAGCTCCTTGAACTCGCCGGCAGAATTTGATGCCTTATCCAACGAATCCATCTCTAGATATATCCTTCCCTTAAGATACAGAGCTTCTCTCTGTCTTGGAAGAATACCTGCCTCAGAGGAAATGTTCCAGGCCGCTTCGCACTCCCTGATGGCTTTCTCAAGATCATGGGATCTGAGATTCAGGTAAGCCAAGTACAGATGGAACCATGAGCTCCAATCCGTCTCGCCGAGCAATTCTCCCAGTTCAACTCCCAGTTGGGCCTGCTCTTTCGATTTCCCGTACATCCCCTGCAGAAGATACAGTGCGCTGAGCCTTTTTATGCCCTCTTCGTGGGCTTTGGGCTCCTCAGTTTCGAGCAGCCTCTGGTATTCATTTTCGGCGTTGACCAAATCCTCTCTGTAATGGAAGATATCTCCGTTTAACAAATAATTCCAATAATGGTTCGGGTCAAGACCGGAAGCTTTTCCCGCCTCAACCTGAGCCAGATCATATCTTCCCTGATAAAGATAATTATTGGCCAGGCTGAAACGAACGAGCGCGCTATCCATAATATTTTTTAAGTAGAGCTCAAGAAATTCCCTGCTCTTATCGTACAGCCCTTTTGCCGCATAACTCTCTGCTATGTTTACATAGCTGATGACCGATTCATCTTGATTCTGAATGTTTGCTTCAAAAAACGATATGGCCTTATCCCATTCTTCCAAGAATGCATACAGAGCCCCTAAGTTATTATTGCCGATGGAATCATCCGGGTAGAGCTGCAGCAATGTATCATAGGACTCGATGGCTTTACCATACGTGGTTTCTGATTGAGAATAGAAGTCACCATGAATATAGTAGCGCTCTCTCTCCGACACCCGGTCGCTCAACTCAAAAGCCTTCCGGTAGCGCTTCATCGCCTCCGTCCGGTAGCCTATGTTGGTGTAGGCGGCGGCCATGTTCCTGTAAGCCATGGCGAAATCGGGATCGATTGCAGCCGCCGTCTCCATGAGGGGGATACACTTGAGATATTCTCCCTTGGCAAAATATTCCATCCCCTCCCGGTAATACTTATAGGCTTCGGTTGAGGTCGTGGTGATCTTTTCCACTTCACTATCTATATCGCCGGCGATCTCCGCCGCGGTCAGCTTAAAGCTTTCTTTGATCTTCCTTGTCAGCTCATCCACCATGGAGAACATACTTTCTTCTCCAATCCCTTCCACCCTCTCCGAACCGATCAGCTCGCCCGTGCTGGCGTCCTGAAGAAGCGCGTTGATCCTCAAAGTATCGCCGGCCATGGCGAGCTTACCTAGCAGTATGTAACGCACTCCTCCCCGGGACGATATCTCCTGAAGCGCCTTCGAGGAGTAGCTCCGCACCTCTAGAAGATCCGATTCCTCCAGGATAGTGTACAGCATCTCTCCACTCAGGACCCTTAAGTATTTTGATTGAGAGAGGTCTGCGATCAAAAGGTCAGAGAGAGTCTTCCTCCAATGGTCAAACCGCTCATCTCCGGTATTGTTCTCGAAATACATGACAGCCAGCGAAGGTTTATCCTGAGGAAAGGGCATCATCCTCTTTCTGGGTAAAAAACGCCAGAGGACAACGGCCAGGATGATGACCGTGACTATGGCCAAAGCAGGGATGAATACTTTCTTCAGGGTAAATTTTACGGTTATCTCTTTATGGGTAACCGGTTTTCTCTTCGCCGCCAACCTTTCTGTGGTGGGCAAGCCTTTCTCCACCCTGCTCAATTCAGAAAGGAAGGTCTCGGCATTCTGATACCTGTCCTCCCTTTTCTTCTCCATACATTTCAGGATCACACGGCTTAATCCCTCGGGAACCTGAATATTGACCGCTCTCGGGTCGGGAGGCTCCTCGCTCTTGTGCTTCATGGCCACGCTCAAGGGCGTTTCTCCCTCAAAAGGCACCCGTCCTGTCACCATCTCGTACAGGATCACTCCCAGTGAATAGATATCTGAGCGCTGGTCCACCTCCTTCATTTCGGCCTGCTCTGGAGACATGTACTCCGGTGTCCCGATGATCAAACCTGTCCCTGTGATCCCTTTCTTTATAAGGGAACGGGCTATCCCAAAATCCATGATCCGCACGTTCCCCTCTTTATCGACCATGATGTTCTGGGGCTTTAAGTCTCGATGGACCACTCCCAGTCGATGGGCCTCCATCAGGCCGTCGCAAACCTGCTTGGCTACAAACACAGCTTTCCCCACGCTTAAATGACCCACCCTTAAAATCGTGTTCTTCAAATCCTCACCAGGCACATATTCCATGGTGATGTACTGCGTGCCTCTCTCTTCATTCAGGTCATACATGCGGCAGACGTTCTTGTGGGATATCTTCCGGGCAAGTTTCAACTCGTTCCGGAAGCGCTCTATGGTCTTCTTATCAGAGGAGACTTCAGGTTTGAGCAGTTTGAGGGCCACCTCTTCTTCTGTCTTCTTATCGAACACTCTGTAGACCTGCCCCATGCCCCCTTTACCCAGCTCTTCGATCACCTCGAACCTCTTGGCAAAAGTGCTGCCCCGGGCCAGCTCGCCTGAGGGCATTTCAAGAGTTTTTGTATGGGAATCCAGGGTCTGCTCCGAGGCAAGGAGGGGTGAACCGCACTTGCTGCAGAAGCTGCTGTCAGCAGGATTTTCGGAGCGACATTTTGGACATTTCATGCAGGTCTTCTCTTCAGTTATTTCAAAGAAAGAGTAGCAATTCGAAAGAAAAGAGTCAAACCCAACTTAACGTTTCCTTTATAGACTCAGGGAAAACCGATGTTCTCTTTTGACTTCGATTTTTCAGGGTGTTAATATTTCCCAACGCAGAGGGCAAGGAAATAGACCCGACATGAGAACCACCCTGATCAGAGGAGGAACCGTTGTCCTGGGACAGAACGTCTCCAAGCAGGATATTCTCATTCAAGGGGAAACCATCTCTGAACTGGGTAATCTCTCCCGGAGGAAAGCGGATGCGGAAATCGATGCCTCAGGCCTGCTTGTGCTTCCCGGCGCAATCGACACCCACGTCCATTTCAACGACAAGTTCATGAACACGGTCAGCGTCCATAACTTCCACAATGGCACCCTGGCCGCCGCCTACGGCGGCGTGACCAGCATAATCGACTTTGCCAATCAGGCCCCAGGCCAGTCGCTGGCCAGCGCTCTCGAAAAAAAGAAGAAGGAGGCTGAGGGAGAAGCGCTGGTCGACTGGGGGATTCATCCCGTGATCACGGAGGCAACGCCTGAAGTCATACAGGAGATTCCGCTTATGGTCATTGAGGGCGCACCGACCATAAAATGCTACATGACCTACCGGAAAGAGGGACTCATGGTCGGGGCAGAGGATTTGAAGCGCATCCTGAAAGCCCTGCGGGATACAGGGGGGATGCTCATGGTTCATGCCGAAGACAATGAGATCATAGAGAAGAACATTCGTCGCATGATCAGGTCGGAGAGAACACAACCCATATTCCATGCCGAAAGCAGGCCTCCTGAGGCTGAGGAAAAAGCCATAAACTGCTGCATCCAGCTTGTCCGGGAAACCTATGGCCGTCTTTTCATCGTCCATCTGGCCTCGGCTGAAGGCATGGAGCTCGTCGGAGCAGCGCGGAGAGAAGGCCTGGACGTCATCGCCGAGACCTGCACTCACTATCTCTTGTTTACCGAGAAAATGCTGGAACGAAAGGACGGCATCAAATGGATCTGCTCTCCGCCGCTCAGAAGCCGGGCTGTCCGGGACAAGCTCTGGGAGGGCCTCAGGGATGGACGGATCTCGATGATAAGCTCGGATGACGCGGCCTATTCCTGGGAAGCCAAGCTTTACGGGGCTGACCGCTTCGATAAATGTCCCAACGGTATTCCCGGGATCGAGCCCCGGCTTTGCCTGCTCTATTCCGAAGGAGTGATTAAAGGGCGGCTCACGCTGCCCAGACTCGTCGAGCTCGTGTCCACTGTCCCGGCCGTATTGTTCGGGCTGGCTCCAAAGAAAGGGACTCTCAACCCTGGCGCTGACGCGGATATTGTCCTCCTTGACCCGGAGGCAAGCTGGACCATGAACCAGCAGACCCTGCATATGGCCGCCGACTGGTCTGCTTATGAGGATATTGATATAACGGGTAAGATCATAAAAGTCTTTTCCCGGGGCGAGCTCGTTATCGACGGAGAGGAGTGTTTAGCTCAAAAAGGAAGGGGGCGTTATCTTCGCCGCAAGCTGAATTTCTCTTGAAGGAAGAAAATGAAAAAACAAAGCAAGCTGCCGATCTATTCAGGAGCTCCTCCTGAAAAAGTGGCCGCCGACTTGGAGCCTTTAGTCGATTTTCAAAAGGAGGGGATATCTCTCAAAACCTTATCCCGTTTGATAGAAGAACGCCTCCTCCCCCATCTGATGCGCTACGATCGCCCTGAGTTTCATTCCATGTTCAACTTTTTCCCGGAAGAGGGCGCGGAATTCGGGGCAAATATCGCCCTCCTCTACAATCAGGGAGTAACCAACTGGCAGGTCTCTCCGGGAGGAGCCATGCTCGAAGAACTCTGCGGCAGAGCTCTGTGCCAGCTCTTTGGTCTCTTCCCAGGCTCCGATGCCACATTCATGTATTCGGGAACCTATGCTAACCAGGAAGCTCTGTACCTGGCTCTTCACTGGAAAGCGGAAAAGGAGGGCTTTGATTTCTCCAGGAAAGGGCTCAAAGGGTTCCCGGACCCGGCCCGGCTGGCAGTGATAGCCTCCCGTGATGCCCACTTCTCCCTCAAACATGCTGTGCGCATTCTCGGGCTGGGCGAGGAAAGCCTCGTTACTCTGGACGTGGACAAAAATCGTCGTATCGATGCCAGCCTTATGGAACAAAAACTGAGCGAACTCAGAAGGAAGAGAGATGTTTTCTGCGCAGTGGCCACGGCAGGCACGACATCCACGGGTTCGGTCGACCCTATCCCTCCGCTGGCAGAGGCGTGCAATAAACTCGGAGCCTGGCTTCACGTGGACGGTGCTTACGGTCTGGCTTACAGCCTAGTTCCTGAATGGAAACCATTGTTTACCGGATTGGAGCTCGCGGATTCGGTCTCCTGGGATCCGCATAAACAATTCGGTGTTCCGATCCCGAGCTCGCTTCTTTTCGTGCGCCGGCGGGAGGACTTTGAACGCATGGCCCTCTACGGCGACTATTTCAACCCGGAAGGTCAAGGTGAGCCCAACCCGGGGCTGAAATCCCCGCCGTCCACCCGGCCCTTTTCTGCTCTTCCTCTTGTAACCTCCCTGCGCTATCAGGGCCTCAAGAAAGTGGTCGAGAGGCTTCGCCTTCCCCTCGATGCCATCCAGACCCTGGCTGAGAAACTCAAGGAGGAAGAGGACATTGAGCTCTGTCATCAGCCGGATACAGGGATTCTTTGCTTTCGTATCGTCCCTCAAGGTTTTCCTGAAGATAACCTCAGCCATCTCCAAAAAAAGATCTATGAAAAAATCATGGCGGAAGGAAAACGAACCATCTCTATGACCAAGCTGGATGATAAAACAGTCCTGAGGCTGGTCGCCGTCTCCCCTTCTGTGACCGCGGATTCCATACTGGAGACAATCTCCTGTGTGCGCCGCCTTGCCGTTGAGTATCAAACCTAGCGCTTAGCAATGCTAAAAGATACAAACCAGAATACTGATCGCCGTTCTGTCACATTGGAGTTCAGCTAGGGATAAGACCCTAAGGATGCGATAAAGATAAAATCATCCTGAATATCAAACAGAAATTCTCCAGTTAAATTCAGAGCCATATTCCCTTCAACGATGATATCAAGGATTGAAAATCACCCTGAAATTCACCCTTTAGGGGTATTGAAAACGGCTCTTTTTTTATTAAAATTTAAAGGCAGAAGCAATCACTCGAGAGAGTATCAATTGATAATATTCCTTCTTGAATCGATTCGAGTGGAGTAATGCTAAAAAATTCTTGTTTGGTTTGCGCTGCGGCTGGTTCAAGAATTGCTTTATATACAAGAATTGCCTTATATGAAAATATTTATTATACTTCCAAACAAGCGGTGTTAATAAAAGCAACATTAATTAAAACAAGCTGCTTTATAATATTTTTTTCCATGGGCGCGTCCCAAACAAAGGAGGGAATAAAATGAAAATAAAAAAGCCGGTCATCCTTCTCGCTGTTCTCATTATTTTTACCGCTCACAGCTGCATGCAGACATCCAAAGTCCCGGATAATCTGATCGGAGTATGGAAAACCACTGACTCCGAGTATGAGGAGACATTTCTCGAGCTTACAGCAGACAAAATCATCATCGGGAAAAAGGGAGGAGAAGTCGACGCCTATGCCATAAAGAAAATAAAAAAAGAAAAAGTCAAAGGCAGCGAAGAGCTTTATTTCGTCATCACCTACATAGACCTAGGGGAAAAAGAATACAAGTTTCCCCTCTACTTCAACCCGGCGGACGGCGGAACGATCAGGTGGGCGAATCGACCGAAGATCATCTGGACCAAGGAAAAAAATAACCAGGTCAATTTGCTCCCGTTCATATTCATGAGGCGTTCTCTTTCATACACAGCCATAAATGCATGGATCATTTAAAGCATAAAAACCTAAATTGAGAAAAAAACATATTCATATCCGCGAAAGATGCATCGCTTGTTTACCAAAGGAGGAATAGCTATGAAAAGATCGGCTTTGATCATCGTTTCAATTTTTTTGCTTCTGACAGGCACAGCAAAGGCTCAAAACAAAGAATTCGGCATCGGGGTCATCCTCGGTGAACCCACCGGGATCAGCCTGAAGAAATGGCTCGGAGGCCACTCCGCAATCGATGGTGCGGTCGCCTGGTCGTTCGGCGGTGCCAACTCATTCCATCTCCACGCCGATTATCTGTATCACAACTTCAACCTGTTTGATGTGGAAAGCGGCCAGCTTCCTCTTTATTTTGGAGTCGGATTCAGGTTCAAGACCGAGCCAGAAGCCACTTTTGGCGCCCGCTTTCCGGTGGGGATATGCTACATTTTTGAAAAGGCTCCCCTGGACATCTTCCTTGAACTGGGCCCGGTGCTTGATCTGGTTCCAGGCATGGAGTTCTGGTTCACAGGGAGTATCGGCGCACGGTTCTACTTCAAGAAAGGTTCTTAAAGGCTGTCCTGCTCAATCATTCCCTCTATCTGTTCTTGTGAACAGGTCAAATAGAGGAATTATGACGGCATGACTTTGGTCAATGGATTTCTTTCTCTTCTTTACCGTATTTGTCGCTTGTCATATAGGTTGCTCCATAAAGATTCCAATATGTGCGGGCAAATCCATTATAGAAAAGAGCATCTATCTAAGGAAACCGTTATGGATACCATAGCCTCTTGCGGTGATTTTCAGAGTGATTATTGCGACATTTTTGTCATCCTGAAGGGTGATTGGCGACCGTTAGCAAAGGCTACCAAAGGTGATTTTTCGTAAATAACGATAACTTATCCTCAATCTTCTGTTGCTGGTGCTCTTCACGGCCAGTAAAATAAAGGCGCCTGGTTTTTACGCTTTTATAAGGGGAGCAGACATCGAATCAGGCTGCTTTCAGCACGTCAAACTGCTCAACATCTGGATTATAAATGAAACCCGCAAAGGGGTGAATCCTTGCTTTTTTGTCTAAATTTATCCTGCTTTCCTCGATGTATACGCAAGCAACAAAAAGCGCATCCCCTCTTTTGGGCTTTGACATTTGAAATTCTATCATGATAAAATTCTGAACACGTTTACCGCCAAGGCAGGTAGCGGATGGGAGAGAGCGGAGTCATATTCATAACCAAGGTTCATCCCCTGCTTCCTGTGATTACAGCTTGGTGGGAAGGCAGGTACACCTTTAAAATTTCCATGAGCTCCAAAAAGCTCCTGGAAATGAGGAAGAAATAAGCGAGCCAAGCATGGCCGCGAACGAGTGAGCTATCATGAAAAAAGACATTTTCAAAATCATAACAACAAGACTTTTCTCGGAGTTTCGATTCAAACCTTTTCCTTTCCGCTTGCTTGCCAAATGCAGACACCGGAAGGCTTTGACTCTGATCGAAATGTTACTGGCGGTAGCCATAATCGGGACGCTTGTTGCTGTGGGAGTCCCCATTTATTCCAACGCCCTCAACAAGGCAAGAATAAACCAGGCTATCACGAAGATCGCTCTGATGGGGCAGAGGATCGACGACTTTCTCATCGACAACGGGAGAATCCCCAATGACCTTTCGGAGATCGGAGAGCCTAATCCTACCGACCCCTGGGGAAATCCGTACCAATATACCCCGATCCTCGGCAGAGACAAGACCGAAATCGAAGCCAGATTGCGGAAAGACCGGTTCCTGATCCCTCTCAACAACGACTTTGACCTGTTTTCCACGGGCAAGGATGGAGATTGGAATGCGCCCCTTACGGCCGGGGTCAGCCATGATGATATCGTTCGCGCCAATAACGGGGGGTACGTCGGCGTGGCCTATAAGTATTAACCCAGTATTTGCGCATGAAAATTAAGCAGACTTTTCTTCGGAGCAAAGTCGCGCAGCGCATCTTTTTTCTCTTTTTCGCCTGCGCCCTTATTCCGATAACCGCTCTGGTCATAATCTCCTTTTTCTCTGTCAATGATGAACTGCGTGCCCAAAGCGAAGAGCGCCTTCACCAGACAAGTAAAAATATGGCTCAAGAAATCCGGCAGCGTCTGGATCTCATCACTGACGAACTGAAAGCGGCCGCTTCAAACCTGGCTGCAAGCCCCAGCGCAACTTCATATTCCATAGCTCTAGAAGCAAAAACAGAACTCCCCCGGATCTTAAACCTGGTGCTCATCTCTGAAAAGGGAGAGAAAAGAGTTCTCTACGGAAATACTGCAGATTCCCCTGGGATCAGCTCTGAAATGAGTGAGCAAATTTTCTCATCGGACAAGAGTCTAATATTAATCCAGCCCATCGCAGTGGAGCAGTCGAGGATATTCATGGCAATACCGCTCGATCCCGAACACAAAAATAGAGACCTGCTGGTGGCTGAAGTAAGGCCGGATTTCTTATGGTTCATGAGAGATCCGGATACTCTTCCAAGCAACACATATTTTTGTGCCCTGGACCGATCGAATCGCGTCCTTCGTTCCACTCTGCTGCCCCCGACATCAATACCTGAAAAGGCCTTAGGCTTGATGAGTAAAGAGCATGCCGGACACTTAGAATGGACACACAGGGGGGAAAAATATATGGCCGGTTTCTATTCCCTAACATTGAGTACTTGGCATGTTGCCGATGATTTGAAATTGGTGCTGAGCAAGCCAAAAGATGTCGTTCTCAGACCTATCAATAAATGGATTTGGCCTTCTTTCCCTCTTGTTGTTTTAGCCACTTTCTGGCTTGTCCTGTTCCTGAGCGTCATTCAGATCCGGAGGAGCATGGTTCCTCTTGAAAAGCTTAAAGAAGGGACCCAGCGAATCGCCAGAAGAGAATTCGACAGCCGGGTCAAGGTCACCAGCCGCGACGAGTTTGCAGAGGTGGCCGAATCCTTCAACACAATGGCCAGCCAATTGGGAAAACAGTTCAAGGCTTTGGAGGCTATGGGCGAAATCGATAGAGACATTCTTTCCGTATTGGATACGGAAAAGATCGTGAATACAGTGGTAACGCGTATACGGGATGTCTTCCCCTGCAAGAGCATGAGCATAACCGTTGTCGACACGCAGTCTCCAGACGAAGGAGAGACTTACATCGGAGAGGATCAGAACGGCAGAAAAAAACACGTGGAGAAGGTCAAGATCTCGTCAGAAGAGATGCACACTCTCGAGGAAAACCCAGAAACCCTTTTGATCTCAGTGGATGAGAATCTTCCCGAATATCTCGCTCCCCTGGCCAGAAAGGGAATCAAATCTTTTCTGGTTCTGCCTCTTTTTCTCAAAGAAAGCCTGGCTGGGATCATCGCTCTCGGTTATGTCAAACAGCCCCACTTTTCCCAGGAAGACCTGGACCAGGCCCGACGGCTGGCAAATCAGGTGGCAGTCGCTTTATCCAACACCCGCTTGATAGAGGAATTGAACGAGCTGAACTGGGGAACACTGCGGGCTCTGGCACGGGCGATCGACGCCAAGTCCTCCTGGACAGCTGAACACTCTGAAAGGAGCACTAAGCTTTCCCTAGAAATAGGAAAAGTGCTGGGCCTGAATCAGGACGAATTGGACGACCTGCGCCGGGCCGGACTCCTCCATGATATCGGCAAGCTGGTAATACCGCCTGAAATCCTGGACAAAGCCGGAAGCTTGACTCCTGAGGAACACGAGTTCATGCATAAGCATCCCGGCCTGGGAGCTCGAATCCTGGAGCCCATCGCTGCCTATTCCGAAGTCATCCCCATCGTCCTCCAGCATCATGAATTCTATGACGGCTCGGGATATCCGAATGGACTGATGGGAGAAGCTATAAGCCAGGGAGCCCGGATATTTATCGTGGCTGACATCTACGACGCTCTCATCTCGGACCGGCCCTACAGAAAAGCACTTGACCGGAAGAGTGCAATCAAGTATATCAAGGAAGAAGCAGGCACAAAATTCGACTCTAAAGTCGTGGAGGCCTTTCTCGAGGTTATGGCTAAAGAGGGGAAAAAGTAAGATGCTAATGAAAAAACAAAATTTGTTCGTCGGTTTTGCCATTTTGATCATGATGCTCCTCTATGGATGCGCCCGGAGAGCAGTCGTTCCGGATGAACTGGTCGGAATCTGGACGACTCCCACACCTATTTACGAAGGATGCTTCTTTGAAATCACAAAAGAAGAGATTATATTCGGAGCCAAGGACGGGTTAGAAAGCAATTTCTTCATCAAAGACCTGAAGATTCAGAAAATCCCGCACGAAGAGTGGACCCTGTACACAATATCTTACATCGTCCGAGGCTTTCAAAAATATGAATTTCCTTTCTATTACCATCCCGTGAGCAACGGGGTGATCCGATTCAAGAACAAAATGGAAAGCGTCTGGACTAAAGAATTAGAAGAATAGACCTGTCAATTTTTTAAAAATTCCTTAAAAGTCACTCTCGGTCATTCACTTTCCTCGCTAAGCAGACATCCTAAAAAGCCTTAATATACAAAAAAACTCTTTACAAATGGAAAAAAATTTATTATTTTTTTATCGAGGAAGCAAAATCTCCTCATTCACAATGTTAACAGAATGAGGTAGAATAAGGGCGCAAGCAAAACTTCCCCTCTTAATACAACCGAAAATGGACAAAGAACAAGCGCTGGAAGGTTTTTTCAAAAGCCTGAAACTGTCTCTGAAAAACGCTTCCATCTACACCGGTGAGCATCCGGCCTTTATGAAATCAGTGGATGAAGTCAAAGAAAGGATCGATACACTCTTAAATTATCTGTCACCGATCAGGATCGGATTCACTAATGATTCTCTACAAGTGGGGGAGAAATACTTTAATAAAGAGAGAATCCATGAAGAGCTCGCTCAAATCTTCCATCTGCATATAATAAAAAGCTTGGAGATCCAGGAAGGCATCACTCCAGATGAACTGGTCGCTTTCATCAAGAAAGTCTATCTTTCTCCCCAAGACGTGCTGAAAAAGGGAGGTTTCAGCCAGATCTTAGAAGAAGAGAATATCACTCACATCGCGGTAGAAGAACTGGATTATTCTCAACTCCTGGGAGGAGAAGGAGAAGAAACCAAAGACATCTGGTCTCATTTACTCCAGGATGCAATCAAAAAAGAGGACGCCCAGAAAATCAGTGAACTTGTCGATAGTTTTGAGAAAGTCGCGGTTCACTTCAAGGTCGAAGATCTTCTCGAAAATGAACAGCTCAAGACGAATATCGATAAATTCCTCACCCAGCTCAAAAACATGGATAAGGACAAGTTCCGGAAGTGCTCAAAGGAGCTTCTGAAATCCATCATCCGTAACAGAGACATATCCCGGGAAGCCAAGCTCGATAATGTCAGGAAATTCTTCAAAGAATTGAACAGCGAGGATATGGCGTCCGCTATTTTGGAGGAAATTCTCTCCGACGATGAATTCAACTCCTTAAGTTTTCAGATATTCAATGATCTTACAGAAAAAAGAAAGCATAAGAAAATCGCTGAATCTTTCGCCAAGCAGTTCAAAAAAGTCAGCACGGTCCAACGCTCCCCAAAATTGAGACAAAAGCTCGAAGAATTGTTAAGCGACCCAACAAGCCAGGGCATCTCTGAAGTCTACCGCCAATGCCTCTTTCATCTCCTGAAGGATATGCAGTCCGAGGAGAAAATTAGCCTGGATATCAATCACCTCCAGAGAAATTATCGCTATTTTCTCCTGAGTTTTCTTGCCGAAGAAGAGAAAAAAAAGAAAGTGGTATCCACTCTGGAAAAAATCCTGGATGAGCTGGACAGCCTGATCCAGGAAAGAGAATTCGAATATTTAACACGTCTTGTGGAGGTTCTGGAAAAAAGAAGAAAAGAGCTTTCTTTTGAGCCTGTTCTCTCTAAAGTGAACGCGAAAATCATAAATTTTGTGGTGGACGAACTTGCGCGAGAAAAAGAAACCTCTTCAGTGCTTAAGCCGTTTATCAGCTACCTGAGGGGAGGATTTATAAGCAACAGGGCTTTTTTGATCAAGATATTCGAGGAGAATAAAGTCAACACTCAAATCCTGCATTACTTTTTTGAACTCCACCCAGACGGCCTCAACATATTCAAAAAAAATCTAAGGATGAGAGCGTCTGATGCCAAATTCCTCAAGACAATCGTAGAAAGCCTGAGAAAAATCGACTCTCCTCCCTCTCATGAAATACTGACCGACATTTTATCTTACGGCACTGAGCGGGTCAAAGTGGAAGCACTCAAGGCTCTTCAACAGACATCCTCCTATGACGAAAATCGTCTGTTTGCAATATTGGAAGGGGGGAGCCCGCCCCTAAAAAAAGAGGCTCTCGAGATTTTAGCCAGAAGGGAACAGACGAGAAAGAAAGCCTTAGACAAGCTTTTTTCTATCCCCTCACCGTTCGGAAGTAAAAACAAGCTTCTTATCGAGCACATGGGGATTGTTAAAGGCCTTTATGTAAAAGGAGCTAAAGATCATTTAATCTCTTTGAGTAAGAAAAAATTTTTCTGGAACAGAAGAGTCAAGGCAGAGGCCCAGAAGATTTTGAGAGAGTGGTATGCAGGACAAAATTAAAAGAACTTTAACCGATTTCATATCTTCTCTCCAGGCGGCCAGGATCTATTCGACCGAACATCCCAAATTCACCGACATCATCGATAAACTCTACGCCGACCTTCAGGATATCTTCAGAGAAAGAAAGGAATTGATCATCGGAATAGTCAAAGGTGAATTAGCCTTTGAACATTTCATATTTTTCGACCTGAGCAAAAAATTAAAGCCACTGATCCTCTACCTGCAGGAGCGAGGGGTTGAGCGAATAGTCTTTTACAATACACTGCAGAAGGAGGAGCTGGTCAAATTCCTCACCATTTTGACAACTCCCCAAGAGAGTGAACATAGAGATTTTGGCGGTTATTTCTCTCTCCTTGGCATCAAAAACATTCAGGCAGGAAAGATCAAAACCCCGACTCCAGAGTTGAAAGAAAAAGTCAAAAAGCTCAGAGACTATTTGGTCGAATATGAAAGCTCCTTGGAAAAAGTGAATCAATACCTGCAAAAAGTGATCGACCAGGAAGAACTTGATTATCTGGAACTCAGGTACGAGGTCTTGAATTTCTTAGAAAATATGATAGGAATATACCAGGAGTTTCTGGATTTAACCACATTCAGAAGAAAAGACCTCATCACCTTTGTCCATCATCTCAACGTCACCATCCTATCCATGCATATCTCCTCTAAAATCGGCTATTACAGGGACGATATGCTGGACATAGGCATTGCTGCCCTTTTCCATGACATCGGCAAGCTTTATATCTCGCGAAAAATCATCCAGAAGACGGATAAACTGAATGAGGAAGAACTCTCCCTGATGAAACACCACACACTCATCGGAGCAGAGATTCTCTTCAAATACATTGATACTCTGGGAACACTGCCAGTCGTCGTCGCTTTCGAGCATCACCTGAGGTACGATCTCAAAGGATATCCCAAGCTTGCCTTTCCCCAGAGACCCCATCCGACCTCCCTTCTTGTTTCCATTTGTGATATCTACGATGCTCTTTCTCAGATAAGGTCTTATAAAAAGAGTTACCCCCCATTGAAGATTTACAACGCTATGCAGAGACAAAAAGGGAAAGCTTTTGACCCTGAACTCCTGGACAGGTTTTTCCAAATCATGGGAGTCTGGCCTGTCAAAAGCATTGTCTCCTTGAGCGATGGAAGCATCGCCGTAGTCAGAGAGCAAAACGATAATGACATATTCAATCCAAAAGTCGAAATCTTATCCCCGAAGAAAAAAAGAGGGCTTGTGGACCTTAAAGGAAAACGGCTGGAAATTGCCGAGTATCTTGACCCCTTCGGGGAAGGAAAAGAATACCTCCGCATGATTTCACCTGAGCATCAAGCCACTCCTGCGTGATACACATCTTCTCCCCAGGACCTCATTTCTCATATCGCTTACACCACTGCCAGCAGACTCGGTTTGCATCTGGAATAAGCGAGAGTCCGTTGACAAACCCTCTGCCCTTTAGCTCATTCTATAAAACATCTGTTTCACGATCGGATGATATGCCCCGCGGCTTGTCGCGGGGAACCGATCGTCGGGGTATCCAAGGGGGTGTGCCCCCTTGGTCGCAGGGCGTGGGTTCATACCCCGCCCGAGAAGGGAAGGCAGCGAGCGGAAGCGAGCGTTGGAAGGGGGAAGTCAGTTCCCCCTCCAAGTTGACTGCTGGATTATTCGGGGGGGGTGAGAAAAAATCATATAAATCATCCTGAAATTCACCCCAAAGGGCTATTTCAATCATTATCTTATTTTATTAAACATATTTACACCCTTTTTATCCCTTAAACAGAGAGGCAGGAATGGTCTCCCTGGAAGGAGAGACCCTGAGTAAACCGGGCCAGAAGAAAACACTCTTCCCTAAGCCTTATACTGCCACTGCACCACAAACATTCTTCGAGGTCAGAATCCTGTTTTTTCCATTTTTGCGCTTCGGGGACGACTAAATTTTTTCCCCCTAATTGAGGGAGGAGATCACAAAGAGAAAGTCTCTTCGATGATCGAAGGAAAAAATGATTGAGGGAAAAGGAAGCGATTCAATCAAATTCATCCTGAATGCTTCAATATTCCTGCTGGGATTTTACCCGGTTCTCCAGGCGTCTTTCAGAATAAGCAGAATGACTTCCGCCAAGATTCTCACTGAATGACCCGAAAAAACGCCAATGGCTTCTCGGATAGACACTTATACAGAAATGAGAGAAGGATTGAATTCTATTCTTGACCCAGGAAAAAATAATCAATCCAAATGGAAGGAATTCCTTCCGGAAACCGTGGAAACCAAAAAGGTCAAAGAGGTTCTCAGCCTCTTCGCCAAAACATTCTCCGCTATGAGAATTTACCCGCCAGAGAATCCCACGGTTAAAAATTTCATCGAATCTTTGTACGAAAAAAAACAAGAGTTCCTCCGGGAATACGGGGAGCTGAAACTCGTCGTTCACGAATTCAGCTTCATCTTCAAAGAAGATACAGTCTTTGAGGAAGAACAAAAAAAGACCAGTCTTCCCTTTCTTTTCTTCAAGGACGGGATGAGAGAGCTGGTATTCAACAAAGGCCTGGATAAAAACGAGCTTCAGGATTTTCTGCAGATCACCAAAGACAACGCGGACCTCCCTCTAGAGGACAGTGACATAGTCAACTCTCTCTGGGCAAAGGATTTTCCTCATATTCGCTATTTTGCCCTTGACGAATTCCTGGACACAGAGAGTGAACAAGATTCTGCAGATAAACGTTCCCGTGTTGATAAAGAAGAGCTTTTGCAGGGAGAAATAAGGCTTTCCACAGCCGACCTGTCAGAAATTCGAAAAAGAAGCGCCGCTCCAGCCGCTTCATCCAGTGAAGCCAAAAAAGAGGAAGAAGGCCAGGAGATAACCCTGGAAGATATCCCCCTTCCTTTTCAAACGACAGCCATAAGCAGGGAGGATTCCCCCAAGCTCCAATCCATGCTTGAAGAACTCCGCTCATTGCCTCCGCTGACCGAGATGATCATCCTTCTCTTCGAAATCCTGCATTTAGAAGAGAGAGCCCAAGCCATTTCATCCATCTTGAATATTCTCAAACAATTCTACAAGGAAGCCGTCTATAAATCCCTTTTCACATTGGCCTCTCTCATCCTCCACCGGCTCCAGGAACTGAAAGAGCTGTGCTCCGGCCAGCACGAGGAAAAAGCGCAAATGCTGGAGAGTACCCTGCGGCATTTTAAAGGGGAAAGCTCTCTGGCCTACTTGAAAAAACTGTTCATGAACGGCCAGATAGAAGACTTTGATTCATTCTTTCTATACCTGAAAACTCTCGGTCCTCAGGCCATCCCCCTAGCCGGAGATATCTGGGAGGAGACAAGAGATCCAGATATCAGGTTAAAAGCCTCAGACTTCCTGTATGAAGCCGGCAAGGAGGACCTCGCTTCGCTCTTTAACCTTGTCAGAGGCCACCGGACCGCTCTGACAAAAGAAATTATTGAAATCTCGGGAAAAATCGCTGACAAACGCGCCCTGCCATATCTTAAAAAATTCACAGGTCATCAAAACAAAGAAGTCAGGCTCGCCGTCATAAAAGCGCTGTCAAGAATCGATGATGCAAGCGTCAATCCAATCCTGATCGGATTTCTCTCTGAACATGATGGGGAAATCCGCACCCAGGCTGCCATGAGCCTTAAGTCCAGTGAAGACCAGGATACGGCTGCCTTCATTTTTCAGATAGCTGAACAAAAAGATTTCAGGGAGAGGCTCAAACAGGAGAAAAAAGCTCTTCTGGAATATCTGGCAGATACCAGATCAGGAGAAGCCAGCACGCTCCTCCGGTCTCTCTTGAAAAAGCGAAGCATTCTAAAAAGATCAAAACAGGATGAAACTCGATTGTGTGCAGTCCCGGCACTGCAAAAAATGGGAAACCATGAAGCTCAAAAAATACTCGAGGAAGGGGCAAGGTTCAGGAACAAGGCTATCCAGATAGCCTGCAAGCTAGCTTTGAGAAAAATTTCTTAAAATCTTGGAACAAGTTAAAAGTCTTGCCAACGAGCGAAGTGCATAATTCCAGAGGAGAAATCGGCCTGGGAAAAAAGCGCTCCACATCAGTCTCATCCCGAGCACTCTCCAAAACAATCGATGAAATTTTTATCCGCTTTTCTTCGGCTCTAAGGACTGCTCAGATCTATGAGCCCAATAACCAGACTTTCATCGGGCATATCCATTCCCTTTTCTCTCTGCTGGAGAATATCCTGTCTCAAGAAGGAGGCGCTTCGTTCCGGTTTCAAGAAAACACCTTATTTTTTAACAACACCAGAATTAAGTTCGACCTTTTCAGCTACAACAATTTTAAATTCTTGGCTGATGAATTCAGGGAAAAGGACATCGGAGCGATCGGTTTCGAGCCGGGTCTGAGTGACAAGGAGCTGTCAGAGTTTATCGTTCTTCTCGCCAACCCCCCAGAAAATAAAGAGGCCTCATTCGAGGATATCAGCACCCAGCTCATATCCAGGGGAATCACCCATATTTTTTTAGAACGAATCCATCCTTATGATGCCGCGGCCCGCATGAAGGCAGAAAAGGTCAAGCCGGCCGCTAAAAAAGTCTTTTTCCGGAGCATAAAACATCTGAAGGAATCCTTTGAGAATAACAAAGAAAATCAAAAACTCCAGTTGAAAACGACCCGCAGGTTGATCCAGGCCATGGTCGACCTCATCAGTCGGGACGAGTCCTTCATGATCGGGATGACCAACATCAAAAATTATGATGACTATACCGTCAATCATTCAACGAATGTGGCTGTCCTTTCGCTCTGCTTCGGTAGAAGGTTGGGACTTGACAAAGAGGAATTGACAGAGCTGGGGTTAAGCGCCTTTTTCCATGATATCGGAAAACTCGATATCCCCGAGGAAATTCTGGATAAAAAGGATAAACTGAGCGAAGAAGAAAGAAAAATAATGGAAAAACACACCCTCCATGGGGTCGAAAAACTGCTCAGCTTGAAAGACTCGAGCTTTCTCCCCGTGAAAACTCTTTATGTCGTCCTGGAACACCATCTCTGGGCCAATCTTTCCGGATATCCCAATTACTGGAAAAGAAATAAGATAAGTCTCTACAGCAAGATCGTCAAGATATGCGACTTCTTTGACTCTGTAACCACAGAAAGGCCTTACAGAGATTATGTCCTGACCTGGGATCAGGCATTGAGTTTGATGCTGGAAAAGAGCGGCACAGAATTCGACCCTGTCTTGCTCAAGGTCTTTGCCAGCATGGTCGGGGTATACCCTATCGGTTCCCTTGTCGCCCTCAACACCGAAGAGCTGGGAATCGTGATGGAAGCCAATCCTGAAGTAGCGCTCATGCTCAGGCCTAAAGTGAAACTCATCACGGACAGAAATGGCAAGAAGATTGATGGAGAAATCATCGATCTGACAGAAATGAACCCAACAAAAGGTGAGTATAAAAGGTCGATTGTCAAATCATTGGATCCTCGTCAATACAACATCCAAGTGGCCGATTACTTCTTAGCCCAGGAGAACTGATACCCTCCCCTGTTTTGTTCCGCCTTTAGAGCATTTAATCCTTGATCCTCAGCGGAAAAGGTCTTGTATTGAGATGAGTTAAGGGGAACAGGTGGCCCTGAATGGTGAAACCTTGAAGCCAAAAATACATCTCCACAGGAAACCGGAAATTCCCCAGGAAAAAGGTCAGATTTCACCCTTGACTTAAATTTTAAAATATTATAAACACTATCGAGTCTTTGCTCACTTTAATGGCAGGTATGATTCCTAATTAAGTCTT